>Ga0209238_1000017_pt1 | contig 152912 bp, 114 predicted proteins | sample GraSoi013_1_20cm_FD_185823 | JGI IMG/M metagenome (GOLD analysis project Ga0209238, IMG submission 185823) | Grasslands soil microbial communities from the Angelo Coastal Reserve, California, USA - Sample 10_02_2013_1_20cm (SPAdes) (version 2) | ecosystem: Environmental > Terrestrial > Soil >...
AACACCGGTGGGTGGTGGAGAGGACGCACAGCTGGTTTGCAGGCTTTGGCAAGCTGCGAATCCGCTTTGAACGACGGCTGGATATCCACGAAGCGCTGCTGAAACTGGCAGCGGCGATCATCTGTGCACGCTTCGTGGATCGGTGGTGTTAGCCAGTCTAAGCGCGACTTTCATAGACATGGCCCATTCCCAAAATTAATAGAAAACGATCCTGGGCAGAGCTAGGTAGAATCTGCTGCAGATAAAAATATTGATTTCAAAAATGGAATAAAATTTGACTGCTATTGTTTCGATTAGAGAATTTTATTTCCTGAAATTGATAGCAAATAAAAATGAAAAAATTGGCATTGACTATAAGTCTATGTATTTTAACTTTTTCTCAAAATTCCATGGCTGCAGATGAAAAAGAATGGATGTTGTTGAGTAGATCCGATGGATGCATATCATTGGGGGAGTTGTATTTTGAGTATCAATATCTAAATCAAAAGAAACTCCTGGTGAAATATTTAGTGAGGTAAAGAAAAAATATAAAACAACAACCATTAAACCATTTCTGGATTATATAAAAGAAGAAAAAATGGATGGAGAGAAGATTGGATTAAATGAGAGATCATTTTTTAAGAATTTCAATAGAAAAAATGCGATAATCATTGAAGGCAAAGAAGATGATATTGAAATAATTCTGGTCACGAAATTATTGTGCGAAAAGATTTTTAAAAAATAAAATACTTATCCACAGTAGCATAAAAAAGCCACCAAGGATGATTTGCGTCTAGGACGCATGATGAATTTCTCGCCTAAGCTCAGCACCTGAGTGACTGTCGGCAGCATGCGTATCACGCATATAGTACTAAACATATCCATTACTACGACAGGGATGGCAGCTGCCTCACCCACGCCGAACGCATGCAGCACGGCAGGGACACCCGCCACATAGAACCCATGGTCTACACAAGCCGGGCAGCTTCACGCATGGGTACCACGGCCAGCGAACCCTATTTGCTGGTACAAGCCATTACCGCAGGCCAGCCCGACCGGGGTGACCCTAGTCACACGTTGGCCCTGACCTTCATGCAAACCATGATCAGTTGCATGCAGGCTCAACTGTAAAAACAGGAAAGAAAGCAGCATGCCCGCATTGCCATCCACCACTACGACTGCGACCACCTGGGCACGCCAATGGCGCTGACGGACCAGACAGGATAGGTGGCCTGAGCAGCAAAGCAGGACACCTGTGGCAATGTGCTGCAGGAATACAACCCACAGGGGACGTCTCGCAGAGGTTTCAGGTATGGAGTTGTGAAGAAGGATTGCTTCATAAAGCACATCACGTAAGCCAGGAAATAGTACAACCTGGCGAGAATAGTGATCTAGCAAAAATTACAGAACAAGCTTGGAAAGATTTCAAAGGCAATGAAATCAATGCGTTCAAAATTACTTGCGGATGCGATTGGACTGATTTTCTTTCTTGCATTACCCATGCCGGCTTTCGCTTTTGCAACCGATGTGGTGTTGTATTATTTTTGGGCAATATTTTTCGTATTTTTGATTTGCATTGTTGGATCTATATATTTGCATTCAACAAGGAAAGCAATATACGCATCAATTTGGCTAATAAGCGTATTTTCCTCTGTTTATTGTGAGGTTCCAAGAAATATAAAAATGCTGGTGACGATTTATTTGCTCATTAGTCCGATAATTATTCTTGTGTTGATTTTTTGTAGAAGTAATAATAAGCAGCAGAACGAGAGAGAAAAAATAACACCTGACAAAGATCGTGAAAAATAATTTCCAAGATAGTATTGATGATGGCGGTGTATGGATCATAGAAAAAACTCTGGTGCGCTTAATGCAAGAAAAGACTGGCAAACTCCATGAGGATTAAATTGGTAATTATTATTTTAATCTTGCTAAATGGATATTTTTTCTTCAGAAAAGTGGTTTTGATTATCATATAAATAAAGATTACGACTTTGTTTGTGTATTTCCACCATATACGCCAAAATTAGTTGTTCTTGAAGAGCTGAGAAAATATTCAAGTGATTTAAAGGATGATGTGGCGTACAAAGAATCAATGGACGATGGCATTTTTACTTATTTCTTTATAAAAAATAGTGAAATAATTTCTTCTGGAGAAGAAATGGTGAGGAATAATTCGGTGGGTGAATATGGTTGTTTGGGTAGATGAAAATATTACCGCGATTTAACTTTCCTTGAAGTAAAGACTTGTGCCAATTGCCATGGCCTTTTTTAACTAACACACTCACACAGTTAAGCCAGTCTTTAAATATTGCATCCATTCTGGAGTGAGTGTGCACAGATTTTTTTCTTTGCTGATGTTGGACTAGCTGTTGTTGCAAACAATAAATTGCTCTTTTTGGCCGGAGCGCTACTGTTATGCATGTTAAATTATCCAATAGTCACGGTAATTTTGGTGGCGGATGTAGATTAGTTAGGCTGTAAGGAATAGAGGCTCCACTGGAATTTTTGGAGTTTCATTCTTGGGTCTTGCGAAATAAGCGCTTGTTTTATGAGTATTTAATATATAAGCCCATGAAGAAGATAATAAAATTATCTTTCGGATCATTCGTTGTGGTTGCACTTTTGGGATTTATTTTTCTTATTTCTTCAGTCGAAAATGAAAAGGAGAGCTTCTTCTCTTCCTATGATCTATTGGGTGAAGATGGGCAAAGATATATCTCTTGGGTTCCCGTTTTTTTGCCAAAAACTGCCTTTAATATCAGAATATATGCTGATGTGGAAACTAATTATTTTTATATGTTCTTTCAGCTGGAAAAAATTCAATCTATTGATTTTCAGAAAAAGATGAATATGCAAGCATCAAAAAATGGAGTGGCGCTGCTTCAAAAGGGCGTTGAGAAATTAAAATCAGGGTGGTGCGCTTTTCAGGACATTTCGAATGGATTTGGTGAAAATCTATATCTGGTGGGAAAAGTAAGCTCTAGTGAAGAAATTTATTATGTGACGAAGGCGACAACGGCTACTAATTTGAATTCGACTGAATACACTTCGGAAATGGCGAAGAAATATTGTGAGCATGGCGATTTCAAGCCTGAAATGCAATATCTGGACATCAGGTAATTGACGCGGGTGAATCTATAGGATGTGATTTTTGCCGTCAGAAGACCGCCTCAGCCTTGCATTGCTCCTATAAAAAAGCGCTTGAATACGCACGCAATCCTCGCTGCCAAAGCACAGCACAGGCCTCATCGTGAATTAAATTCACAGATGGTGTTCCAGCAGACCGGCTAGTCCTGCGCAGCCCTTGAATCCATGATCCCGCCATCGACAGACATCGGATTCCTTGTATGCGGCAACTTTTTCCATCGCTTTCCACGGCCTCGGTCGCGGCCCTTCTGGCGCTTGTGATTTCCACGCCAGCCATGGCGGATTCGACGGTGCCGGCGGGTTCGGCTGAAGCCTCCAACTGGGCTGCCACGTGGCAGGCCAGCCCGCAGCCGGTCTGGGGGGCGGACTTCCTCTTTCCCACCAATCTGCCCGCCGTGCTTCAGGACCAGACCGTGCGCCAGGTGGCGCGCATCAGCCTGGGCGGGCCGCGCCTGCGCATCGTGCTGTCCAACGCCTATGGCGGCCAGCCTGTGACCGTGGGCAGGGCGACCGTGGCAAAGCCGTTGCCGGAGGGCGCCATTGACGCTGGCAGCCTGCAGGCCGTGACTTTTGGCGGCAGCGCGCAAGCCACCATTGCCGCAGGCGCATCCCTGGTCAGTGACCCTGTGGCATTGCCGCTGGCCTCGCTGTCGCAGGTGGCCGTGAGCCTGTACCTGCCCGGCGCCATGCCTGTGCAGAGTTTTCACTGGGATGGGCGCCAGACCGGCTGGATCGTGGCGGGCGACCAGTCCTCTGCTGCGGCGCTGCGGACTTCGGACCCTGGCGCAATCAGCAGCACGGCCCGCCCGCTGTTGGCGGGTATTCAGGTCGAGGCCGACCCCGCGGCGCCCGCGGTGCCCGTGGTAGCGGTGATGGGCGACTCCATCACCGACGGTGCCACGGCCAGCCTGGACCGGGACAGCCGCTGGCCAGATTTCCTGGCCGCGCGCCTTGCGCCGCGCGGCGCGGCGGTGGTCAATGCCGGCATTTCGGGCGCGCGCCTGCTGTCCGATGGCATGGGCGAGCATGCGCTGGCGCGGCTGGAGCGTGATGTGTTGGCCCAGCCCGGTGTGCGCAGCCTCATCGTGCTGCTGGGCATCAACGATATTTCCTGGCCCGGCACGGCCTTTGCGCGGCAAGCGCCGCGTCCCACGCTGCAGGACATGGCAGAGGGCTATCGCCAGCTGGTTGCCAGGGCGCGCAGCCACGGCCTGCGCGTGATAGGCGCCACCTTGCCGCCTTTCGAGGGCGCCTTGCCAGGCACGCCGCTGGACGACTACTACCAGGCCGAAAAGGACGATCTGCGCCGGCAGGTGAACGCCTGGATACGCCTGGGCGGCGCCTTCGATGCGGTGATCGACTTCGATGCCGTGCTGCGCGATGGCGCCCATCCTTCCCGCATGGCGGCGCGCTTCGACTCGGGCGACCGCCTGCATCCTGGCGACGAAGGCAATCGCGCCATGGCCGATGCGGTGGATCTGAACGCCATACTGCCTGGCCTGCTGCCGCGCTAGCTGTGAACCGGCAAGAGCTTGTTTTCAGATTTGAGCCTGGACATCGGAGCGATGGCTCCGATGCCGCTGTGCGGCCTGCCTTGGACAGGTCCTGCTGTCGGCCACCGTTGATTTCTGAGCGACGACACGGCGCCTTGCCGTAGATCAAGCCGAGCCCGAGCCGGGCCGAGCCTGCGCTGCCGTCCTGCGGGCTATAAACTAGCCCGATGGGGCGGCGAGCATGCCGGCCCCCCAACCCGCTCACCCGCCCACCCTCCATTACCAGGATGACAGACGCCTATGGACAGCCGCAATGACAGCATGGACCTGAGCGACGACAGCGTGTTCGAGAGCGCTGCGGAGCTGTTCCGTGCCATGGCGGCGCCCGTGCGCCTGAAGATCATCAGCGTGTTGTGGCATGGCGAGAAGAACGTGACCGAACTGCTCGCCGACATCACCACCACGCAGCCCAACATGTCCCAGCACCTGAACACGCTGTACCAGGCCGGCGTGCTGGGCCGGCGTCGCGAAGGCGTCAGCATCTACTACTTCATCGCCAACGCGCAGGCGGCGCAGATGTGCCGCGCCATCTGCGCCCAGGTCGCCATCGCGCAGGGCTGAGCGCGGCAGACCCGCAGGCTGCAAAAAGGGATCTCAAGGGGACCCAAGGCGACTCCGCTAGGATGCCATCCATGCCGCCCACACCCACCCTGGTCCAGCCCCTGCCGCTCGATGCCGACGGCATCCTCGCGCTGGCAGCGCGCTCCATGTTCCAGCTGTTCTCCACCATGAGCCAGGGCATGTTCCTGGCCGACAGGGCGGGGCGCATCGTCTGGGTCAACGAGGGCTACCAGCGCTTCCTGCCCGACCTGGGCGTGGCCTCGGTGGACGACTTCCTGGGCCACATGGTCGAGGACGTCATCCCCAACACCCGCATGCGCCGCGTGCTGGAAACCGGCGAGCCCGTACTCATCGACCTGCTCACCAACCGCGCCGGCACCTTCGTGGTCAGCCGCATCCCGCTCAAGGACGATGCGGGCGCGGTCATCGGTGCCATCGGCATCGTGCTCTTCGACCAGCCGGAGACCACGCTGCAGCCCCTCATCAGCAAGTTCGCCGTTCTGCAGCGCGACCTGGACGAGGCCCGGCGCGAGCTGGCCGCCCAGCGCAACCGCAGCCTGCGCGTGGCCGTGCAGGGCGAGCGCCGCGCCAAGTACAGCTTTGCCAGCTTTGTCGGCAGCAGCCCGGCGGCCGTGGAGGTCAAGCGCCAGGCACGCCGCGCGGCCCAGTCGCTCAGCCCCGTGCTGCTGCTGGGCGAAACCGGCACCGGCAAGGAGCTGCTGGCCCATGCCATCCACGCGGCATCGGCCCGCACCGGTGGCCCCTTCGTCACCGTCAACATCGCCGCCGTACCGGATGCCTTGCTGGAGGCCGAGTTCTTCGGCGTTGCCCCCGGCGCCTACACCGGTGCAGACCGCAAGCCGCGCGACGGCAAATTCAGGCTGGCCGACGGCGGCACGCTGTTCCTCGACGAAATCGGCGACATGCCCCTGAACCTGCAGGCCAAGCTGCTGCGCGCGCTGCAGGAGGGCGAGATCGAACCGCTGGGCTCCAACCAGCTCGTGCGCTTTGACGTGCGCGTGGTGGCAGCCACCTCGCGCGACCTGCCGCAGATGGTGCGTGACGGCCGCTTCCGGGAAGACCTTTTCTACCGCCTGCACGTGCTGCCCATCCGCGTGCCGCCGCTGCGCGAACGCAGGCGCGACATCCCGGCCCTGGTCGAAGTCCTCTCCGAAGAACTGGCCCTGCGCAACGACATGCCCCCGCCCGAACTGCTGCCCGACGCCCTGGCCCTGCTGGCCGGCCAGACCTGGCGCGGCAACATCCGCGAGTTGCGCAACGTGCTGGAGCAGGCCGCCATGCGCAGCGAAGACACCGCCATCAACGCAGAGCAACTGCGCGAAGTGCTGCGCTCATCCGGCGTGGAACCCGCCGCACCCGCGCCCGGCCCCGAGACTGCGCTCGCCCCGTCTCCTGCCCACAACAGCCCCGCCGACACCGACCTGCTGCGCCCCCTGGCCCAGCAGGTGGCCGAACTGGAACGCAAGGCCATCACCGCCACCCTGGCCGCCAACAGCGGCAACAAACTGGCCACGGCGCGCCAGCTGGGCATCTCGCGGGCCACGCTGTATGACCGCATGGCGGTGCTGGAGCTGCAGGGCTGAGTCAACCGCCGCCTGCAGGCCGTACCGTCGCCAAGAGGCAGGGCGCTTCCTGCCGCTCCCAATCCCGGAACCAACCCCGGAACCAAGTCCGGAACCAAGCCCGTGAGCATGAAAAATCTCCTCACCCGCCTCAAGACCGCATTCAGCAAGCCCGCCCCCGAGCCCGCTCGCCAACAGGAACACCCGCAAAACGAGCACCAGCCGCACGAACCCCAGTCGGATGCCGCAGAAGACGAAGTACTCATCAACGCCTACTGCACCGTCTGGGACCTTCCCGCGCTTGACTTTGCGCACACGCTGGCCGGGCGCCGCGATCTTGCGGACCCTGAGCTGGCGCCCCATCTTTCCGGCTTTGTCGGCTATGTGCTGGGGCGCGGCGATGGGCAGATGACGCGCAACCGCTACCACGCCATGCGCCACATCCAGCGTGTGCAGCAGCACCTGAGCCTGGGCATTGCGCCGGCCCAGCTCGATGCCTTTGCCGGCTGGGCGCAGCGCGCCAACGCCATCGCCTTTCTGACGGACGGCAGCATCCGCGACCCGCAGGGCCGCATCCTGCTGGATGCCAGCGGCGCCGAGCCTGATGACCAGGCTGCGCTGCCCTATCCGCGGCAGGCCTGGCAGCGCAAGCAGCGCAGCGAGCAGGTGCTGGCGCAGCGCGGCTTCACGCCAGCGGCCAGCCTGCCGCCGCTGATCTCCGAGCCCGAACTGCGCATGCGCGCACCCGACGAGATCGCCGCCCGCGCCTTCGCCCTGCTGGCCGTGGCCGTGCGCGCCGAATCACTGAACGACGCACTGAACGAAACACTGAACAGTGGCGAACCGCTCACGCCCGAGCAGCTGTTCCAGCGCCTGCCGGCCGCCCAGGCCGCGCTCACCCCCAACGAGCGCGAATTCATGGCCACTGCCCAGCCCTCCGAAGAGGCCATCGCCAAGTTCGGCTGGCGCTACGAAGCCGCGTATTTGCTGGAATGGGCGCTGGGCCTGGTCGATGCGCTGCCTTTCCCCGACGCCATCTGCGACGTGCCGCTCACCTCGCGCACCCTGCTGCAGGCGGGCGACCTGCAAGGCGCCCTGCATGCCGCACGCATGCGGCCCGACAGCGAAATCCTCGACGCACTGGACCAGCACTACCGCCTGCACTGGATCGTGCGCCAGGCCCAGGTGCAACAGCAGCCCGCGCCAGCCGGGCTGAACGCCGACGTGCTCATGGAACGCCACCATGCTCTGAACTGGCTGGTGCTCTTCGAAGGCAATGACTGGGATGACGTGGATACGCCCACCTGAGGCGTGCTGCGCAGGGCGCATCAAGAACCCATGCGGATCGGGGCGAGCACTACTGCACTGCTTGCCCTACCTGAAAATCCGGTCGAACGCATACCTGCACGTGGCCTGCAATTCCTCGGGAGAAAGCTTCCGATCTGCAGGAATGAGTGCGGCCTGCCGGATGGCATCAGTCACATGCGCAAAGCTCGCATCCCACTCTCTTGTAACCGTGTCTCCCATGTCGCCAAGGGCGGGATGCACGCTCGTGTTCCAGCAGTCCTTGAATAGCGGCAGAAGATGGCCGAAGAGGCTGATGGTGTCGTAGATGTACAGCAAGTCCTGAGCGTGCTTCGCTGGCTTCCTGTCCTTCTTGATCAGCAGCTTCTGGACCATGAAGCACAGCGGGTTGGCGACCTGAAGGTCTACCGGTGCTTCAAGCGGAATACCGTTTTGCGGACCTGCCGTGACAACCCACGGGTCGACCAGCAGGATCTCCAGATGACGAATCTTCTGGGCTGAGATGCCTGCCTTCTCCATCGTGGCATCTGGCGTTCCATCGCGCTTGCGCCCGCTGCCGGAAAGTGGTGTCAGAAACTCGGCGTAGAACCCCTTGCTGTCGCTGCCCAACGTGTAGTGAGCCGCTGGTGGCTTGAACTCTCCTGCCAATTGCTCGGTAAATCCATGTGCCGCCAACGCACTCCTCATGTCGCCCTCAATGGGTGCCTTGTTGGCAAAAGCCAGATCCGTATCGCGTGTGAAAACCGGCTGGTGCTCCTGTCTGTTGGCCTGCGGATGCAAGCTGTGCAGCCGGTGGCTCCAGCCACCGATGAAGACCAACTGCCCCCGCCAGGGGCTCAGTGCCTTGACCAGCTTGGCGAATGCGTGCAAGTCATTCATTCAGAGTCCTTCTTCGACCAGCGGCTGAAGAACTTCCTGGTAGATCAGTTCAGCCTGCTCCTTGCCTCGGGACGGATGGTTGGAAACATCCAGCCAGACCTGGATTGCATCGGCTGTCAGTAGTCCATCATGGTTTGTGGCGCCCCGAAATATCGACTCCGGCCACGGTGCCTGTCGCACGATGATGTCGGGCGTTCCCTCGGGAAACGCCGCCAGCATGTCCCAATCTTCAGAGGCCGCAAAGCCCGAACGCGGCAGCTTGCGCACAAAGACATGGGGCGGCACACCGCTGACATGGCCCAGCTTGAGCGCGTCGGCTGCCGCGAACAGGCCCAGGCAGCGTTCACCGGGCGCGCGGTCCAGCAACTCACGCATCTGCAAGGCCACCGGCACCCGCACCAGAAAGCGGGCGGGAATTTCGGCGCCAGGGCGTGTGGCTGCTGCACTCCAGCGGCTGAACAACTCGCGCCTGCGCACAAGTCGCAGATGGCTTGATGACCTGTCCAGGAAATTCTCATTGCCCAACTGGGTCAGGAATCTGGAAGCACTCATGGCAGAAACCTGGGCCGCAGCAGCCAGCTCCGCCCCGCTGCAATACCGGCCCCTTGGCGCGTTGAGCAAACCTTCAGGTAACTCAGGTGCCAAGAGCACCTTCAGCATCCATTGATTGAGGTCCGAGAAAAGGTTGATCGCGGGAGCGGGCCTGGCGGGCGCGTGTCTGGCCAGCAAGCGCGGGCGCGGTGACTCTTGAAGATCATCGAGGCCCGGACCGTGGAAATGATTGGGCCCCTCTTCAGACACGATACCGAAGGCGACATGGGGCGCAAAACGCTCGGCAAATGCCATCACCTGCCTGAGCAGGGCAGGTGATACATGGTCCACATAGACCACCGCCAACGGAGCCGCGCCGCGCTCCTGAGTTGCAAGAGTCTGGGCCTGCAAAATGGCCTGAGCCAGCAGTGGCACCACGCGATCAGCCCGTCCTTGTGAAGACTTGATCTCCACTGCATAGCGTTGATTGCCACGGTGAACGCTCAGGTCCACACGGTCATCGTCCCCTTCCGGCGCGGTATCAATCGTCCAGCCTGCGTCTTCAAACAGCCCGGCCACGAACCGCTCGGCCTGGCTGGCGCGACTGATGGGTGAGCGTGTTGAGGACATGGGCGACTCCTTGGATAACATGGGCATTGTATATACCATGGCCGTGGTAGGTATCTCCAATCCCCCTGGCTGCAAACCTGGCCCGCCTTCACCAACCATCGCGCCTGGCTGCCGCAGCCACAGCTCAACCCCCGCCCAACTGCTCCAGCGTGATGCAGGCCAGCCACCTGCATCCATCCAATGGCCAGGCGGCGTCATCCGAGATGCAGCGCCCGGCGGCGTCCATCTGGATGCGGGTGACGTGGCGGTTGGCGCCGGGCCTTGAGCGGCGGGCGGGCATGGCCAGCAAGGCTTCGGGCAGCGGCTGCGCTGGTGGATAGGGTTCGAGGCGCGTGAGATGGTTTGCAGAGCGCAGGCGCAGCGGTGATCGCTCCATGCCGATCACCCAGGTCCAGAAGAGCGCCGGGTGGCGAAATCTGTGACCTGGCATTTCCAGCAGCAGCATGGCGCTGCCGCCCCGCTGCATGGCTTGGGCACAACGCAGCGGAGCGAGGGCGGGGAAATTCTCAAGCTGCGCTTTCCAACCGGGCAGCAGCAAAGCCAGAACCTGCGCCAGCTCTTGCGGGCCGGGCTGTGGCGTCAACTGCAGCGGCAATTGCACCTGCAGCCATGCCCGTTGCCGCAGCACGGCAGCGCATCGCCGTGCACACCACCAGGCGCCCAGCGGATCGGGCAGGCACTGGGCATCGGGAACCGTGGGCAGTGTGGCCCAGCGCGTCTTGCGCGTCTGTGTACCCACCTCGTAGCGCCATTGCGTATCGAAGCGCAGGCCGGGCATGAAGGTACGAATGGGAGACCTGGGCATGTGCATTGCGGCTGCAGAGTCACCAGCGTCAGGCCGGTGCGGGCCTGGCTGCAAGCGTGACCGTGCCAAGCCACTGGCATGGGTGCCAGGGGCCGCCCGCATCATGCAGGAGGCAGGTCCCGTCGGCTTGCACCTGGATCCGGGTGGCGTACCCGCTGGACCAGGGCAGGGTCGAGCCAAAGGGCAGGGCAAGCAAAGCCTTGGGAGGCGCCATGGCCTGCGCGTCCGGTGACGGCAACGTGTCGGACGCAACGCAATCGTCGGTGCACGACAACGGCAGCTCCGGCTCGTACCCCACCACCCAGGCCCAGAAAATGCCCGGCTTGGGCCCTTCGCATTCCGGTGACTCCAGCATCAGCAAGGCACTGCCTCCCTGCTCGACTGCCTGGGCGCACAGCAAGGGCGTTCGGGCGCATTCAGCAGGTGCCTGCACGTCCCAATCGGGCAGCAGCACATCAAGGATCTGCGCCAGCTCCTCCACGCCGGGAAGCGGGGGCAGGTGAACGGGCAGCCGCAGGAACAACCAGTGGTGCTGCTCCAGAACCACGGCGCACCGGCGAACGCACCACCAGGTGCCATAAGGGTCGGCCGGGCCAGCAAGGTCGGAGGCCATCGGCAGTTGTGTCCAGCTGGTCTTGCCGGCTTCCGCACGCCTTCTGTATTGCCAGTGACCATCAAAGAGCAGGCCGCTGATGAGGCGTTGACCGGGACTACCTGGCTCCAGCGGAATTTCCCGCTCGTACTGCTCTGGGGTGAGATTGGAGTTCTGCATTTCTTCGGGTCAGGAAAGCCGGTCAGAAAAAGCCGGTCAGGAGAAGCTGCCGTTGATGGCAATGTCGTTGCTCAGTGGCTCCAGCGTGATGGCCGCCGTGCAGCGGTACCGGCTTGCGCGCGCATCCAGGCCATCCACATCACACAGCCCTTCGCCATCCACCGTCACCCTCAAGGCGTGGTTCCATGCCAGGGGCGAGCCGAAGGGCCAGATCAGCAGCGCGCCAGGGCGCCCGGGCATGTCAAAGGCTGAAATGCGCTTGGCACGCTGGAACCTCTCGTGCATTTCCACGCCGATCACCCAGGCCCAGAAAACGGCTTGCACGCCATCGCTTGAATCCTCGGCCTGCAGTTGCAGCAAAGAGCAGCCACCGGCAAGCAGCGCATCGGTGCTGCGCAGCAGCGGCGCCTGTGTCGAGGGTTCATCGAGCACCTTCACGTTCCAGCCCGCAAGCATTGCGCCCAGGGCCAGCGCCACATCGCCACATTCCGGCTGCGCAGGCAGGCCCGAGGGCAGATGCGCGGAACGCCAGGGCCTGCGATTGAGCACTGCAACGCACTGGCGCACGCACCACCAGGCCCGCTGTGGATCTGCTGCAGCCATGCCGCCTGCCCGGGTTGCCGGCAGCCGTGCCCAATAGGCTCGGCCTGAAGGCGTGAGCGCCGAGTAGGTCCACAGTCCGTCAAAGCGAAGCCCTCGGGTGAAGCGGTGGGTGAGGTGCGTGGTCTCATCCATGTGGGACCTTGTCGTGGTGGACTTCAACACGGTGCGTGCCTCGTCAATGGCCCTGCATTGCCGCGTTGCGCGGGCGACAACGTGATTGCAGCCAGGCAGCGGCACTCGCGCCACTGCCCGTCAATGCCATCCACATCGCAATGCCCGTCGCGGTTCACCTGTACCCGCGCCGCATAGCCACAGGCCCAGGGCATGCTCCAGCCAAAGGGAATGGCGAGTAGCGCGACGGGGCGGGGCGCACGGCATGAGGGCCATGGCTTCACCGGCGCGGGCAGCATTCTCTGATGCATCTCCACACCAATCACCCAGGCCCAGAACGTGCTCTGTGGGCACCGGTGCAGCGCCTCTGACTGCAGTTGCAGCACGGCCCCGCCGCCCGCCAACAGCGCCCGGGTGCAAGACTGCAGCGGACTGTGCCCGGCCCCGGCCCCTGCGCTGAGCTGCACCTGCCAACGCGGCATCAGCGCGTGCAGGGCCAGCGCCACATCTTCCGGCCCCGGCCGCAAGGGCATGCCTGGCGGCAGATCCACCGACTGCCACATCTCCCGCCGCAGCACGGCAGCGCAGCGCCTCACGCACCACCAGGCGCCATGCGGATCGGCCCTGCCCGCATCCGGCTGCCCCAGCGGCAGCCGCGACCAACAGACCCTGCCCGATGGCGCGCGGGCGGCGTACTTCCAGCGTGCGGCGAAGTGCAAGCCGGGGGTGAAGTGGTGAGTGATGTGCATCGCTTCACTCATCGGTTTTGCGACTTTGGCCTGGGTGAACCGAACCGAAGGGTGTCTCGATACCGCAGCGGGCACCGATGCGCATGAGCGCCATACCCAAAGAAGTTCGTGGTTCCTTGGTCTTGCCCAGTGCGAGGTCAGAAATCGTTGCTTGACCGCAGCCCACTTCGCGGGCGATCTGGCTTTGACTGACACCCTTCGCTGCAAGCTTGGCGAGGTAGTCTTTCCATTGCATGCACGCAGTCTAACGTTTAATCGTTAAAAGACAAACGATATATCGTTATCGGTTTTCCGTAAGCTTCGGCGCTATGTCCACAGATTTCGCCAAGCGTCTTAAAGCAGCTCGTGCTCATGCAGGTCTTACTCAAGAGGAGCTCGCCGCAAAGGCTGGGTTGAAGCAGTCCTCCATTGGGGATCTTGAGTCGAAGGGACATGGTTCCAAGCGGACTGCCACGATGGCAGCAGCGTGCGGAGTGAGCGCTCTTTGGCTGGAAAGCGGCGAGGGGGTGATGACGCCTGACGAGGCGGCGATGCTTGCTCAGCTTCCCTGCGGAATTCGGCGATACCCGGTGCTTACTTCCAGCCAGGCCGTTGCCCGAAGTGAAGCCGTCGAGGGCTTGGAGAGTCTGGGCACGGAAGTCTCTGCCAACGAGGCATCAGTTCATGCTTTCTTCCTCCAGTTGGCTGGAAACTCCATGACTCCGGAGTTCCGTGAAGGAGACCGTGTACTGATCGATCCAGGTGTCAAGCCTCAGCCTGGAGACTACGTGGCCGCCCAGGTGGGAAAGACCGAAGCCCTGTTTCGGAAATACCGGCTACACGGAAACGATAGGCTGGGTAATGAGGTGTTTGAGCTGATCCCGCTCAATCAAGACCATCCCGTCATGCGCAGTGACGAACATGGGCTTTCCGTGATCGGAACCATGCTGGAGTTGCGGCGGAAGTTTCCGCGCCCTTGAGTCTAGGATCTGCCAGTATGCGCAGCTCCGTGAACGCCGCCTTGGAAAGCAATGCGACACGGAGGATCTTTTCAGGACTGGTCAACCGGCTTGGCTGGTGGTCCAGCGTCTGGTCTGATATCTACCCATTTGGTGACGCTCATATGTTGCCTGCAGGTGTCGGCTTTGCAGCGGGTGCCGTCGTTCGACTTGCTGAACTCGACGCCTGAAATCAGTCGCTCCGCGACAAAAAAAGTTGCACCGTTAGACGTGCGTTGAATTGAACTGTAGGGCGTCCTTGCATCCATGTGACTTAGCACATAATCACCGAAGGCGGCAGCCTCAGCAGCGCAAACCAGTACTTTTCACGAGGGTCACAAGCACGTATGTGGCGCAGAATCCGGCCACCGCGGTCGTATGACAGAGAAGTTGCTTGAGAAGCCGCGAGATCCATATTAAGGAAGGGAGAGCATGGGCAAGACTGACGGGCCAGTAAGAATCACGAGCGTTAGCTTCCATCATTACAAGGGGCTCGCGCGGTATAGCTTGTCTCTGGACCGGATCAACGTACTGACCGGCGCAAACAACTCCGGCAAGTCCACAATCCTTGGAGCTTTTCGCGTACTTGCCGTGGCTATGCGCGCAGCAAGAAGTCGGAAACCGGAGCGCCTTGCTATCAACGAGCGGCACGTTTTGGGTTATCGAGTTAGAGAAACCCAACTTCCGATCTCGCTCGAGAATGTCGCCACGAACTATGAGGACGGCGAATCGCGAGTGAGCTTCCGGCTAAGCAATGGCAATCACTTGCACCTCTACTTTTCCTCCGACGGATGTGTACTGGTGCCAGATACAAGCGGCGCTGCAGTTACCAGTCCCGCGACCTTCAAGTCGAACTTCCCGATTGACTTGGCAGTTGTTCCCGTTCTTGGCCCCGTGGAGCACAGAGAAGATCTGCGCGAGCGAGAAACGGTCGCTGCATCGCTATCCACGCATCGCGCATCACGACACTTCAGAAGCTATTGGTACCACAATCCTGAAGGATTTCAGGATTTTTGCGCGCTCGTAACCCGTACTTGGCCGGGGATGGAGATTCGACCACCGGAACGATCCATGATGGGCGAGCTTTCGATGTTTGTAGGTGAAGATCGCTTCGATAGAGAGCTCTACTGGGTCGGCTTTGGCTTTCAGATCTGGTGCCAGTTACTCACACATCTGCATCGAGCAGCTGCCGCGACTCTCGTAGTTGTTGATGAGCCAGAGGTCTACCTCCATCCCGACATTCAGCGACGCTTGCTTGGCGTTCTCAAGGATACAGGGCCAGACGTGTTACTCGCGACGCACTCGACTGAGATCATCGCCGAGGCGGACCCCGCAGACATCGTGCTGATCGACAAACGAAGGACAAGTGCCGAACGCATCAAGGATGTAGCCGGAGTTCAGAAGGCCATGGATGTTCTGGGATCACAGCAGAACATATCGCTTGCTGCGCTTGCTCGAAGCCGACGCGTTCTCTTTGTTGAAGGTGACTATGACTTCAGTCTTATTAGACGTTTTGCAAAGCAGCGCGGAATGAACGACCTTGCAGCCAGCTTGGGGCTTGCCGCAATGCCTTCAGGTGGTTTTGGTTCATGGCAACGAATCACCTCGCTAGCCGACGGAATTGGGCAAGCCCTTGGCGCCGAACTCCTGATCGGGGCCGTTTATGACCGGGACTACTTCTGTGATCAGCAGATTGACGAAGTTCTATCCAAGCTTCGAAAATCACTTCGGTTCGCACATGTGCACAGCCGGAAGGAGGTTGAAAACTACCTACTCATGCCCGCGGTGTTGGATCGGGTCATCGGGCGAGGCATTGCAGAGCGGCGCGCCAAAGGTTTCCCTGTGCAGGACCCTTCACGGAATTCGGAAGCGGTTCTTCTAGAAGTGACGGACGAACTGAAAGACGATGCGGAGCAACAGTACGTAAGCCGCTACTCGGACTACCACCATAAGAATGGAAAGAAGGACCTCTCCACCCTACTGAAGGAGGCGACCTCGGCCTTCCGATCTCGTTGGAATGAGCCGCTCCAGCGCTGGAACTTGGTCTCGGGCAAAGAGGCATTGCGCCGCTTTCGAGACAAGACCCAGGCATCACTTGGCTTGTCAATTACAGATGCAAAGATCGTAGATGCAATGCGGCAGGAAGATTTTTCGGGGGACTTGGTGGAGCTGCTCGAGGGGGTGGACCTTTTCAGAAGTCTCAAAGTGAACTGAGCCACCCTGCGTTAGCACCACCAGTGGTGGGCATTGATTGAGGCTGCGGGTGCGGGTTGACCCTGCCCAGTCTCGTCGAGACACTGACTCAAAGTGAAGACGGCTCCAGCCAGGTGAGCCGGTACGCGAGATGCTCATCGAGGCCGTCGAACGCTGCTTCGGCTCGGTCGAATGAGATAGCCCCCTGATTCCCCGGCCCCGTCCTATCGCTTATCTTTGAAGATAGGAACAGGACTGTGCATATGACTAAGCATACGGAGTCAATCGAGGTAGTCGTGAAGGACCAGCGCCGCAGGCGCTGGTCTCTCGCAGAGAAGGCGGCGGCTGGTGCGTCGAACCTACGAACCAGGCATGAGCGTGTCATTGGTCGCTCGGCAGGAAGACGTTTCGGCTGGACTGCTGTTTCAGTGGCGCAAGCTCGAACGCCAAGGTGCTTTGACCGCCGTCTCCGCTGGCGAGGCAGTCGTGCCGGCATCCGAACTGGCGGCTGCACGCGCGGAAATCGCCAAGCTGCAGCGCGTGCTCGGCAAGAAGACCTTGGAGAACGAAATCCTCAAGGAAGCCGTGGAGTACGCCGCAGAAAAATTGCCGACTTGCCCAGCTATGGCTACCGACGTGCCTGTGCCTTGGTGAACCGCCAGCGTACGGCACGGGGCGCCCCGAAGGTCAATGCCAAACGCGTCTATCGCGTCATGGCACAAGCCGCTCTGCTGCTGCCCAAGGCGCCTCGCCGGCGCCCGTCTGCAGCCCGCAAAGCAACAGCATGGCCGGAGAGCTTCGTGAACACCTTCAAACGTGACTACGTGGCCCGCCTGGACCTGAAGACGGTACTGGCGCAACTGCCAGCGGCCTTCGAGCAATTCAACGAGGTGCATCCGCATTCTTCGCTGAAAATGCGGTCGCCTCGAGAGTTCAGGCGGCAACAGGCGGCAGGGGCTTACCAGCTGCTTTATTGCGAATAGGACGGGGTCGGGAATACGGGGGCAAGATCATCCGTGACGCTGCAGGCGTCGATGTAAGGCACTGCGACTGAACTTGGGGGCTGCCTCCAGAAGCTGCGCCATGAGGATGTCTATCGGCAAATGCCCTTGCTTGCGCAACGCGATTGCTAGGTGTTCTTACTCTTGGGGACAGATGCCGACTTGCTCTGTCCCGCAGATCCATGGGCTCATCGAGCACAGAGGTGCGTGCACGCCACGTCTTGGAGTTGATGATTCAGAGCTTGGCCAGGAGCAAGTCGCTAGATGCAATTCTGTGCGGATACGCGGCGTTATGAAGGCGCAGCTGTGCAGGCTAATTGTCATAATGCTTTTTCCTGCTCCAAGCTGCAGAATGCACCATGACTTCCTTGAACCGAGCATCTTGGCGTTCGGATGCTGGGTACGCGTGGCGGAGACCATCAGCTCTTAGGACTTTCCATCAGTAGATCGAGCAATAATCGAAATTTCTTTGCAACCTGCATGGTCGTAAAAGACACATGAAAAAGATGGGGAAATCGCATATGAAAGATACAAAAAAAAAGAAATACCTCCTCGCGAAAAGTGCCAGGCAGTTTTCACTAATTGTTTTCTTAGTCGGTGTCTTGGGCGTCATCGCTGCTGCGTACTATGCCGAAGCTTTCACTCCAAAGGCGGGCACAATTTCAAGCGCCTGTGCTTCCGGACTTACAACTATTTCAGTGGCGCTGATTGGCTATGCCATCTTCAGCCTAACTTTCGACACAAAGCACTGGAGAGATTATTTCGCTGAAAGGCTTAAGGAAGTAATCCTTGAGCAAGACTATATAGAAACCTTGGATTACGAGTCGCTAAAGGACCTGCAAACGAGAACTCTAAAGGCACAATTTAGGAATCAAGCCATTGATAAAGAGGGTAGTTTTCTGAAGTATTTCGAGAGCAACCTTCATAGATTTATTTCAGAGCCTTTCCGGGAGGATGTGTCGGCGGAAGTGCTTATGAAACCATGCGACGACGGAACTAAGCTGGAAGTTCTTGACAGGGTTCGGTACGTCTGCCGATCTTCAGGCGGTCGGCTCCAAGAAAAGGTAGTCTGGAGGCCGGACGATGGCGAATTCGAGGATGTCAAATCACTCTCAATTTTGATTCAATTTCCACCTGGACATCAGTTCGCAGGCGAGAAGAGGGAATTGTTCAAGGAGGATGGAGATAAATTAAAAAGTTGCCTTGATAAGGGTATAGAAGTGTCGTTGGCTGAATACAAGGAAGTAGACTTGTTAGTTGTTTTTACCGAAGCCGAGTATATTGTAAAATTGGGAAAGCTTCAGTATTGGACGATGGCGCATCCGACCAAGAATTTCGATATTACTATTACATATCCTGTGGCATGCGAGATACAGTTCAAGACCCTTGTGCTTGAAGATGTTTTGAGCCAGGTTTCAGAAATTCCGGGTTATTTAAAGTTTGGCTATGGGGTTTGGGCTTTACCGGCAAGCGGTATCGCTTGGGTAGTTTCTCCTTGCCTGAAAAAACCTGGAGAGGCACAGCCAAGTTTCGCAGGCGAGAATTAGATTTGCGAAAAATTTCCACCCTCGCGAGCCGCGACAACCGAATTATTTAAATGCCGTTCACTGTCTCACTGCTGCAGTGTTGCTATCGACTGATTCCCGTGCGTATTTGGTTTGATCTTCGGTGAATTGTGACCTTTTTGACACTTCTCCTGTCGCCTGCGGGGGCGTTAAGAAGCAGCCGTACCTCTAATTTTGAGCTATATGGATTTTTTAAGGGGAGCGTTGATTCAGGAGCAGCAGGCACTGCGCCTGCGCCTGAAGTTGGCGAGGATCGCCAGCAACAACCCTCCACAAGCACTTCAAAAGTGGGCGCTGCGGGTCGCCGCAGCACCCCTCAGAAACTATGCATCAACCCCGCAGTCACCCCCGTAGCCACATCCTTGTTCTGCCCGCCCTGAAACCCTCCACTCCAATGCGTGCGGTCCAACTCCGCATACAGCTTGCTGCGGCGTGACAGCTTGTATTCCGCAAACAGCAGGGCGCGGGTGTAGCCGTCTGCGGCGCGGCCGCTGCGTTCGCGTTCCACGCGGTACAGGGCGGCGGTCAGGTCCAGCGTGCTGCGGGCGGACCAGGTGGCGCCCAGCGAGTGCACGCGCTGCACGGTGCGGGCGGTGGTGGCGTTGGTCTGGCCGTCGCTGCGCGCGGTGTTCAGCGCAAGGCGCAGGTTGTCCCATTTGTAGCTGGCGCCCAGGGTAGCGGCTTTCAGTTCCCATTGGTCTGCGGTCTTGAAGCGCTGGTAGGCGCCGGAGACGGTCCATGTCTTCGTGCCATAGGCCAGGCCCGCGCCGGCCGATGAGCGGGCGGAGCCGCCTTGCGCCGTCTCGCCAAAGCTGTACATGGCGCGGGCGGTGAGGCCGCCGAGGCGGCCGGTGTACTTGACCGAGTTGTCCAGCCGGTAGGAGCCCGTGGTGGCGCCCGCGCTGCCGTATTCCACGCCCAGGCCGTGGCTGCTGAGCGCGGCGGTGGCGATGTTGGGGTTGAAGGCGGCGAAGCGCATTCCCACGGGGTCCACAGGGCTGATGGCATCTGCCAGCAGGTTGGTCTGGCGGCCGGCCGTGACCTGGCCCCAGTTGCCGCCCAGGCCCACGATGGCCGCGCGGTCGAAGAATTTGCTGGAGTTGGCGGTGGTGCCGGTGTCCAGGTTCAGGCCGGTTTCCAGGTTGAACAGGGCGTACATGCCGCCGCCCAGGTCTTCGCGGCCGCGAAACCCGAAGCGGCTGGTGGTGTTGACGCCGCTGGACAGCGCGGCGCCCGAGGTGTTGCTGGCCGCGTTGGCGGCGGTGAGGCCGCTGGTGTAGCGCACGCCGGTATCGGCAATGCCGTAGAGCGTGATGCTGGATTGCGCAAGGGCCGACAGCGGTGCGGCAGCGAGGGTGATCAGCACCAGGGTTTTGGTGTTCATGGGTGTGGCGAGGGTGATAGGGCTGGGCAGCGGCATGCCGCAGCAGTGCCGTTGCAGCGCCGCTGAATGGAGGTCGAACCGGGGAGGGGTGAAGGCCCCCTGTGTGTCGAGGGCCCTGAGGGCCTTGAGTGCCTAGAGAGCCTTGAGGGCTCGGGGGCCTGCCGTCAGGGCTTGGCCGCTGGTTCCATGCCCGTGCTGCGCACGATGGGTGCGGCGGCGGGGGCTGCCAGGAAGCGGATCAGGTGGCGTGCCGTCTCAGGGCTCTTGGCGCCGGTGGCCACGCCTGCGGAGAAGAAGACGCGCTGCTGCACTTCATCGGGCAGGGGGCCGACGAATTCCAGTTCCTTGAACGGCAGCAGTTCGCTGACCTGCTGGAAGCCGATGTCCGCATCGCCACGCAGAACCACGGCGCCCACGCGCTCGCTGAGGATGCGGGTGGCCTTGCCCTTCATCTGCTCGGCCACGCCCAGGCGCGGGAACAGTTCGTTGGCCAGATAGGTGCCGCTGGCGCTGGCCGAGTAGGCAATGGTCTTGGCATCCAGCAGGGTCTGCTTGAGCGCGTCCACGGTGCTGATGTCGGGCTTGGGCGTGCCCTTGCGCACGCTCATGCCGATCATGGAGCGCGCCAGGTCCACACGGCTGCCCGCTTCCACCTTGCCTTGAGCGGCCAGATTGTCCAAGGCTCCATCCGCGAGGATGACGATATCGAACTGCTCGCCGCGTGCCAGGCGGCTGGGAATGGAGTCCTGCGCATTGCCCATGGAGGCACCGCGCGAGGTGACGACCTTGTGGCCCGTGGCCTGCTCGTACAGGGGTATCAGCTGGTCATAGGCGGCAGAGAAGCCGCCCGAGGTGACCACGCGGATTTCATCTGCGGCGGCGGTGGAAGGCGTGGCAGCGCCCAGGGCCAGGCCCAGGCCCAGGCTGAGGGCGCCGCCCAGCAGCGCGCCCAGGGTGCGGCGGCGCAGGGTGGATGGCACGGAGGACTGCAGGGGGGTGGAACGGATGGCGGTCATGGTTTGTCTCCTGGTTTTTTATGGTTGGGGGATAGCGGCCGAGGCTGCTGAAGCTGCCAAGGCTTCTGAGGGGGATCAATCGGCGGTGATTTTTCGCTCGCGGATGATGCGGCCCCACTTGGCGTGCTCGGCGGCGATGAACTGGCCCAGTTCCTCGCGGGTGCCCGGGGCGGCGGTCTGGCCGTGCTTGAGCAGGTTGTCGCGCACTTCGGGGGTGTTCAGCACCTTGACCAGCTCGATGTTCCAGCGGTCCAGCAAGGGCTTGGGCGTCTTGGCGGATGCCACGAAGGCGTACCAGTTGGTGGCGTTGAAGCCGGGGAAGCTCTCGGCCACGGTGGGCACATTGGGCAGATAGGCGGGGCGCGTGAGGCCCGTGGTGGCCAGCGGGATCAGCTTGCCGGATTCGATGTGGGGCAGGGCCGTGGGCGGGGCTGCGTAGAAGGAGGTCACGCGGTTGCCCAGCACGTCCTGCAGGGCGGGCGCGCCGCCCTTGTAGGGCACGTGCAGGGTGTCGATCTTGGCGACATCGTTGAGCAGTTCACCGGCCAGGTGCGATGCGGAGCCGGGGCCGGTGGAGGCGAAGTCCAGCTTGCCGGGTTCGCGCTTGGCCTTGGCCACGTATTCGCCCAGGGTCTTGATGCCGGTGGCGGCAGGCACGACGAGCACGTTGGGAAAGTTCACGCCCATGGTGATGGGGGCCAGGTCCTTGAGCGGGTCGTAGCCGATCTTCATGAAGTGCGGCGCGATGCCCAGCGGGCCGATGGAGCCGAAGAGCAGCACCGAGCCGTCGGACGGGCCATTGGCCACCTGCGTGTGGGCCAGGTTGCCGCCCGCGCCGGGCTTGTTTTCCACGACCACGCTCTGGCCGATGTTCTCGCCCAGCTTCTTGGCGATGATGCGCGCGGCAATGTCGGCCGAGCCGCCTGCGGCGAAGCCGACCACCATGACCACGGGTTTCTTGGGGGGGAAGTCCTGGGCCTGGGCGGTGCCCACGGCCAGGGAAAGAAGGGCGGCCAGGGCGCCGCCTGCGATCAGTCTGCGTTGGTGCATGTCGTCTCCGTTTGTTGGTCTTGCCTGCCCGCAGGGGGCAGCGTTATCAAGGGCGCCATCCTATGCAGCGGGTGTTATTCTGTGAATTGCAACTTTTGGAAGGACTGTTGCGTGCAGCGCATCAAATTCGACATGGGGGAACTGATCGCCTTCGTGACCACGGCCGAGAAGGCCAGCTTTCGCCTGGCCGCAGAAGCGCTTTTCCTGTCGCCGCCTGCCTTGAGCCGGCGGGTGGAGCGGCTGGAGTCCGTGCTGGGCGCGCGGCTGCTGGAGCGCACCACGCGGCGTGTGGAACTGACCGAGGTGGGCCATGAATTCCTGCAGGAGGCGCGCAGGGCCCTGGCCGGCCTGGACGAGGCCGTGCAGCGCGTGGATGACCAGCTGAAGCTGCGCCGTGGCCGCGTAACGGTTGCCTGCGTGCCTTCGGTGGCCACCAATCTGCTGCCGCCCGTGCTGAAGACCTTTGCCGTGGAGCAGCCCGATGTGCAGGTGCACGTCATCGACGAGAGCGCGCAGCAGGTGGTGGAGGCCGTGCTGCGCGGGGATGCTGACTTTGGCTTGAGCTTCACGGGCAGCCAGGAGCCGTCGCTGCGCTTTGAGGCGCTCACGCGCGAGCGCTATGTGCTGGCCATGCCGCGCAGCCACGCCTGGGCCGGGCGCAGCCAGGTGGAATGGGCCGAGCTGGCGGGCAAGCGCCTGGTCTCCGTCTCCCACAAGAGCGGCAACCGCCTGCTGCTGGACCAGGTGATGGCCGGCCTGCCCGAGCAGCCCGTGGCCTGGCACGAGTGCAACCACGTTACAGGCGCCCTGGCCCTGGTGGAAGCCGGCCTGGGCCTGGCCGCCGTGCCCCAGCTGGCCCTGCGCCAGGACCACGCCCAGGTCTGCGGCGTGCCCCTGACCGAGCCCGATGTGTGGCGCACGCTGGGCCTGCTGCAAAGGCGTGACCGCGTCCTGGGGCCTGTGGCGCAGGCGTTGAGGGAGTGCCTGGTGCAGGTGCAGGGCGCGGGCGGCTGAACTGGCCTTGGCTTCACTGCGTTGCAACCCCGTTGCGCGCAGGCCCTGGCATGGCTGCCGCATAGCGCAGTGCGCAGAAGGATGGGATCACGCTTTCACATGAATGCAGTTCATGCATCTGTGAAATAAAACCATTTTACTTCATCGATTCGCATCCATACCATTCGCTCCCATTGTTCGTTTGCATTTTGGGAAGCAGTCATGGACATCACCACACCCTCGGATCGCATGGATGCCGGAGCCGGCTCTTGCGCTGAACTTGGCCATCTCGCGTGAGCGCAGCCATGTCACGTCCGCTCCGTCTGGTCGCCGTTTCCGGTGGACTGCAGCGCCCCTCCAAATCTGCCGCCCTGGCAGAGCATCTGTCTGATCTGATCGCCGCCGAAGTTCCGTGCGAACAGCGCCTGGTGGAGCTGGGCCAGCTTGCGCCGCAGCTTGCCGGCGCGGTGTGGCGCTCGCAGTTGCCCGAGAGGGTGGAGCGTGAGCTTGCGGCGGTGGAGCAGGCGGATGTGCTGGTGGTGGCCACCCCGGTCTTTCGTGGCGCCTACACCGGACTGTTCAAGCACTTCTTCGACTTCGTCCACCAGGACGCCTTGATCGACAAGCCCGTGCTGCTGGCGGCCACCGGTGGCAGTGAGCGCCATGCCCTGGTGATCGACCACCAGCTGCGGCCGCTGTTCAGCTTCTTCCAGGCGCGCACGCTGCCGTTGGGCGTGTACGCGACCGACAAGGATTTCGTGGACTACCGCCTGCACGACGAGGCCCTGATACAGCGGGCCGCACTGGCGGTGCAACGGGCATTGCCGCTGGTCGAGCTGATGCACCGCGCCAGGCCCTGCCTGGCCGAGGAAATGGCTGCGGCCTGAGTCAACCCACATTTTTATTTCTAAATCAGGTCATTGGATCACCATGAACGCAGAACTGCACTTCAGCCTCAAGAGCATCCGTTTCGATGAGAACTATCACCCATCGGACAGTACGCGCATTACCACCAACTTTGCCAATCTGGCCCGGGGAACGAGCCGGCAACAGAACCTGCGCCATACGCTGAGGATGATTGACAACCGCTTCAATGAACTGGCGCATTGGGACAATCCGACGGGAGACCGCTATTCAGTCGAGCTGGACATCATCTCCGTGGACATGGGCATGGGTGCGGAGATGGGAAGTGGCGTATTTCCGTTGATCGAGATATTGAAGACCAGCATTCTCGACAGAAAATCGAACAAGCGCATAGCCGGCATTGCAGGGAACAATTTCTCATCCTACGTGCGCGACTATGACTTCAGTGTTTTGCTGCCGGAGTACAACATCAACCGCCAGGAGTTCAGCACGCCGGACGATTTTGGCGACCTGCATGGCAAGCTGTTCAAGCAATTCGCCCGTTCGAGCACGTACAGGGAGCACTTCAACAAGCCCCCCGTCATCTGCATCAGCGCCTCTATCAGCAAGACCTATCAGCGCACCGGAAACCAGCATCCCGTACTGGGTGCCGAGTATCAGCAAAATGAGCTGTCATCTACGGACCGGTATTTCGGGAAGATGGGGATGCAGGTTCGATTCTTCATGCCGCCCAATAGCGTGGCACCCCTGGCTTTCTATTTTCAGGGCGACCTGCTGGCCGACTACACGAATCTCGAGTTGATCGGCACCATCAGCACCATGGAAACCTTCCAGAAGATTTATCGCCCCGAGATCTACAACGCCAATTGCGCGGCAGGAAAAATCTATCAGCCGAGCCTGAAGAACCACGATTACTCGTTGACGCAGATTGTCTATGACCGCGAAGAGCGCAGCCAGCTGGCCATCAAGCAGGGCAGGTTTGCGCAGGAGCATTTCATCAAGCCGTACAGGAATGTTCTTGAGCAATGGGCTGCCGATTGCGCGCTCTGACCGGCTAGACAGACAGACAGACCATTTTTCATTGATTGCGCAGCGGCTTGGGACAACGGTCCTGAAGTACGCTGGCACCACCCCTTTTTGCCTTGAAGGAATTCTCCGATGTTTGAAACCTCTATCGCCGGCAGCCTGCCCAAGCCAGCCTGGCTGGCCGAAACCAACAAGCTCTGGCCCCAGTGGCGGGCCGAGGGCGATGCGCTTCGCCAGGCCAAGGCCGATGCAACCCTGCTGTGGATCAAGGCCCAGGAAGATGCAGGCCTGGACATCGTGTGCGACGGCGAGCAGTCGCGCCAGCATTTCGTGCATGGCTTTCTGGAGCAGGTGGAGGGCATCGACTTCGACAACAAGGTGAAGATGGGCATCCGCGACAACCGCTACGAAGCGATGGTGCCGCAGGTGGTTGCCGCCCTGCGCCTGAAGGGCCGCGTGCATGCCTTCGAGGCGCAACTGGCGCGTGCGCACACCAGGAAGAAGCTGAAGTTCACGCTGCCCGGCCCGATGACCATCGTCGATACCGTGGCGGACCGCTTCTATGGCGACAAGGTCAAGATGGCCTTCGCCTTTGCCGAGCTGCTCAACCAGGAGGCCCTGGCGCTGCAGGCCGACGGCGTGGACATCATCCAGTTCGACGAGCCTGCCTTCAATGTCTACATGAAGGATGCCGCCGACTGGGGCGTGCAGGCGCTGGAGCGCGCAGCGCAGGGCCTGACCTGCACGACGGCCGTGCATATCTGCTACGGCTACGGGATCAAGGCCAATACGGACTGGAAGAGCACGCTGGGCGAGGAATGGCGCCAGTACGAGACGGTGTTTCCCGCGCTGGCCAGGAGCCGCATCGACCAGGTGAGCCTGGAATGCATCCACTCCCACGTGCCGCCCGACCTGATGAGGCTGCTGGCCGGCAAGGACGTGATGGTCGGCGTGATCGATGTGGCCAGCGACGTGGTGGAGACACCCGAGGAAGTGGCGGACACCATCGGCCGGGCACTGGAGTTCGTGCCGAAGGAGCGGCTGTTCCCCTGCACGAACTGCGGCCTGGCGCCCATGGGCCGGGACGTGGCGTGGCGCAAGCTGAAGGCGCTGGCAGAAGGCACGAAGCTGGCAAAGGAGCGGCTCGCCAAGGCCTGATGCCCTGCGTGGCCAAGCGCAGGGGAAGATGCCAGGGGTGCCAGGGGTTCATGGTTTGCCCTGTATCGGATTCAGGCAACTGTCTGAAGTCAAGACACTGAATCTGTTCAATAGTCGGGCACTCGCTGCCCGTGCTCTGCCCGTGCCCGCCATTGCGCCCGTCATTGCGCCTCCTTGGCCCGCCTGGGCCTGCCTGGGCCTGCCTGGGCCTGCCTGGCACAAAGCATGCATGGTCCCTCCCCACAAAAGCAGCGGGCGCCAGCCCAGCCGCCAACCCAAGGAGACAAACCATGCAACGCCGCCCCTTCCTGCATTCCGCCCTCGCACTCTCCGCCATGGCCACCATGGCCGCTGCGGCTCCCGCCGCCATGGCCCAGCAGGGCGAGATCCGCATTGCCCACGTCTACAGCAAGACCGGCGCGCTGGAGGCCTATGGCAAGCAGACCCAGGCCGGGTTGCTGATGGGGCTGGAGTACGCCACGGGCGGCAGCATGGCGGTGAATGGCAAGAAGCTGGTGGTGATCGAGAAGGACGACCAGGGCAAGCCCGACCTGGGCAAGAGCCTGCTGGCCACGGCGTATTCTGATGACAAGGCCGATCTGGCCGTGGGGCCCACGTCGTCCGGCGTGGCGCTGGCCATGCTGCCGGTGGCCGAGGAGTACAAGAAGATTTTGCTGGTGGAGCCGGCCGTGGCCGATTCGATCACGGGCGACAAGTGGAACAAGTACATCTTCCGCACGGGCCGCAACTCCAGCCAGGACGCCATCAGCAATGCCGTGGCCATCGACAAGGCGGGCGTGACGATTGCCACGCTGGCTCAGGACAACGCCTTTGGCCGCGATGGGGTGAAGGCCTTCAAGGACGCCATCAAGAAGGGCAAGCTGGCGCATGAGGAGTACCTGCCCGCCGCCACCACGGATTTCACGGCAGGGGCGCAGCGGCTGATCGACAAGCTCAAGGACCAGCCGGGCAGGAAGATCATCTGGATCGTGTGGGCCGGGGCGGGCAATCCGTTCAAGATCGCGGACATGGATCTCAAGCGCTACGGCATCGAGATCGCCACGGGCGGCAACATCCTGCCCGCCATGGCGGCCTACAAGAATCTGCCGGGCATGGAGGGTGCCACGTACTACTACTACGGCATTCCCAAGAACCCGGTGAACGAGGCGCTGGTGTCCATGCACTACAAGCAGTACAAGACGCCGCCGGATTTCTTCACGGCGGGCGGTTTCTCTGCGGCCATGGCCATCGTGACGGCGCTCAAGAAGACCGGGGGCGATACCAAGACCAACACGCTGATCAAGGCCATGGAGGGCATGAGCTTCGACACGCCCAAGGGCCAGATGACCTTCCGCAAGGAAGACCACCAGGCCCTGCAGAGCATGTACCACTTCAAGATCCGCGTGGACCCGGCGCTGGCCTGGGGCGTGCCCGAGCTGGTGCGCGAGATCAAGCCCGAGGAGATGCAGGTCCCCATCCGCAACGGCCGCTGAGCAATGTTGCGCACAGAGGATCTGACCATCCGCTTCGGGGGCCATGTGGCCGTCAACGGCGTGAGCTGCGCTTTCGAGCCGGGCACGCTGACGGCCATCGTGGGGCCCAACGGGGCGGGCAAGACCACGTATTTCAACCTGATCTCCGGGCAGCTCAAGGCCACGGCCGGGCGCGTGCTGCTGGGCGGGCGCGAGCTGACGGGGTTGGCCCCTTCGGCGCGCACGCGCGCCGGGCTGGGGCGGGCGTTCCAGCTCACCAATCTGTTCCCGCACCTGAGCGTGCTGGAGAACGTGCGCCTGGCCGTGCAGGCGCGCGACGAGGGCCCGCACCGGCGCGGCCTGAACCTGTGGAGCATCTGGAGCGACCACCGGGCATTGACGCAGCGGGCGCTGCACATCCTCGACCAGGTGGCCCTGTCCGCCCGGCGCGATGAGGCCGTGGCCGCGCTGCCGCATGGCGACCAGCGCAAGCTGGAGGTGGCCTTGCTGATGGCGCTGGAACCCCAGGTCTATATGTTCGACGAGCCCACGGCGGGCATGAGCCATGACGAGGCGCCGGTGATCCTGGACCTGATACGCAAGCTCAAGCAGGACCGCAGCAAGATCATCCTGCTGGTGGAGCACAAGATGGATGTGGTGCGCGAGCTGGCCGACCGCATCATCGTGCTGACCAATGGCACGCTGGTGGCCGATGGGCCGCCGGCCGAGGTCATCGCCTCGCCTGTGGTGCAGCAGGCCTACCTGGGTGTGGTGCCGGAGCAGGGCGCTGTGAAGGAGGCCGCATGAGCGCTGCCGCCAACCTCAACCCAAACTCCAACCTGCTCGAACTGTCGGGCGTGCACACGCATATCGGGGCCTATCACATCCTGCATGGCGTGGACCTGGCCGTGCCGCGCGGTCAGCTGACCATGCTGCTGGGGCGCAATGGCGCGGGCAAGACGACCACGCTGCGCACCATCATGGGTCTGTGGCGGGCCAGCCAGGGGCGCATCGCCTTTGGCGGGGCCGACATCACGGCCCTGCCTACGCCCGCGATTGCGCGGCTGAACATTGCCTATGTGCCCGAGAACATGGGCATCTTCGCGGACCTGACGGTGCAGGAAAACCTGCTGCTGGCCGCGCGCGGCGCCTCGCGCGCCGACCGCATGGACGCGCAGCGGCTGCAGTGGATCTTCGGCATGTTCCCGGCCGTGGAGAAGTTCTGGAACCACCCGGCCGGCAAGCTGTCGGGCGGGCAAAAGCAGATGGTGGCGGTGGCGCGCGCCATCGTGGAGCCGCGTGATCTGCTGATCGTGGACGAGCCCAGCAAGGGCCTGGCGCCAGCCATCATCGAGAACATGATCGCGGCCTTCGCGCAACTCAAGGCGGGCGGCACGACGATTGTGCTGGTGGAGCAGAACCTGGGCTTTGCGCGCCGCCTGGGCGACCGCGTGGCGGTGATGGACAACGGCCGCGTGGTGCACGCGGGCGGCATGGCCGAGTTCTCGGCAGACGCGGCGTTGCAGCAGTCGCTGCTGGGGCTTTCGCTATGAACAAGCTGAACAGGCTGGATGTGGATTTCAAGCCGCTGCTGCTGGTGCCCGTGCTGGCCCTGGTGGCGCTGCCTCTGGTGGGTTCGGGCTCGACTTGGCTGACGCTGACGGTGGCGGGGCTGGCCATGGGAATGATCGTGTTCATCATCGCCTCGGGGCTGACGCTGGTGTTCGGGCTGATGGACGTGCTGAACTTCGGCCACGGCGTGTTCATCGCGCTGGGCGCCTTCGTGGCCACCAGCGTGCTGGGCGCCATGGGCGACTGGACGGGGTCGGACCAGCTGTGGCGCAACCTGCTGGCCGTGCTGCCGGCGATGGTGGTGGCCATGCTGGTGGCGGGCGCCATCGGGCTGGCGTTCGAGCGCTTCATCGTGCGGCCCGTGTACGGCCAGCATCTCAAGCAGATCCTGATCACCATGGGCGGCATGATCATCGGCGAGGAACTGATCAAGCTCATCTGGGGCCCGCAGCAGATGCCGCTGCCGCTGCCCCAGGGCATGAAGGGCGCCTGGCTGCTGGGCGATGCCGCCGTGGAAAAGTACCGCGTGGTGGCCGTGCTGGTGGGGCTGGCGGTGTTTGCCCTGCTGGCCTGGACGCTGTCGCGCACCAAGATCGGCCTGCTGATCCGCGCGGGCGTGCAGGACCGCGAGATGGTGGAGGCCCTGGGCTACCGCGTGCGCCGCCTGTTCGTGGGCGTGTTCGTGGCGGGCTCGGCCCTGGCCGGGCTGGGCGGGGTGATGTGGGGCATGTACCAGCAGAGCGTGGTGCCGCAGATGGGCGCGCAGGTCAATGTGCTGATCTTCATCGTGATCATCATCGGCGGGCTGGGCAGCACGGGCGGGGCGCTGATCGGCGCGCTGCTGGTAGGGCTGATGGCCAACTACACGGGGTTCCTGGTGCCCAAGGTGGCGCTGTTTTCCAACATTGCGTTGATGGTGGCAATCCTGCTGTGGCGCCCGCAGGGCGTCTATCCCGTCGCGAACCGCTGAAGGAGTGATCGACATGCTCAACCGATTGCTTTCCGGCGACATGCCGCGCAGCCGCGTGCTGGCGGTGCTGCTGCTGTTGATTTTCCTGGGGCTGGCGGCGGCGCCCTTCGTGTTCCCTGGCGTGAAGGCGCTGAACGTGGCGGCCAAGGTGCTGATCTTCGTGGTGCTGGTGGCCAGCTTCGATCTGCTGCTGGGCTACACCGGCATCGTGAGCTTTGCGCACACCATGTTCTTCGGCATTGGCGCCTATGGGGTGGCGATAGCGTCCTCGCGCATGGGTGCGGGCTGGGGCGCTCTGGCGCTGGGCCTGGGCGCGGCGCTGCTGGTGTCGCTGCTGCTGTCGCTGGCCATCGGCCTGTTCTCGCTGCGCGTGCGGGCCATCTTCTTTGCCATGATCACGCTGGCCGTGGCGGCGGCGTTCCAGACGCTGGCCTCGCAGCTTTCGGAATGGACGGGCGGGGAGGACGGGCTGAGCTTCAAGCTGCCCGAGTGGCTGTCGCCCAGCTTCGAGCCGTTCGAGAACGAGGTGCTGGGCGTGCTGATCGACGGGCGCATCATCACCTACTACCTGCTGTTCGTGCTGGCCGTGGTGCTGGTGCTGGCGCTGCTGCGCATCGTCAACTCACCGTTCGGCCGCGTGCTGCAGGCCATCCGCGAGAACGAGTTCCGTGCCGAGGCCATCGGCTACCGCGTGGTGGTGTACCGCACCCTCTCCAGCGTGCTCTCGGCCCTGTTCGCCTGTGTGGCCGGTGCCATGCTGGCGCTGTGGCTGCGCTATAACGGGCCCGATACCTCGCTGTCGTTCGAGATCATGATGGACTGCCTGCTGATCGTGGTGATCGGCGGCATGGGCACCATCTATGGCGCGGCGATCGGCTCGGTACTGTTCCTCATCGCCCAGAGCTATCTGCAGGACCTGCTGCGCGTGGCCAGCGAGGCCGCGCACAGCCTGCCCTGGCTGGCCGCGCTGCTGTCTCCTGACCGCTGGCTGCTGTGGCTGGGCGTGCTGTTTGTGTTGTCGGTCTACTATTTCCCCACGGGCGTCGTGGGGCGTCTGCGTTCTTCCCGCGCCGGAGCCTGACCAGGGCCCCTGGCGCATTCGTGCATCAGAGAACTACCACAAGGAGATGGGCATGTTGAAGCGTGAAGAGATGGTGTCGTCGATTCCTGCAACCCCCTGGCGCTGGGCCTTCACGGCGCTGGCGGCGGCCGCGCTGGCAGCCTGCGGCAGCGGCGAGCATGAACCCAGCAACGATCTGCCCAAGGGCTTTACCGAGCTGGGCGCCACGGTGTATCCGGCCACGGCCACCGGCACGGGAGCCACGGCAGCCACGCAGGACTTGCTGACGGGCGGCCTGGGCAAGACGGGCCTGGGCGCCGCAGCCGCGCCCCTGTATGCGGACCCTGCCAATCCCACGGCGGCAGAGCTGCGGCGCAATGCGCTGTACTCCAACTACCGGGGCATCCTGGACCCCACGGCGGGCGGCGGCTACGGCACGCTGTACGGCCCCAACATCACGGCAGACGGGCAGGTGACCACGGGCGAAGGGCTGATCCCCGGGCGCGAGTACCTGGCCGTGCTGGACGACGGCACGGGCCGCAAGCAGACCATGGTGGCCGTGCAGGTGCCGGACAGCTTTGACCGCAACCGGCCCTGCATCGTGCTGGGCCCGTCCTCTGGCTCGCGCGGCGTGTATGGCGCCATCGGCACGGCGGGCGAGTGGGGCCTGAAGAAGGGCTGCGCCGTGGCGCTGACCGATGCGGGCAAGGGCGTGGGCCTGCACAACCTGAGCGACGACACCGTCAACAAGCTGGACGGCACGCGCGCCACGCGCACGGACGCCGGCAGCCTGTCCTTCTTTGCCGCGCGGCTGACCGATGCGGCGCGCGCCGCCTACAACGCTGCGTTTCCCAACCGCATCGCCATCAAGCACGCGCACTCCCAGCAGAACCCTGAAAAGGACTGGGGCAACGACACGCTGGCCGCGGCCCGCTATGCGCTGTACGTGCTCAATGCCCGCTATGGCACCACGCAGGACCCCGTGCCCTTCGGCAAGGACAACACGCTGGTGCTGGCAGGCTCGGCCTCCAACGGCGGCGCGGCCGTGCTGCGCGCGGCCGAGCTGGATGCGGACGGCCTGATCGACGGCGTGGTGGCCTCCGAACCCGTGACCGAGATGCCCACGCGCCAGGGCTACACCATTGCCGTGGGCAATGCGACCATGCCCAACCCGGGCCGCCCGCTGGCCGAGTACACCACCTACGGCAACATCTACCAGCCCTGCGCGGCGCTGGCCCCCGATGCGGCGCTGACCGAGACATCCATCTTCAACTACATAGGCCTCACGGCCATGACGGCGCGGGCCGAGGCACGCTGCAACAGCCTGGCCGCCAAGGGCCTGGTCATTGGCAGCACCACGGCCGACCGCGCCGCCAATGCGCTGAGCAAGCTGCGCCTGTACGGCTGGACGCGCGACCATGACGCCATGCACAACGCCCACTACGCGCTGGGCAACGGCCCCATCCTGTCGGCCATGTACACCATGGCCTATGGCCGGTTTGGCGTGGATGCCAACCTGTGCCGCACCAGCTTTGCGGCCGCCAATGCCACGGGCGACGTGGTGCCCGCCACGGGGGCTGCGCTGGCGCAGAGCTTTGCCACGGCCAATGGCACGGCCAACGGCACGCCCGCCACGGTGGTTTACAACGACTCGGTGGGCGGGGCCAAGGCCTGGCAGTTTGCCGTGTCGCCCTCCACGCGCGTGGCCGACCTGGGCCTGGACAACGCGCTGTGCCAGCACGCGCTGGTGACGGGCTTCGATCCGGTGACCGGCTTCAATCTCTCCGAAAGCAGCGTGCCCACGCGTGCCCAGAGCGACGCCGTGCGCGCCGGCATCAACGAGGTGCTGCACACCGCCAAGCTGCGCGGCAAGCCCACCATCATCGTGGCGGGCCGCAGCGATGCGCTGGTGCCGGTCAACCACAATGCGCGCGCCTACACGGTGCTCAACCGGGGGCTGGACGGCAGCAACACGCGGCTGCGCTATATCGAGGTGGTGAATGCCCAGCACTTCGATGCCTTCCTGCCGTTCTCCGGCTTCGACACCCGCTTCGTGCCGCTGCACCCGTACTTCAACCAGGCCATGGATGCCGTGTGGGCCAACCTGCGCAGCAGCACCGCGCTGCCCGCCAGCCAGGTGGTGCGCACCACGCCGCGCGGCGGCCAGCCGGGCGCGGCGCCCGCCATCACGGCGGCGCAGGTGCCGCCCTTCGTGGCGCGGCCCAGCACGGCCAACACCATCGAGGTCAGCGACGGGCTGATCCGCATTCCTGAGTGAGCCAGGCCCTGGAGCGGCCGCCTGCCAAGGCGGCCGGCCGCTCCTGCACAGCAGAGATTTCTCCCATGGCTTCCAAAGCATCTTCCTCATCCGCGCCCGTACCCGCTTCCTGCTACACGCAATGCGCGGGCTACGAGATCCACTACATGGACTGGCAGCCCGCGCCCGACGTGGCGCCAGCGGGAACCGTCGTCGCCTGGCACGGGCTGGCACGTACGGGGCGCGACATGGATGCACTGGCGCAGTTCCTGGCAGGCCAGGGCTGGCGCGTGATCTGCCCCGACACGCCGGGCCGGGGCCTGAGCCAGTGGAGCCGCGCGCCGCGCGAGGAATACCGGCTGGGCTTCTACGCCCGCATTGCGCGCGGGCTGTTCGATGCGCTGGGGCTGGAGCGCGCGCACTGGGTGGGCACGTCCATGGGCGGGGCGATCGGCACGGTCTGCGCCTCGGGCCTGTTCGAGCCGTCGCTGCGCGCACGCATTGCGACGCTGGTGCTCAATGACAATGCGCCGCAGCTGGCCGAGTCGGCGCTGGCACGCATCAGGTCCTATGCGGGCCAGCCCCCGGCCTTCGATACGGTGGGCGAGCTGGAGGCCTTCTTTCGCCAGGCCTACCGGCCCTATGGCTGGTTAAGCGACTCCGAGTGGCGCAAGCTCACCGAGACCAGCGTGCGCCGCCTGCCCGATGGCCGCGTCACGCCGCACTACGACCCGGCCATGATCGAGCAGTTCACGGCCCATGACGACGACTACGGCATCTGGCCGCACTACGACGCCCTGCAGATCCCCGTGCTGCTGCTGCGGGGCGTGGACTCGGACCTGGTGCTGCCCGAGGTGGCCCGGGAAATGACCACGCGCGGCCCCGGCGCGCGCGGCCTGCTGCACTGGCAGGAGGTGCCTGGCTGCGGCCATGCGCCGGCGCTGAACGTGCCCGCGCACTGGCAATGGGTGCTGGAGCATCTGCAGCGCGGCTGAGCATCAACCCGGGCCGGGCGCGGATGTTGCTGCCGCGCTAGCATTTGCGACGGGTGCAGCCTCGCCTTCTTTTCGGGCGCGGGCACCGTCTGGGCAAGAGAGGCCTGACATGGGTTTTCTGGTGGAGCTGATCCGCGAGTACGGCTTCGGCATCGTCTTTCTCAATGTGTTCGTCGAGCAGCTGGGTGCACCGATTCCGGCCTACCCGGTGCTGGTCGTGACCGGCGCGCTGGAAGGCGCCGACTGGGTGCGCCTGCTGTGGCTGGTGGCCGTGGCCGTGAGCGCGGCGCTGATTGCCGACCTGTTCTGGTATCAGGCCGGCAAGGCCTACGGCCACCGGGTGCTGGGGCGCATCTGCCGCATCTCGCTGTCGCCCGATGCCTGCATCCGCCAGACCGAGACCGTCTATGGCCGCTGGGGTGCAAGGTCGCTGCTGGTGGCCAAGTTCGTGCCGGGGTTTGCCTCCATCGCCAGCGCGCTGGCCGGCGTGATGGGCACGCCGCTGCGCAGCTTCGTGCTGTATGACGGGCTGGGCGCGCTGATCTGGGTGGGCTCGGCCGTTTACCTGGGCTCGCTGTTCAGCTCCACGGTGGAAGACCTGCTGGGCGTGCTTACGGCGCTGGGCCAGTGGGGCCTGTTGCTGCTGGGCGTGGCGCTGGGGCTGTTCATCGTGCGCAAGTGGTGGCAGCGCCATCGCATGGTGCGTTCATTGCGCATGCCGCGCATGTCGGTGCGCGAACTGGCGGGCCTGCATGCCCAGGGCATGGAGCCCACGGTGATCGATGTGCGCGCTCTGCCGCAGTACCGCCAGGGCCATATCCCCGGCGCCCAGTCCTGGGAACTGCGCCCGCGCGATGGCGGCGAGTCGCATGCGCACCTGCTGCCCCAGCACGACCATCCCCACGGGCTGGTGATCTACTGCGACTGCCCCAACGAGATATCCGCCGCCCGCCTGGCGCGCCAGCTGCAGCGCGCCGGCTTTGCCAACGTGCGTCCGTTGGTGGGCGGCCTCAAGGCCTGGCAGGCGGCTGGCTTCGACGTGGAAACCGCGCCGCTGCCCGTGACGGCCAGCGCGGATGAGGGGCCGGCGCCCAGCGTGCCCTGACCTTGGCCTTGCCTTGACCTATTTGCCCGCCGGCATCGAGCAGTGCCCGCCTTGCGTGGCCTTGCCCGAGCCGGCCGCGATCAGCGGCGCCTCGAAGCGCAGGTCCACGGGCGGCGAGTGCAGGTGGTCCCAGGCCAGGAAGAGGACGAGCACGGCCCAGAAGACCGCGCGCAGGGTGTTTTGCTGTGTCATGGCGGGTCCTCTCAGAAATTGAAGTGGCGGCGGATGCGCAGGCCGAAGATGGTGCCGGCAAAGGCCAGCGGCACCCAGATCCAGCCGTGGATGCTGCCCGTGGAGATGCCCGAGAGCATGGCGCCCACATTGCAGCCGAAGGCCAGGCGCGAGCTGTAGCCCAGCACCAGGCCGGCCACCAGGGCCACCATCCATTGCGTGCCCGTGAGCGGCTTGGCATTGACGGGCTTGGCGGCAGCCACCCACAGGGCGCCGCCCAGGATGCCGATGTTGGTGATGCTGGTCACGTCCAGCAGCACGGTCTCGTGCAGGCGCGCGGCGTTGCCGGGCTGGCTCCAGAACCAGTTGCCGGCCAGGTCCACGGCGCCCGTGGCGTTGGCGATCTTGGCGGCCCACAGGCCGAAGCCGTAGACCACGCCCCAGGGCTGGCCCGCAATGACGAGGTTGAGCGTGGTCAGCACGGCCAGCAGCACCGCGCCCGCCACCCACTTGCGCACGAACAGCGGCTTGGCCGGGCGCTTGAGCGCCACATTGGCGCCACGCACATACCAGGCCACGCCCAGCGCGACCACGGCCAGCGCCGCCAGCGTGGCCAGCAGGGCAGGGGCCCAGCCCCAGGCCGTGACCAGGCCCACGGGCTGGGTGTTGCCCAGGTCCAGCCACCAGCCCAGGTGCAGGCTGCCCAGGAAGCTGCCGATGGCGAACACGGGCAGGATGGCCGCATTCATGGGAATGCCCATGCCGGCCTTGTACAGCGTGCCGCTGCCGCAGCCGTCTGCAATCTGCATGCACAGGCCGAAGACGAAGGCGCCCACCAGCAGGCTGATGCTGGGCGGGCCCAGGGCGGCCGTGAGTTCGGGATAGTGGCCCAGCAGCGGCATGGCCAGCGCGGCGGCCAGCGCCAGCAGCAGCAACTGGCCGAAGACGCCGCTGGCGTCCTTGTCCTCGATCAGCATGCGCCAGCCCGTGGTGAAGCCGAAGCGCTTGCCGGCCAGCACCCCGCCCAGGCCCAGGCCCACGGCGAACAGCGCGGCCTGGCGCACCGAGACGCTCCACAGCAGCCAGCCAAAGAAAACGGCCAGGATGGCCGCAAGAGGAAGTCGTTTCATATGATTTTTCTCCATGCAGTCGCCCTCCCCCGCGAAGCGGGTAGAGAGGCGCCGTGCCACGGGGGGAAGGCGCGCAAGCGCCTCAGGGGGTGTTTATTTGAACTTCTTTTCCCACCACTGCTTGGCGTCGTAGGCCAGGGATTCGGCGCGGCCGGGCTGGTTGGCCATGGGCGGCGCATCGGCCTGCTGCGTCCAGTCCACCATGGAGCCCGCATACAGCTTGACGCCCGGCAGGCCCGCGACTTCGGACAGGCCGAACCAGTCGGTGGCTGCCCAGTGGCCGGTGTTGCAGAAGGCCACCATGTCCTGGCCCTGCTCGCGCTTGACCTTGGCCGCGATCTGCTTGGCCGTGGCGGTATCGACAAAGGTGGAGGTGCCGGGCACAAACCACTGGTTGAAGTCCAGCTGCTGCGCGCCGGGCAGGGTGCCCGAGATCTTGGCGGCAGGTGCGCGCGTCTTGCCCTGGTAGAAGGCGTCGGGGCGCGAGTCCACCAGGGCCGCGTTGCTGAGCCTGACGTGCTGGCCCACGTCTTCGCGCGTGGCGATCAGGCTGGTGTCGAGCTGGGGCTGGTAGCTGCTGCGAGCGACTTTGACTGCCTCGTTGTCCTGCGGGAGCTTTTGCTCGTTCCAGGCCTTCATGCCGCCGTTGAGCACGGACAGCTCCTTGAGGCCCAGCAGCTTGAGCGTCCAGTACACGCGCGCTGCCGCGCCGAAGTCGGTGGCGTCCGCACCCGTGGAGACCACGATGGCGTGGGTGGCCGGCGTCAGACCCAGGGACTGCACGAGTTCGGTGAGCTTGGGCAGCTCGGGCAGTTCGCCGGGATTGGTGGCGGGGCCGCGCCATTTACCGTAGGGGGCGTTGAGCGCGCCGGGAATGTGGCGCTCGCCATAGGCCTTGGGATCGCGGATGTCGATGATGCGCACGGCGTCCTGGCCGGCGGCAGCCTGCACGCCTGCAGGGGTGAGCAGGGGTTCGGCGGCGTGGGCCGTGCCGAAGGCGGTGCAGGCAAGGCCGAGCGCCAGCAGCGGGGCCGCCAGGCGCAGAGCAGGGGAAAAGGTCTTGGTCATGATGGCTGGGGCCGGTCATGGAAGACCGGCGGAACAAGCAACTGGAGTGCAATTGTCCCGCTTGCAGCATCTATATACAAAGACGCTTATGCATTCTGCTCATGAGGCAGGGTTATATGGCGCGGCGCAGAAGATGCAGAACGGCCTCAGCGCTGTGCGCCCACGGCCTTGGCGCGCTCCAGGCTGGCGTCCAGTTCGGCCTGCGGCGCCTTCTGCGTGGGCCAGCCCTGCATATGCTGCTGGGCGATGCGGCTCAGCGCCGTGATCCAGGGCGCGCTGTCGTTGAGGCAGGCAATGAACTCGAACTGCTCGCCACCGGCATGCAGGAAGGCCTCGCGCGCTTCCTGGCTGATTTCCTCCAGCGTTTCCAGGCAGTCGCTGGTGAAGCCGGGGCAGACCACGTCCACCCGTTTGGTGCCGCTGCGTGCCAGCTCGATCAGTGAGGGCTCGGTATAGGGCTCCAGCCATTTGGCCTTGCCAAAGCGCGACTGGAAGGTCACCAGGTATTGCGAGGGCGACAGGCCCAGGCGCTCGGCCAGCAGGCGTGCGGTCTTGCGCGATTCGCAGTGGTAGGGGTCGCCCAGGTGCAGCGTGCGCTCGGGCACGCCGTGAAAGCTCATGACCAGCTTTTCGCCACGGCCGTTGCCGCGCCAGTGGGCCTCGATGCGCTGGGCCAGCGCGTCGATATAGGAAGCGTCGTCGTGGTAGCGGTTGACGAAGCGCAGCTCGGGAATATGGCGCTGGGTGCGGGCCCAGTCGTAGACCGCATCGAACACGCTGGCCGTGGTCGTGCCGGAGTACTGCGGGTACAGCGGCAGGATGAGGATGCGCGTGGCGCCTTCGGCCTTGAGGGCATCGAGCACGCTGGGGATGGACGGGTTGCCGTAGCGCATGGCATGGCGCACCAGCACGTTGTGGCCGGCCTCGCCCAGCCAGCCGCGCAGCAGCAGGGCCTGGCGCGCGCTCCAGTGCTGCAGGGGGGAGCCGTCCTTCTCATGCCAGACGGTGGCGTACTTGGCCGCCGACTTGGTCGGCCGCGTGCGCAGGATGCTGCCGTGCAGGATGGGCAGCCAGGCAATCCTGGGGATCTCGACCACGCGGTCGTCGCCCAGGAACTGCGCCAGGTAGCGGCGCACGGCCGGAGCCGTGGGCGCATCGGGCGTTCCAAGGTTGCACAGCAGCACGGCGGTGCGCTGGGGTTGGTCGTGGCGGAATGGAGGTTCTGGCGCGAAGCGGGAAGGCATGGGGCCGATTGTGGCAGGACGGAGCCGCCTGCCACGCGAGTCGGATGACCCGGCTGCTGCCGGCAACGGCTGCCTTCGCTATGCTCGAACCATGTCCCAAGCCACCATCGCCCCCCTCGCCGAATCCTCTCTTGCCCCTGCATTGGCCGCATTGCAGCAGCTGCGCCGCAGCGGCCGCATCCGCGCCATTTCCATCGACCTGGACGACACGCTGTGGCCCGTGTGGCCAGCCATCTCGCGCGCCGAACAGGTGCTGCTGGAATGGCTGCACGCCCATGCGCCCACCACGGCCGCAGCGCTGCGCGACGTGGCCACCCTGCGCGCCATCCGCGTGCAGATCGAGCGTGACCGCCCGGACCTTGCCCACGACCTGAGCGGCCTGCGCCGCGAGTCCATCCGCCTGGCGCTGCAGCGCAATGGCGACGACGGCGCGCTGGCCGAGCCGGCCTTCGATCTTTTCTTTGCCGAGCGCCAGCGTGTGGACCTGTACGAGGACGCGCTGCCCGCCCTGCAGTTCCTGGCCGCGCGCTGGCCCGTGGTGGCGCTGAGCAACGGCAACGCCAGCGTGCACGTGGTGGGCATTGGCGAGCATTTCCATGCCGCGCTGAGCGCGACCAAGGCCGGCATGGCCAAGCCCGATGTGCGCTTTTTTCACGCGGCGGCGGCGGCGGCAGGCGTGGCGCCTGACGAGGTGCTGCACATTGGCGACGACGCGCGGCTCGATGCGCTGGGCGCCATGGATGCGGGTATGCACGCAGTCTGGCTCAACCGCACGGGCGTAGCATGGCCTCACGAGGGGTCCACGCCCCACGTCACGGTGGCCAGCCTTGCGCAGTTGTGCCAGGGGCTGGCTGACAGCTGACCCTGCCTGCCCGCGAAGCCGCGCCATGCCATGCCCACCAGCCACAGCACCGCTTTCTTCCACCCCCCCGTCCTCCCCGCCGTGCGCAGCATCGGCTGGAAACACCCCCTGAGCTGGCTAGCGCGTGGCGCGCGCGACATGGCCAGGGCACCCTGGCTGAGCCTGGCTCATGGCCTGGTCTTGACCTTGATCGGGTTTTTGATCTTGACGCTGGGGCACAATCGCTTTTGGCTGATGGCCGGGGCCCTGTCGGGGTTCCTGATCGTCGGCCCTGTCGTGGCGACCAGCCTCTACGCCATCAGCCGCGCGCTGGAGCGCGGCGAGGCTGCCGATCTGTCCCTGGTGCGGCGCACCTGGACGCGCTGGCAAAACGGCCATGCGTCCAAGGCTGAGGGGCAGGTCGGCTACTGGTGTCTGGTGCAGTTCGGGCTGCTGCTGTCGCTGGCAGCCACGGGCTGGGTGCTGGTGTCGGCCTCGCTGATCACCGTGCTCTCGCCCGTGCGCATCGCCACTCCGGCGGATTTCGTGCAGCACGTGGTGCTGGCCCGCGACGGGCAGTTGTTTGCGATATGGCTGGCGCTGGGCAGTTTTCTGGCAGCGCCTATTTTTGCGTCCAGCGTGGTGGCCATGCCGCTGATGCTGGACAGGCGGGTGACGGTGCGCCAGGCCGTGCTGACCAGTTGGTTGGCCGTGCTGGCCAACCCTGTGCCTCTGGCACTGTGGGCCGCCCTCATTGTGTTGTTGACCCTGCTGGGCCTGGGCAGCTGGCTGCTGGGACTGGTGGCCGTGATGCCCCTGCTGGGGCACGCGAGCTGGCACGCGTACCGCGATCTGGTCGATTCGTCGGCCTTCCCGGCGCGTTGAGCCGGGCGGGCCCGGACCGGCCGGGCCTGCAGGGGAGGATGTAGGACGGTGTTGTCGTGATATTCGGGTATACAGAAGAACAGATCGCCCATTTCTTCCTCACCTATGGCGTGGGGGCCTTCATCCTCTTCATGGTGTTCATCATCCTGCAGCTGGCGCGCCAGTCCAAGGCAGGAAAGTTCGGCACCTTCGTGATCTTCCTGGGCCTGGGCGTGGGCTTTGTCGGCTACATCGCCAAGATCGTCATCCAGTGGTGGATGGAAAAATGATCGTCACCCCCTGAGCCGCTGCGCGGCTTCCCCCTCTCTCGCTTCGCGGGAGGGGGGCGACACCCTCGCGGCGGGGCGGCCCTTGCTCGGTGTCCCAGGCTTTGGGCTGCGTCGGGTTTTTGTGCCCTGCTCAGCGCGCCTATCTTCCTGGCCTGCCTGCTCCTTGCTGCGCCTCTATTCCGCCTTGGCCCCCGCAGCCTTGATCACCGGGTCCCAGCGCTTGATTTCAGCGGTGGTGTGCTGGCGCAGGGCGTCGGGGGTGAGGCGGTCTGCGGGCGGGATGATGACGCTCATGTCCGTGAAGCGCTTGACCAGGGCGGGCTCGGACAGGGCGGTGCGCAGGGATTTGTTGAGGCGTTCGATGACGGCCTGGGGCGTGCCTCGCGGAGCGTACAGGCCGTGCCATACGGCAAGCTCGAAGCCGGGCTGGCCGGCCTGCGCGAAGGTGGGCACATCGGGCAGGGAGGGCAGGCGTTCGCGCGTGGCGACGGCGTAGCCCTTGAGCATGCCCGCCTGTATGTGCGGGCCGGTGGCCACGGGCTGGTCGCAGATGACATCGACATTGCCTGCCACCAGGTCCTGCAGGGCCGGGCCCGTGCCACGGTAGGGCACCAGGGTGGCCTCGGTGGAGGTGGTCTGCAGCAGCAGCATGGCGCACAGGTGGGAGGTGGCGCCTACGCCGGCATGCGAGAAGCGCACTTCGCCCGGTTTGGCCTTCATGTGGGCGATGAAGTCCGCCAGCGTGGCGGGCGCAAAGCCTTTGCTGCGCACCAGGATCATGGGCACGTCGCCGGCCAGCGCGATGGGTTCCAGGTCGCGCCTCACATCGAAAGCGAGCTTGCTGTAGAGCGCGGGTGCCGTGGCGATGCCCATGTTGTGCAGCAGCAAGGTGTGGCCGTCGGCCTGGGCGCGTGTGACGCGGCTGGTGCCGATGGTGCCACCGGCGCCGCCCAGATTCTCGACGATGACCTGCTGGCCCAGGTCGCGCGTCATGGCCTCGGCCAGCACGCGGGCCAGCACGTCGGTGGAGCCTCCGGCCGCGTAGGGAACGACGATGGTGACGGGCTTGTTGGGGAAGGCCTGGGCGGCAAGGCTGGCCGCCGACAGCGCGGCGGCGAGAAGGGTCTGGGCGAGGGGGTTGCGGATGAGGTGGCGCATGGGTTTGTCTCCTGGAGGCGCGTGCAGGGGCCGCCGGCTCTGTGCGGCCGGTTGTCGGTGGCGTGTTTGGTGGCGTGAGGCAGGAAGGCAAGGGCCGCATGCGGCCCTTGACGACGGCGAGACGGCGCAGGCTCAGGCCGGGGCCACGTACCTGTACAGCTCGGTGTGGTCGGCGGCGGGTCCCAGGGACCTGGAGGCCTCGGCCGTCATGGCGCTGACCTGTTCGGCCAGTGCCATGGGCGTGTGCATGGCCTGGCCCAGCGACAGGGCAATGCCCACGTCCTTGGCCTGCAGCGCCAGCGAGAAGCCCGAGTTGAAGGCGCCGTTCAGCATGAACTGGTGGGCCTTGTTTTCGGTGGTGTTGTTCTTGCCGGTGGAGGCATTGATCACGTCCACGATGGTGGCCGGCGCAATGCCGAAGGCCGCGCCTGCGTGGATGGCCTCGGCCGTGGCGATCAGGGCCGCTGCCGAGACATAGTTGTTCAAGGCCTTGAGCGCATGGCCCGCGCCCACGGGGCCGACATGGGTGATGGCCTGGCCCATGCGCTGCAGCAGCGGCAGGTGCTGGGCGAGCAGGTCCGCATCGCCCCCGACCATGATGGACAGCGTGCCCGCAATGGCGCGCTTGACGCCGCCGGAGACCGGCGCATCCAGCAGCCCGATGCCGCGCTCGCCCAGCAGGCCGGCCAGCGCACGCGTGCGGTTGGGGTCGGCCGAGCTCATGTCGATGATGCAGGCGCCGGGCGGCAGGTGCGGTGCCAGTTCACCGACCACGGCATCGACGATGCGGGAGTCGGGCAGCATGGTGAAGACCACGCTGCAGCCGGCAAAGTCGGCCGCGCCGGATGCCACGGCCACGCCCGCATGTTCCTGCGCGAATCGTGCGGTGGCGGCGGGCACGGCGTCCCGGATGACCAGGGCGTGCCCTGCGGCGTGCAGCAGGTGGGCCATGGGCTGGCCCATCATTCCGAGGCCGATGAATCCTATGGTGGTCATGCTGCGTGCCTCAGATGTCCATCTCTTTGAAGACTTCCGAAGCCACGCGGAAGGAGTCGATGGCGGCCGGCACGCCGCAGTAGATGGCGGTCTGCAGGAAGACCTCCTTGACCTCTTCCTTGGTCAGGCCGTTGTTGATGGCGCCGCGCACATGCAGCTTGAGTTCATGCGGGCGGTTGAGCGCCGTGATCATGGCCAGGTTCAGGAAGGAGCGCGTCCTGCGGTCCAGGCCCGGGCGGTTCCAGACATCGCCCCAGCAGTACTGGGTGACCAGCTCCTGCATGTCGATGTTGAAGTCCGTGGCGTTCTGGATGGACGCATCGACATACTCGGCGCCCAGCACCTCGCGGCGGGTGGACAGGCCCTGGTCGAAGAGGGCGGGGTTCTTGGGTGCATAGGCTCGGGTCATGAAAACTCCTGATGGAAGGCGGTGAAGATGTCTTTCGGTGGAGTGGATTTAATCAGATTGTCAGACAATCCTACTTGATGAAAATCGGGATTGCCTGCCGCGCCAGGTGTGTGTATGACAATCCGTCAGTCCGTCCGGCCCCTGGATTGGCGGGTAGGATTCGTCCCATGAACCAGATGCTGCGTGTCCCCCGCGAAGAAACGTCGCTGCGCCTGCGCACGACGCAGACCCTGCGCACGGCCATCCTCGATGGCGTGTTTGCGCCGGGCCAGAAGCTGTCCGAGCGCGAACTGTGCGAGAGCCTTGATGTGAGCCGTTCGTGCCTGCGCGAGTCGCTGCAGCACCTGCAGGCCGAGGGGCTGATCACCATCGTTCCGCACCGGGGCCCCGAGGTCACGGACATCTCGGTGCAGGAAGTGCGCGATATCTACGAGGTGCGGGCCAGCCTGGAGGGGCTGGCCAGCCGGGGCTTTGCGCTGCATGCCTCGGCAGGCCAGCGCGCCGCGCTGCGCGCCAAGCTGGGCGAGCTGGCCGTGCCCGCCGTGGCCAGCGACAAGGTGGCCCTGCTGGCGATCAAGAACCAGTTCTACGACATCCTGATCGAGGGCTGCGGCAATCTGGTGGCCGGCCAGATGCTGCGGCAGCTGAACAACCGCGTGACGGTGCTGCGGCGCATCTCCATGTCCCAGCCCGGGCGCCTGCCGCAGACGCTGGCCGAGCTGGACGCCATCGTGGCGGCGATAGAGCAGGGCGACGCGGACCAGGCCGCGCGCCTGAGCGCCGAGCATGTGCAAAAGGCCAGCCAGGGCGTGTTGCGCGCCATGGCCGAGAAGGCTGGCCCGGCCAGCTGATGCCGGAGCCTGTGCCTGGGGGTGTCAGTCCGTGTGCGCTCAGTCCGGCTTGACCTGGGCGCGCTTGAGCACCTTTTGCCAGCGCGTCTGCTCGGTGGCAATGAACTGCGCGAACTGCTGGGGCGTGCTGCCGATGGGCTCGGCCGCATCGCCCTGCAGGCGCTTGAGCGCGTCGGGCGCCTTGACGGCCTTGGCGCACTCGGCGGCCAGCTTGTCCACGTGGGCTCGGGTCATGCTGGAGGGGGCGAGCATGCCGTACCACTGCGTCATCTCGAAGCCCGGGAAGCCCTGCTCGGCCACGGTGGGCACGTCGGGCAACTGGGGCAGGCGCTGGGTCGATCCCGTGGCGATGCAGCGCACCTTGCCCGCCTTGATGAAGGGCAGCAGGGCGGCAGCGCCGACCGATGCAGCGTCCAGGCGGCCTGACATCAGGTCCGTCATCATCGGCCCCGTGCCGCGATAGGGCACGTGCAGCATGAAGATCTCGGCCGTCATCTTCAGGTACTCGAAGGCCAGGTGCCCGGCGCTGCCATTGCCGGCCGAGCCGTAGCTGAGCTGGCCGGGCTTCTTCTTGGCGTAGGCGATGAGTTCGCGCAGGTTCTTGACCGGCACATCGGGGTGGACCACGTACAGGCTGGGCACCTTGGCCAGCAGGCTGACGGGTTGGAAGTCCTTGTTCGCGTCGTAGGGCAGCTTGTCGAAGATGTAGGGATTGACGGCCAGGGTGCCGATGTGGCCCAGGATGACGGTGCTCTGGTCATCGGCGCGCGCCACTTCCTGCATGGCGATGTTGCCGGCCGCGCCGGGCTTGTTGTCCACGAAGACGTTCTGGCCCAGGGTCTTGGACAGCTCGGCGGCCGTGGAGCGCGCCACGATTTCCGAGCTGCCGCCGGGCGCAAAGGGCACGACAAAGCGGATGGGGCGCGTGGGCCAGGCGTCCTGCGCCAGCGCGGCCGCAGGCAGCAGGCCCGACAGGGCCATGGCGCCCGTGCCGGCCAGCAGTTGGCGGCGGCCGAGCGGGGGCAGGTCTGCGTGGTGAAGAAAGTCGCGCGAAGGCATGTCTGGTCTCCTGGCTATCGTTGTAGTGAATGGGCAGCGGATGCGGCGCCAGCGATGGTGGCGCCGGCGGCTGTCAATCTGCTGTCAAACCAGGGTCTGCAGGCTACGGAGATACCCGGGGGATCAGGCTTTTCCCTCGGCACCCAGGGCCTGTCCGATGGCCTCGGCCGCCTGCAGGCCGCTGCGCACGGCGCCCTCGATGGTGGCCGGATACGGTCCATCCACATGGTCGCCGCAGGCCCACAGGCCGTGGCCCAACTCCATGCCGGGGCGCTGCAGCTGCGGCAGGCAGGCGAAGGTGGCGCGCTTGTCGATCACGGTGCGCAGCGCAACCAGTCCATGCCAGCCCAACTGCGCCCGGGCCTGGGCCAGCACCTGGGCCTGCAGGGTTTCGCGGTCCGATGCGCTGTCGCTGATGACGAAGGCCATCAGGCCCTGAGGGCCGCCGAGTTGCCCACGGTCGAAGACGAATTGCGCAGGCGCATCGGGCGTGGAGCGCAGCGCCAGCCAGGGCGCGCCCGGGGGCAATGTGTGGGAGGGATCGCCGGTCTGCGCATAGACGGTGGCAATGGGGCGGTGCTGCAGGTCCTGGGCCAGCTGCGCCCAGCGCTGCAGGGCTATGCCGTCGCGTGCAGGCAGGCTGTCGTGCTCGGCGGCGGTGAGTGCCAGGCGCGCTGCTTCGGGCGCTGGGCAGGCCAGCAGCACGGCGTCGAAGGGCGCGTCTTCGCCCTGGGCTGCGCCCAGCGTCCAGTGCGGGCCCTGGGGTTGCAGTTCGGCCACGCGGCTGCCCAGGCGCACGGCGTGGCCGCGCTCTTGCAGCCACTGCGCGGCCGGCGCCGGGAACAGGCTGCCCAGGTCACGGCGCGGCACCAGGAAATGCGAGCCGCCACGGCCGCTGAACAGCGCATCGCGCAGCACGCGAAGGAACACCGTGCCGCTGGCCAGGTGAATGGGCGTGTTGAGTGCCGAGATGCACAGCGGGTCAATGAACTCGGTGACCAGGCGCTGCGGCAGGCCGGCGCACAGGTCGGCCACGGTGGCTTGCGGCGCGCAGCGAAAGCCCGCCAGCCGCCAGCGCACGGCGCGCGCCAGCAGGGCTGCACGCTCGCCCAGGCTCCAGCCGCGTGCGGTGGCAATGCCGGCCAGCGCATCCAGCGGCGCAGGCCAGTCGGGAAAGCGCAGCCCACTGCCATCGATATAGGGCAAGGCCATGGGCTGGCGGTGCAGGGCCTGTTCAGGGTCCACGCCCACCTCGCGCATGAGGCGCAGGCTTTCGGTGTAGGCACCGATGAGGATGTGTTGGCCGTTGTCCACGCGCAGCGGGCCCTGTGGCGTGTCGAGGTCCATGCCGCGCGCACGGCCGCCGGGCTCGCGTGCGGCCTCGTGCAGGGTGATGTGCCAGCCGCTGCGCGCCAGCGTGAGGGCGGCGGCAAAGCCGGCCCAGCCTCCGCCGATGATGGCGGCGCGCGGCTGAGCGGCGCGAGGCGTGTGCTTGGCGCTGTCTCTGCTCACCGCGCCATGCGCCCCAGCGCCTGCATCTTCCAGGCCAGCCACAGCTTGCGCAGCGGCGGCAGGCTGATGCGCTGGTGCAGCACGCGGAAGTCGTCGGCCTCGATCTCGCGCAGCAGGGTGCGGTAGATGCTGGCCATCATCAGGCCGGGCTTTTGCGTGCGGCGGTCGGCGGCGGGCAGCAGGGCCAGGGCCTCGTCGTAGAGGCGGTGGGCGCGCTCGGCCTGAAAGCGCATCAGCGCGGTGAAGCGGTCCGAGTATTCGCGCTTGGTGATCTCATGCGCCTTGACGTCGAACTGCTGCAGCTCGCTGATGGGCAGGTAGATGCGTCCGCGCATGGCGTCCTCGCCCACGTCGCGGATGATGTTGGTCAGCTGGAAGGCCAGACCCATCTTGTGGGCGTAGGCCGTGGTTTCTTCCTGTGTTTGGCCAAAGATGCGTGCGGCCACTTCGCCGACCACGCCTGCGACCAGGTGGCAGTAGCGCGTCAGGCCCTGGAAGTCCAGGTAGCGGGTCTGCTCCAGGTCCATGCGGCAGCCGTCGATGACCGCCTGCAGGTGGCGCTCCTCGATGCCGTAGACCGGGGCGTGCGGCATGAGCGCCCGCATTACGGGATGCGAGGGCTTGCCTGCAAAGGCCTGGTGCACTTCGTTTTGCCACCAGCCGAGCTTGGTGGCGGCCACGCCGGGGTCGGAGACTTCGTCCACCACGTCGTCCACTTCGCGGCAGAACGCATAAAAGGCGGTGATGGCCGCACGGCGCTCGCGCGGCAGGAAGAGGAAGGCGTAATAAAAGCTGCTGCCCGAGGCGGCGGCCTTGTCTTGGACGTACTGATCCGGATTCATATGGGGCCGGATTGTCCCATGGACGGCTTGGGGCCAAAGCCTGGGTGTCGCAACGGCCGGCCCGTCATCACATGCGCAGGGCGCGCCACAGCAGCAGCGGGGCATCGGCCTTGCCGACGGTGGGGCGGCGGTAGAGGCTGGCGCCCTGCAGTGCATCGACCTTGTCCAGGATGCGCAGCCCGCCCTGCACCACCAGACGCAGCTCCCAGCCGATGCGGCCCGGCAGGCGGTGCACCAGCGGTGCGCCAGACAGCATCAGGGCGCGCGCCCATGCCGATTGGTCGGCCAACAGCGCGCGCACGGCAGGGGTCAGTGCAGCGGGCTTGGCGCGCAGGTCTTCAAGCCGCACGCCGTGGGCGGCGCAGTCGGCATCGGTCAGGTAGTGGCGCTGGCGTGGCAGGTCCACGCTGAAGTCCTGCCAGAAATTGATCAATTGCAGGGCGGTGCAGATGGCGTCGCTGCGGGCCAGCGATTCGGCATCATCCACCCCGTACAGATGCAGCAGCAACCGGCCCACGGGGTTGGCCGAGCGGCGGCAGTAGTCAAGCAGCTCGGCGCGGTCGGCGTAGGTGGTGCCGGATTCGGTCTTGTGCACGTCCTGCGCGAAGGCGCTGAGCAGGTCGTCCATCAGCGCCAGCGGCAGCTGGTGGGCGCGTACTTGCGGCGCCAGTCCTGCAAAGACAAGAGGCCAGGCTGTGCGGGCGAGCATGGAGGCCTCGCCTTCGGTGCCCAGCGCCATCAGGTCGGCACGGTAGGCGGCCAGCGCGGCCAGGCGCTCGGGGGGCGTGGCGTCGCCCTCGTCGGCCAGATCGTCTGCAGTGCGTGCGAAGTGGTAGAGCGCGGCAATCGGCGGGCGCAAGCGGGGCGGGCACAGCCAGGACGCCACGGGAAAGTTCTCGTAGTGCGTGACCGGGGCGGGGGAGGCGGGCAGGGTGGGAGCGGTGGACTTCACGGTGGCCGATTGTCGATGCTGCGCGCAAGGCCATGCATTTCACTTGACGGGCTCAAGGGCTTCTCCTAAATTACTAACCCGTCAGTCAGTAAACGGCGCCAGCCAGCTGCCGCGGCATGTTGCCCGGATCTTGCAGCCCGCAGCCGCTTTTCGCACCAGCCCTCCCGGATCCACATGCCCGACTTGCCATCGAACCCTGCCGCGCCCGCTTTGCCGCGCCATCTTCTTCTTGCCCCTCTGTGCCTGGCCGCCGCGCTGGCGCTGGGCGCCTGTTCCAAGGCCGAGCCGCCGCCCGAGCCGGTGCGCGCCGTCAAGCTGCTCACCGTAGGCGTGGGCGCGCTGGACACGCAACTGGAATACGCGGGCGAGGTGCGCGCGCGCATAGAGTCGCGCCTGGGCTTTCGCGTGGCCGGCAAGCTCGTTCGCCGCGAGGTGGAGCTGGGCCAGCACGTGCAGGCAGGCCAGTTGCTGGCGCGGCTCGATGCCAGCGACTACCGGCTGGGAGCTGACGCCGCGCGCGCCCAGGTGGCGGCCGCGACCACGCAGCGCGATCTTGCCGCCGCCGATGTGAGGCGTTACTCGCAGCTGAAGGCGCAGAATTTCATCAGCGGTGCGGAGCTGGAGCGGCGAGAGGCCACGCTCAAGTCCGCCCAGGCCACGCTGGACCAGGCCAAAGCGCAGCTGGCATCGCAGAGCAACCAGGAGGCCTATGCGCAACTGCTGGCCGATGTGCCCGGCGTGGTGACCGGCATAGACGCCGAGCCCGGCCAGGTGGTGTCGGCCGGCTCGCCCGTGGTGCGCATTGCCCAGGACGGCCCGCGCGACGTGGTGTTCGTGGTGCCCGAAGACAAGCGCGGTGCCATCCGCGTGGGCCAGAAGGTGAATGTGCGCCCCTGGTCGGCCGGCATGCAGCCATTGCAGGGCCAGGTGCGCGAGGTGGCGGCCAGTGCCGATCCCGTCACGCGCACCTACCAGGTGAAGGTGGCTTTGCCCACCTCGGACGCCGCCGCCGTGCCGCCGCTGGGTGCCACGGTCCACGCATTGCCCGAGGGCATGGGCCCCACGGGCCAGCCCGTGATCAAGCTGCCCACCACCGCGCTGCGCCAGGAAGGCGGCGGCGGCCAGGGCACGGCCGTGTGGGTGTTCGACGCCGCCAGCAGCACGGTGAAGCTGCAGCCCGTGCAACTGGCCACGGCCGATGGCAACGAGGCCGTGATTGCCGCTGGCCTGACACCCGGCATGCAGGTGGTGGCCGCCGGCGTGCATGTGCTCACGCCAGGCCAGAAGGTCACGGTCTATCAGGACCGTTATGACAAGGCCCCGCAGCCGGCACAGCAGCAGCCGGCTCAGCAGCGGCCGCAACAGACACAGCCTGCACAGGCACCTGCCGCCGCAGGCGCTGCGCCCAGCGGAGCGGCCCAATGAGCGGGCCCAAGCACAAGGCGCCGCAGGGCGCGCACTTCAATCTTTCGCGCTGGGCGCTGGACCATGTGGCGCTGACGCGCTATTTCATCGTCGTGCTGCTGCTGCTGGGCTTTGCCTCGTACTTCCAGCTGGGGCAGGACGAGGACCCGCCCTTCACCTTCCGCGCCATGGTGGTGCGCACCAACTGGCCGGGCGCCACGGCGCAGCAGATGGCCGAGCAGGTCACCGACAAGATCGAGCGCACGCTGCAGGAGGTTCCCTACGCCGACAAGATCAGCAGCTACTCCAAGCCCGGCGAGTCGATGATCATCTTCCAGCTCAAGGACAACTCGCGCCCCGGCGATGTCCAGCAGCTGTGGTACACGGTGCGCAAGAAGATCGGCGACATGCGCTACACCCTGCCGCAGGGCGTGCAGGGGCCGTTCTTCAATGACGAGTTCGGCGATGTCTATGGCGTGATCTACGCCCTGCAGGCCGACGGCTTCAGCTACGCCGAGCTCAAGACCATGGCCGACGACGTGCGCCAGCGCCTGCTGCGCGTGCCCGATGTGGCCAAGGTCGAGCTGTTCGGCGTGCAGGACGAGAAGGTCTACATCGAGCTGTCGCAGCGCCGCCTGTCGCAGCTGGGCCTGGACATGAACCAGGTGCTGGGCCAGCTGGGCCAGCAAAACGCCATCGAGGGCGCAGGCGTGCTGCAGACGCCGCGCGAGGATGTGCAGGTGCGCGTGGCCGGCCAGTTCCTGGCGGTGGATGAGCTGCGCGCCATGCCCATCCGCGGCGCATCGGGCGCGCAGCTGCGTCTGGGCGATATCGCCGAGATCCGCCGCGGCTATGCCGATCCGGCCAATGTGAAGGTGCGCCACCAGGGGCGCGAGACGATTGCGCTGGGCGTGTCCATGACCAAGGGCGGCGACATCATCCGCCTGGGCAAGTCCCTGCGCGGCGCCGTGGGCGACATCGCGCGCACGCTGCCGGCCGGCGTGGAGCTGGCCAACATGCAGGACCAGCCCAAGGCGGTGGCCGATTCGGTCAACGAATTCCTGCAGGTGCTGATCGAGGCCGTGGTGGTGGTGCTGGCCGTGAGCTTCATCAGCCTGGGCCTGCACAGGCGCGAGGGCCACCAGCCGCTGTGGAAGCGCTGGTACATCGACCCGCGCCCGGGCCTGGTGGTGGCCATCACGATTCCGCTGGTGCTGGCCGCGACCTTCCTGGCCATGTGGTACTGGAACATCGGCCTGCACAAGGTGTCGCTGGGCTCGCTGATCATCGCGCTGGGCCTGCTGGTGGACGACGCCATCATTGCCGTGGAGATGATGGTGCGCAAGATGGAGGAGGGCTACGAGAAGTACCGCGCCGCCACCTTTGCCTACGAGATCACGGCCAAGCCCATGCTGACCGGCACGCTGATCACGGCGGCGGGCTTTCTGCCCATCGGCATGGCCAAGTCCATGACGGGCGAGTACACCTTCGCCATCTTCGCGGTGACGGTGATTGCGCTGGTGCTCAGCTGGTTCGCCTCGGTGTACTTCGTGCCCTACCTGGGCATGCTGCTGCTCAAGCGCCCGCCGCACGCGGCCACGCTGCCGCCCGAGGTGGCCTCGGGCGAGGTGCCCATCGAGGAGACCAACCTCAATGCCTCGTCGGCCGAGCATGAAGTCTTCGACAGCCCGTTCTACAACCGCTTTAGGCGCGCCGTGAACTGGTGCGTGACGCACCGCTGGCTGACCATCGCCATCACGGTGCTGGTCTTCGCGCTGGGCCTGGTGGGCATGTCGCGCGTGCAGCAGCAGTTCTTCCCGGATTCCAGCCGGCCCGAAGTGCTGGTGGACATCTGGTTCCCCGAGGGCACGTCGCTGGCCGCCAACGAGGCCGTCACGCGCCGCGTGGAAGAGCGCTTCATGCAGCTGGACGGCGTGCGCACGGTCAGCGAGTGGGTAGGCTCGGGCGTGCCGCGTTTCTACCTGCCGCTGGACCAGGTGTTCCCGCAGAACAACGTCTCGCAGTTCATCCTGGTCGCCCAGGACCTGCCCACGCGCGAGCGTCTGCGCAAGGCGCTGCCGGCGCTGCTGGCCCAGGAGTTCCCCGAGGTGCGCGGCCGCGTCAAGCTGCTGCCCAACGGGCCTCCCGTGCCCTATCCGGTGCAGTTCCGCGTGTCCGGCACCGATCCGCAAAAGCTGCGTGCCTATGCCGACGAGGTCAAGCAGGTCATGATCGCCAACGCCGACATGCGCGGCGTCAACGACAACTGGAACGAGTCCGTCAAGGCCGTGCGCCTGGAGGTGGACCAGGACAAGGCGCGCGCCCTGGGCGTGAGCAGCCAGGCCATCGCACAGGCGGCCCGCGTCATGCTCAGCGGCTCCACCGTGGGCCAGTTCCGCGAGGGTGACAAGCTCATCGACATCGTGCTGCGCACGCCGTATTCGGAGCGCGACGCCATCACCGACATCGCCAACGCCTACCTGCCCACGGCGTCGGGTAAGTCGATCCCGCTCACGCAGATCGCCAAGCCCGTGATGGTCTGGGAGCCCGGCGTGATGTGGCGAGAAAAGCGCATGTTCGCCATCACGGTACAGGGCGATGTGCGCGAGGGCCTGCAGGGCGCAACGCTGACCCATGCGCTGCTGCCGGGTCTGCGCGAGATCGAGGCGCGCTGGCACGCTGCGGGCGACACGGCCTACCGCATCGATGTGGCCGGTGCCGTGGAGGAAAGCTCCAAGGGCTCGGACGCCATCGTCGCTGGTGTGCCCGTGATGCTGTTCCTCACCTTCACGCTGCTCATGCTGCAGTTGCGCAGTGTCAGCCGTTCACTGCTGGTGTTCATCACCGGGCCGCTGGGAATTCCCGGCGTGGCGGCGGCGCTGCTGCTGCTGGGCCGGCCCTTCGGCTTCGTGGCGCTGCTGGGCGTGGTGGCGCTGATGGGGATGATCCAGCGCAATTCGGTGATCCTGATCGACCAGATCGAGACCGACCGCGCGCGCGGCGTGCCGGCCTGGGACGCCATCATCGAAGCCGCCGTGCGCCGCCTGCGCCCCATCGTGCTGACGGCTGCCGCCGCCGTGCTGGCCATGATCCCGCTGTCGCGCAGCGTGTTCTGGGGCCCCATGGCCGTGGCCATCATGGGCGGGCTGATCGTGGCCACGGTGCTGACACTGCTGGCGCTGCCGGCCATGTACGCCGCCGTGTTCCGCGTGCGCCGCGAGCCCACGCATTGAGGCGGCGAAAACGCAGAGGCCGCCGCTCAAATCCGGGGTATGGCAATCCACCCCGCAATTGCGGCTAGAATCTGCGCCCTGACCTAGGAGCCGCCGCGCAGGCGGCTCCCTCAAGAACCAGCGCGGGTGGCGAAATTGGTAGACGCACCAGGTTTAGGTCCTGACGCCAGCAATGGTGTGGGGGTTCGAGTCCCCCCCCGCGCACCACGCACCAACGCCGCTCAACTGCGGCGAACACTGCTCAAGCCCGCTTCCTGTAGAGGAGGCGGGCTTTTTTTCTGGGTTCTGGGGGCAAAACGGAACGGGTTGAAACCGGCACAAAACAGCGCAAAATCACATCACAATCCCGCGCAGATCCCGCTTGTGATCCCGCGCGGGCTGCAGGAGGTGGGATGGCGTATTTCCGGAAGGTGAAGAACGGCTGGCGGGCCGAGGTGGAGCGCGCGGGCATCCGGCGCACCGCCACGCGGGCGACCAAGGCCGAGGCGCAGGGCTGGGCCGTGGCCGAGGAGGCGGCCATTCTGGCCGGTGCGCGCGGGGAGTTTCCGCGGCGCACGCTGGCCGAGGCGGTGGAGCGCTATCGGCGCGAGGTCACCGACAAAAAGACGGCCAGCACGGCGCGGGCCGATCATTTGCGCTTTGATGCCTGGCTGCGCGAGTTTCCCGAGCTGGCCTCCAAGGTCTTCCACGAGATCACGGGCGACGACCTGGCGCGCTGGCGCGATGCGCGGCTGCAGCAGGTCTCCGGCGCCAGCGTGCTGCGCGAGGCGCAGCAATTCCGTCCGATCTGGACGCTGGCGGTCAAGCAGTGGAAATGGGTGGGCAAGAGCCCCTGGCCCGAGATCAAGCTGCCGGCCAAGTCCCATGCGCGCCGGCGCACGGGGCAGTGGAGCGAGGTGCGGCGCATGCTGCGCTCGGCCAATGTCTCGCCGCGCCTGGCGCCTGTCACCGCCATGGAGCAGACGGCCTGGACCATGCTGGTGGCCCTGCACACGGCCATGCGCAGCGGCGAGATCCTGCGCATGGGCCGCAGCAATGTGGATCTCAAGCGCCGGGTCTACCACCTGCCGCACCACAAGACCGAGGCCAAGGTGGGCGAGCGCCATGTGCCGCTGACGCGCCGTGCCGTGCGCCTGCTGCGCGTGCTGGACGCCGCCGCCGAGGCTGCCGGGCGCGACGCCTACTGGACCATCAGCGACGCCAGCCGCGACACGCTCTACCGCAAGCTGCGCGACCGGGTGATGGTGGAGGGCCTGCGCTTTCATGACCTGCGAGCCACGGCGCTGACCTGGCTGAGCAAGCGCGTGGATGTGATGACGCTGGCCCGCATCAGCGGCCACGTGGATATCAACGAGCTGTTCAATACCTATTACCGGGAGACGGCCGAGGACATAGCGGCACGGTTGTAGGCAGGATGGCTGCCAGGAATATCACTCTAATATGATATGTTGACAATATTATTCTGGAGTGATAATTTCAATTCATCATCTTGAGATGATATTTTGAATGCCCTGGCCAGGAGAACACCATGGACCACCTGTTGCAACTGCCCGATCAGCTTGCGCTGCACCTGAAGTCGCTGCGCAAGGCCGCTGGCGTGAGCCAGGCCCAACTGGCACAGCGGCTGGGCGTGTCCCAGTCGCGTGTGGCGGCGATAGAGCGTGACCCGGCCGCCATCAGCGTGCGCCAGCTGATGGAGATCCTGCAGCTGCTGGATGCCGATCTGCTCATGCGGCCCAGGGCGGATGCGGTGGCTTCTCCTGCGTCTGCACCTATGTCTGTGCCTGCGCCTGCTGCGTTGAGGGTGGCCGAGCCAGCTCCACAACCGTACGCGGGTGACAACGTGCCCCGCAAGCCCGCCGACCGCCCCGTGGCCTTCAAGCCGCAGGCGCTGCCGCCGCACTGGCAGGACCGCAAGCCGAAAGGGTCCTGGTGATGGCGGCGCTGGGCGTCTGGATGAATGGGGAGCGGGTGGGCACCTGGGAGGTCACGCGCACGGGCCGCCATGTGTTCGCCTATGACCCGGCCTGGCCGCAGAGCGCGCATGCGCGGCCGCTGTCGCTGTCCATGCCCTTCACCCGCGACCTGACGGTGGCGGGCGAGGTGGTGGCCCATTATTTCGACAACCTGCTGCCGGACGGCGAGGGCATTCGCCGGCGCATTCACCAGCGCTTCGGGCTGCGCGGGATCGATGCGTTTTCGCTGTTGGAAGCCATTGGCCGCGATTGCGTGGGGGCCGTGCAACTGTTGCCCGAGGGGGCCGTACCCGAAGGGTTCGATCAGGTGCGGTTCGAGCCGCTGAGCGAGGCGCAGATTGCAGAGCACCTGGCCAGTCTGGGTGGCGGGTTTGGTGCGCTGGAGGTGGACCAGGAGTTCCGGCTGTCCATTGCCGGTGCGCAGGAGAAGACGGCGGTGCTGCGCCATGGCGGCCAGTGGTGCCGCCCGCTGGGCGCGACGCCGACCACGCATATCCTGAAGCCGGCCATCGGCGTGGTGCCGCACTGGCACTACGACCTGAGCGAGTCAGTGGCCAATGAGTGGCTGTGCGCCCGGCTGCTGGCCGAGCTGGGCTTTGCCGTGGCCGACAGCAGCATCGAGACCTTTGGCGGGCAGCAGGTGCTGTGCGTGGAGCGCTTTGACCGCGCCTGGACGGCCCAGGGCTGGATTGCGCGTCTGCCCCAGGAAGACTTCTGCCAGGTGCGCGGCGTTGCCAGCGCCAACAAGTACGAGACCCACGGCGGGCCCGGCATGCTGCAGTGCCTGCAGGTGCTGCAGCATGGCAGCGAGCCTGCCCAGGATTGCGCCCGCTTCGTGATGGCCCAGCTGGCGTTCTGGCTGCTGGCGGCCACGGACGGGCATGCCAAGAATTTCTCGGTGTTCCTGCAGCCGGGCGGCGGCTATGAGATGACGCCGCTGTACGACGTGCTGTCGGCCTGGCCCATCATCGGTCACGGCCACGGCAAGATTGCCCGCCAGCGCGCCAGGATGGCCATGGCCCTGCCGGGGCGCAGCCGCCACTACCGCCTGGCCGAGATCCAGCGCCGCCACTGGAAGGCCCTGGCCGAGACCACGCGCATCGCAGGCCTGTGGGAGAGCATGGTGGAGATGGTCGAGGCGCTGGACGGCGCCATCGACCGGCTGCAGCCGCGCCTGCCGGCCAGCGTGCCGCAGCCTATGGCCCGGCAGATCTTCGACGGGGCGCGCGACCAGGCTCGCCGCTTTCTTGCGGGCAGCGATCACTGAGCGCACGGCGATGGCCTGGTGCCGGCTCACCGGCGCCCCTCGGCCCAGGCCTTGACGTCGGCCATGCGCCAGTAGCGGATGCGGCGGCTGGCGTTGATGAAGGGCTTGGGAAAGTCCGGGCGCTTGGTCAGGCGCGCGGTGACGTGCTCGCGGCTCAGGCCCAGGTAGTTGGCGATGCCCTGGGTGTCCAGGCGCGGGGCGCTGTGAAAGAGTTCCATGTTCTGTTGCGTCATTGCGGTGTTCTCCGATGTCGTGTCCGGTGCTTGATCAGGGGTGGCGCGTCGTGATGGACTTGCCTGCCTTCTTGCGCTCCACACGTTCAACTCGCTCGACTCGCAGCACGGGCCGGCCGCTGGCCAGCAGGGCGCAGGCCTGGGCGTGGCTGGCGCTGGCCGCCTTCAGGCGCAGCACGGGCAGCAGGCGGGCGTCGGCCAGTTGATCCAGCTGCGCTGCGTCCACGCCGTGGGGGATGAGGGTGGCGCGGTAGCTGCGCAGGGCGGTGATGTTGTGGTGCATGGTGGGTCCTCCTGGGGTGGATCAGCTGGTCAAGAAAGGGTGGTTGGATGGCGTGGCGCCGGATGCGGGGCGGTGCAGCACGGAATCGGGCGCGGAAGGGTTGGCCCGGTCCTCGCGCTGGTGCCCGCCGCGGCCGATGAGGGCGCGCAGCGTGTGGCCCGTGAGCCGGGCCGTACAGTTATTGAAACCAGTCCAAGCGCGCGCCAGCGGCGCGCGGGCGGGCAGGGCGGGCGGGGCGGGCGGGGCCGTGTCGGCGACCTCGGCACCCTCGGCGCCCTCGACGCTTTCTGCACCGTGGTTTTCCTGGAACTCCAGCGTGGCGCGAGCCACGCTGCGCCAGGCGATGCGGCGCGAGACCAGCCACTGGCCGCGCCGGGTTTCCAGGCCCACCACGCGGCCGCAGCCGGGCGCGATGGCCTCGCCGTACTGGTTGACGGCGCCGGCGGGCACGGGGCGGCGTGCCATGCGCAGATGCCAGCGGTCGCGGGCCAGGCAGTGGCCGCCCATGGCTTCCATGTAGAGGCGCCAGTCGGCGGGGATGTCGGGCCCGTGGCGGTGGCTGGCGCCCCAGGCCTTCCAGCTGGCCTTGTCGCCGTCGATGCGGATCTGTTCGACCTGGTCCTTGCTGACACGGCGCAGCTCGCGCCAGACGCAGACGCTGGGCATGCCCACGGCCTGGAACTGGCGAATGCCCCAGCAGGCGGCCCAGGCGTCCACGCGGCGGTGGCCGGGCATGCCGCCCTGCTCCACATCCCACAGGCGGCCCTGCACCACGTCGAGGTGGTCGGCCAGGGCCGCATGGCCCACGCTCTTGGCGATGTACTTGGCCACGTAGCCGGCAGCGCCGCCGCCGGTCATGCGCTTGACGTTGACGCGGTTGCGCTGGGCACCGCGCTCGTCGCCATCTTCGCTGAGCCACCATTTGCGGATGGCGGCCTCGATGTGCCGGGCGTGCTCCTCGCACTCGGCCCAGACCAGGGCGTGCCAGTGCGGCGTGGCGTCATGGTGCGGCTCGGCCACGCGGATGCCGTACATGGCGATGCGCTGGCGGCCCAGGTGAGATCGCACGCGCGCCCACATGGTGCGCAGCCACAGCTGGGCATCGCGCGGCGTGCTGCGGCCGTCGTAATGGGGATTGGGGCGCGGCCGGCCGCCGCTGCCCAGCGTGACGGCGTGAAAGCGGCTGGGCGCCGTCAGCGTGAGAAAGAGACCGACGTGGCTGCGCGCGTCGGCATATTCCTCTGCGCCGCGGATGCGCGTCATCAGCTCGCCGCCACGGATCACGGGGTTGGCCGGCGACAGCGCGGCCAGCTCGGCCAGGGTGAAGACCTGGCCGGCCTCGTTTCGGTAGAGGCTGCGCTCCAGCGCGCGGGCGTTGCGTTCGATCTGCGCGGTGCGCCGGCGCACGGTGGTATTGCTGGCATAGCCGCCGGCGCTGCGGTTGACGATGCCCAGCTTGACGGCGCCAGCCTCCACGGTGCGCGTGACGTGGCGGCGCAGCATGCGGCGCCACCAGGCGGCATCCAGCGCGCGGCGGATGGCGGGCTCGCCGGCCAGCGGCGTGCTTTCCTGCAGGCCCAGCATGCGCAGCATCAGCCGCACCAGGTCCACGCGTGCGGCCAGGTCCATGTTCTGGGCCTGGGCGCCGGCGTCGAGCTCACCGACTTCGTCGCTCAGGCGCCTGGCCATCTGGCAGATCTCGTAGTCGTCCAGATTCCATTCGGCCGCACGGCCGTGGCGGCTGGCAAAGTCGTCAATGGCGGCCAGCGCGTCGTGGCAGGCGGCCCATTCGGGCTGGCCGTTGGCGTGTTGCGCGCCCTTTTGCCAGTCGCCCAGGCCCAGCAGCTTCATGGGCTGCAGCCACTGCGGCGGCAAGGCTTTTTCCAGCGCCTGCATGGCGCGCTGGACCATGTGGGGGCGGGGCTTGTGCTGGTCCCATTGCTGCAGGCTGGCGGTGCGCAGCCTGCGGCCGGTGGATTTGGCGGCGAGCAGGACGGACATGGGCTCAGGTCCTCAGGGCCAGCGCGCGCAGCGGCAGCAGGCAGCTGCGCAGCGCGCGGATCTGGCGGCGGATGGCGTCGCGCTCGGGCGGCGGCATTTCGCGCCAGTCGCGCAGGGCCAGCTCCTCGATCTCGCCGTCTATGCCCGCCAGCAGCACCAGGGCCATGCGGTAGTGGCTGGCCAGGCCCGCCCATTCGCGGCTTTCGGCGCTGCCGCAGCGGCCATTGGCGCAGCGCTGCGCGGCCTCGCGCTGCAGTTCGCGCAGGCGGATGCGGCAGTCCTGGACGCTCAGGCGCTGGTAGGCCTCGGGCAGCGCGGGCGGGTCCTCGGGCCGGTATTCGGGCGCGGGCGCATCGTCTGCCCGCAGCAGTCGCATCAGATCGGAAAGGCGCAGGTCGCCGAGCTTCATGGTCTGTCCAGGTCGTTTCAGGGTGAGCGCATCCCGCAGGGCCTTCATGCAGGCTCCGCAGGTTGCGGGAAAGGGGGTGGGGTGGCGGCGGTGCAGGCGGGCTGCCCGCGCGCCGGGTGGGGCGCCGTCAGGAGCGGCGAAGGCGCCCCGGCCGCGCTAGCTGCGCGCGCCTTCGCTGGATTGGGCGGATTCGGCCGCCTGGGCTGCGCGGTGCGCTGCGCCTTCGTATTGCGAGGACGGCATGGCGTCCAGCTGGGTCTGCAGCAGCTTGCGCTTGATGTGCGTGCTCATCGGCAGGATCACCATGGGGTTGGGAATGGCGCTGGGGCTGATGGTGCGGTTGATCTCGGTCACCGCCGAGAACACATGGCCGCACTCGAAGTTGCGGCACTGGAAGATGGTCTCGCGGCTGGTGCTGGTCAGCTGCAGGCTGGTGCGGGTGTAGGCGTGTTCGTTGCAGTGGGGGCACATCATGCGCATGGCAGGCTCCTGGGGGCAGTTGGGATCGAAGACAAGGCGGTGAACAGGTCGGCGCGGGTGGCTATCGCGCCTGATCGGCCTGGGGCAGCGGCGGCATCTGCTGCTCGTACTGCTGCATGCCCATGCGGTACAGCTTCAGCGCGAAGTTGGAGGCGCTGCGGCTTTCACGGCTGGCATAGCGGGCGTGGCGTTCGCGTTCGGATGCCGTCATGCGCAGTGGCACGGGCCTGTCATGAAGCACCGGAGCCGCAGGGATACCGGGCACGGCTCTGGGGGAGTGCATGGCTGTCATGTAGTATTTGGGATGGTTTGGATGGTTTGGTTACACGCTGACTGCATCATTGCTCGAAATTTCGAGCATGTCAATTGATGAATAGAAGAAATTTCGATCACATCGGTGAAAGGCTGAGGCAAGAGCGTCTGCGTCTGGACGTGGCGCAGCTCGCCATGGCCGACGCCTGCGACGTCTCGCGCGGCACCCTGGCCACCTGGGAGAAGGGCGAGCAATCGCCCAATGCGGCCGCCCTGGCCGTGATGGCGGGCCTGGGCGTGGATGTCCTGTATGTGGTCACGGGCCAGCATGCGAACGCATCGGTCCAGACCCTGGCGCCCGACGAGCGCGAGCTGCTCGATTGCTACGGCCGGGCCGACGATTCGGGCCGCGCCGCCATCATGGCCGTGGCGACCCTGGCCGCGCGTTGAACGGCCTGCGCCGGCCGCTCCAGGACGCGCTCTACCCGCCCCTCTCGCTCACTTGGCACGCGTCTCCAGCGTCAGCTTGGAGGTGAAGCCGCCGTCGCCCAGCTCATGCTGGATCTTGACGACCAGCCACGGCGTGTCATCGATCTCCGCCTTGAACCCCTGCAGCTTCAGCGGCGTCTGCGGCATCAGGTCGGGCCGCGCCAGCGCCAGCTTCAGGCCCATGGTGGCCTTGGCGCGGTTGATGCGGCCCATCTCGGCCTTGGCTGCGGCCTGCGCCTCGGCCTCGCTGCCGTAGGTGTCCTTCAGGCGCTTTTCGTTGTCCTCGGCGCCCTGCGTGGCGCTGCGTTTTTCGGCGCGATCCGCGTCGTTCCAGTACGCGCGAACGCCGCTGTAGTCGTTGCGCGCGGCCGTGTGGTAGGCGTGGCTGTCGCCCTCGGCGCGCGTGAGCGTGGCGGCCTCCACGGCCTGGCCGGCAGCGGTGATCTTGCTGTCGATGGCGATGAAGGCCAGCTTGCCCTTCTTGACCGTGCACACGGCGTCGTACTGACGCGCCAGGCGGCTGCAGAAGTTCAGGTCGCTTTCGTGGGTCTGGTCGATGTGGTCCACGCGCAGGTTCTCGAACTGCGCGTCCACGCGCACCTGCAGGCCGTTGCGCTGCGCAATGCTGCGCACGATCTGGCCCAGCGTGCTGTTGTGGTAGCTGTGCTCGGAGCGCGTGCGCAGCTGGCGCTTGAGCTCGGCCGAGCGCGCATGCACCACGATCCTGTCGGGCGCACCCTGGTGCTCCACCTCGTCCACCTCGTAGGTGCCCTTGTCGACCAGGCCGTGGCCGGCCCAGCCCAGCTTCAGCGCGATCTTGGATCCCTTGCCCGGCATGGGCAGGCGCCCATCGCTGTCGTCCAGCGTGATGTCCAGCTTGTCGGCCTCTTCGCCGCGCGATTCGGACAGCGTCAGGTTCATCAGCCGCGTGTTCACGCTGCTGGTGATGTCGCGCCCGTCCAGGACGATTTCGTACTGGGGCTTGGCGTGCAAGTATTCCTGCGTGGCCATCAGATCCACCATTCCCAGAAGTCGTCATCGGGCCAGGGGTCGACGCCGCCGCCGCCTTCGGCCAGGTGATCGTCCACGCGGGCCAGCTTGAGATCGAACTCGATGCGGCGCGGCTTGCCGCCCGGTGTGTAGTGCGTGCCGGTCTGCTGGAGGCTCTCGATGACCCAGGCGCCCAGGATGCTTTCGCCGCCCACCAGGGCCCATGCCTTGCCCTGGTCGGCCATTTCGCGCAGGTCGTCCAGCGACTTGGCCGTGCCCCGGAACTCGGGTGCGAGCACGCCGGTCAGGCCCAGCGTTTCATCGCCTGGGCCCAGTGACTGGCGGGCGGGGCGCGCGCCCACGCGGCTGTTGCTCGGGTGGCGCCAGGTGCTGCTGCGCACCAGCTTGTCGAATGCCAGTGTGTCGATGCCAAAGGCAAACTGGCCCAGTGTGATCAGCATGCTCATGCTCCTCAGTCGATGTCCGACAGCTGCGACAGCACGCTGGAGCGCTTGGCCATGTCGCGGCGGTCCAGCTCGGCGGCCACGGCGCGGGCAATGGCCTGCGCGTCCTGGCCGGGCGCGGCGTTGACGGTTATGTGGATGGTGGCGCCGGCCACCGGGGCCGGTGCCGGCGCGGGTGCAGCGGCGCTGGCCAGCGGCGGGCGGCTGTCGATGCGCACGGCGCCCGTGTCGGCCAGGGCCGGCATGGCGCCCGTGGCCAGCGTGGCCGCCGTGGCTGCGGCCGCAACACCCTGGCGCAGTGCGCCGGCGCGGCCCTGGTCGGGTGCTGACGCATCGCCGGATTTGAACCACGAGCCCACCGACGAGGCCAGGCCGCTGATGCCCTTGCCCGCCAGGTCAGAGACCACGCCGAACAACCCGCCCGTAGCGCCATCCAGACCGGCCTTGCCGGCCTCCAGCAGCGTGCCGCCGACGCCCTTCCAGTCGCCGGCCTTGAAGGCGGTGGACAGGCCGTCCCAGTTCTGCATGATCGAGCCGCCCGCGCCCATCAGGCCGCCTGCGAGCCGGCCCATGGGTGTCATGCGCACCAGGCCCATCAGCGATGCGGCTGCGCCACCCAGACTGCCGCCCAGGCCACCGCCGACGGCACCCAGGCCGGCGCCCAGCAGGCCCATGACGGCGCCCGCTCGGCCCTTGCCTGCACCTGTAACTGCGCCTGCACCGCCGCCGAAGATGCGGCCTGCAGCGCGGCCCGCGCCGGCCAGTGCGGTGCCTATGCTGCCCATGGCAGCGCCGCGGCCCATCATGGCCAGCGACAGGACCACAGCGCCCAGCCCGCGCCTGAGCACGCCCGCAGCGTTGCTGGCCATGCGCAAGCCTCCCGACAGCAGACCCATGGCTCCGCCACCGCCGCTCATCATGGACAGGGACAGGACCACGGCGCCCACGCCGCGCCGGAGCACGCCCACGGCGTTGCTGGCCATGCGCATGCCGCCGGCCAACAGGCCCATGGCACTGCCGCCACCGCTCATCATGCCAAGCGACAGGACCACGGCCGCCAGGCCGCGCCTGAGCACACCCAAGGCACCGCTGCCTGCGCCCATGGCCGCACCCAGCAGGCCGAACACGGTGCGCGTGAGCAGCAGCGGCGCCAGCAGGCCGAACAGCACGCTGCTCACCACGCCGACGCCTGCGACCAGCAGGCCCAGCACGGCCACGATGCGCAGCGTCCACTGCACGATCTGGGGATGCTCCTTGACCCAGGCACGCATGCCTTCGGTCATCTCGCGCAGCGTGCCCAGCACGGCCTTGAGGTCGGACTCGATGGTCGAGCCCATGTCGCTCAACAGGCCGTTGTAGCTGTCCTTGACGGACTCGTATTGGGCCGAGACCGAGTCCTTCAGGATGGCCACGCGCCCATCCAGATCCGCCTGTGACTTGAGCTGGGAGGCGATCTGCTGGTAGCCGCCCGGGCCCTGCTGGAGCAGCGCCTCCAAGGCCTTGCGCGTCTGCGCATCGCCGCCGGCCAGCTTGTCCAGCGCAGCGGCGCGCAGCTTGTCGCTGCCCAGGCTCTGCAGCTTTTGCAGCTGGGCCATCATCTGCTCGGTGCCGCCGAACTGGCCGCTGGCGTCCTTGAAGTCCAGCGACACGCCCTGGCCCGCGAGCATCTTGTTGACCTGGCCTAGTTTGGCCGGGTCCATGGAGTTCTTGACCAGGTTGCCGACGGCCTTGCCCGCGGCCTCGCCGCTGATGCTGGCGTCGTTGAGCATGAGCAGCAGCGGCGCGAACATCTGTCCCGACCTTGCGCCCTGCTGCCCCAGCTGCGGCAGGGCCTTGCCGATGGCATCCAGGCCCTTGACCATGCCTGTCGGGTCCAGTCCCAGGTGGGAGGTGCGCTGCACCGTGTCGGCCAGTGCGGCCATGTCGCCCGCGCTTGCGCGGGTGGCCTGCTGCAGCTGCGCCGCGAACTCGCCGGCCTCCTTGGCGGGCATGTTCAGCACCGCGCCCAGGTTGGCCGCCTGCTGTGCCACGCCGCCCAGCACATCCTGCGAGGACACACCCTGGCGCTGCAGCTGGTTCATCATCGCGATGTAGTCGGCCGTGCTGCCGGGCATGTCGGTGCCCAGGCTCTTGGCCAAGTCCAGCACCTGCTGGTAATCGGCGCCCGGCTTGCCGTTGCTGCCCGCCATGGTGGCGCGCAGCTGCGCGGCGGCCTGGTCGTCGGTCATGAAGGCCTGGCTCACGGCGCGCACGGGCGCCAGCATCTTGCCGCCCGTCTCGCGCAGCGCTTGGCCGCGATCGGCCAGGGTCTTGCTCTGCTCGCGCAGGGCGTCGATTCTCTCCAGCCGCTGGGCGGCCGGTGCCACCACCTTGCGCTGCTTTTCCATCTGGGCCGTGGTGGCGCGGATGTCGTTGTGCAGCTTGCGCTCGTGCGCCGACAGGTTGCCCGTGTCCACGCCCGCGCCGCGCAGGCCTTCGCGCATGTCCATCAGGCGCGATCGCTGCGTGGCGCGCAGCAGCGCCAGGCGCTCTTCCTCGACCTGGGCCGAACGCAGCGCGCGCAGCATGGCGCGCGAGGGCTGCTCGCCCGCGCCCGATTCCAGCCGCAGCTGGGCCATCTGCTGGCGCGCGCCGCGCAGCCGTGCCGTGGTGTCTGCCAGGCCGCTGCGCAGCGCGCGGTAGTCGCCCAGCTGGGTTTGCTGCTGCTGCAGCTTCTTCAACTGGTCGACCGTTTCCTTGAGTTCCCTGGCCGTGTTGCTGCTGGTTCTGCCCAGCAGCGCCAGGGGCTGGTGCACGCGCTCGGCCTGCTTGAGCACCTCGTCCAGGCGCAGGGTGTCAACGGCCATGGAGGGCTCCCTGGCCGGTGCGGTGTTGGCGTTGGGTGGAGGTCATGGGCAAGGGGCGTGCAAGAGAGGGGCGAGAGGCGGGCGATGGAGTGGAGGTGGTGCTCAGTACTGGCTCAGTCCTGGCTTTCATAGCGCTCGCGCGCCCGTTCATGCCATTGGCCGAGTTCGGCCAGCGACATGTCCTCCATGTCCGCCGGCCGCCAGTGGAAGACCATGGCCAGGTCGGCCATGGCGTCCTCTACGCGCTCGGGAATTGCTCCCTCTGCGCCTTCGGCACCAAAAAAGAGGCCACCTCCGTACCCAGGGTCACCAGGTCGGCGGGGTCCAGCTGCAGCACCTCGGCCTTGTGCAGCATGGGCTCGGTCACGCGCGGCAGCAGGGTCTGCAGCGCGGTCACGTTCATGTGCAGCAGCTCGACCAGCGACAGGCCGCGCAGCGCGCCGGCATTGGGGCGGCGCACCAGCACCCGGGCCAGGTCGCCGCCGGGGCGCTTGAGCGGCACGTCGAGCGTGATCTCGCGCGCATCGCCCGATGCGAGGGCGGCCGCATTGGCGGCAGCCTGGTTCTGGAGGTCTTCCTGGGGCTTGGTGGTGTCCATGGTGTGTCAGCGTTCGGGTGAAGAAAAGAGGAGGACCGGGCCAACTGGCCCGGTGGGGCCCGGTGAGGTCAGGTCAGGTGAGCCAGGCTCAGATGCCCAGCGCGGCGCGGACCTGCGCGAGGCGGTCGATGCCGTTGACGACTTCGACGAAGTTGACCGGATCGATCTCGATCAGCACCTGGCCGTTGATGGACAGGCGGTAGTAGCTGACGGCCAGCTTGTACTTGATCTCGGTCTTGTCGCCGGCCTTGGCCTTGCCGGGGTCGAACTCCGAGAAGCGGCCACGCATGACCACTTCCAGCGAGTCCACGCCTTCGCTGTCATCGCCCTGCAGGGCGCCGGCGAAGCGCAGCAGCACGCCGTCGTGGCGCAGCGTGCCCCAGGTGGAGATCAACTCCTTCATGTAGCCGGCAGCGGTCAGGTCGGCCTCGATGGCCTCCATGCCGAAGTCCAGGCTGACCTCGCCGTTCATGCCGCCGGCGCGGTACTTCTCCATCTTGCGGGTGAGCTTGGGCAAGCCCACTTCGGGCATGTCGCCGATGTACGAGTTGCCATCCACGAAGGTGGCGAAATTCTTGAGAGAGCGGGGCAGTCCCATGGTGCTTTTCTCCTGTGTATCCGGTGTGTTCGGTGTATTGGGTGTGTCGGGTGCGGCCGCCGCTTACTGGCCGGTGCCCACGCGCAGGGCGAAGTCGGCGAAGTAGCGATCGGTGATGCGCTGGCGAAAGCCCAGGTCCTCCAGCGGAGGCACGGGCGTGTAGTCGTAGTCCAGCACCAGCTTGCCGGCCTTGAGCGTGGCGGTCTCGTTGACCGTTTCGTCGTACCAGGCCTTGCCGTCCAGGATGTAGCCCAGGGCCTTCAACTCGCGGAACTTGGTGTTGATGCCTTCCAGGATGTCCTTGACCAGGCTGGGGTGCATGGGCTTGTCCACGGCCCAGAAATGCGCCTCGGCCATGGTGTCGGCCAGCACCTGCGCGGTGCGCACGCTGGACTCGAAGCGGAACAGCTCGCTGTCCGTGCAGGTGCGCGAGCCCCAGAAGCGGTGGCCCTGGCTCTGGATCAGCGTGGTGATGCCGGCCTGGTTGAGGATGCCGGCCTCGGTATCGGGGCTTTGCAGGTCCCAGTGCACATCGCGCGAGATGCCCAGCACGCCGGACAACGGCACGTTGGACAGCGTCTTGTGCCAGCCCTGCTCCTGGTCGATGCGCGCGCGCAGGCCCAGGGCGTAGGCCACGGGCGAGGCGTCCTGCACGGCGGCGGTGGACAGGTCGAGTGCCTTGAAGCCGGGCCACAGCAGCATCAGTTCGCGCTGGCCGAAGTGCTCGCGGTAGGCCTGGGCCTCGGCCACATCGTTGCCGATGGCCGCCGCATACGCAAAGCCGCGCAGCTTGATGGCCACGGACGCCAGCGCGTCGGTCACGGCCTGGCTGTCCAGGCCCGGCGCGCCCAGGATGCGCGGCTTGACGCCGAGCTGGGCCTGGGCCGCCAGCAGCGCTTGCAGGCCCGTGTACTGGTTGCCGGCGGTGGTGCCGATGACCTTGGCGTCCTGGTCGGTGCGGCGTTCGGCCTCGGTGGCGCCTTCGCCATCGGCCACGCGCACGACGACCAGCACCGGGCGGCACTGCTCCTTGATGGCGTTCAGCGCCAGGGCCAGCGTGCCCTTGGTGCCGGCCTTGCCGATGGCCGCATCGACCTTGGTGACCAGCACCGGACGGTTCAGCGGGAAAGTGGCCGCATCGGCGTCGCTGGCAGTGGCCACGAGGCCGATCACGGCCGTGGACACAATGCGGATGGAATTGATGCCTTCGCTCACTTCCGTGACGCGAATGCCATGATGGAACGGGGCTGTCGCCATGGTGTTCTCCGGGTTGGGGGGTGGTTGGGCCGTGGGGCTGTCGTCAGAAAGGGGTGGTCACGGCTGTTCGTGGGCTTGTACGGGGCCGTCCAGGATTTCCTGGGCACGCCCCGCGGCGATGAGTCCGAAGGCCTCGAACTGGCGCAGGCTGTCGGCCAGTTCGGGGTCGTCAAGATCGAGTTGCCGCGCCTGCTCGATGTCCTTGAGCAGTGAGCGCAGCGTGGCCGCGTTGAGCCGGTCGGCCTCGCCCGCCTCGGCGCGGTCCACCACGGCCCACTCCAGCGCCGTGCGCTCGACCACGGTGAAGCGGCGGCGCAGGGCGTGGGGGGTGATGTGGCGGGGGGCGGATTCGTTGGACGCTGCCTGTTCGTCAGGCAAGGCCTGCGCCACGTCTTCCCAGTGCGTGCCGGTCCAGCGGCGGCCGAGCACCGAGGTGTCGTAGCGGGGCAGGGGGAGCAGGTCGGGAGCGTCGAGCTCGGCGTGCGTCTCGGTGATGGCGAAGGCCACGCCGGCGGGGGTGAGCTGGGCGTAGTGGTGGGGCATTACTTGAACTCCACCACCTGGATGTCCATCTCTGGGAGGGGGACGTACCCCCCGCTGTATCCAGCGCTATAGCAGCGCAATGTCGTGGGATTGATGATTTCACAATCGAACCTGCCATAGAGGGTTGAGCCCACGTAAACTCCTCGAATCAAAATAAGAGTCTTTTGTGGATTGATCGCTGTGATAGTCGCGTCTGAGTAAGCTCCTTCATAGTTGTAGGCAGGTCTGAGCCTTATTCTCTGGACACTCTTGATCGCACTCCCGTTGCTGATTTGCCCTGACAGTCCTGCAATCTCGTTGCGCGCGGATATCAAAGCATTGCTAAGCGCGGCAATCTCCGCCCGCGTCTTCACCAGATCGGCACTGATGACGGCATCCAGGCTCATGCAGGCACCTTTGCGCAAGCTGCGGTGTTGATGGAATCGACAGTGATGGTCTGTGTCATGCTGAAGTTCATGCAGCCAAGGCGGCCTGTTGTCCTGGCCGGGCACAGCGCCTGCAGCCTGCAAGGCCGCTGGCGTTGTGCCCGGGTTGCATTGATGTTCTCGCGGCGGGGGCTTGGGCACCAGCGACCTTGGCTGTGCCGGAGGGCTGCACAGAGGCTTGGTTTGGCGTGTCTGTCGTTTGGGTCGGGCATGGCAAAGCTCCGGTCGCAACGGCGCCGGAGCTAAGTGGATGGCAAGGAGCGAGCGTTACGAAACGGGAGTGCCCAGGTTTTTGCCTCGCTCGTTCAGCGTTTGGTTCAGTACTCTTCGATACGGATGTAACCCCCGGTCCCTGGGCTGAAGCCGCCAGGGCCGTATGAGCCTCCCCCACCTGCGCCGTATCCCGTTGCATAGCCCAACGGTATCGAGCCGTAGAGGCCGTAGCACTGGCCTCCGATGCCCATGGTCGAATTGCCGCCTTTGGCGAACGAGCCCGCTTCTCCCGTTTCAACGCCACCAGTCCCGACTTGAGGGGGTGGGGTGTAGCTGCGATCAGAAGACCCGCCGGCTCCGCCACTGACCGCGAGCGCGCCAAGTACAGTCCTTCCGCCTTGGGCTCCTGATGTGCCGCCACCTGCGCCCACTTGGTAGGCAGCTGTGGCGGTCAGGGCCATCCGCAAACGCAGTTCGTAGCCCGCAGATCCGCCTCCATTTTGGATGTGCTGCGAACCGGAGAGATATCCGGCTCCACCTGCACCGCCTGCGCCCACTAAGGTGATGTACTGATGCGTGCTTTCCGGCAGGAACGTGTGCGTCCCCGCCCCCGACGTGTACTCCGTCACTCTCAACGGCTTGCGCGAAGAAGCTTGAGCGGTATTCAAACTCGCCAGCGCGCTCTCGATCTGCGCCAGCTTCGTCGTCAGCGCAGTCGTCTGCGACTGCACCGTGTTGACCTGACCCTGCAGCGCCTTGACGCCTGCATTCGTGATGGGATCGAAACTCATCCCTGTACCTCCGTGGCATTGACCGCCGACACGCGCCCTGCGGCTAATTCGTCGGGTTCGGTTATGGGCGTGTTTATGGGCGCAGGCGCTTGATCTTCGGTGGAGATCTGCCAGCCTGTGCCTGTTCTGACGGAGCCGATCGCGCAGTCGCCTGCCACTGGCTCGATGCTGTCCCACAGTGATGGCTGGCGCGTCTGCAACTCGGCGATGAATTCCTCGTCCGCAACGATGATGTTGTGCACGCGGTCGGCCTTGATCAGTGCGAAATGCAGGTCCTGCTTACTCATTCGTACCACCAGACGCGTACAAAGCCGCTTCCGCCATTGCCGCCATCGGCATGCTGACCGATCCCGGACGAACCGCCGCCTCCTCCGCCTCCGCCAGAGTTGGGGGCTGCGTGGCCTCCCCGTGTCGCGCTGCCGGCGACGCCCGTGCCTCCGGCGCCTCCACCGCTGTAGCCGGGATCTCCGGGCACGACGTTTCCGTAGTCCCCGGTCGAGCTATTGCCCATAGCCAGTCCGCCGATCACACCATCGGCGCCCGGCTGGGTAGCATTGCCTGTTCCCGAGCTGCCGAATCCTCCTGCGCCGCCGGGGCCACCATATCCACTGACGCCGAAAGAGCGGCCGGCAGCCGAGCCGCGCGGGGACGGGTCGCCGACACCTGTGGGGCTTTTGAACTGACGCCCGCCCATGGCCAGCAGGTTTCCGAACGAGGTGTCTCCACCATTGGCGGCCTGGCTCAGATAGGCTGCAGTCTGTCCGCTTCCGCCTGCGCCGATGACTACGCTGGTAGGGCCGCCGACACCGCCAATCTCGAAGCGCACCGCTCCACCGGCGCCTCCGCTGTTGCCGTTGTATCCCCCACGGGCTCCACCTTGCCCGCCGCCAACGGCCAGTATGAATACTTGGCCGCCGTTGGCCAGCAGCTTGGCTGAAGGGTAGAAGTAGCCGCTGCTCCGGAACTCTGTGAACTTGAGCTTGCCGGACATGGCGGCCAGTACTTCGGCCTTGTGTCCCGCGGCTTCATTGCGGCCGGAGTCCACCTTCTGAGCGGCCTGCTGCACGCTGTCGGCCAGCCGGCGCAACTCGGCGTAGTTGACTGCGTCGAAACTCATCCCTGTACCTCCGTGGCATTGACCCCCGACACCCGCCCCGTGGCGGCGTCGTAGGCATAGGTTTCCGTACGCACGCGCCCGCGGTAGCTGGTCTGCTGCTGCGAGACGCGGCCGGCGCCGTCGTAGCTGACGGCGGTGGTGGCGCTGAAGCCGTTGACGCTGCGCGTGATGCTGCTGATGCGGCCTTGGGCGTCGTAGCCGAAGCTTTCGCTGGTGGCGCCGTTGGCCGGGCCCAGCGCGATGTGCTCGGGGTTGAGCTTGACGTTGACGCCGGCCACGCCGTTGACGCTGGCCACCTTGCCGGTGCTCAGGGCCTGGGTCGCGGTCTCCAGCTGCTCTATGCGGCGGGCCACGATGTCCATGGCGTCCTGCACGCCCTGGGAGCTGGCCTTGGTGTCGATGAGCTGGCGCGCTGCGGTCAGCGCCTGGTCCACGTCCTGCACGGCCTGGCGCAGGCGCAGCACGTCGTCTTCCAGACGGTTGTCGGGGTGGGGCAGGGGCCAGCCCTGCGCTGTCTTGTCGTCGTGCAATGTCATATCACGATGGCTCGCAGGTTGGTGACCTGGGGACGGGCGCCGTGGCTGCCCGTGAGGACCAGGCGGACACGTAGGCGCTCGGCGCTGATGCCGGTAAGGCGGTAGCTCAGCTCCAGCACGCCTGCGGTCTGGGGGCTGGTGCTCAGGTAGGGCACGTTGGTCCAGGCGCTGCTGCCTTCGGCCTGCATCTGCACGGCCAGGGCGCTGCCGGCGGGCAGCACAGCCTCGGCCACGACGTTGAGCGTGACGTTGGTGCCGGCGTTGATGGCGGGGCTGATGTAGTCGCCCGTGGCCTGCAGGCTGCCGGCCACCAGCTGCATGCCCGGCAGCAGGTGGGCTGCGTGGTTGGTGTTGCCAGAGAGCTTGGCGCGCACGGCCACGTTGCCGCTGTAGCGGCTGGCCAGCTGCACGGCCTGGCCGGGCGCGGCCTCCAGCGTGCTGCCGTCTTCCAGCTGCATGGCGAAGACCAGTTGTGCGTCGGCTGCGGGCAGCATGGCGCCGGCCTGGACCATGAGGTCGGTGGCGTCCTGTACGGCGATGCTGCCCAGCTCGATGGTGCGCGTGGTGGCCGTGTGTTCGGCCGCCAGCAGTTCGAAGGTCATGTCGCGTGTCTGGTGGGGTGTCCAGGTGCTGGCATTGCTGCTGGACAGCAGCACGCCCACGCTGTAGGGCTGGCTGGTGACCCACTGCGCGCGCGCCGCGTCCCAGCCGCCCAGCTCGGCCACGGCCAGGGCGGTGGTGGCGTCGTTGGTCAGCACGACGATGGCGTATTCCACGCCCGACTCCAGCAGCACCGGCGCCCATTGCGCCTGCGTGGGTTTGGTCGCGGCGATGTCGGCGCTGATCTGGGCCGGCTTGAGCACGCATTCGGCCAGGATGCTGCGCGAAGGCACGCCGCTGGTGACTTCACGCAGTTGCACCTGCACATCCTTGTCGCCCGCCGCGGCGAACCACAGGCGCGTGCCGCAGATCTCGCGCGTGGTGCCCAGGGTGAAGGTCTGCGCCAGCGGGTCGTAGAGCTGGACCGTGATCTTGGCCACGCTGCGCTCGAGCAACTGGCCCTGGCCCGTGAAGACGGCCTCGGCATGGCTGCCGGCGCGTCCCGTGAAGTGCACGCTCTTGGTGCCCGAGGGCACGCCCGCCGGGATCTTGAACGTGCCTTTGAGTCCCTGTGCCGTGGCCACGAGCGTGCCGCCGGTCAGGGGCTGGGGCGTGACGGGAATGCCGTCGAAGATCAGCTCGGTGAGGGTTTCGCCCACCGGAAAATCCAGCCAGAACTGCACATCGATCTGGCGCAGCTTCTCCAGTGCCTTGGTGGATTCGGACAGCAGCTTTTCGGTTTCCGAAGGACGCGCCTGGCTAGGCGTCAGGCGCAGGATGATGGGGTTGGCCCATTGGGTCTGCACATCGGTCCAGTAGTCCACGGCGGGCGTCAGGGTGGCTGCGCTGGGCAGCACATCGAAGGCGCCATAGGGATTGACCAGCATGGAGCCGGTTCGGCCCAACTGGTCGAGCACGACCACAGGCTGGTAGGGCGTGGTCTGGGGCGAGGTGATATCGGTGCCGATCTGGTGCAGCTTGGCGTTCATGGGCAGCTGCAGCTGTCCGCCCAGGATATGGGCGCTCTGGCTGCGCCCCGCATCGCGCAGGCCGTTGTCCAGCATCGGATCCGCAAACAACCCCTTCTTGACCCCGCTGTGCCGCCCCGACACGTCCACCGACAGCCGCAGCTCGGCCAGGTCGGCGTAGATGGTCTGGATGTGGTCCTGGTAGGCCCTGAGGGTCTGCATGGGCACGACGCGCACGGCGTCCTGGTCCACGCGGCGGTTGCTGTCCCAGCTTTGGTAGACCGAGGCCAGGGCCAGGGTGCCGCTGGGTGCTGCCGGCACCTTGGGCGACCAGGCGGCGGGCACGCCGGGCACCCATTGCAGTTGGCCTTCGCTGTTGAGCACCAGGCGGTCGTAGCGGCGCAGCGCGTAGTGGTAGCTGACCAGCACCAGGGTGTCCTTGAGCGCGCCTTCCACGGTGAAGCCCGTGGAGTCCACAGCTGTGGGCGTGGCGTTGAGCATGTATTGGTAGGTGACCTGGTAGGTGCTGCCGGGAACGGGCTCGGCGCCCGAGGGGCTCCAGTCGATCTGGCCGCCGACCAGCTTCCAGTCCGTGCCCTGCACGTAGGTGGTGCCGGCCTGGACCACGCTGTCCACGGCCAGCACGGCGTTGTCGGGCAGCGGGTCGGCCGCGCCCGTGAAGCCGCCATGCGTGAGCGTGACGGTCTTGCGCGCCTGCACGCGCACCTGGGGCGTGCCGACAGCGGGCTGGCGGTCGAAGCGGATGCGCTGGGCGGCCGTGCCGGCCGAGGTGTGGGGCTCGCTGTCCACGAAGAACAGGTCGGGCTTGGCCTCGTAGACCAGGCGGCGGCTGGCACCCAGTTCCAGCGGATGGCCGTTGACGCGGGCGGCGCCCTCGCGCACGGTGTAGACCTGCTGGCCGGTGGCCAGGTCCTCGCCCATGATCACGTCCAGGCCGCGCACGACGTAGGTGCCGCCCGCGCTGTCGCGGTCATAGCGGGCCAGGGCCTGGGTGACGGCGTCGATGTTGGGCGGCGGCTCCTTGGGCATGACGGAGCCGTCGATGATGGTCCACACGGGATAGAAGGTGCCGGCCGTGCCGTCGCCCTGCGCGCCCCAGACCAGGGTGACGCGCTCGCGCAGCGCACCGGGCTCGCCATAGCCGCGCGTGCCGGCGGCGGGGTTGAGCAGTTCGGGGTCCTGCAGCTCGGTGACGGTGTCGGTCTGCAGGTAGGCGCCCACGTAGACCGTGCCCACGGTGGCCACGGTGAGCGTGCCCGGCGTGATGCCGCGCACGGCGCCGGCCACGTAGAGCGCGCCGGCCTCGATGGTGGTGGCACCCGTGTCGGCGGAGGTGATGCATTGGCAGCCGCGGACGATGTCGCCCTCCTTGAACAGCACATCGGTGATGCCGCGCAGGCGGTGCTGCTGCATGCTCTGCAGCTCGTTGAGTTCGGCCGATTGCAGCACGCGGTCGGCCGCGAACTGCAGCCTGTCGTAGCGCTTGCCGGCGTCGAAGCGGTCGTAGATCTTGGTCTGGCTCATGGGGTGCCGTTCAGAAGGGGAGGATGATTTCTTCGACCTGGCGCACGCTGCCGCTGCGCAGGATCCGGGGGCGACGCTCCAGCGTGTACAGCTCGCCCTTGCCGGTCAGCTGGCTGGCCAGCACCCAGCGCTGGCCGGGCGGCACGTCCGTGGCGACCTGGGTGCCGAAGAACACGCCCATCTCGCGCACGTCCTCGCCCTTGGCGTCGTCGAAGCCGAAGGCCGCGCGCAGGTAGACGAAGGTGGTGGGTGTGTCGCTGACGCTGTAGCGCGCGCCGCTGGGCAGCTCGATCTCGCCGTTGTCGTCGGGCCGCGCAAAGCGCACCTCGGTGACCAGGCGGCGGCCGATTTCGTCGACCAGGGCGTTGGCGGTGATGGGTTCGGGCTCGGGCGCGGCGTCCCAGGCGGGCAGGCCGCGGCCCCAGGCGATGTGGATGGTCTGGGCGGCGACGGCCTTGGCGAGGGCGATGCGGCCCGCTTGCTGCAGAACTGCCATGTTCAGGGTTCCTCGGGTTCTTCGGTGGTGGTGGTGCGGGTTTCGAAGGATCGGCGCCAGGGCGTGCTGTCCCAGCGTCCGGTCCAGGTACGGGTGTTGTCGTGCGGGCGCTCGGTGCTGGCCCAGGGGTGCAGGCTGGCCAGGGCCAGCGGAGCGGGCGCCGTCCAGGCGCTGTGGGTGGCCATGGCCTGGGCTGGGATGGGCCGCAGCGGCGCGTAGTAGGCGGGCTCGCCCGTGGTGGTGGCGTTGACTTCGGTGATGCCCAGGCTGGCGTCGATCAGGATCTCGCTGTCCAGCGTCCAGGCATCGAGCAGCATGCGGTCGGCATAGGTGGCGATGGTGGTGACGCGGAACAGCTGGGCCGTGAGCACGCCGTCCGAAGGCGGTGCCTCGGTGCCGGTGCGGCGGGGCAGGCCCTGGCTGAGCTTGACGGGTTCGCCATACGGCGACACATCGATCCAGGTGCCGCTGTCGTTGTCCAGCATGCCGGCGTCCAGGCCCGGGCCGTGGTCCAGCCGCAGCGGGCGCAGGTCGTGGCCGTGGAAGACGCGGTAAAAGCGCACGTGCGCCGGCAGGCTGGCGCGTACCACATGGGCCACGCTGGCCAGCTCTGCGTCGCCGATGATGCGGCCCAGGTCCAGGTGCAGCCAGGCACCATCCTCGTCGAGCTGCGCGCCGTCATAGCCCAGCCAGCCCAGCGCACGCTGCATGGACGCGGCCGTGCCGCGCTCGCGCAGCCAGGGCAGGCCGTTGGCGATGAGTGCGGGCACGTCGTCGAAGTAGCGGTCGAACTGGGCAATGCCCCATTCGGCCGCCAGCCAGGGCAGAAAGGCCGCAGGCTCGCCCTGGGCCGGCGCGGGAAAGGCGCCGGCCAGGCCGTCCCAATTCGGGACGACCTGGTCCACGGCCTTCTCCAGCGCCGTGGCGTTGGGCGGCAGCACGTGGCGGCGGGGCGCCGTCGGGACGATGGCGGCGGTGCTCATGCCTGCAGGCCCTCGTCCACCAGCTGCACTCGGCCCAGCACCGGGTATTCGTCGGCGGCCAGCGGCGTGAGCTCGGCCGGGGCCTGGGCGTCGGGGTAGGTGACGCGGGCAATGCCGTCCACATGCAGGCGCGTGGTGATCCACGAGCGCGGCACATCGCGGCCCAGCAGCGCGTAGGCTGCAATCTGGGCGGCCAGGCCGGCCTGCAGGCGCGCCACGATGTCCACGGGCGCACCGGGCTCGCGCAGCAGGTGTGCCGTGATGTCGATGGGGTGCGGGCGCGCCAGCGATACCGACACGGGCACGCCCAGCGGCCGTGCGCCTGGCGCATTGAGGGCCGACAGCACGATGGCCAGCGTCTCTTCGGCCTGTGCGGGCTCGACCAGCCACAGCTGCACGCTCACGCGGCCGGGCTGGGGTTGTGTGGCAATGGCGCTGTGCACATTGGCGCTGGCCGTCATGGCCAGGTGCTCGTAGTGCTCGGCCGTGCCGCTGCCGGCCAGCGCGCGCACGCGCAGCAGGATGCGCTGGCGGTAGCGTTCGTCGCTTTCCCCGGGCAGTCGGGCCACGTCATAGAAGGCGCCCTTGTGGTCCAGGTCCGAGCCCTGGGCGAACGCAATCAAATGCGCACGCGCCACATCATTGACGCGCGCCCGGTACAGCAGCTCGCGGTAGGCGTGCGCCTCCAGCAGCTTGTTGAGCGGCTCGCTCTCCAGCGCCAGGACCTCGGCGGCCTCGGGGTGGCGCGCCAGCAGATCGGCGCGGTGGGCGTCGAGGATGCGCTCGAAATCCAGCGTCTCGACGACGCCGGGCGGCGGCAGGGCATCCAGTGCAGGGGTCATGTCTTGCTTCATGAAAGGGTGCGGGCAATAGGCATCTGCAGGCTCAGCGGTGCCGGGCGGCGCGTGTTGTTGAAGGTGCCGATCAGCGTCAGGTCGGCGCGCGCGGGTGTGGCCGGATCGCGCTCGATCACGATGCGTGTCAGGCGGATGCGGGGCTCCCAGCGCATCAGCGCGCTGGCCACGGCGGCGCGCAGGCGTGCCTGGGTGGCGTTGTTGTCGGGCTGGTCCAGCAGCGCCGGGACCAGCGATCCATAGTCGCGGCGCATCACGCGCGAGCCGATGGGCGTGGACAGGATGTCGGCCACGCTCTGGCGCAGATGCTCCATGCCCTCGATGCGGCGGCCTGTGTGGCGGTTCATAGCGGCCCCTGCGTGACGGCGTCGCCTGCTCTGACGCCGCCGTGTCGGTGGCGCAGCAGGCTGATGGGGCCGGTGGTCACATCGGGCGCGCCGGCCAGGCCCTGCGCATTGACGGTGGCCGAACCGCCGCTGGCCTGCAGGCTGATGCCTTGCTCGTCGATGCTGATCACCGAGTTGCCCACGCGCAGCGTGATGCCGTGGGCCACGTTGATGTTGAGACGGCCCGTGGTGCTGTCGTGCTCCATGAAATCGGTGGGGCTCCACTGCGTGTGGCACACCCCTTCGCGGTCGCTGGGCTGGGCTGCGGCGCTGCTGTAGATGCCGGTCAGCGCCACGGCGCCCAGCAGGTCGCCGCCGGGCGACAGCAGCAGGCATTGCTCGCCCACGGCCGGTGGCCACCAGACGCTGGCGTTCTCGCCCGCGGCGCGCATGGCCAGCCAGGGAATCCAGTTGGTGGTCAGGTTGCCGGTCTTGACGCGGCAGCGCGCAGGGCGCGCATGGCGGACTGCGGCGATGGTGCCCGTGCGGATCAGCCCTTCCAGGCGGCGGATGATCTCGTACGGGCTCTCGGTTTGTGCAACGGGCGAATCCATGGCGTTCATGGTGCCGGCCGGGCCCTTGCGTGTCGCCGTGTGCCGGGCGTGGCGCACGCTGCCACATGCGGCCCGACATGCAGCCCGGCATGGAGCAGGGCCACGCCTCAGCGCGGGTCGTAGTTCCACTCGGCCACCTTCTCGCCGAACAGGAACAGCTCCCACAACTGGCGCTGCGCAATGTCGAGCTGGCCTGGCGGCTCGGGCTTGTAGATCAGGTCGAAGGCGCCGGGGTTGCCCTCGCGCGGGCGCGCCAGTACGGCCTCCACCAGGTCGATCTCGATGGCGAGCTGCTGCGGCTGCGAGGCGGCTGCAGGGTCCGTGGAAGGAGGCGCAATGTCGAAGCGGATCGCCTGCTCGCGCCTTTCGGCATGGTCGAACAGGTCGGGCTGGTGGCGCCGCGCCCAGACCAGCAGCGGCACGGTCACGGCATCGATGCTGCCGGTGAAGTCCGCAATCACCAGGCTCAGCGTGTAGCGGTATTCCCAGGAAAGGGACGGCGTGCCCGTGTTGACCACACGGCCCCTCTGGATGGTGAAACGGATGTTCCGCGGCGACTGTTGCAGCTGGGGCAGGGCAGCGACGAGCGCGTCGCGCAGGCTAGCGGGCTTGAGCATGGCGTGGGTCCTGGGTCATGGTGCTGGTCAGGGCGCTGGTCAGGGCGAGCCCGGCGTCGTAGGCGCGCTCGCAGGCGCTGCCTCGGTGGCGGGCGTCGTCAGCAATGCGCGCCAGCGCTCCCGCTCGCTCGTCAGCGCGGCGCTGCAGCTCGGCGAGCAGATCGAGGGCTGCGGTGTCTGGCGCGCACTGTCCGGCAGCGGCGCGAGCCTGGGCGGCGGCACGGTGGGCGGTGATGTAGTCGGCGAGGTCGCCGCGCAGCCGGCCAGCAGCAGCGCGGGCAGCATCGGCATCCGCCGCAGCGCGCGCCAGGGCCAGGTCCGTGTCGCGTGCAAGAAAGTCGAGGCGTTCACGGTAGGCTCCTTCCCGTTGTCGATAGCGTTCGGATGCGTGCAGCGCGGCGGTGGCAGCGGCCTGGCGGTCGGTCGCCAGATCCGTGCGTGCCTGCGCCGCATCGCGCTCGGCACCCAGCCGCGCCAGCGACTGCCAGACCAGCAGCGCCGCCAGCAGCAGGGCCAGCAGCTGCCAGGCATGGGTTTGCAGGCGGTCCATCAAGGCTGGGCCTCCATGCAGGCCGCGTGGCGCGCCTGCTGGCGTGTCCACACGCCGCGGCATACCTTGTTGCCGGGTGCCGAGCAGTCAAAGCGCCAGCGCGCGGGCCGGCCTGCGCCATCCCATCGATAGGCGCTGAAGCCCTGCAAAGGCTGGGTGCTGGTCATGAATCGCCAGGACAGGTAGGACTGGCAGGCGCCGGCGTAGTCGCCGGCCCGTGTCCTGGCCAGCATCGAGGAGCCGCGCCAGGCCCCGCAGCCGTATTGGCCTGCGAAGTCCACCGCCTGGGCGAACTCGGCCGGGTGCACTCGCGTGTCACCCAGCGAATCGCGCACGCAGGCGCCGTACTGCTGCTCCAGCAGGTTGATGGCCAGCTCGCGCGCCCGTTCGCGGGTGATGGGCGGGTCGGCCAGGGTCACGCGTGTGCCGTCCTCGTAGCGCGTGGCGCCGTGGCCGATGGTGGGCACATCGCCGCGAACCGGGATGATCGGATCTGCGCTGAAGCCTTCTGCGGCAATCCAGGCCGCGAGAATGGCCGCGCCAATGCCCAGTCCTGCCGCTGGCATGCGGGCCGTGCTCATGGGGCCGCTCCGGTGTCTGTGGCGGTCGAAGACGCCTTCCTGCGCGCAGCGTCCTCGGCCTGGCGCGCGCGCCGGTCCTCGCGCTCATTGCGCCAGCGCCACAGCAGATACGCGGCCTGCAGCAGCACGTAGACGATGGTCAGCGCGGTGGCGGTATGGGTCATGGTCCAGCCATTGGCCACGTTCGCGGCCACGACGGTGACGGGAGGCGCGGCCTTGGCGCCTTCCAGGGCAGCGGTCCTGACGATGGTTTCTCGGTCCATGTCAATCCCAGAAACTGATCAGGGGCAGGCTGGGCGCCTGGGCAGGTTCGGTCAGCTCGACGGCCAGGCCGGCGGGCAGATGGGGGCCGTGGGCCGGCAGGCCCGGGTTGCGCTCCAGCGTGGCTTCCACCACGCCGCGCGTGGCGCCCAGCTGGCGCATGCACAGCTCGTCCAGCGTTTCGTATTCACGGGCAATGGCCAGCATCAGGCGCGCTCCCTGTGTGCAGGGTCGGCGGGAGCGGCGGCACGGGCCGGTGGCGGTATCGCCTGATCCGGCGCGGGAAAGGGAATGGCAAGACTCACTGAAGCTCCTCGTGGGCCGGCCCGCGCGGACCTGTTCCTGGTGCACCTGCCATGCGTGTGGCTGCGGATGCCGGGAACGCCTCAGGCCACCGGATCGCGGTAGCACCAAGCAGGCGGTATGCCGGGTCCGGCGCGCGGGCCGGGTATGAATGCCATGTTTGCCGACGGGAGCAGGCCCGGCAATCGCTGCAGCCTGTGCGCGCTGCGGGCACGCCAGCGGCCATGCCGAATGCAGAAATGACAAGACCCCGCAGGGCGGGGTCTTGTCATGGTGCGGGTGAGAGGGTCTAGCAGCGCTTGCTGCCAACTACCTGGCTGCGATGCAGATGGTCGGACAGGTCACCCGCCGCCGCGCTGAGCTTGCGTGACACGGGCAGCAGCAATGCGGTAATGGCCGAGGCGTGCACGGCCGTGCCCCGGGCTGCAGCCAGCAGCTCGCAGATGGCGGCCACTTGCTCGCTGGCGCTTTCCACATCGTCCCTGACCGTCTCAATCTGGTGCTGCATCGCGTCTTCTTTCTACTGTATGCACATACAGTATAGGTCGAATGACCAGATGTTTCAATTTGATGTGACCCTTTTTCATCTGCTGATTGGCGATGACTGGCAGGGCCTTTGGTCGGGCTGCGCGCATGTTGGGCTGACGTGTGCCGGGCGGCCTCCGAAGCTCTTTGCTGGCCCGCACGGATCCCGCGCAGTGAAGGCAAGTGATTGTTTTTGAATGGATAACGACCCGCCCCCCGCGCACCACGCACCAACGCCGCTCAACTGCGGCGAACACTGCTCAAGCCCGCTTCCTGTAGAGGAGGCGGGCTTTTTTTCTGGGTTCTGGGGGCAAAACGGAACGGGTTGAAACCGGCACAAAACAGCGCAAAATCACATCACAATCCCGCGCAGATCCCGCTTGTGATCCCGCGCGGGCTGCAGGAGGTGGGATGGCGTATTTCCGGAAGGTGAAGAACGGCTGGCGGGCCGAGGTGGAGCGCGCGGGCATCCGGCGCACCGCCACGCGGGCGACCAAGGCCGAGGCGCAGGGCTGGGCCGTGGCCGAGGAGGCGGCCATTCTGGCCGGTGCGCGCGGGGAGTTTCCGCGGCGCACGCTGGCCGAGGCGGTGGAGCGCTATCGGCGCGAGGTCACCGACAAAAAGACGGCCAGCACGGCGCGGGCCGATCATTTGCGCTTTGATGCCTGGCTGCGCGAGTTTCCCGAGCTGGCCTCCAAGGTCTTCCACGAGATCACGGGCGACGACCTGGCGCGCTGGCGCGATGCGCGGCTGCAGCAGGTCTCCGGCGCCAGCGTGCTGCGCGAGGCGCAGCAATTCCGTCCGATCTGGACGCTGGCGGTCAAGCAGTGGAAATGGGTGGGCAAGAGCCCCTGGCCCGAGATCAAGCTGCCGGCCAAGTCCCATGCGCGCCGGCGCACGGGGCAGTGGAGCGAGGTGCGGCGCATGCTGCGCTCGGCCAATGTCTCGCCGCGCCTGGCGCCTGTCACCGCCATGGAGCAGACGGCCTGGACCATGCTGGTGGCCCTGCACACGGCCATGCGCAGCGGCGAGATCCTGCGCATGGGCCGCAGCAATGTGGATCTCAAGCGCCGGGTCTACCACCTGCCGCACCACAAGACCGAGGCCAAGGTGGGCGAGCGCCATGTGCCGCTGACGCGCCGTGCCGTGCGCCTGCTGCGCGTGCTGGACGCCGCCGCCGAGGCTGCCGGGCGCGACGCCTACTGGACCATCAGCGACGCCAGCCGCGACACGCTCTACCGCAAGCTGCGCGACCGGGTGATGGTGGAGGGCCTGCGCTTTCATGACCTGCGAGCCACGGCGCTGACCTGGCTGAGCAAGCGCGTGGATGTGATGACGCTGGCCCGCATCAGCGGCCACGTGGATATCAACGAGCTGTTCAATACCTATTACCGGGAGACGGCCGAGGACATAGCGGCACGGTTGTAGGCAGGATGGCTGCCAGGAATATCACTCTAATATGATATGTTGACAATATTATTCTGGAGTGATAATTTCAATTCATCATCTTGAGATGATATTTTGAATGCCCTGGCCAGGAGAACACCATGGACCACCTGTTGCAACTGCCCGATCAGCTTGCGCTGCACCTGAAGTCGCTGCGCAAGGCCGCTGGCGTGAGCCAGGCCCAACTGGCACAGCGGCTGGGCGTGTCCCAGTCGCGTGTGGCGGCGATAGAGCGTGACCCGGCCGCCATCAGCGTGCGCCAGCTGATGGAGATCCTGCAGCTGCTGGATGCCGATCTGCTCATGCGGCCCAGGGCGGATGCGGTGGCTTCTCCTGCGTCTGCACCTATGTCTGTGCCTGCGCCTGCTGCGTTGAGGGTGGCCGAGCCAGCTCCACAACCGTACGCGGGTGACAACGTGCCCCGCAAGCCCGCCGACCGCCCCGTGGCCTTCAAGCCGCAGGCGCTGCCGCCGCACTGGCAGGACCGCAAGCCGAAAGGGTCCTGGTGATGGCGGCGCTGGGCGTCTGGATGAATGGGGAGCGGGTGGGCACCTGGGAGGTCACGCGCACGGGCCGCCATGTGTTCGCCTATGACCCGGCCTGGCCGCAGAGCGCGCATGCGCGGCCGCTGTCGCTGTCCATGCCCTTCACCCGCGACCTGACGGTGGCGGGCGAGGTGGTGGCCCATTATTTCGACAACCTGCTGCCGGACGGCGAGGGCATTCGCCGGCGCATTCACCAGCGCTTCGGGCTGCGCGGGATCGATGCGTTTTCGCTGTTGGAAGCCATTGGCCGCGATTGCGTGGGGGCCGTGCAACTGTTGCCCGAGGGGGCCGTACCCGAAGGGTTCGATCAGGTGCGGTTCGAGCCGCTGAGCGAGGCGCAGATTGCAGAGCACCTGGCCAGTCTGGGTGGCGGGTTTGGTGCGCTGGAGGTGGACCAGGAGTTCCGGCTGTCCATTGCCGGTGCGCAGGAGAAGACGGCGGTGCTGCGCCATGGCGGCCAGTGGTGCCGCCCGCTGGGCGCGACGCCGACCACGCATATCCTGAAGCCGGCCATCGGCGTGGTGCCGCACTGGCACTACGACCTGAGCGAGTCAGTGGCCAATGAGTGGCTGTGCGCCCGGCTGCTGGCCGAGCTGGGCTTTGCCGTGGCCGACAGCAGCATCGAGACCTTTGGCGGGCAGCAGGTGCTGTGCGTGGAGCGCTTTGACCGCGCCTGGACGGCCCAGGGCTGGATTGCGCGTCTGCCCCAGGAAGACTTCTGCCAGGTGCGCGGCGTTGCCAGCGCCAACAAGTACGAGACCCACGGCGGGCCCGGCATGCTGCAGTGCCTGCAGGTGCTGCAGCATGGCAGCGAGCCTGCCCAGGATTGCGCCCGCTTCGTGATGGCCCAGCTGGCGTTCTGGCTGCTGGCGGCCACGGACGGGCATGCCAAGAATTTCTCGGTGTTCCTGCAGCCGGGCGGCGGCTATGAGATGACGCCGCTGTACGACGTGCTGTCGGCCTGGCCCATCATCGGTCACGGCCACGGCAAGATTGCCCGCCAGCGCGCCAGGATGGCCATGGCCCTGCCGGGGCGCAGCCGCCACTACCGCCTGGCCGAGATCCAGCGCCGCCACTGGAAGGCCCTGGCCGAGACCACGCGCATCGCAGGCCTGTGGGAGAGCATGGTGGAGATGGTCGAGGCGCTGGACGGCGCCATCGACCGGCTGCAGCCGCGCCTGCCGGCCAGCGTGCCGCAGCCTATGGCCCGGCAGATCTTCGACGGGGCGCGCGACCAGGCTCGCCGCTTTCTTGCGGGCAGCGATCACTGAGCGCACGGCGATGGCCTGGTGCCGGCTCACCGGCGCCCCTCGGCCCAGGCCTTGACGTCGGCCATGCGCCAGTAGCGGATGCGGCGGCTGGCGTTGATGAAGGGCTTGGGAAAGTCCGGGCGCTTGGTCAGGCGCGCGGTGACGTGCTCGCGGCTCAGGCCCAGGTAGTTGGCGATGCCCTGGGTGTCCAGGCGCGGGGCGCTGTGAAAGAGTTCCATGTTCTGTTGCGTCATTGCGGTGTTCTCCGATGTCGTGTCCGGTGCTTGATCAGGGGTGGCGCGTCGTGATGGACTTGCCTGCCTTCTTGCGCTCCACACGTTCAACTCGCTCGACTCGCAGCACGGGCCGGCCGCTGGCCAGCAGGGCGCAGGCCTGGGCGTGGCTGGCGCTGGCCGCCTTCAGGCGCAGCACGGGCAGCAGGCGGGCGTCGGCCAGTTGATCCAGCTGCGCTGCGTCCACGCCGTGGGGGATGAGGGTGGCGCGGTAGCTGCGCAGGGCGGTGATGTTGTGGTGCATGGTGGGTCCTCCTGGGGTGGATCAGCTGGTCAAGAAAGGGTGGTTGGATGGCGTGGCGCCGGATGCGGGGCGGTGCAGCACGGAATCGGGCGCGGAAGGGTTGGCCCGGTCCTCGCGCTGGTGCCCGCCGCGGCCGATGAGGGCGCGCAGCGTGTGGCCCGTGAGCCGGGCCGTACAGTTATTGAAACCAGTCCAAGCGCGCGCCAGCGGCGCGCGGGCGGGCAGGGCGGGCGGGGCGGGCGGGGCCGTGTCGGCGACCTCGGCACCCTCGGCGCCCTCGACGCTTTCTGCACCGTGGTTTTCCTGGAACTCCAGCGTGGCGCGAGCCACGCTGCGCCAGGCGATGCGGCGCGAGACCAGCCACTGGCCGCGCCGGGTTTCCAGGCCCACCACGCGGCCGCAGCCGGGCGCGATGGCCTCGCCGTACTGGTTGACGGCGCCGGCGGGCACGGGGCGGCGTGCCATGCGCAGATGCCAGCGGTCGCGGGCCAGGCAGTGGCCGCCCATGGCTTCCATGTAGAGGCGCCAGTCGGCGGGGATGTCGGGCCCGTGGCGGTGGCTGGCGCCCCAGGCCTTCCAGCTGGCCTTGTCGCCGTCGATGCGGATCTGTTCGACCTGGTCCTTGCTGACACGGCGCAGCTCGCGCCAGACGCAGACGCTGGGCATGCCCACGGCCTGGAACTGGCGAATGCCCCAGCAGGCGGCCCAGGCGTCCACGCGGCGGTGGCCGGGCATGCCGCCCTGCTCCACATCCCACAGGCGGCCCTGCACCACGTCGAGGTGGTCGGCCAGGGCCGCATGGCCCACGCTCTTGGCGATGTACTTGGCCACGTAGCCGGCAGCGCCGCCGCCGGTCATGCGCTTGACGTTGACGCGGTTGCGCTGGGCACCGCGCTCGTCGCCATCTTCGCTGAGCCACCATTTGCGGATGGCGGCCTCGATGTGCCGGGCGTGCTCCTCGCACTCGGCCCAGACCAGGGCGTGCCAGTGCGGCGTGGCGTCATGGTGCGGCTCGGCCACGCGGATGCCGTACATGGCGATGCGCTGGCGGCCCAGGTGAGATCGCACGCGCGCCCACATGGTGCGCAGCCACAGCTGGGCATCGCGCGGCGTGCTGCGGCCGTCGTAATGGGGATTGGGGCGCGGCCGGCCGCCGCTGCCCAGCGTGACGGCGTGAAAGCGGCTGGGCGCCGTCAGCGTGAGAAAGAGACCGACGTGGCTGCGCGCGTCGGCATATTCCTCTGCGCCGCGGATGCGCGTCATCAGCTCGCCGCCACGGATCACGGGGTTGGCCGGCGACAGCGCGGCCAGCTCGGCCAGGGTGAAGACCTGGCCGGCCTCGTTTCGGTAGAGGCTGCGCTCCAGCGCGCGGGCGTTGCGTTCGATCTGCGCGGTGCGCCGGCGCACGGTGGTATTGCTGGCATAGCCGCCGGCGCTGCGGTTGACGATGCCCAGCTTGACGGCGCCAGCCTCCACGGTGCGCGTGACGTGGCGGCGCAGCATGCGGCGCCACCAGGCGGCATCCAGCGCGCGGCGGATGGCGGGCTCGCCGGCCAGCGGCGTGCTTTCCTGCAGGCCCAGCATGCGCAGCATCAGCCGCACCAGGTCCACGCGTGCGGCCAGGTCCATGTTCTGGGCCTGGGCGCCGGCGTCGAGCTCACCGACTTCGTCGCTCAGGCGCCTGGCCATCTGGCAGATCTCGTAGTCGTCCAGATTCCATTCGGCCGCACGGCCGTGGCGGCTGGCAAAGTCGTCAATGGCGGCCAGCGCGTCGTGGCAGGCGGCCCATTCGGGCTGGCCGTTGGCGTGTTGCGCGCCCTTTTGCCAGTCGCCCAGGCCCAGCAGCTTCATGGGCTGCAGCCACTGCGGCGGCAAGGCTTTTTCCAGCGCCTGCATGGCGCGCTGGACCATGTGGGGGCGGGGCTTGTGCTGGTCCCATTGCTGCAGGCTGGCGGTGCGCAGCCTGCGGCCGGTGGATTTGGCGGCGAGCAGGACGGACATGGGCTCAGGTCCTCAGGGCCAGCGCGCGCAGCGGCAGCAGGCAGCTGCGCAGCGCGCGGATCTGGCGGCGGATGGCGTCGCGCTCGGGCGGCGGCATTTCGCGCCAGTCGCGCAGGGCCAGCTCCTCGATCTCGCCGTCTATGCCCGCCAGCAGCACCAGGGCCATGCGGTAGTGGCTGGCCAGGCCCGCCCATTCGCGGCTTTCGGCGCTGCCGCAGCGGCCATTGGCGCAGCGCTGCGCGGCCTCGCGCTGCAGTTCGCGCAGGCGGATGCGGCAGTCCTGGACGCTCAGGCGCTGGTAGGCCTCGGGCAGCGCGGGCGGGTCCTCGGGCCGGTATTCGGGCGCGGGCGCATCGTCTGCCCGCAGCAGTCGCATCAGATCGGAAAGGCGCAGGTCGCCGAGCTTCATGGTCTGTCCAGGTCGTTTCAGGGTGAGCGCATCCCGCAGGGCCTTCATGCAGGCTCCGCAGGTTGCGGGAAAGGGGGTGGGGTGGCGGCGGTGCAGGCGGGCTGCCCGCGCGCCGGGTGGGGCGCCGTCAGGAGCGGCGAAGGCGCCCCGGCCGCGCTAGCTGCGCGCGCCTTCGCTGGATTGGGCGGATTCGGCCGCCTGGGCTGCGCGGTGCGCTGCGCCTTCGTATTGCGAGGACGGCATGGCGTCCAGCTGGGTCTGCAGCAGCTTGCGCTTGATGTGCGTGCTCATCGGCAGGATCACCATGGGGTTGGGAATGGCGCTGGGGCTGATGGTGCGGTTGATCTCGGTCACCGCCGAGAACACATGGCCGCACTCGAAGTTGCGGCACTGGAAGATGGTCTCGCGGCTGGTGCTGGTCAGCTGCAGGCTGGTGCGGGTGTAGGCGTGTTCGTTGCAGTGGGGGCACATCATGCGCATGGCAGGCTCCTGGGGGCAGTTGGGATCGAAGACAAGGCGGTGAACAGGTCGGCGCGGGTGGCTATCGCGCCTGATCGGCCTGGGGCAGCGGCGGCATCTGCTGCTCGTACTGCTGCATGCCCATGCGGTACAGCTTCAGCGCGAAGTTGGAGGCGCTGCGGCTTTCACGGCTGGCATAGCGGGCGTGGCGTTCGCGTTCGGATGCCGTCATGCGCAGTGGCACGGGCCTGTCATGAAGCACCGGAGCCGCAGGGATACCGGGCACGGCTCTGGGGGAGTGCATGGCTGTCATGTAGTATTTGGGATGGTTTGGATGGTTTGGTTACACGCTGACTGCATCATTGCTCGAAATTTCGAGCATGTCAATTGATGAATAGAAGAAATTTCGATCACATCGGTGAAAGGCTGAGGCAAGAGCGTCTGCGTCTGGACGTGGCGCAGCTCGCCATGGCCGACGCCTGCGACGTCTCGCGCGGCACCCTGGCCACCTGGGAGAAGGGCGAGCAATCGCCCAATGCGGCCGCCCTGGCCGTGATGGCGGGCCTGGGCGTGGATGTCCTGTATGTGGTCACGGGCCAGCATGCGAACGCATCGGTCCAGACCCTGGCGCCCGACGAGCGCGAGCTGCTCGATTGCTACGGCCGGGCCGACGATTCGGGCCGCGCCGCCATCATGGCCGTGGCGACCCTGGCCGCGCGTTGAACGGCCTGCGCCGGCCGCTCCAGGACGCGCTCTACCCGCCCCTCTCGCTCACTTGGCACGCGTCTCCAGCGTCAGCTTGGAGGTGAAGCCGCCGTCGCCCAGCTCATGCTGGATCTTGACGACCAGCCACGGCGTGTCATCGATCTCCGCCTTGAACCCCTGCAGCTTCAGCGGCGTCTGCGGCATCAGGTCGGGCCGCGCCAGCGCCAGCTTCAGGCCCATGGTGGCCTTGGCGCGGTTGATGCGGCCCATCTCGGCCTTGGCTGCGGCCTGCGCCTCGGCCTCGCTGCCGTAGGTGTCCTTCAGGCGCTTTTCGTTGTCCTCGGCGCCCTGCGTGGCGCTGCGTTTTTCGGCGCGATCCGCGTCGTTCCAGTACGCGCGAACGCCGCTGTAGTCGTTGCGCGCGGCCGTGTGGTAGGCGTGGCTGTCGCCCTCGGCGCGCGTGAGCGTGGCGGCCTCCACGGCCTGGCCGGCAGCGGTGATCTTGCTGTCGATGGCGATGAAGGCCAGCTTGCCCTTCTTGACCGTGCACACGGCGTCGTACTGACGCGCCAGGCGGCTGCAGAAGTTCAGGTCGCTTTCGTGGGTCTGGTCGATGTGGTCCACGCGCAGGTTCTCGAACTGCGCGTCCACGCGCACCTGCAGGCCGTTGCGCTGCGCAATGCTGCGCACGATCTGGCCCAGCGTGCTGTTGTGGTAGCTGTGCTCGGAGCGCGTGCGCAGCTGGCGCTTGAGCTCGGCCGAGCGCGCATGCACCACGATCCTGTCGGGCGCACCCTGGTGCTCCACCTCGTCCACCTCGTAGGTGCCCTTGTCGACCAGGCCGTGGCCGGCCCAGCCCAGCTTCAGCGCGATCTTGGATCCCTTGCCCGGCATGGGCAGGCGCCCATCGCTGTCGTCCAGCGTGATGTCCAGCTTGTCGGCCTCTTCGCCGCGCGATTCGGACAGCGTCAGGTTCATCAGCCGCGTGTTCACGCTGCTGGTGATGTCGCGCCCGTCCAGGACGATTTCGTACTGGGGCTTGGCGTGCAAGTATTCCTGCGTGGCCATCAGATCCACCATTCCCAGAAGTCGTCATCGGGCCAGGGGTCGACGCCGCCGCCGCCTTCGGCCAGGTGATCGTCCACGCGGGCCAGCTTGAGATCGAACTCGATGCGGCGCGGCTTGCCGCCCGGTGTGTAGTGCGTGCCGGTCTGCTGGAGGCTCTCGATGACCCAGGCGCCCAGGATGCTTTCGCCGCCCACCAGGGCCCATGCCTTGCCCTGGTCGGCCATTTCGCGCAGGTCGTCCAGCGACTTGGCCGTGCCCCGGAACTCGGGTGCGAGCACGCCGGTCAGGCCCAGCGTTTCATCGCCTGGGCCCAGTGACTGGCGGGCGGGGCGCGCGCCCACGCGGCTGTTGCTCGGGTGGCGCCAGGTGCTGCTGCGCACCAGCTTGTCGAATGCCAGTGTGTCGATGCCAAAGGCAAACTGGCCCAGTGTGATCAGCATGCTCATGCTCCTCAGTCGATGTCCGACAGCTGCGACAGCACGCTGGAGCGCTTGGCCATGTCGCGGCGGTCCAGCTCGGCGGCCACGGCGCGGGCAATGGCCTGCGCGTCCTGGCCGGGCGCGGCGTTGACGGTTATGTGGATGGTGGCGCCGGCCACCGGGGCCGGTGCCGGCGCGGGTGCAGCGGCGCTGGCCAGCGGCGGGCGGCTGTCGATGCGCACGGCGCCCGTGTCGGCCAGGGCCGGCATGGCGCCCGTGGCCAGCGTGGCCGCCGTGGCTGCGGCCGCAACACCCTGGCGCAGTGCGCCGGCGCGGCCCTGGTCGGGTGCTGACGCATCGCCGGATTTGAACCACGAGCCCACCGACGAGGCCAGGCCGCTGATGCCCTTGCCCGCCAGGTCAGAGACCACGCCGAACAACCCGCCCGTAGCGCCATCCAGACCGGCCTTGCCGGCCTCCAGCAGCGTGCCGCCGACGCCCTTCCAGTCGCCGGCCTTGAAGGCGGTGGACAGGCCGTCCCAGTTCTGCATGATCGAGCCGCCCGCGCCCATCAGGCCGCCTGCGAGCCGGCCCATGGGTGTCATGCGCACCAGGCCCATCAGCGATGCGGCTGCGCCACCCAGACTGCCGCCCAGGCCACCGCCGACGGCACCCAGGCCGGCGCCCAGCAGGCCCATGACGGCGCCCGCTCGGCCCTTGCCTGCACCTGTAACTGCGCCTGCACCGCCGCCGAAGATGCGGCCTGCAGCGCGGCCCGCGCCGGCCAGTGCGGTGCCTATGCTGCCCATGGCAGCGCCGCGGCCCATCATGGCCAGCGACAGGACCACAGCGCCCAGCCCGCGCCTGAGCACGCCCGCAGCGTTGCTGGCCATGCGCAAGCCTCCCGACAGCAGACCCATGGCTCCGCCACCGCCGCTCATCATGGACAGGGACAGGACCACGGCGCCCACGCCGCGCCGGAGCACGCCCACGGCGTTGCTGGCCATGCGCATGCCGCCGGCCAACAGGCCCATGGCACTGCCGCCACCGCTCATCATGCCAAGCGACAGGACCACGGCCGCCAGGCCGCGCCTGAGCACACCCAAGGCACCGCTGCCTGCGCCCATGGCCGCACCCAGCAGGCCGAACACGGTGCGCGTGAGCAGCAGCGGCGCCAGCAGGCCGAACAGCACGCTGCTCACCACGCCGACGCCTGCGACCAGCAGGCCCAGCACGGCCACGATGCGCAGCGTCCACTGCACGATCTGGGGATGCTCCTTGACCCAGGCACGCATGCCTTCGGTCATCTCGCGCAGCGTGCCCAGCACGGCCTTGAGGTCGGACTCGATGGTCGAGCCCATGTCGCTCAACAGGCCGTTGTAGCTGTCCTTGACGGACTCGTATTGGGCCGAGACCGAGTCCTTCAGGATGGCCACGCGCCCATCCAGATCCGCCTGTGACTTGAGCTGGGAGGCGATCTGCTGGTAGCCGCCCGGGCCCTGCTGGAGCAGCGCCTCCAAGGCCTTGCGCGTCTGCGCATCGCCGCCGGCCAGCTTGTCCAGCGCAGCGGCGCGCAGCTTGTCGCTGCCCAGGCTCTGCAGCTTTTGCAGCTGGGCCATCATCTGCTCGGTGCCGCCGAACTGGCCGCTGGCGTCCTTGAAGTCCAGCGACACGCCCTGGCCCGCGAGCATCTTGTTGACCTGGCCTAGTTTGGCCGGGTCCATGGAGTTCTTGACCAGGTTGCCGACGGCCTTGCCCGCGGCCTCGCCGCTGATGCTGGCGTCGTTGAGCATGAGCAGCAGCGGCGCGAACATCTGTCCCGACCTTGCGCCCTGCTGCCCCAGCTGCGGCAGGGCCTTGCCGATGGCATCCAGGCCCTTGACCATGCCTGTCGGGTCCAGTCCCAGGTGGGAGGTGCGCTGCACCGTGTCGGCCAGTGCGGCCATGTCGCCCGCGCTTGCGCGGGTGGCCTGCTGCAGCTGCGCCGCGAACTCGCCGGCCTCCTTGGCGGGCATGTTCAGCACCGCGCCCAGGTTGGCCGCCTGCTGTGCCACGCCGCCCAGCACATCCTGCGAGGACACACCCTGGCGCTGCAGCTGGTTCATCATCGCGATGTAGTCGGCCGTGCTGCCGGGCATGTCGGTGCCCAGGCTCTTGGCCAAGTCCAGCACCTGCTGGTAATCGGCGCCCGGCTTGCCGTTGCTGCCCGCCATGGTGGCGCGCAGCTGCGCGGCGGCCTGGTCGTCGGTCATGAAGGCCTGGCTCACGGCGCGCACGGGCGCCAGCATCTTGCCGCCCGTCTCGCGCAGCGCTTGGCCGCGATCGGCCAGGGTCTTGCTCTGCTCGCGCAGGGCGTCGATTCTCTCCAGCCGCTGGGCGGCCGGTGCCACCACCTTGCGCTGCTTTTCCATCTGGGCCGTGGTGGCGCGGATGTCGTTGTGCAGCTTGCGCTCGTGCGCCGACAGGTTGCCCGTGTCCACGCCCGCGCCGCGCAGGCCTTCGCGCATGTCCATCAGGCGCGATCGCTGCGTGGCGCGCAGCAGCGCCAGGCGCTCTTCCTCGACCTGGGCCGAACGCAGCGCGCGCAGCATGGCGCGCGAGGGCTGCTCGCCCGCGCCCGATTCCAGCCGCAGCTGGGCCATCTGCTGGCGCGCGCCGCGCAGCCGTGCCGTGGTGTCTGCCAGGCCGCTGCGCAGCGCGCGGTAGTCGCCCAGCTGGGTTTGCTGCTGCTGCAGCTTCTTCAACTGGTCGACCGTTTCCTTGAGTTCCCTGGCCGTGTTGCTGCTGGTTCTGCCCAGCAGCGCCAGGGGCTGGTGCACGCGCTCGGCCTGCTTGAGCACCTCGTCCAGGCGCAGGGTGTCAACGGCCATGGAGGGCTCCCTGGCCGGTGCGGTGTTGGCGTTGGGTGGAGGTCATGGGCAAGGGGCGTGCAAGAGAGGGGCGAGAGGCGGGCGATGGAGTGGAGGTGGTGCTCAGTACTGGCTCAGTCCTGGCTTTCATAGCGCTCGCGCGCCCGTTCATGCCATTGGCCGAGTTCGGCCAGCGACATGTCCTCCATGTCCGCCGGCCGCCAGTGGAAGACCATGGCCAGGTCGGCCATGGCGTCCTCTACGCGCTCGGGAATTGCTCCCTCTGCGCCTTCGGCACCAAAAAAGAGGCCACCTCCGTACCCAGGGTCACCAGGTCGGCGGGGTCCAGCTGCAGCACCTCGGCCTTGTGCAGCATGGGCTCGGTCACGCGCGGCAGCAGGGTCTGCAGCGCGGTCACGTTCATGTGCAGCAGCTCGACCAGCGACAGGCCGCGCAGCGCGCCGGCATTGGGGCGGCGCACCAGCACCCGGGCCAGGTCGCCGCCGGGGCGCTTGAGCGGCACGTCGAGCGTGATCTCGCGCGCATCGCCCGATGCGAGGGCGGCCGCATTGGCGGCAGCCTGGTTCTGGAGGTCTTCCTGGGGCTTGGTGGTGTCCATGGTGTGTCAGCGTTCGGGTGAAGAAAAGAGGAGGACCGGGCCAACTGGCCCGGTGGGGCCCGGTGAGGTCAGGTCAGGTGAGCCAGGCTCAGATGCCCAGCGCGGCGCGGACCTGCGCGAGGCGGTCGATGCCGTTGACGACTTCGACGAAGTTGACCGGATCGATCTCGATCAGCACCTGGCCGTTGATGGACAGGCGGTAGTAGCTGACGGCCAGCTTGTACTTGATCTCGGTCTTGTCGCCGGCCTTGGCCTTGCCGGGGTCGAACTCCGAGAAGCGGCCACGCATGACCACTTCCAGCGAGTCCACGCCTTCGCTGTCATCGCCCTGCAGGGCGCCGGCGAAGCGCAGCAGCACGCCGTCGTGGCGCAGCGTGCCCCAGGTGGAGATCAACTCCTTCATGTAGCCGGCAGCGGTCAGGTCGGCCTCGATGGCCTCCATGCCGAAGTCCAGGCTGACCTCGCCGTTCATGCCGCCGGCGCGGTACTTCTCCATCTTGCGGGTGAGCTTGGGCAAGCCCACTTCGGGCATGTCGCCGATGTACGAGTTGCCATCCACGAAGGTGGCGAAATTCTTGAGAGAGCGGGGCAGTCCCATGGTGCTTTTCTCCTGTGTATCCGGTGTGTTCGGTGTATTGGGTGTGTCGGGTGCGGCCGCCGCTTACTGGCCGGTGCCCACGCGCAGGGCGAAGTCGGCGAAGTAGCGATCGGTGATGCGCTGGCGAAAGCCCAGGTCCTCCAGCGGAGGCACGGGCGTGTAGTCGTAGTCCAGCACCAGCTTGCCGGCCTTGAGCGTGGCGGTCTCGTTGACCGTTTCGTCGTACCAGGCCTTGCCGTCCAGGATGTAGCCCAGGGCCTTCAACTCGCGGAACTTGGTGTTGATGCCTTCCAGGATGTCCTTGACCAGGCTGGGGTGCATGGGCTTGTCCACGGCCCAGAAATGCGCCTCGGCCATGGTGTCGGCCAGCACCTGCGCGGTGCGCACGCTGGACTCGAAGCGGAACAGCTCGCTGTCCGTGCAGGTGCGCGAGCCCCAGAAGCGGTGGCCCTGGCTCTGGATCAGCGTGGTGATGCCGGCCTGGTTGAGGATGCCGGCCTCGGTATCGGGGCTTTGCAGGTCCCAGTGCACATCGCGCGAGATGCCCAGCACGCCGGACAACGGCACGTTGGACAGCGTCTTGTGCCAGCCCTGCTCCTGGTCGATGCGCGCGCGCAGGCCCAGGGCGTAGGCCACGGGCGAGGCGTCCTGCACGGCGGCGGTGGACAGGTCGAGTGCCTTGAAGCCGGGCCACAGCAGCATCAGTTCGCGCTGGCCGAAGTGCTCGCGGTAGGCCTGGGCCTCGGCCACATCGTTGCCGATGGCCGCCGCATACGCAAAGCCGCGCAGCTTGATGGCCACGGACGCCAGCGCGTCGGTCACGGCCTGGCTGTCCAGGCCCGGCGCGCCCAGGATGCGCGGCTTGACGCCGAGCTGGGCCTGGGCCGCCAGCAGCGCTTGCAGGCCCGTGTACTGGTTGCCGGCGGTGGTGCCGATGACCTTGGCGTCCTGGTCGGTGCGGCGTTCGGCCTCGGTGGCGCCTTCGCCATCGGCCACGCGCACGACGACCAGCACCGGGCGGCACTGCTCCTTGATGGCGTTCAGCGCCAGGGCCAGCGTGCCCTTGGTGCCGGCCTTGCCGATGGCCGCATCGACCTTGGTGACCAGCACCGGACGGTTCAGCGGGAAAGTGGCCGCATCGGCGTCGCTGGCAGTGGCCACGAGGCCGATCACGGCCGTGGACACAATGCGGATGGAATTGATGCCTTCGCTCACTTCCGTGACGCGAATGCCATGATGGAACGGGGCTGTCGCCATGGTGTTCTCCGGGTTGGGGGGTGGTTGGGCCGTGGGGCTGTCGTCAGAAAGGGGTGGTCACGGCTGTTCGTGGGCTTGTACGGGGCCGTCCAGGATTTCCTGGGCACGCCCCGCGGCGATGAGTCCGAAGGCCTCGAACTGGCGCAGGCTGTCGGCCAGTTCGGGGTCGTCAAGATCGAGTTGCCGCGCCTGCTCGATGTCCTTGAGCAGTGAGCGCAGCGTGGCCGCGTTGAGCCGGTCGGCCTCGCCCGCCTCGGCGCGGTCCACCACGGCCCACTCCAGCGCCGTGCGCTCGACCACGGTGAAGCGGCGGCGCAGGGCGTGGGGGGTGATGTGGCGGGGGGCGGATTCGTTGGACGCTGCCTGTTCGTCAGGCAAGGCCTGCGCCACGTCTTCCCAGTGCGTGCCGGTCCAGCGGCGGCCGAGCACCGAGGTGTCGTAGCGGGGCAGGGGGAGCAGGTCGGGAGCGTCGAGCTCGGCGTGCGTCTCGGTGATGGCGAAGGCCACGCCGGCGGGGGTGAGCTGGGCGTAGTGGTGGGGCATTACTTGAACTCCACCACCTGGATGTCCATCTCTGGGAGGGGGACGTACCCCCCGCTGTATCCAGCGCTATAGCAGCGCAATGTCGTGGGATTGATGATTTCACAATCGAACCTGCCATAGAGGGTTGAGCCCACGTAAACTCCTCGAATCAAAATAAGAGTCTTTTGTGGATTGATCGCTGTGATAGTCGCGTCTGAGTAAGCTCCTTCATAGTTGTAGGCAGGTCTGAGCCTTATTCTCTGGACACTCTTGATCGCACTCCCGTTGCTGATTTGCCCTGACAGTCCTGCAATCTCGTTGCGCGCGGATATCAAAGCATTGCTAAGCGCGGCAATCTCCGCCCGCGTCTTCACCAGATCGGCACTGATGACGGCATCCAGGCTCATGCAGGCACCTTTGCGCAAGCTGCGGTGTTGATGGAATCGACAGTGATGGTCTGTGTCATGCTGAAGTTCATGCAGCCAAGGCGGCCTGTTGTCCTGGCCGGGCACAGCGCCTGCAGCCTGCAAGGCCGCTGGCGTTGTGCCCGGGTTGCATTGATGTTCTCGCGGCGGGGGCTTGGGCACCAGCGACCTTGGCTGTGCCGGAGGGCTGCACAGAGGCTTGGTTTGGCGTGTCTGTCGTTTGGGTCGGGCATGGCAAAGCTCCGGTCGCAACGGCGCCGGAGCTAAGTGGATGGCAAGGAGCGAGCGTTACGAAACGGGAGTGCCCAGGTTTTTGCCTCGCTCGTTCAGCGTTTGGTTCAGTACTCTTCGATACGGATGTAACCCCCGGTCCCTGGGCTGAAGCCGCCAGGGCCGTATGAGCCTCCCCCACCTGCGCCGTATCCCGTTGCATAGCCCAACGGTATCGAGCCGTAGAGGCCGTAGCACTGGCCTCCGATGCCCATGGTCGAATTGCCGCCTTTGGCGAACGAGCCCGCTTCTCCCGTTTCAACGCCACCAGTCCCGACTTGAGGGGGTGGGGTGTAGCTGCGATCAGAAGACCCGCCGGCTCCGCCACTGACCGCGAGCGCGCCAAGTACAGTCCTTCCGCCTTGGGCTCCTGATGTGCCGCCACCTGCGCCCACTTGGTAGGCAGCTGTGGCGGTCAGGGCCATCCGCAAACGCAGTTCGTAGCCCGCAGATCCGCCTCCATTTTGGATGTGCTGCGAACCGGAGAGATATCCGGCTCCACCTGCACCGCCTGCGCCCACTAAGGTGATGTACTGATGCGTGCTTTCCGGCAGGAACGTGTGCGTCCCCGCCCCCGACGTGTACTCCGTCACTCTCAACGGCTTGCGCGAAGAAGCTTGAGCGGTATTCAAACTCGCCAGCGCGCTCTCGATCTGCGCCAGCTTCGTCGTCAGCGCAGTCGTCTGCGACTGCACCGTGTTGACCTGACCCTGCAGCGCCTTGACGCCTGCATTCGTGATGGGATCGAAACTCATCCCTGTACCTCCGTGGCATTGACCGCCGACACGCGCCCTGCGGCTAATTCGTCGGGTTCGGTTATGGGCGTGTTTATGGGCGCAGGCGCTTGATCTTCGGTGGAGATCTGCCAGCCTGTGCCTGTTCTGACGGAGCCGATCGCGCAGTCGCCTGCCACTGGCTCGATGCTGTCCCACAGTGATGGCTGGCGCGTCTGCAACTCGGCGATGAATTCCTCGTCCGCAACGATGATGTTGTGCACGCGGTCGGCCTTGATCAGTGCGAAATGCAGGTCCTGCTTACTCATTCGTACCACCAGACGCGTACAAAGCCGCTTCCGCCATTGCCGCCATCGGCATGCTGACCGATCCCGGACGAACCGCCGCCTCCTCCGCCTCCGCCAGAGTTGGGGGCTGCGTGGCCTCCCCGTGTCGCGCTGCCGGCGACGCCCGTGCCTCCGGCGCCTCCACCGCTGTAGCCGGGATCTCCGGGCACGACGTTTCCGTAGTCCCCGGTCGAGCTATTGCCCATAGCCAGTCCGCCGATCACACCATCGGCGCCCGGCTGGGTAGCATTGCCTGTTCCCGAGCTGCCGAATCCTCCTGCGCCGCCGGGGCCACCATATCCACTGACGCCGAAAGAGCGGCCGGCAGCCGAGCCGCGCGGGGACGGGTCGCCGACACCTGTGGGGCTTTTGAACTGACGCCCGCCCATGGCCAGCAGGTTTCCGAACGAGGTGTCTCCACCATTGGCGGCCTGGCTCAGATAGGCTGCAGTCTGTCCGCTTCCGCCTGCGCCGATGACTACGCTGGTAGGGCCGCCGACACCGCCAATCTCGAAGCGCACCGCTCCACCGGCGCCTCCGCTGTTGCCGTTGTATCCCCCACGGGCTCCACCTTGCCCGCCGCCAACGGCCAGTATGAATACTTGGCCGCCGTTGGCCAGCAGCTTGGCTGAAGGGTAGAAGTAGCCGCTGCTCCGGAACTCTGTGAACTTGAGCTTGCCGGACATGGCGGCCAGTACTTCGGCCTTGTGTCCCGCGGCTTCATTGCGGCCGGAGTCCACCTTCTGAGCGGCCTGCTGCACGCTGTCGGCCAGCCGGCGCAACTCGGCGTAGTTGACTGCGTCGAAACTCATCCCTGTACCTCCGTGGCATTGACCCCCGACACCCGCCCCGTGGCGGCGTCGTAGGCATAGGTTTCCGTACGCACGCGCCCGCGGTAGCTGGTCTGCTGCTGCGAGACGCGGCCGGCGCCGTCGTAGCTGACGGCGGTGGTGGCGCTGAAGCCGTTGACGCTGCGCGTGATGCTGCTGATGCGGCCTTGGGCGTCGTAGCCGAAGCTTTCGCTGGTGGCGCCGTTGGCCGGGCCCAGCGCGATGTGCTCGGGGTTGAGCTTGACGTTGACGCCGGCCACGCCGTTGACGCTGGCCACCTTGCCGGTGCTCAGGGCCTGGGTCGCGGTCTCCAGCTGCTCTATGCGGCGGGCCACGATGTCCATGGCGTCCTGCACGCCCTGGGAGCTGGCCTTGGTGTCGATGAGCTGGCGCGCTGCGGTCAGCGCCTGGTCCACGTCCTGCACGGCCTGGCGCAGGCGCAGCACGTCGTCTTCCAGACGGTTGTCGGGGTGGGGCAGGGGCCAGCCCTGCGCTGTCTTGTCGTCGTGCAATGTCATATCACGATGGCTCGCAGGTTGGTGACCTGGGGACGGGCGCCGTGGCTGCCCGTGAGGACCAGGCGGACACGTAGGCGCTCGGCGCTGATGCCGGTAAGGCGGTAGCTCAGCTCCAGCACGCCTGCGGTCTGGGGGCTGGTGCTCAGGTAGGGCACGTTGGTCCAGGCGCTGCTGCCTTCGGCCTGCATCTGCACGGCCAGGGCGCTGCCGGCGGGCAGCACAGCCTCGGCCACGACGTTGAGCGTGACGTTGGTGCCGGCGTTGATGGCGGGGCTGATGTAGTCGCCCGTGGCCTGCAGGCTGCCGGCCACCAGCTGCATGCCCGGCAGCAGGTGGGCTGCGTGGTTGGTGTTGCCAGAGAGCTTGGCGCGCACGGCCACGTTGCCGCTGTAGCGGCTGGCCAGCTGCACGGCCTGGCCGGGCGCGGCCTCCAGCGTGCTGCCGTCTTCCAGCTGCATGGCGAAGACCAGTTGTGCGTCGGCTGCGGGCAGCATGGCGCCGGCCTGGACCATGAGGTCGGTGGCGTCCTGTACGGCGATGCTGCCCAGCTCGATGGTGCGCGTGGTGGCCGTGTGTTCGGCCGCCAGCAGTTCGAAGGTCATGTCGCGTGTCTGGTGGGGTGTCCAGGTGCTGGCATTGCTGCTGGACAGCAGCACGCCCACGCTGTAGGGCTGGCTGGTGACCCACTGCGCGCGCGCCGCGTCCCAGCCGCCCAGCTCGGCCACGGCCAGGGCGGTGGTGGCGTCGTTGGTCAGCACGACGATGGCGTATTCCACGCCCGACTCCAGCAGCACCGGCGCCCATTGCGCCTGCGTGGGTTTGGTCGCGGCGATGTCGGCGCTGATCTGGGCCGGCTTGAGCACGCATTCGGCCAGGATGCTGCGCGAAGGCACGCCGCTGGTGACTTCACGCAGTTGCACCTGCACATCCTTGTCGCCCGCCGCGGCGAACCACAGGCGCGTGCCGCAGATCTCGCGCGTGGTGCCCAGGGTGAAGGTCTGCGCCAGCGGGTCGTAGAGCTGGACCGTGATCTTGGCCACGCTGCGCTCGAGCAACTGGCCCTGGCCCGTGAAGACGGCCTCGGCATGGCTGCCGGCGCGTCCCGTGAAGTGCACGCTCTTGGTGCCCGAGGGCACGCCCGCCGGGATCTTGAACGTGCCTTTGAGTCCCTGTGCCGTGGCCACGAGCGTGCCGCCGGTCAGGGGCTGGGGCGTGACGGGAATGCCGTCGAAGATCAGCTCGGTGAGGGTTTCGCCCACCGGAAAATCCAGCCAGAACTGCACATCGATCTGGCGCAGCTTCTCCAGTGCCTTGGTGGATTCGGACAGCAGCTTTTCGGTTTCCGAAGGACGCGCCTGGCTAGGCGTCAGGCGCAGGATGATGGGGTTGGCCCATTGGGTCTGCACATCGGTCCAGTAGTCCACGGCGGGCGTCAGGGTGGCTGCGCTGGGCAGCACATCGAAGGCGCCATAGGGATTGACCAGCATGGAGCCGGTTCGGCCCAACTGGTCGAGCACGACCACAGGCTGGTAGGGCGTGGTCTGGGGCGAGGTGATATCGGTGCCGATCTGGTGCAGCTTGGCGTTCATGGGCAGCTGCAGCTGTCCGCCCAGGATATGGGCGCTCTGGCTGCGCCCCGCATCGCGCAGGCCGTTGTCCAGCATCGGATCCGCAAACAACCCCTTCTTGACCCCGCTGTGCCGCCCCGACACGTCCACCGACAGCCGCAGCTCGGCCAGGTCGGCGTAGATGGTCTGGATGTGGTCCTGGTAGGCCCTGAGGGTCTGCATGGGCACGACGCGCACGGCGTCCTGGTCCACGCGGCGGTTGCTGTCCCAGCTTTGGTAGACCGAGGCCAGGGCCAGGGTGCCGCTGGGTGCTGCCGGCACCTTGGGCGACCAGGCGGCGGGCACGCCGGGCACCCATTGCAGTTGGCCTTCGCTGTTGAGCACCAGGCGGTCGTAGCGGCGCAGCGCGTAGTGGTAGCTGACCAGCACCAGGGTGTCCTTGAGCGCGCCTTCCACGGTGAAGCCCGTGGAGTCCACAGCTGTGGGCGTGGCGTTGAGCATGTATTGGTAGGTGACCTGGTAGGTGCTGCCGGGAACGGGCTCGGCGCCCGAGGGGCTCCAGTCGATCTGGCCGCCGACCAGCTTCCAGTCCGTGCCCTGCACGTAGGTGGTGCCGGCCTGGACCACGCTGTCCACGGCCAGCACGGCGTTGTCGGGCAGCGGGTCGGCCGCGCCCGTGAAGCCGCCATGCGTGAGCGTGACGGTCTTGCGCGCCTGCACGCGCACCTGGGGCGTGCCGACAGCGGGCTGGCGGTCGAAGCGGATGCGCTGGGCGGCCGTGCCGGCCGAGGTGTGGGGCTCGCTGTCCACGAAGAACAGGTCGGGCTTGGCCTCGTAGACCAGGCGGCGGCTGGCACCCAGTTCCAGCGGATGGCCGTTGACGCGGGCGGCGCCCTCGCGCACGGTGTAGACCTGCTGGCCGGTGGCCAGGTCCTCGCCCATGATCACGTCCAGGCCGCGCACGACGTAGGTGCCGCCCGCGCTGTCGCGGTCATAGCGGGCCAGGGCCTGGGTGACGGCGTCGATGTTGGGCGGCGGCTCCTTGGGCATGACGGAGCCGTCGATGATGGTCCACACGGGATAGAAGGTGCCGGCCGTGCCGTCGCCCTGCGCGCCCCAGACCAGGGTGACGCGCTCGCGCAGCGCACCGGGCTCGCCATAGCCGCGCGTGCCGGCGGCGGGGTTGAGCAGTTCGGGGTCCTGCAGCTCGGTGACGGTGTCGGTCTGCAGGTAGGCGCCCACGTAGACCGTGCCCACGGTGGCCACGGTGAGCGTGCCCGGCGTGATGCCGCGCACGGCGCCGGCCACGTAGAGCGCGCCGGCCTCGATGGTGGTGGCACCCGTGTCGGCGGAGGTGATGCATTGGCAGCCGCGGACGATGTCGCCCTCCTTGAACAGCACATCGGTGATGCCGCGCAGGCGGTGCTGCTGCATGCTCTGCAGCTCGTTGAGTTCGGCCGATTGCAGCACGCGGTCGGCCGCGAACTGCAGCCTGTCGTAGCGCTTGCCGGCGTCGAAGCGGTCGTAGATCTTGGTCTGGCTCATGGGGTGCCGTTCAGAAGGGGAGGATGATTTCTTCGACCTGGCGCACGCTGCCGCTGCGCAGGATCCGGGGGCGACGCTCCAGCGTGTACAGCTCGCCCTTGCCGGTCAGCTGGCTGGCCAGCACCCAGCGCTGGCCGGGCGGCACGTCCGTGGCGACCTGGGTGCCGAAGAACACGCCCATCTCGCGCACGTCCTCGCCCTTGGCGTCGTCGAAGCCGAAGGCCGCGCGCAGGTAGACGAAGGTGGTGGGTGTGTCGCTGACGCTGTAGCGCGCGCCGCTGGGCAGCTCGATCTCGCCGTTGTCGTCGGGCCGCGCAAAGCGCACCTCGGTGACCAGGCGGCGGCCGATTTCGTCGACCAGGGCGTTGGCGGTGATGGGTTCGGGCTCGGGCGCGGCGTCCCAGGCGGGCAGGCCGCGGCCCCAGGCGATGTGGATGGTCTGGGCGGCGACGGCCTTGGCGAGGGCGATGCGGCCCGCTTGCTGCAGAACTGCCATGTTCAGGGTTCCTCGGGTTCTTCGGTGGTGGTGGTGCGGGTTTCGAAGGATCGGCGCCAGGGCGTGCTGTCCCAGCGTCCGGTCCAGGTACGGGTGTTGTCGTGCGGGCGCTCGGTGCTGGCCCAGGGGTGCAGGCTGGCCAGGGCCAGCGGAGCGGGCGCCGTCCAGGCGCTGTGGGTGGCCATGGCCTGGGCTGGGATGGGCCGCAGCGGCGCGTAGTAGGCGGGCTCGCCCGTGGTGGTGGCGTTGACTTCGGTGATGCCCAGGCTGGCGTCGATCAGGATCTCGCTGTCCAGCGTCCAGGCATCGAGCAGCATGCGGTCGGCATAGGTGGCGATGGTGGTGACGCGGAACAGCTGGGCCGTGAGCACGCCGTCCGAAGGCGGTGCCTCGGTGCCGGTGCGGCGGGGCAGGCCCTGGCTGAGCTTGACGGGTTCGCCATACGGCGACACATCGATCCAGGTGCCGCTGTCGTTGTCCAGCATGCCGGCGTCCAGGCCCGGGCCGTGGTCCAGCCGCAGCGGGCGCAGGTCGTGGCCGTGGAAGACGCGGTAAAAGCGCACGTGCGCCGGCAGGCTGGCGCGTACCACATGGGCCACGCTGGCCAGCTCTGCGTCGCCGATGATGCGGCCCAGGTCCAGGTGCAGCCAGGCACCATCCTCGTCGAGCTGCGCGCCGTCATAGCCCAGCCAGCCCAGCGCACGCTGCATGGACGCGGCCGTGCCGCGCTCGCGCAGCCAGGGCAGGCCGTTGGCGATGAGTGCGGGCACGTCGTCGAAGTAGCGGTCGAACTGGGCAATGCCCCATTCGGCCGCCAGCCAGGGCAGAAAGGCCGCAGGCTCGCCCTGGGCCGGCGCGGGAAAGGCGCCGGCCAGGCCGTCCCAATTCGGGACGACCTGGTCCACGGCCTTCTCCAGCGCCGTGGCGTTGGGCGGCAGCACGTGGCGGCGGGGCGCCGTCGGGACGATGGCGGCGGTGCTCATGCCTGCAGGCCCTCGTCCACCAGCTGCACTCGGCCCAGCACCGGGTATTCGTCGGCGGCCAGCGGCGTGAGCTCGGCCGGGGCCTGGGCGTCGGGGTAGGTGACGCGGGCAATGCCGTCCACATGCAGGCGCGTGGTGATCCACGAGCGCGGCACATCGCGGCCCAGCAGCGCGTAGGCTGCAATCTGGGCGGCCAGGCCGGCCTGCAGGCGCGCCACGATGTCCACGGGCGCACCGGGCTCGCGCAGCAGGTGTGCCGTGATGTCGATGGGGTGCGGGCGCGCCAGCGATACCGACACGGGCACGCCCAGCGGCCGTGCGCCTGGCGCATTGAGGGCCGACAGCACGATGGCCAGCGTCTCTTCGGCCTGTGCGGGCTCGACCAGCCACAGCTGCACGCTCACGCGGCCGGGCTGGGGTTGTGTGGCAATGGCGCTGTGCACATTGGCGCTGGCCGTCATGGCCAGGTGCTCGTAGTGCTCGGCCGTGCCGCTGCCGGCCAGCGCGCGCACGCGCAGCAGGATGCGCTGGCGGTAGCGTTCGTCGCTTTCCCCGGGCAGTCGGGCCACGTCATAGAAGGCGCCCTTGTGGTCCAGGTCCGAGCCCTGGGCGAACGCAATCAAATGCGCACGCGCCACATCATTGACGCGCGCCCGGTACAGCAGCTCGCGGTAGGCGTGCGCCTCCAGCAGCTTGTTGAGCGGCTCGCTCTCCAGCGCCAGGACCTCGGCGGCCTCGGGGTGGCGCGCCAGCAGATCGGCGCGGTGGGCGTCGAGGATGCGCTCGAAATCCAGCGTCTCGACGACGCCGGGCGGCGGCAGGGCATCCAGTGCAGGGGTCATGTCTTGCTTCATGAAAGGGTGCGGGCAATAGGCATCTGCAGGCTCAGCGGTGCCGGGCGGCGCGTGTTGTTGAAGGTGCCGATCAGCGTCAGGTCGGCGCGCGCGGGTGTGGCCGGATCGCGCTCGATCACGATGCGTGTCAGGCGGATGCGGGGCTCCCAGCGCATCAGCGCGCTGGCCACGGCGGCGCGCAGGCGTGCCTGGGTGGCGTTGTTGTCGGGCTGGTCCAGCAGCGCCGGGACCAGCGATCCATAGTCGCGGCGCATCACGCGCGAGCCGATGGGCGTGGACAGGATGTCGGCCACGCTCTGGCGCAGATGCTCCATGCCCTCGATGCGGCGGCCTGTGTGGCGGTTCATAGCGGCCCCTGCGTGACGGCGTCGCCTGCTCTGACGCCGCCGTGTCGGTGGCGCAGCAGGCTGATGGGGCCGGTGGTCACATCGGGCGCGCCGGCCAGGCCCTGCGCATTGACGGTGGCCGAACCGCCGCTGGCCTGCAGGCTGATGCCTTGCTCGTCGATGCTGATCACCGAGTTGCCCACGCGCAGCGTGATGCCGTGGGCCACGTTGATGTTGAGACGGCCCGTGGTGCTGTCGTGCTCCATGAAATCGGTGGGGCTCCACTGCGTGTGGCACACCCCTTCGCGGTCGCTGGGCTGGGCTGCGGCGCTGCTGTAGATGCCGGTCAGCGCCACGGCGCCCAGCAGGTCGCCGCCGGGCGACAGCAGCAGGCATTGCTCGCCCACGGCCGGTGGCCACCAGACGCTGGCGTTCTCGCCCGCGGCGCGCATGGCCAGCCAGGGAATCCAGTTGGTGGTCAGGTTGCCGGTCTTGACGCGGCAGCGCGCAGGGCGCGCATGGCGGACTGCGGCGATGGTGCCCGTGCGGATCAGCCCTTCCAGGCGGCGGATGATCTCGTACGGGCTCTCGGTTTGTGCAACGGGCGAATCCATGGCGTTCATGGTGCCGGCCGGGCCCTTGCGTGTCGCCGTGTGCCGGGCGTGGCGCACGCTGCCACATGCGGCCCGACATGCAGCCCGGCATGGAGCAGGGCCACGCCTCAGCGCGGGTCGTAGTTCCACTCGGCCACCTTCTCGCCGAACAGGAACAGCTCCCACAACTGGCGCTGCGCAATGTCGAGCTGGCCTGGCGGCTCGGGCTTGTAGATCAGGTCGAAGGCGCCGGGGTTGCCCTCGCGCGGGCGCGCCAGTACGGCCTCCACCAGGTCGATCTCGATGGCGAGCTGCTGCGGCTGCGAGGCGGCTGCAGGGTCCGTGGAAGGAGGCGCAATGTCGAAGCGGATCGCCTGCTCGCGCCTTTCGGCATGGTCGAACAGGTCGGGCTGGTGGCGCCGCGCCCAGACCAGCAGCGGCACGGTCACGGCATCGATGCTGCCGGTGAAGTCCGCAATCACCAGGCTCAGCGTGTAGCGGTATTCCCAGGAAAGGGACGGCGTGCCCGTGTTGACCACACGGCCCCTCTGGATGGTGAAACGGATGTTCCGCGGCGACTGTTGCAGCTGGGGCAGGGCAGCGACGAGCGCGTCGCGCAGGCTAGCGGGCTTGAGCATGGCGTGGGTCCTGGGTCATGGTGCTGGTCAGGGCGCTGGTCAGGGCGAGCCCGGCGTCGTAGGCGCGCTCGCAGGCGCTGCCTCGGTGGCGGGCGTCGTCAGCAATGCGCGCCAGCGCTCCCGCTCGCTCGTCAGCGCGGCGCTGCAGCTCGGCGAGCAGATCGAGGGCTGCGGTGTCTGGCGCGCACTGTCCGGCAGCGGCGCGAGCCTGGGCGGCGGCACGGTGGGCGGTGATGTAGTCGGCGAGGTCGCCGCGCAGCCGGCCAGCAGCAGCGCGGGCAGCATCGGCATCCGCCGCAGCGCGCGCCAGGGCCAGGTCCGTGTCGCGTGCAAGAAAGTCGAGGCGTTCACGGTAGGCTCCTTCCCGTTGTCGATAGCGTTCGGATGCGTGCAGCGCGGCGGTGGCAGCGGCCTGGCGGTCGGTCGCCAGATCCGTGCGTGCCTGCGCCGCATCGCGCTCGGCACCCAGCCGCGCCAGCGACTGCCAGACCAGCAGCGCCGCCAGCAGCAGGGCCAGCAGCTGCCAGGCATGGGTTTGCAGGCGGTCCATCAAGGCTGGGCCTCCATGCAGGCCGCGTGGCGCGCCTGCTGGCGTGTCCACACGCCGCGGCATACCTTGTTGCCGGGTGCCGAGCAGTCAAAGCGCCAGCGCGCGGGCCGGCCTGCGCCATCCCATCGATAGGCGCTGAAGCCCTGCAAAGGCTGGGTGCTGGTCATGAATCGCCAGGACAGGTAGGACTGGCAGGCGCCGGCGTAGTCGCCGGCCCGTGTCCTGGCCAGCATCGAGGAGCCGCGCCAGGCCCCGCAGCCGTATTGGCCTGCGAAGTCCACCGCCTGGGCGAACTCGGCCGGGTGCACTCGCGTGTCACCCAGCGAATCGCGCACGCAGGCGCCGTACTGCTGCTCCAGCAGGTTGATGGCCAGCTCGCGCGCCCGTTCGCGGGTGATGGGCGGGTCGGCCAGGGTCACGCGTGTGCCGTCCTCGTAGCGCGTGGCGCCGTGGCCGATGGTGGGCACATCGCCGCGAACCGGGATGATCGGATCTGCGCTGAAGCCTTCTGCGGCAATCCAGGCCGCGAGAATGGCCGCGCCAATGCCCAGTCCTGCCGCTGGCATGCGGGCCGTGCTCATGGGGCCGCTCCGGTGTCTGTGGCGGTCGAAGACGCCTTCCTGCGCGCAGCGTCCTCGGCCTGGCGCGCGCGCCGGTCCTCGCGCTCATTGCGCCAGCGCCACAGCAGATACGCGGCCTGCAGCAGCACGTAGACGATGGTCAGCGCGGTGGCGGTATGGGTCATGGTCCAGCCATTGGCCACGTTCGCGGCCACGACGGTGACGGGAGGCGCGGCCTTGGCGCCTTCCAGGGCAGCGGTCCTGACGATGGTTTCTCGGTCCATGTCAATCCCAGAAACTGATCAGGGGCAGGCTGGGCGCCTGGGCAGGTTCGGTCAGCTCGACGGCCAGGCCGGCGGGCAGATGGGGGCCGTGGGCCGGCAGGCCCGGGTTGCGCTCCAGCGTGGCTTCCACCACGCCGCGCGTGGCGCCCAGCTGGCGCATGCACAGCTCGTCCAGCGTTTCGTATTCACGGGCAATGGCCAGCATCAGGCGCGCTCCCTGTGTGCAGGGTCGGCGGGAGCGGCGGCACGGGCCGGTGGCGGTATCGCCTGATCCGGCGCGGGAAAGGGAATGGCAAGACTCACTGAAGCTCCTCGTGGGCCGGCCCGCGCGGACCTGTTCCTGGTGCACCTGCCATGCGTGTGGCTGCGGATGCCGGGAACGCCTCAGGCCACCGGATCGCGGTAGCACCAAGCAGGCGGTATGCCGGGTCCGGCGCGCGGGCCGGGTATGAATGCCATGTTTGCCGACGGGAGCAGGCCCGGCAATCGCTGCAGCCTGTGCGCGCTGCGGGCACGCCAGCGGCCATGCCGAATGCAGAAATGACAAGACCCCGCAGGGCGGGGTCTTGTCATGGTGCGGGTGAGAGGGTCTAGCAGCGCTTGCTGCCAACTACCTGGCTGCGATGCAGATGGTCGGACAGGTCACCCGCCGCCGCGCTGAGCTTGCGTGACACGGGCAGCAGCAATGCGGTAATGGCCGAGGCGTGCACGGCCGTGCCCCGGGCTGCAGCCAGCAGCTCGCAGATGGCGGCCACTTGCTCGCTGGCGCTTTCCACATCGTCCCTGACCGTCTCAATCTGGTGCTGCATCGCGTCTTCTTTCTACTGTATGCACATACAGTATAGGTCGAATGACCAGATGTTTCAATTTGATGTGACCCTTTTTCATCTGCTGATTGGCGATGACTGGCAGGGCCTTTGGTCGGGCTGCGCGCATGTTGGGCTGACGTGTGCCGGGCGGCCTCCGAAGCTCTTTGCTGGCCCGCACGGATCCCGCGCAGTGAAGGCAAGTGATTGTTTTTGAATGGATAACGACCCGCCCCCCGCGCACCACGCACCAACGCCGCTCAACTGCGGCGAACACTGCTCAAGCCCGCTTCCTGTAGAGGAGGCGCATTGGCCAGGCGGATTGCGGGATTCCCCTGCAACAGCGCGCGTCTGGAAGGCAAAACCGCCTCGTTTATAATGTCCGGCTTCGCTTACATCACGGGTTGAGCGAACCATGTGCGGTCCCCAGCGGCTAGGTGCATGTGATGTAAGCCCTTGAAATCTGAGGTGCCGCGCGGCCGACTGGCTTGGCTCGCGTCGCACCGTGACTTTTGCGCAATACGGTGCGGGCTGTACAGCAGCCGGCACGGTCCAATCCCTCATAGGAACAAACATGGCCGTTACTGTTGAAACCCTTGAAAAGCTCGAGCGCAAGATCACGCTGAGCCTGCCCCTGAACTCCATCCAGAGCGAAGTCGAGAACCGCCTCAAGCAAGTGGCGCGCACCGTGAAGATGGACGGCTTCCGTCCCGGCAAGGTGCCGATGAGCGTGGTGGCCCAGCGTTATGGCTACTCGGTGCAGTACGAAGTGCTCAACGACAAGGTTGGCGAGGCTTTTGCACAGGCCGTCAACGAAGCCAAGCTGCGCGTGGCTGGCCAGCCCCGCATCTCCGAAAAGGAAGGCGCTCCCGAGGGCGAAGCTCAGTTCGAAGCCATCTTCGAAGTGATGCCTGAAGTCAAGATCGGTGACCTGACCTCGGCCGAAGTCGAGAAGCTGACCGCCGAAGTGGACGACGCCGCCATCGACAAGACCGTGGACATCCTGCGCAAGCAGCGCCGCACCTTCGCACAGCGCGCCCAGGCCGATGTGGCCGTGGACGGCGACCGCGTGACCGTGGACTTCGAAGGCAAGATCGACGGCGAGACCTTCTCCGGCGGCAAGGCTGAAGACTTCCAGTTCCTGGTCGGCGAAGGCCAGATGCTCAAGGAATTCGAAGACGCAGTGCGCGGCATGAAGGCTGGCGAGTCCAAGACTTTCCCGCTGGCATTCCCCGCCGACTACCACGGCAAGGACGTGGCCGGCAAGACCGCTGATTTCCTGGTGACGGTCAAGAAGATCGAAGCCGCCAACCTGCCCGAAGTGGACGAGGCTTTTGCCAAGGCACTGGGCGTGGCTGAAGGCACGGTCGAAGGCCTGCGCGCCGACATCAAGAAGAACCTGGAGCGTGAAGTCAAGTTCCGAGTCCAGGGCCGCAACAAGCAGGCCGTGATGGATGCCCTGGTGTCCAAGGCCGAGCTGGAACTGCCCAAGGCTTCGGTGCAGGCTGAAGTCGCACGTCTGCTGGAAGGCGCCCGCGCCGAGCTGCAGCAGCGCGGCATCAAGGACGCCGAGAAGGCCGAGATCCCTGAAGACGTGTTCCTGCCCCAAGCCGAGCGCCGCGTGCGCCTGGGCCTGGTGGTGGCCGAGCTGGTGCGCGCCAACGAGCTGCACGCCACGCCCGACCAGATCAAGGCCCACGTGGAAGAGCTGGCCGCCAGCTACGAAAAGCCCGAAGACGTGGCACGCTGGTACTTCGGCGACCGCCAACGCCTGGCTGAAGTCGAAGCCGTTGTCATCGAAAACAACGTGACCGAGTTCGTGCTGGGCAAGGCCAAGGTCTCCGACAAGGCCGTGTCCTTCGACGAACTGATGGGCCAGGCCTGAGGGTTTGAGCACCGCCTGCCTGCCGCTTCGTGAGATCGGCGGGCGGGTTGGCATCTGCGGGGCTTGTGCTTTGGCGCACAAGCCCCATTTTCTTTCCGGATACGGCTAAAGTAGCCCCCTAGTACTGGAGAAAACATGAGCGCATTGGAAACTCAGGGTTTGGGCATGATCCCAATGGTCATCGAACAGTCCGGCCGCGGAGAGCGGTCGTACGACATCTACTCGCGCCTGCTCAAGGACCGGGTGATCTTCCTGGTGGGCCCTGTCAATGACCAGACGGCCAACCTCGTCGTGGCCCAGCTGCTGTTCCTTGAAAGCGAAAACCCCGACAAGGACATTTCGTTCTACATCAACAGCCCTGGCGGCTCCGTGAGCGCCGGCCTGGCCATCTTCGACACGATGAACTTCATCAAGCCCGATGTGTCCACGCTGTGCACCGGCATCGCAGCCAGCATGGGCGCCTTCCTGCTGGCCGCTGGCACCAAGGGCAAGCGCTTTGCGCTGCCCAACTCCCAGGTCATGATCCACCAGCCGCTGGGCGGCATGCAGGGCCAGGCCACCGAGATCGAGATCCACGCCCGCGAGATCCTCAAGACCCGCGAGCGCCTGAACAAGATCCTGGCCGAGCGCACGGGCCAGCCGCTGGAAAAGATCCAGCACGACACCGAGCGCGACTACTTCCTGTCCGCCGAGGAAGCCAAGGACTACGGCCTGGTCGATCAGGTGATCAACAAGCGCTCCTGAAGTCCGGAGGCTGCATGAGAATGGGCGGCGTTTTCCCCCTACGGAAAACGCCGCTTTCCATTTGGTTATCATCCTTTTCCATATTTCTGTAACAAGGCACCGACCCCATGGCCGAGAAAAAAGGCTCCTCCAGCGAAAAAAACCTTTATTGCACCTTCTGCGGCAAGAGCCAGCATGAGGTCAAGAAGCTGATCGCGGGTCCGTCAGTCTTTATCTGCGACGAGTGCATCGATCTCTGCAACGAGATCATTCGCGACGAGCAGCCCAGCACCGAGGCCAAGGACGGCCGAGGCGACCTGCCCACGCCCGCCGAAATCAAGGCCAACCTGGACAACTACGTGATCGGCCAGGACCTGCCCAAGCGCACGCTGGCCGTTGCCGTCTACAACCACTACAAGCGCCTGCGTCACAAGGACAAGGCCGGCAAGGACGAGATTGAGCTGGCCAAGAGCAACATCCTGCTCATCGGTCCCACGGGCTCCGGCAAGACGCTGCTGGCGCAGACGCTGGCGCGCATGCTCAACGTGCCCTTCGTCATGGCCGATGCCACCACGCTGACCGAAGCCGGCTACGTGGGCGAGGACGTCGAGAACATCATCCAGAAGCTGCTGCAAAGCTGCGAGTACGACGTCGAGCGTGCACAGCGCGGCATCGTCTACATCGACGAGATCGACAAGATCTCGCGCAAGTCCGACAACCCCAGCATCACGCGCGACGTGTCTGGCGAGGGCGTGCAGCAGGCACTGCTCAAGCTCATCGAAGGCACCATGGCCAGCGTTCCCCCGCAAGGCGGCCGCAAGCATCCGAACCAGGACTTCCTGCAGATCGACACGACCAACATCCTGTTCATCTGCGGCGGCGCGTTCGCGGGCCTGGAGAAGGTCATCGAGAACCGCACCGAGGCGTCCGGTATCGGCTTTGGCGCCACGGTCAAGAGCAAGAAGCAGCGCTCCATCTCGGAAGTGTTCCAGGAGATCGAGCCTGAGGACCTGATCAAGTTCGGCATCATCCCCGAGCTGGTCGGCCGCATGCCCGTGGTCACGGCCCTGGCCGAACTGGGCGAAGACGCCCTGGTGCAGATCCTGACCGAGCCCAAGAACGCCCTGGTCAAGCAGTACAGCAAGCTGCTGGCCATGGAAGGCGTGGAGCTGGAGATCCGGCCTGCCGCGCTCAAGGCCATCGCCCGCAAGGCGCTGGCGCGCAAGACGGGTGCCCGTGGCCTGCGCTCCATCCTGGAGCAATCGCTGATCGGCACCATGTACGAGCTGCCCAATGCCGACAATGTCGAAAAGGTAGTGGTGGACGAGTCCACCATCGAAGACGGAAAGGCGCCGCTGCTGGTTTACCGCGAAGCGGCCAAGAAGGCCTGATGCGCCGCCGCCTGCAAAGGTCTGGCAGCGCAAGTCCCTGCGTCCCGAAATCCTTTCGGGCCGCAGGGTTGAAATACACCGGTGTGCGGACCATCTTCCGCTGACAAACCGAGGATTCCCATGTCAGGACATACCCCTTTGCCTTCCACCCCCCTAGACCTGGCGCTGCTGCCGCTGCGCGATGTGGTCGTGTTCCCCCACATGGTGATCCCGCTGTTCGTGGGGCGCGCCAAGAGCATCAAGGCGCTGGAGCTGGCCATGGAGGGCGACCGCCGCATCATGCTGGTGGCCCAGAAGACCGCCTCCAAGGACGAGCCCACGGCCGCTGACATGTTCGATGTCGGCTGCGTGTCCACCATCTTGCAGATGCTCAAGCTGCCCGACGGCACGGTCAAGGTGCTGGTCGAAGGCCAGCAGCGCGCGCTGGTCAAGCAGGTCATGGATGAAGAGACCCACTTCGTGGGCTCCGTCGTGCCTGTGGCGCCCGAGGCTGAAACGCACAAGCCCAGCGAGATCGAGGCCCTGCGCCGCGCCGTGACGCAGCAGTTCGACCAGTACGTCAAACTCAACAAGAAGATCCCGCCCGAGATCCTCACCTCCATCGCCAGCATCGACGATGCCGGCCGCCTGGCCGACACCATTGCCGCGCACCTGCCGCTCAAGCTTGAGAACAAGCAGGCCGTGCTCGACCTGGTGGACATCAAGGAGCGCCTGGAAAACCTCTTCGAGCAACTGGACCGCGAAGTCGACATCCTCAACGTCGACAAGCGCATCCGCGGCCGCGTCAAGCGCCAGATGGAGAAGAACCAGCGCGACTTCTACCTGAACGAGCAGGTCAAGGCCATCCAGAAGGAACTGGGCGAGGGCGAAGACGGCGCCGACATCGAAGAGATCGAAAAGAAGATCAAGCTCGCCCGCATGCCCGCCGAGGCGCGAAAGAAGGCGGAGGCCGAGCTCAAGAAGCTCAAGCTCATGTCGCCCATGTCGGCCGAAGCCACCGTGGTGCGCAACTACATCGACGTGCTCACGGGCCTGCCCTGGAGCAAGAAGACCAAGATCAAGCACGACCTGGCCAATGCCGAGGACGTGCTCAATGCCGACCACTTCGGCCTCGAAAAGGTCAAGGACCGCATCCTTGAATATCTTGCTGTGCAGCAGCGTGTGGACAAGGTCAAGGCGCCCATCCTGTGCCTGGTCGGACCTCCGGGCGTGGGCAAGACCTCGCTGGGCCAGTCCATCGCCAAGGCCACGGGCCGCAAGTACGTGCGCATGGCGCTGGGCGGCATGCGTGACGAGGCGGAAATCCGCGGCCACCGCCGCACCTACATCGGCGCCATGCCGGGCAAGGTGCTGCAAAGCCTGGACAAGGTCGGCACGCGCAACCCGCTGTTCCTGCTGGACGAAATCGACAAGCTCGGAATGGACTTCCGTGGCGACCCGTCGAGCGCCCTGCTGGAAGTGCTGGACCCCGAGCAGAACCACACCTTCGGCGATCACTACGTCGAGGTGGACTTCGACCTCAGCGACGTGATGTTCGTGGCGACCTCCAACTCCATGAACATCCCGCCCGCGCTGCTGGACCGCATGGAAGTGATCCGCCTGTCGGGTTACACCGAGGACGAAAAGGTCAACATCGCCATCCGCTACCTGCTGCCCAAGCAACTCACCAACAACGGTGTGAAGGACGGCGAAATGCAGGTCGACGAGTCCGCCATCCGCGACATCGTGCGCTACTACACGCGTGAAGCCGGCGTGCGCTCGCTGGAACGCGAGCTCTCCAAGATCTGCCGCAAGGTGGTCAAGGGACTGCAGCTCAAGAAGCTGGAGCCCACCGTCGTCGTCAATGCCGACAACCTCACCGACTACCTGGGTGTGCGCAAGTACAGCTACGGCCGTGCCGAGCACAACAACCAGGTCGGCCAGGTCGTGGGCCTGGCATGGACCGAGGTCGGCGGCGATCTGCTGACCATCGAGGCCGCCATCATGCCCGGCAAGGGCGTGATCTCGCGCACCGGCTCGCTGGGCGACGTGATGAAGGAATCCGTGGAAGCCGCCCGCACCGTGGTGCGCAGCCGCTCGCGCATGCTCGGTATCAAGGACGAGGCCTTCGAGAAGAAGGACATCCACGTGCACGTGCCCGATGGCGCCACGCCCAAGGACGGCCCCAGCGCGGGTGCGGCCATGACGACGGCCTTCGTCTCTGCGCTGACCGGTATCCCGGTGCGTGCCGATGTCGCCATGACTGGCGAGATCACGCTGCGCGGTGAGGTCACCGCCATCGGCGGCCTCAAGGAAAAGCTGCTGGCGGCCCTGCGTGGCGGCATCAAGACGGTGCTGATCCCCGAAGAGAACGTCAAGGACCTCCAGGAGATCCCCGACAACGTCAAGAGCGGCCTGGAAATCATCCCCGTCAAGTGGATCGACCAGGTCCTCAAGGTGGCGCTGGAGCGTGTGCCCGAGCCCTTGTCCGAGGAGGAGGCCGCAGCGCCGCCGCCAGCGGAATCCAAGCCTGTGGAGCCAGCCGTCAAGCACTGAAGATGAAAAAATGTAGCGTTTTTCCTGAACCCTCCAAGAACTACGCTACAATTCATCCCATCGCAGCAAACGACGTTGTAGAATGTCAGGCTTCGGTAGAAATGCGGGAATAGCTCAGTTGGTAGAGCGCAACCTTGCCAAGGTTGAGGTCGACGGTTCGAACCCGTTTTCCCGCTCCAGATTTTGAACATGCTTTCGGGTGTGTTCGGTTCTGGTGGCGGTTGGCTGCCAGAATTGATGATTCAAGCGGGAATAGCTCAGTTGGTAGAGCGCAACCTTGCCAAGGTTGAGGTCGACGGTTCGAACCCGTTTTCCCGCTCCAGTTTTGGATGTGCCTGGTGCGCATCCGATTCAGGTGACGGTTGGTTGCTTGAATTTTTTGCGGGAATAGCTCAGTTGGTAGAGCGCAACCTTGCCAAGGTTGAGGTCGACGGTTCGAACCCGTTTTCCCGCTCCAGTTTTAAAAACTGCAGCAATGCTGCATGTTTGATAGTGATCTTGGCGCGATAGCAAAGCGGTTATGCCCCGGATTGCAAATCCGGTTAGACCAGTTCGACTCTGGTTCGCGCCTCCAAAAATTCATTGCAGATACAGTGTTCAAAAGGCCCTTCGGGGCCTTTTTCTTTTTCTGCATCACGGATCGTTGTTCGTCCTTGGTGCCATGTCTCCGCAGCGGCCTCGACTTGGCTGGCGCATCTTCTTCTCTTCCGATTCGGTGCCATGGCGGTGCTTCACGCTTTGTGCATCGACAGCATGGCTGCATGCCTGTTTTGGTCATTCATTGCTGATTTGGTGAATTTAATTGTTTCCATTTGTTTTGAGTGAGCAGTCGTCATTGAAATTTGGCATTGCTTATCCATTGAGAAATTGCAAGAAATTGCAAATGGGTTGTCATTGCCGGTAGATTGAATTGGCGGGTCGTGGATATGATGCGCGCTTCATTTATCGGGAGGGATTATGAAGATCAAGTTATTGATGGCGATTGTTGCCAGCGGCGTGGTGCTGGCGGGCTGTAAAACCATGGAGTCTCCCGATGTGGGCGGATTGCTGGATTCGGGCTCCACGGCCATGAAGGCCATGACGCTCACGGATGACGACGTGGTCACCCTGTCCAATGATTCCTGCGCAGCCATGGATGCCCAGAACAAGGTGGCAGATGCAAAGAGCAAGTACACGCTGCGGCTGAACAAGGTGATTGCCGGCATGCCGCAGGCTGTCAATGGGAAGAAGGCTGTCTACAAGGTCTATATGACGCAGGACGTGAATGCCTGGGCCATGGCCAATGGCTGCATTCGTGTCTACAGCGGCCTGATGGATCTGATGAACGATGACGAGCTGCGTGGCGTGATTGGCCATGAAATCGGGCACGTGGCACTGGGTCACAGCAAGAAGCGCATGCAGACGGCCTATGCGGCGTCGGCCGCACGTTCTATTGCGGCCAATAGCGGCAATTCGGCGCTGGCCTCGCTGTCGCGTTCGCAGGCGGGTGATCTGGGTGAGAAGTTCATCAATGCCCAGTTCTCGCAGTCGCAGGAATCGGCGGCCGATGACTACTCCTTCGATCTGCTCACGGAAAAGAAGATGAGCCGCCAGGGGCTGGTCACATCGTTCCAGAAGCTGGCCAAGCTCAGCGCTGGCAGCGGCGGCAGCTCCATCCTGAGCTCCCATCCACCGTCCGAACAGCGGGCCCAGCGCATGCAGGATCGCATTGACGGCAAGTAGGCGTCGACGGTGAAGCAGCCTGCCGCCGCAAGGTGCAAGGCAGGCTGTGATCTGCCTTGGTGCAGATTTTTTACGGGCTTCTTCCGAAGCACCAAAAATCTGCGCTAGAATTCAAGTCTGCTCTGTAAAGCGCACAGCTTTACAGATACGCGGGAATAGCTCAGTTGGTAGAGCGCAACCTTGCCAAGGTTGAGGTCGACGGTTCGAACCCGTTTTCCCGCTCCAATTCAGAAAAAAGGGAAGCGGTAACGCTTCCCTTTTTCGTTGGTGCTGCAGTTGCAGGTGTGAGCAGTTCGCGCTGACCTGTGACGCTGCGGTGCAGGGCCCCGATGGTGAAATTGGTAGACACTGCGGACTTAAAATCCGCCGCTTCCGAACAGGGGCGTGCCGGTTCGATCCCGGCTCGGGGCACCACAACCCAATACGTACTAAGCATTGTTGCTATCTATACGGTAGCGGATTGAAGCAGCCAAGGCGCCTGCTGTTCCGCAAATTCAGGCGTCGGGCCGCAACGTGCATCGACGGTCCTGCCCGCTTGCTGCGCTGCACGGTGTCCATGCCTTGCCAAGTCCTTGCCCGTTGGCATAACGTGCGAGAATCCATTCATCAGGCCCCGGGCTGCTTGCCTGGATGGCGCGGCTCGGGCAGACAGTGATGGCTATGCCTGCATGCGTTCCGTTGACGTTGATCGTGGCACATGGTGCGGCGTGACAGGTGTGGCCAAACTGATCCCAGACGAGAACATGTCGAATTACAACGCTCCATTTGAAATCCACGTGCACGGCCAAGTGCTGCTGCGCCCCGACACGACCTACGAGCAGTTGCAGGAAGCGCTGGGTCCGCTGTGGAAGTATGCGGGGGCCCGTTCCCTGGCTGATGGCGCTGGCAGCGTCTATGAGGAAGAGCCAGGCATCCAGTTCGATACCAAGGAGCGCCTGCTCCAGGTGTGCTGGACCGTGCGTGGTGACGAGGATTTCCGCCAATCGCTGGACGACATGTGCATGGGCATCAATGAACTGGCCGAGCAGGGCGCGGCCATCGAGGTGACCTTCTACGACACCGAGTTCGACGAGGAAGAGGAGTCCGAAGAGGCCGAGTCGCGCGACGACTTCGTCATGCTCTTCGTTGGCCCGACGCCCGCGGCCATCATGCAGGTGCAGCGCGATCTGCTGGTGCAGGACGTGGTCAACCTGATGGAGCGCCATTTCGACGGCTCGGAGCTGGGTGGCGTGGTGCAGGAGATCGACAAGCTGTTCTCCCAGCGCTTCGACGCCTTGGTCAGCTCGCTGGAGATCGGCAAGCCGCCGCGCGGCATGGGTGGATCGGGTTCGGGCCACGGCGGCAACCGCCGCCCACGCCACCTGCATTGAGCGCAAGGCGCTGCCCCGCGCAGCGTACAGCCATGGCGGCACAGGCCAGCACGCCCAAGTACTCCGGAGCAGTCACCGAGACCGTGCGCCGCCAGCGCGAGCAGCGGCGTGAGGTGGCTGGCGGTGCACTACCTCTTCCCTACCTGTCCGCCTACCCGGCCGCGCTGCAGTCGCAGGTGCGTGGCTGGCTGGCCGATGACAAGGCCGAGGCCTGGCTGCTGCGCAAGCATCCCGAGGCCCATGCCGTGCGCACGGACAAGAGCCTCTATGACTACGTGGACGCCCTCAAGGGCCGGCACATGCGCAATGCCGGCACGCTGAACAAGGTGGCCTATGACGGCCGCATCCATGTGGTCCACAACGCCCTGGGCCTGCACACGCGCCGCACCGTGGTGCAGGGAAGCCGCCTCAATGCACGGCATGAGATCCGCATCGGCGCACTGTTCAAGCAGGCGCCCGAGGCTTTCTTGCGCATGATCGTCGTCCATGAGCTGGCCCATCTGCGCGAGCCCGACCACGACAAGGCCTTCTACCAGCTGTGCACGCACATGGAACCCGACTACCACCAGCTGGAGTTCGAACTGCGCCTGTACCTGAGCTGGATGGACCACTCGGGCCGGCGCCTGTGGCAGGCGCAGCCCTGATTCAAGCGGCCGCTGGGACGGCGCTGGATTCGCCGACCTGAACGGACGAGCAGCATTGCGCGGGCAGCTCCAGCCAGCGCGATGCGGCAGACTGCAGGGCCTGCAGCGATCCCGTGGTCATCAGCTGGACCTGGCCCTCTGCCGCTGGCAAGGGTCCTGATTCGCTGGTCAGGGTGCCCAGGCGGTCCAGCACGCGCCGCGTCTGGCGTGCCACCGGAGCGCCGGTGTCGATGAACTGGATGTCCGGCCCCAGCAGCGTGCGCAACTGCTCGCGGGCGAATATGTAGTGGGTGCAGCCCAGCACCAGGGAATCCATCTCACCCGTCTTCTGTCCGAAGCTGCCCAGGGCATTCACATACCTGGCGCACAGTTGCGCGACCTCGGTGGCCATGGGGTCGGCGGGAACGGGTTGCTCCGTGCTTTCCTCGATGGCCTTGGCCAGTCCGTCGCACGGCTGGACATGGAATTGCACGCGCTGGCCATGCTCGGCCACCAACCGGGCAAAGCGTGCGCTGCTCACCGTGCCGCGTGTGGCCATCACGCCCACGTGGCCGGTCTGGCTCGACAGCGAAGCGGGCTTGATGGCGGGCTCCACGCCGATCAGGGGCAGTTCGGGCATTTCGGCGCGCAGCATGTCCACGGCCGCTGCCGTGGCTGTGTTGCAGGCGATCACCAGCACCTTGATCTGGTGCTGCTCGCGCAGATGGCGCGCAATGGTGCGCGTGCGCTGCTGAACGAAGGCATCGCCACGCGCATCGCCATAGGGTGCATTGCCGCTGTCGGCCAGGTAGACGAAGCGCTCATGCGGCAGTTCATGGCGCAGCGCCTGCAGCACGCTGAGGCCGCCGATGCCGCTGTCGAAGACGCCGATGGGAGAGGCCGGGGAGGTCATGTGGAGATACGGATAAAGGCTTTTGGAGGCGGCGCCCAGTATGCCCGCTCGGGCGCGTTCATGCTGCGGCCATGGCTTGCTGCTGCAGCCATTGGGCATGTGTCAGGCGATACAGGCAATGCCTGCGCAGCGCATGGCCTGCCGGCACCTCCGGATGGTCGAAGTCATGGGCGTCGCGTTCCATGCCCAGGCGCTGCATCACGGCCTGAGAACGCAGGTTGGACAGCGCGGTGAACGAGACGATGGACTCCAGATGCAACGCGCCGAAGCCGTGCTCCAGCGCCGCCCGTGCGCCTTCGCTGGCCAGGCCCTGGCCCCAGAAAGGCCGGGCGAGCCGCCAGCCGATTTCCACGCAGGGCGAGAACGGCAAAGACGCGGCGGGAGCATGCAGCCCGATGAAGCCCATGAACTCGCCGCTGGCAAGGTGCTCTGCCGCCCAGAAGCCCCAGCCGCGTTCCTCGATCAGTGCCTGGATCCTGTCTGCCATGGCATCGCTTTGTTCACGGCTGAGCAGTGCCGGAAAGTGCTCCATGACCTGAGGGTCGGCATTCAGCGCGGCAAAGGGCTGTCGGTCGCCGGCCTGCCACTGGCGCAGTATCAGGCGCGGTGTCCGCAGGGTCGCTACAGGGGAATGTGTGGTGGTCATGGTTGGAGAGGGCGCTGCAGTACCAGCAGATACGCGGCTGCATGGCCGTGGAAGGAGTGGGGGATGAAGCCTGCCTCGCCTGCCAGCTTTTCCACGCTGGTGCGGCGCTGGAAATGCGGGTCGAAGACCAGCTCGGCCACGGCCAGCAGGCCGCCAGGGCGCAGGCTCTGGAACACGTCGGCCAGCGCGGCCTGGCGGTCCGGAATCTCTCCCAGCACGGCGGCCATCACGGCGCGGTCGTGCTGCTGCGCTTCAAGCTGCCCCTGGCCCAGTGCAGCCGCCTGGGTGCGCACATTCTCCAGCCCCTGGGTGCGCGCCTTGGCCGCCACCTGTTCGAGCATGGCCGGCTGCAGGTCCACGGCCAGCACCTGTCCCTGCGCGCCGACGGCACGTGCCAATGGCAGGGTGACGCGGCCCGGGCCGCAGCCCGCATCCAGCACCTTCATGCCCGGCTGGATCTGCAGTTGCCTGACGATGAAGGCGGCCTTGTTGCTGGCCGCGAAGGGGTTGTCAAGCTCGACCATCCAGCGCAGCCAGGACGGGCAGGGCAGGACATGGCGGCGGGAGGACAGGCGCCAGGCCAGGCTGGTCACGGCCAGCAGGGCGATGAGGACGAGCGCGATGGTCATGTTGAATGGGCTGTGTTGCAGGCAGCGGGCAGTCTGTCACAAATGCCCGCACCAATGAAAAGACCGCCCGAAGGCGGCCTCTTTGCGCTTGGCACCGGCTTCAGGCCGAGGCGATCTCAATGGTCTTGAACTCGCCCGATGCAATGCGCTGTTGCCATTCGGCAGGGCCGGTGATGTGGGCGCTGGTGCCGCCGGCATCCACGGCGACGGTCACGGGCATGTCCACCACGTCGAATTCGTAGATGGCTTCCATGCCCAGGTCCTCGAAGCCCACGACCTTGGCGTTCTTGATGGCCTTGGACACCAGGTAGGCGGCACCGCCCACGGCCATCAGGTAGGCCGACTTGTGGTTCTTGATGGACTCGATGGCCACCGGGCCGCGCTCGGCCTTGCCGATCATGGCGATCAGGCCGGTCTGCTCCAGCATCATGTCGGTGAACTTGTCCATGCGGGTGGCCGTGGTCGGGCCTGCGGGGCCCACGGCTTCGTCCTTGACCGGGTCCACGGGGCCGACGTAGTAGATCACGCGGTTGGTGAAGTCCACGGGCAGCTTCTCGCCCTTGGCCAGCATGTCCTGGATGCGCTTGTGGGCGGCATCGCGGCCCGTGAGCATCTTGCCGTTGAGCAGCAGGGTGTCGCCGGGCTTCCAGCTGGCCACTTCTTCCTTGCTCAGTGCGTTGAGGTCCACGCGGCGCGACTTGTTGTAGTCGGGCTCCCAGTCGATCTTGGGCCACAGGTCCAGCGAGGGCGCGTCCATGTAGACCGCGCCGGAGCCGTCCATCACGAAGTGCGCGTGGCGAGTGGCCGCGCAGTTGGGGATCATGGCCACGGGCTTGGAGGCCGCGTGCGTGGGGTACATCTTGATCTTGATGTCCAGCACGGTGGCCAGGCCGCCCAGGCCTTGCGCGCCGATGCCCAGGGCGTTGACCTTCTCGTACAGCTCCAGGCGCAGTTCCTCGACCTGGTCGAGCTTTTCTCCGCGCGCGGCCTTGGCCTGCAGCTCGTACATGTCCAGGTCTTCCATCAGGCTTTCCTTGGCCAGCAGCACGGCCTTCTCGGCGGTGCCGCCGATGCCGATGCCCAGCATGCCCGGCGGGCACCAGCCCGCGCCCATGGTCGGAACAGTCTTGAGAACCCAGTCCACCAGGTTGTCGCTGGGGTTCATCATGATCATCTTGGACTTGTTCTCCGAGCCGCCGCCCTTGGCGGCCACGGTCACGTCCAGCTTGTCGCCGGGCACGATCTGCACGTTGATGACGGCAGGCGTGTTGTCCTTGGTGTTCTTGCGGGCGAACAGCGGATCGGCCACGACCGAGGCACGCAGCGTGTTCTCGGGGTGGTTGTAGCCGCGGCGTACGCCTTCGTTGATGGCGTCTTCCAGGCCGCCCGTGAAGCCTTCCCAGCGCACGTCCATGCCCACCTTCAGGAACACGTTGACGATGCCGGTGTCCTGGCAGATCGGGCGGTGGCCGGTGGCCGACATCTTGGAGTTGGTCAGGATCTGGGCCATCGCGTCCTTGGCCGCCGGGCTCTGCTCGCGTTCGTAGGCGCGGGCCAGGTGGGCGATGTAGTCGGCGGGGTGATAGTAGCTGATGTACTGCAGGGCGCCTGCGATCGAATCGATCAGGTCCTGCTGGCGGATCGTGGTGGTCATCGGTGGGGTGTCTTTTTGATCGGGGGAACAGGGGAGGGGAATCCCGGGGGCGATTATCGGCGCTGCAGGGGGAAAAGTGCACGCAATGGCCGCAGTCTTGTACAAGAGTCGAGGGGTTTGCCTGGACAAGCCCGCCTCGGCGACACCTCGGTGGGGGACGGATGCGAGAGGTTCCCATTTACGGAGTTACCATGAGCGGGTTTTTGCCATTGCGGCCCTGCCAGCCAGATATCCCCGAGCCACGTCCTGCGCGGCCCGCCGACCTGCCTCCAGCCAACTGCGCCGCGTTGTTTTCACCAAGGAGTCCATACCAATGACCGCGACCCGCCAGGAAAAAGACACTTTCGGACCCATAGCCGTCCCCGCAGACAAGCTCTGGGGTGCGCAGACGCAGCGTTCGCTGCAGAACTTCGACATCAGCGGCGAGCAGCAGCCGCGCGAGATCATCCACGCGCTGGCCCAGGTCAAGAAGGCCTCGGCCACCGTCAACCACAAGCTGGGCCTGCTGGACGAGAAGAAGACCCAGGCCATCCTGGCCGCCGCCGACGAGGTGATCGCCGGCAAGCACCCGGACGAGTTCCCGCTGGTGGTCTGGCAGACCGGCTCGGGCACGCAGACCAACATGAACGTCAACGAGGTGCTGGCCAACCGCGCTAGCGAAATCCTCGGTGGCGAGCGCGGCGAGTCGCGCCTGGTCCACCCCAATGACGACGTGAACAAGAGCCAGTCGAGCAACGACGTGTTCCCGACCGCCATGCACGTGGCTGCCGTCACGGCCATCGAGCAAAAGCTGCTGCCCGCCCTTGCCCTGCTGCGCAACACGCTGCAGGCCAAGAGCGAGGCCTATGCCGACATCGTCAAGATCGGCCGCACCCATCTGCAGGACGCCACGCCGCTGACGCTGGGCCAGGAAATCTCGGGCTGGGTGGCCCAGCTGGCCCATGGCGAAAAGCATGTGCGCGCCGCGCTGCCGCACCTGTACGAGCTGGCGCTGGGCGGCACGGCCGTGGGCACGGGCCTGAATGCGCCCAAGGGCTATGCCGAGGGCGTGGCGGCCGAGCTGTCCCAGCTCACCGGCTACCCGTTCGTGACGGCGCCCAGCAAGTTCGAGGCCCTGGCCTCGTGCGACGGCCTGGTCCACGCCCACGGCGCGCTCAAGACGCTGGCCGCCAGCATGATGAAGATCGCCAACGACGTGCGCTGGCTGGCCTCGGGCCCGCGCAGCGGCCTGGGCGAGATCTCCATCCCCGAGAACGAGCCCGGCTCGTCCATCATGCCCGGCAAGGTCAACCCCACGCAGAGCGAAGCCGTGACCATGCTGGCGGCCCAGGTCTTCGGCAACGACGTGGCCATCAACTTCGGCGGCGCCTCGGGCAACTTCGAGCTGAACGTGTTCCGCCCCATGGTCTCGCACAACTTCCTGCAGAGCGTGCGCCTGCTGGCCGATGGCATGAAGAGCTTCAACGACCACTGCGCCGTGGGCATCGAGCCCAACCGCGAGCGCATCACCGAACTGGTGCAGCGCTCGCTGATGCTGGTGACGGCGCTGAACCCGCACATCGGCTACGACAAGGCGGCCTACATCGCCAAGAAGTCGCACAAGGAAGGCTCCAGCCTGCGTGAAGCCGCCGTGGCTTCCGGCCACCTGACCGGCGAACAGTTCGACGCCTGGGTGATCCCTGCCAAGATGGTCGGCAATCTGTAAGACCTGCTGATGCAATCAAAAAAGGGGAGCCGGCCGGCTCCCCTTTTTTTGCTTCATGGCCTGGATCAGTTGTCCGCCTGCGGGCGGCGCACGGTGCGGAACACGTACTTGAGCGCATCGCCGATGGTGCTTTCCCAGACCGGCCATTCATGCTTGCCGTTGACGATGCGCAGCTCGGCAGGCTGCTTGTTCCTGCGCAGCTGGGCGTAGAGCTGGGCGGCGTCGGACTCGATCATGAATTCATCATCGTCGCCCGAGTTGATGTACATGGGCACGCTGATCTTGCGGGCGAGAAAGCTGTCCCACAGCACAGGGTAGTTGTAGCTCTTCCAGACCGTGGTGCTGTACTGGCCGCCGGTGTTGGGTTCGGCAAAGACCTTGACCGAGCGTGCCGAGGAATCGGCGGGCGGCTCGGGGTTGTAGATGGCGGGGCTCAGCAGGGCGGCGGCCTGGAATTTCTCGGGGTACTTGAGCACGTAGCGCAGCGCGCCATAGCCGCCCATGGACAGGCCGCCGATCACGCGGCCATCGCGGCTGGTGAGGGTGCGGTACTTCTTCTCGACATGGGGGACGAGGTCCTGGAAGAAGGCCGTCTCCATGGGCTCCTTGAGGTCCACGTACCAGGTTGTTCCCGCGTCGGGCATGACGATGATGGCGGGCGGGATCTCCCCGTTCTGGATCAGCTGGTCAACCGTGCGCAGCAGGTTGCCCTTGACGGGCCAGTCGTTGCGCTGGCCGTCATTGCCGTGCAGCAGGTACATGACGGGATAGCGCAGCCTGGACTGGGCGTCGTAGCCCGTGGGCAGGTAGACGTTGTAGGTCCAGCTGCGCTGCAGCGTGGCGCTCTTGAACTCGGCGGCCTCGATGGAGCCGGCCTGGGCGGCTGTGCCGGCCAGCAGCGCGGCGGCTGCCAGCGTGCCGGTGGCGGCCTGGCGCAGGACGATGGAAAAGGAAAGTTGGCGCATGGTTTTTTGTCTCCTGTGGGCCGTGACGGCTGGCCACGGCTGCGCCAATGTAATCGAGGGCCTGCGCGCCTCGCACCCGCATTCGGCCGGACCGTCGCCTGGGCGACTGTGGCTCTCAGCCAGGGCGGCCCTCGCCGGGGCGGCCCTCAGCCGGGCGCCCGCTGCACGTGGCGCAGCGCGCTGCGAAAGCCCAGTTGCCCCAGCACGCAGGCCACCACCAGGGCCAGCGCTGCCGACAGCGCCGGGTTGCTGCCCAGGCTGGCGCCCAGCGTGCACAGGCCGCCCACGGCCATCTGGGTGCTGCCGTAGACACCGGCGGCCGAGCCCGTGAGGCGCGGATGCACGCTCAGCGCGCTGGCCAGCGCCGCAGGACTGGTCAGGCCCGAGCCCAGCGCGAACAGCACCATCAGCCCCACCACGATGGCCGGCGTGAGCTGGTTGAACAGGGCCAGCAACAGCAGCATGGCCGCGCTGGCCAGGCTCAGCAGATTGCCGTTGAGCATCAGCCGCTCCAGGGGCCAGTGGCGTATCAGCTGGCGGGCCAGCGCATTGCCCACGGCCATGCCGCCCATGAGCAGGCCCAGGTAGATGGCCACCTCATGCTTGGTGGAATGCAGCTGCTCGATGAAGACGAAGGGCGCGGCCGCCAGGAAGGCATAGATGGACGTGGTGGCGCAGCCGCCGCCCACGGCAAAGCCCACGAAGGCAGGAGAGCGCAGCAGGCTGCGGTAGTCGTCGCGGATGGTGCCCAGGTGCAGGCGGCCCGTGGGCTGGCCGGTTTCCGGCAGCAGCTTCCAGATGGCGAAGGCCGTCACGCCGCCGACCACGGCCAGCGTGCCGAAGATGGCGCGCCAGCCCAGGGCGTCGTCGATGGCCGAGCCGATGGCCGGCGCGATGCCGGGGCCGATCATCATCATCAGGTTGAGCAGCGCCAGGCTGCCCACGGCGTTCTCGGGCGTGCTTGAATCGCGCGCAATGGCGCGGCCCAGGGCCAGGCCCGCGCAGCCGCCCAGCGCCTGGAGCAGCCGCGCGCCGATCAGCCAGGGGGCGGACGGGGCGAGAAAGGCCGCCAGGCTGGCCAGCGCATAGAGGATGAGCCCGGCCAGCAGCATGGGGCGGCGCCCCAGGCTGTCCGACAGCGGGCCATAGATCAGCTGGCCCACGCCCAGGCCCAGGATGTAGACCGTGATGGTCAGCTGCATCTGGCTGGCACCGGCCTGGAGCTGGCGTGCCGCATCGGGCAGGGCGGGCAGGAACATGTGCATGGCCAGCGTGCCGACGATGGTCACGATCACCAGCAGCCACAGCGGCGCCTTTCGGCTGGCCGCTGTACGGCCCTGGGCGGGCGATAGCGAAGAGTGCTCGGCCGTCATCTCAGGCAGCCTGCTCGTCGGGCAGGTCCGTGTCGCAGGCGGGCTCGGCGGCCATGGCCTCCAGCAGGCGCTGCAGCGTGGCGTAGGCCGCGCCCAGTTCCTCGGGCGGCACGGCGCCCAGCACCTGGGCGCGCGCCTGCTGAAGCAGGCCCTGCACGGCTTCTACCTGGGCATGGCCGGCTGGCGTGAGCTGGATTTTTCTGACGCGGCGGTCGCTGTCGTCCACGCGCTCTATCCAGCCCTGGGCGGCCAGGCCGTCCACCAGCCGCACGACGGAGGAGCTGTCCAGCGCCAGGGAGTGGGCCAGATCCTTCTGGCGCATGGCCTCGGGCGAGCGCGCCAGGTGCATCAGCGGCATCCACAGTGCCTGGGTCAGTCCCATGGGCGCCAGCAGCCGGTCCAGCGTGCGGCGCCACTGCTTGTTCACCTGCCCCAGCGTGAACATGAAATGCCTTTGCACGGCGGCGGGGTCGGGCTGCTTGGGCGGGAAGGGGGCGGAAGGGGACGACATCGGGTGATATTCAAATAGTTGGCATCCCAATTATCTGCATATCAACGATGTCGTTTGCGGGGCCGCCCTGATACATCCGCATGCATCAGGGTCTTGCCCGCAGTGCCGGGGCTGTGTGCCTGGGTTGTATGCCGGGGCGTGTGCCGGCAGTTACATGCCCAGCGACTTGAGCAGTTCGTCGGTGTCGGTGCTGGCGGCCGGTGCGGGCGCTGCGGCCGGGGCGCTGGCGGCGGTCTGGGCCATGAGCGCATCGGGATCGGGGCGCTCCTGGGGCTCGAAGTCCACGACCTTGATGAACTCGGTGCGGTCCATGGCCAGTTCGAGATAGAAGATGTTGTTGTTGCCCGTGTAGAAGGTCACGCGGCGCGCCTCGGGGGAGTCGAGGTTGGCGTCCACGCTGAGGTTGACCTGCTTGTTCAGGCGGATCATCTTGGGCTGGCTCTGGGTGATGTAGGTCTGAAGCTCGCGCTGGACCTTGCTGGTGAAGTCGCCCACCACCTGGTTCATCAGCTCGCCCATGACGTTGCTGACATCGTCCGAGGTATAGGAGGTGGCCAGGTCGTCCTCGCCCATGCCCATGCTCAGCATGTAGCTGCGGTACAGCTCCATGGCGGCGGCGGCCGAGAAGTTGATGATCACCAGGCCCGAGAAGCCGCCGTCCACCAGGACAAAGCAGCCGATGTCGGGCTTGAGGCTGGTCTTGGTGATGCGCTGCACCATGCCCGAATACTGGATCTGGCACTGCGTGGCCACCTGGAGCACGCGCGAGACGGAGTTGCAGAGACTGATCAGCACGTCTTCCGTGCCATGGACGATGGGATGTTGGGGCTGGTTCATGAGGTCAACGGGACAAAATTGTGAGCGATTATGGGTGCAAGTCCGTTGTTGCGACCATTTGTAACTCCGAAGGCGTATTCTGGATGCCGGACCGGGCAGCCCGCCGGGTCCGCACCTTTGATGCAATGGAGGTTGGACGATGAGAGCACAGCAGCATCTGACCCGGGTTTCGCTGGACGCACTGCGTCCTACGCAGATGACCATAGGCGCCGCCGAAGTGCAGACCAAGCGCGCCCAGTGGAGCCGCCTCAAGCGCAAGGAGCGCGAGGGCGTTCTGGCCTCGCACTGGTTTCCGGCCGTGCTGGGACCGCGTGGCCTGCACTACATCGTTGACCACCACCACCTGGGGCTGGCGCTGACGCAGGAGTCCGTGGAGCAGGTCTGGGTCATGCAACTGGCCGATTTCAGCGAGGCCGATCCGCTGATGTTCTGGCGCCTGATGGAGTTCCACCAATGGGCCCATCCGTATGACGAGCGCGGCCGCCGCTGCGACTGGACCAAGATGCCCGAGCAGCTGGACCGCCTGCGCGACGACCCCTACCGCAGCCTGGCCGGCGCCGTGCGCAAGGCCGGTGGCTATGCCAAGGACACTGCGCCTTTCGTCGAATTCCTCTGGGCCGATTTTTTCCGCACGCGCTTTGCACCCAAGGACCTGCGCAGTGGCAAGAGCGATGTTGCCTTGCCCGATCAGGCCCTGCATGAGGCCCTGGGCCTGGCGCACGGCGCCGAGGCGCGCTACCTGCCGGGCTGGTCCGGCGTCGTTGCTCCGCAATCCTGATGCGTGCGCCTGGCCTGCCTGCCTTGGCCGATTGGGGCGCCGGCCTGTCCATCGCCGGCCTGCTGCTGCCCGAGGCCGTGGCCTATTCCGGCATCGCCGGCCTGCCGCCGCAGGCCGGGGTGATTGCGCTGTTCGCCGGGCTGCTGGCCTATGGCCTGCTGGGGACCAGCCGCTTCGCCATCGTCTCGGCCACATCCTCCTCTGCCGCCGTGCTGCTGGCGGCCACGGCGTCCATGGCCGGTACCTCGCCGCAGCAGCGCATGCTGCTGGGCGTGGGCATCGTGCTGCTGACGGGCCTGTTCTTCGTGGTGGCGGGGCTGGCGCGGCTGGGCGCGGTCTCCAATTTCATTGCCAAGCCCGTGCTGCGCGGCTTTGCGCTGGGGCTGGCGCTGACCATCGTGGTCAAGCAGATCCCGCATGCCGTCGCCTTCCAGCCCGTGCATGGCGATCTGCCGCGCTTTGTCTGGGAGCTGCTGGCCGGCTGGCGGCACTGGAATGGAGCGGGCCTGGCCATGGCCGTTGCGGCGTTGCTGCTGATGCGTGCGCTGGCCCGCTGGCGTGGCCTGCCTGCGGCCTTGCTGGTGATTGCGGCCGGCATTGCGCTGGATGCGGGCGGCTGGTGCGCGCGCTGGGGCATTGCGGCCGTGGGGCCGATACGGCTGGATTTCTCCAACCCCGGCATTCCCTCGCTGTCGCGCGCCGAATGGCTGCGCCTGGGCGAGCTGGCCTTTGCGATGGCGCTCATCCTCTATGCCGAGTCCTATGGCTCCATCCGTACCTTTGCGCTGCGCCACGGCGACCGCGTCGATGCCAACCGCGACCTGATGGCGCTGGGCGCGGCTAACCTGCTGTCGGGCGTGTTCCATGGCATGCCCGTGGGCGCGGGCTACTCCGCCACCTCGGCCAACGAGGTGGCGGGCGCGCAAAGCCGCGCTGCAGGCCTGGTGGCCTGCGCCGTGGTGGGCCTGGCCGTCTGGCTGCTGCTGCCCTGGATAGAGCGTACGCCCGCGCCGCTGCTGGCCGCCATCGTCATCCACGCCGTGGGCCACACGCTGAACCCTGCCGCGCTGCGCCCTTACTTCGCCTGGCGGCGGGATCGCTTGATCGTGGTGCTGGCCTTCTTTGCCGTGCTGGCGCTGGGCGTGCTCGACGGGCTGCTGCTGGCCATCGCGGCCAGCCTGCTCATGCTGCTGCAAACGCTGTCGCGCTCGCATGTGAGCTGGCTGGGCAGGCTGGGGGACACGCATGACTTTGTCGATGCCGCACGCCACCCTGACGCGGTGGTGCCGGCCGGCCTGCTGATCGCGCGGCCCGAGGCGCCGCTGTTCTTCGGCAATGCCGACCCGGTGTTTGCGGCCATCCGGGAGCGGCTTCAATCCCTGCCTTCGCCCCGCGGCGTGGTGCTGAGCCTGGAAGATTCGGCCGATCTCGATGCCACCAGTGTCGAGGCGCTGTGCGACTTCGCGGCCCAGTTGCGGCAACTGGGCGTGCCGCTGGCCCTGGCCCGCGTCAAGGACCCCGTGCGCGACCTGCTGGCGCGCGTGGGCAATCCGGCCTTGCCGCGCGCCAGCTATGCGGGCTGGAGCGTGGACGACGCCGTGCGCCAGTTGCAGATCCCTGCGTGATCCCCGCCCCGGCGCAGCCCCTCAGGCCGCCGCCTGGGTGGACTCGCGCACGATGCAGCGCCCCTGCATGATCACCTTGCGCAGCGGCAGGTCGGGCGCGTGCAGCCGCTCCATGAGCAGGCCGAATGCGGCGCGGCCCATGGCCTCCACCGGCTGCTCGATCACGGTGATGGCGGGGGCCACCAGTTCTGTCCAGCGCTCGTTGTCGAAACCGGCAAGCGCCACATCGCCCGGGATGCGCAGGCCTGCGGCGCGTATCGCGCGCAGGCAGCCTTCCAGCAGCAGGCTGTTGCTGGCCACGAAGGCGTCGGGCCGCTGCGGCTGGCGCAGCCATTGCGCGACCTCGGCCTCGGCGGCATCGCTGGTCGGAGGCAACTGGCGCAAGTCGGGCTCCAGGCCCGCATCGCGCATGGCGGCCAGATAGCCGTCGCAGCGCTCGCGCGCCGTGCTGCTGGTGCTGCCGAAGACGCCTGCAATGCGGCGGCGGCCCTGGTCCACCAGATGCCTGACCAGGGTGGCGCAGGCCTGGGCGTTGTCCAGCACCACGCTGTCATGGAAGGCCGGGGCGCCCGCCCGGTCCACCAGGACGACGGGGAACTCCAGCTGCATGCGCTCGAGCTTGTGCAGGCTGGCCTGGGTGGGCGCAAAGATCAGCCCCGCGATGCGCTCTTCCTGCATGAGCTGCAGGTACATGGCTTCGCGCTGCGGGTCTTCGTCGGTATTGCACAACAGCACGCGCCGGCCCTGGCGATAGGCCTCGGCCTCGACCGCGCGGATCAGGGCCGTGAAAAACGGGTTGCGTATGTCGGCCACCAGCACGCCCATGGGGCCAGCGTCGCGCGCGCGCAGCCGGCGCGCCATCAGATTGGGCCGGTAACCCGTGGCCTGCACGGCGGCCGCGACCCGCGCCCGGACCTCCTCGCTGACCGAGCCGCCCGCCAGCGCGCGCGATACCGTCGATTTGGAAACCCCGGCCGCACGGGCCACATCGTTGATGCTGATGCTCAATGCAATCGTTCCCGTTGGTTGTGGTGTGCCGCAGAGGATAACTCCAAAGAAATGCTGAGTTATGGCCGGATTATGGCCGGGTTATGTTGCAGTGCAGATTGACTGATGGTTGGGAACGTTCCCAAAATCCGCGCCATGATCAATGCCCATTCATCCCTCCCGGCGGTTGCACCCACCGCTCCTGCGGGCCTGCAGATCGCCGTGCGCCTGGACGCCAGGGTGCGCGACAAGGCCGACGCCATTGCCCAGGCGGCCCTGCTGCTCCAGGACCGTGGCTGCGTGGCTCCTGGCTATGCCACCGGCATGCAGGCGCGCGAGGCCCAGGCCGAAACCTTTCTGGGCCACGGCGTGGCCATTCCCCACGGCCGCGCCGAAGACCGGGCCCTGGTGCTGCGTGACGCGGTGGCCGTGCTCCAGGTGCGCGAGGGCCTGGATTGGAATGCCGGCCAGAACGTGCATCTGGTCGTGGCGGTGGCGGCACGCTCCGATGCCCACATCACCTTGCTGCGCCGTCTGGCCGGCCTGCTGCAGACACCGCGGCTGCAGGCGCTGTTCACCACGGGCGATGTGCAGCAGGTCATCGATGTGCTCCAGGGGCAAGCGGACCCGGCGCCGCCTGCCGCCCGCACGGCGGCAGTGGATCTGGCCGAGGCGCGCGAATGGACCATTGCCTATCCCAACGGCCTGCATGCGCGGCCTGCCACGCGCTGGGCGGAGTCGGCGCGCGGCTTTGCCTCGCACATCCAGGTGCGCCATGGCGGCGAGGTGGCCGATGCGCGGCAGATGGCCAGCCTGCTGCAGCTGGGACTGCGCGAAGGCGACAAGGTCACCGTCTCGGCCGAGGGCCCCGACGCCAGTGCCGCGGTCCAGCGCCTGTGTGCCGTGGCCCAGGCCCTGGTGGCCCAGGAACGTGCCGATGCCGACGCCGCTGCGCGCAAGGCGGCCGAATCGCCCGCCACGGGCTGGCTGCCGCCGCTGGCGCGGCCTGCCTTTGTGGGCCTGGGCGCCAGCCCGGGGTTGGCCGTGGCCCGCATCCACCAGTGGCGTGTGGAGGCCGCCGAGATTCCCGACCTGCCCGAGCCACTCAGCGTGTGCGGTGCGCGGCTGCATGCGGCGCTGGCCGAGACACAGGGCCAGCTGCGCGCCCTGCATGACGACACCCGCCGCCGCCTGGGCGAAGGCGATGCGGCCATCTTCAGCGCGCAGGCCGAGTGGCTGGGCGACACCGGACTCATCACGCGCGCCTGCCAGCTCATGGTCCAGGGCCACGGCGTGGCCTGGGCCTGGGACCGCGCTGTGGAGGAAGGCGCTGCCCGTCTCCAGGCGCTGGACAACCCCGCGCTGGCCGCGCGTGCCGCCGATCTGCGCGACGTGGGCCGGCGCGTGCTCGTGCAACTGCAGCCCTCGCTGGCAGCGGCGGGACCGGAGGGCCTGCCGGAAGGCGGCTGCATCGTGGTCGCGGCCGATCTTTCGCCCTCGGAAACCGCCCAGCTGGACACGGCGCGCGTGGCCGCGCTGGTCACGGCGCAGGGCAGTCCCACCTCGCACACGGCCATACTCGCGCGCACGCTGGGGCTGCCGGCCGCCGTGGCGGCAGGCGGCGGCGTGCTGGGCATGGCCGATGGGGCCCTGGCCATCGTCGATGGCGCCAATGGCCGCATCTACCTTGATCCCTCGGAGCAGGACCTGGCTTCGGCGCATGCCCACATGGCCGAGCAGCGGGCGCTGCAGGAACGCGTGTCCGCGCAGCGCGGCCTGCCTGCCATCACCACCGATGGCGTGCGCATCGAAGTCTGCGCCAACGTCAACCTGCCCGAGCAGGTGCCGCTGGCCCTGTCCCAGGGTGCCGAGGGCGTGGGCCTGATGCGCACGGAATTCCTGTTCCTGGAGCGCGGCAGCACGCCCGGCGAGGACGAGCAATACGAAACCTACCGCGCCATGGCGCAGGCGCTGGAGGGGCGGCCGCTGATCGTTCGCGCGCTGGACATCGGCGGCGACAAGCAGGTCGCCCACCTGGAGCTGCCGCGCGAGGACAACCCCTTCCTGGGCGTGCGCGGCGCGCGGCTGCTGCTGCGCCGCCCCGACCTGCTGGAGCCCCAGATGCGCGCCCTGTACCGGGCGGCCTGCGATGGCGCAAGGCTGTCCGTGATGTTTCCCATGGTCACCAGCGTGCAGGAGCTGCTGGCGCTGCGCGCGGCCTGCGAACGGCTGCGCGCCGAACTGGACGCCCCGGTCCTGCCGCTGGGCATCATGATCGAGGTGCCCGCCGCCGCCGTGCAGGCCGACGCACTGGCCCGCCATGCCGATTTCTTCTCCATAGGCACCAACGACCTGACCCAGTACGTGCTGGCCATGGACCGCCAGAACCCGCAGCTGGCGGCCGAGGCCGACAGCCTGCATCCGGCCGTGCTGCGGATGGTGCGCGCCACCGTGCAGGGCGCTGCCACCCGCGCGCGCCCCGTGGGCGTCTGCGGCGGATTGGCCGGCGACCCGTTCGGTGCGCTGCTGCTGGCCGGGCTGGGGGTGGGCGAGCTGTCCATGACCCCCAACGACATCGCCGGTGTCAAGGCCGGTCTGCGCGGGGCCAGCCTGCGGCAGTTGCAGGCGCTGGCAGACAGGGCGCTCGGCTGCGAGGATGCCGCGCAGGTGCGCGAACTGGCCAAAGAGGTGACGGCATGAACGCCCCGCAAGCCATTACCGTGACCCTGAACCCGGCCATAGACCAGCTCGTGACCCTGGATGCGCTGCTGCCCGGCCAGGTGCAGCGCGCATTGGGCAGCATGCAGGCGCCGGGCGGCAAGGGCATCAATGTTGCCGCCGCCTTGGCGGGCCTGGGCGTTTCCACCGCCGCGCTGGGCGTGCTGGGCAGCGACAACGCCGGCATGTTCGAGGCCTTGTTCGCCCAGCGCGGCATTGCCGACGCCTGCCTGCGCGTGCCGGGCCAGACGCGCACCAATATCAAGCTGGTGGCCGACGGCGGACGCCAGACCACGGACATCAACCTGCCGGGCCTGGCCTTGGCCGAAGCACATCTGGACGCCGTCATGTCCGCGCTGGCCCGGTATCTGCGGCCCGGCTTGGCCGTGGTGCTGTCGGGCAGCCTGCCGGCCGGCCTGCCTGCGGACAGCTGGGCCCGGCTCCAGGCCCAGGCCGTGGCCGCCGGTGCCGACGTGCTGCTGGACACCAGCGAGGCCCCCCTGGCCGCCGCCCTGGCCACGGCCCCCCATGCGGCGATGCCCTGGGCCATCAAGCCCAACCGGGAGGAGTTGCAGGCCGCCACAGGCCGGCGCCTGGACGGCCGCGATGCGCTTCTGGCCGCCGCGCGCCGCCTGCTGGACAGGGGGCTGGGGCTGGCCGTGGTGTCCATGGGCGAGGAGGGCGCGCTGTTCGCCAGCGCGCAAGGCGCGGTGATTGCGCGGCCGCCGCAGCGCGCGCGCGGCAGCTCCGTGGGCGCGGGCGATGCCATGGTCGCGGGCATGGTGGCCGCGCGGCTGCGCGGACTGGATCTGGCGGACACCGCACGCCTGTCCACGGCCAGCGCGCTGGCCTGGCTGCAGGCCGCGCCCGCGCGCGAAGTCGATGCCGACCGCGTCCAGGCCCTGGCCGCCAGCGTGCTGCTGGAGCCATGCCAGTGGCCGTGATCCCCCATTCTTCAGGAGCTTTCATGAACCCTCTTTTTGTGGTGATCGCAGCCGCCGGGCACGACGCCGAAGCGCTGCTGGCCGCCGAAGCCCTGCGCCATGCGGCCGGACAGCGTCCCTTGGCCGTGGAGGTGCGCGCCAGCGGCGGTGTGATCGGGCTGCATGCGGCCGATGCCGCCGCGCAGGCCGGGCAATTGCTGATCGTGGGGGATGCCGGCACCGATGACGATGCTGACACCGCCGCCGATGCCTCCCGCTTCGTGCAGGCCGCCGTCGAGCGCTGCAGCCTGCGCGAGGCGCTCGACGATCCGGCCGGCGTGCTTGCGCGCTGCGCTGCCGCCAGTCCCGCAGTACAGCGCACGGGCAAGCGGATCGTGGCCGTCACCTCCTGCCCCACGGGCATCGCCCACACCTTCATGGCGGCCGAGGGACTGCAGCGCGGCGCGGCGGCGCTGGGCCACGCCATGCGCGTGGAGACGCAAGGCTCGGTGGGCGCGCTCGATGCGCTGACGCCGCAGGAGATTGCCGAGGCCGACCTGGTCATCATCGCCGCAGACCGCGAGGTCGATCTTTCGCGCTTCGCCGGCAAGCCGCTGCTGCGCAGCGGCACCAAGCCGGCCATACGCGACGGCTCGGGGCTGATTGGCCGGGCGCTGGCCGAAGCCACCGTGCATGGTGCCGGCGTGGGCGCTGCTGCAGGCAGCGCCGCGCCCACGCCGGCCCGGACCCAGGGCGGTGCCTATCGCCACCTGATGACCGGCGTGTCCTTCACGCTGCCCTTCGTCACGGCGGGCGGCATTCTGATCGCCATGGCCTTTGCGCTGGGCGGCATCTATGTCCATGACGATGCGCACCAGGGCACGCTGGGATGGACGCTGTTCCAGATCGGCGCCAAGGGCGGCTTTGCGCTGATGGTGCCGGCGCTGGCCGGCTATATCGCCTATTCCATTGCCGACCGGCCCGGCATTGCGCCGGGCATGATCGGCGGGATGATCGCGTCCAGCATGGGCGCAGGCTTCATCGGCGGCATCGCGGCCGGCTTCATCGCCGGCTACGGCGTGGCCTTCATGGCGGCGCACATCCGGCTGCCGCAGGCGCTCAAGGGCCTGCTGCCCATGCTGATCCTGCCCGTGCTGGGCAGCCTGTTCACGGGGCTGCTGATGTTCTATCTGGTCGGTGCGCCCGTGGCCGAGCTGCTGCAGTGGCTGAGCGCCTGGCTGCGCGGCATGCAGGGTGCCAGTGCCTTGCTGCTGGGCCTGTTGCTGGGCGCGATGATGGCCTTTGACATGGGCGGGCCGGTGAACAAGGCCGCCTATGCGTTTTCCACGGGAATGATCGCGAGCCAGGTCTACACGCCCATGGCTGCGGCCATGATCGCCGGCATGACGCCGCCGCTGGGGCTGGCCCTGGCCACGCGCCTGTTTGCCGACCGCTTCACGCGCGAGGAGCGCGGCAGCGCCGCCTCGGCCGGCGTGCTGGGCCTGGCCTTTGTCACCGAGGGGGCCATTCCCTACGCGGCGCGCGATCCGTTGCGCACGATTCCGGCCCTGGTGCTGGGCTCGGCCGTGGCCGGCGCCGTGTCCATGCTGGCGGGTGTGGAGCTGAAGGTGCCGCATGGCGGCATCTTCGTCGCGCCCATTCCCAACGCCGTGACCCACGTGGCCATGTATGCGGTGGCGCTGGTGGCGGGCGTGGTGGTCACGGCCATCGCCCTGCGCATGTTCAAAAGGCCCGCCGAAGCGGGCCTTTGAAGCGGGCCTTTGAAGCAGGAAGCCGGGGGAGCGCCTGGAGCGGCTTCCCCCGCAGCGTTCAGCGGGCTGCGGCGCGGGCCTGTTCCAGCCAGCCGTCGAAGGTCTTCTGGTGGGCCTTGATCCAGCCGTCCACATGGCGGTTGATGTCCGAGGGCTTGTTCTGGCCCTGGCTCATCATGTGGTTCTGCGCGCTGATGTCGCCCACGGGCAGCTGCATCAGCTCGAACAGCTTGCCGGCGTCGGGATGCTTGTCGGTGAAGGCCTTGTTGGCCACGATCTGCTGCTTGTTCACCACGAAGCCGTAGTTCTTGCCGTTGGGCAGCTTGGTATCGAACTTGGCCTGCTCGCCGGGCAGCGAGGAGAAGGGCACCTCCAGCCACACCACGTCCTTGCCGGGCTTGAGCACGTTGCTCACCCAGTAGGGCGTCCAGGTGTAGTAGAGGATGGGCTTGCCGGCCTTGTAGCGCGAGATGGTGTCGGCGATCAGCGCCGAGTACGTGCCCTGCTTGTGGGTCACGGTGTCGCGCAGCTTGTAGGCCGTCAGGTGGTGCTCGATCACGGCCTCGCAGCCCCAGCCCGGCGTGCAGCCGGTGAGGTCGGCCTTGCCGTCGCCGTCCGAGTCGAACAGCTTGGCGATCTTGGGGTCCTTCAACTGGCCGATATTGGTGATCTTGTATTCGTCGGCCGTCTTCTTGTCGATCAGGTAGCCCTGGGCCGCGTTGTCCGAGTACACGCCCTTGCGGAACAGCTTGGCGTCGCCGCCCGCGTTCTTGTAGTAGTCGGCGTGCAGCGGGTTCCAGTGCGTGGCCAGGAAAGTGGCGTCGCCATTGGCAATCGCCACGTGGGCCGTGGGGTACTCGACTTCCTGGAAGGGCTGCACGTCGTAGCCCAGCTTCTCCAGGGCCTTCATGACGATCAGGGTCTGGAAGCTTTCTTCGGCGATGGAGCTCTTGAGCGGCGACACCTTCACGCCCTTGCCGGGCTGGTCGCTGGCGGCCGATGCGCCTGCGCAGGCCAGTGCGATGCCGGCAGCCATCGTGGCGGTGCGCAGCCAGTGGCTGGCAGCGGCAGTTGGCAGTCGATTGTGGTTCAGGGCTTGGTTCATCCTCGGGTTCCTCCGTTGTGTGATGAAAGGGGAGTGGGCGGCCAGCGTGGCTGGCCGCTTTTCGGGAAGGCGGCGCGGCAGTGGGCCCATCCGCGCCGCAGTGAAGGCATTCAGCTGGTGCTGCCGCGATGGACCGGCTTGTTGCCGGCGCCCAGCAGGCGGGCGATGCAGCCGGCGGGGCCGCTGTGCCACCAGCGCGCACCGCCACGGGTCGTCTGCCCCATGGCCTGGGTGATGCGGTCCAGCACGATGGCCAGCAGCACGATGCCCAGTCCGCCCACGGTGGCCAGGCCCATGTCCAGGCGGCCGATGCCGCGCAGCACCATCTGGCCCAGGCCGCCCACGGCGATCATGGAAGCGATCACCACCATGGACAGCGACAGCATCAGCGCCTGGTTCACGCCGGCCATGATGGACGGCATGGCCAGCGGCAGCTGCACCTTCCACAGCAACTGCCAGGGCGATGCGCCATAGGCGCGGCTGGCCTCGATCAGGTCGGGGCGCACCTGGCGGATGCCCAGGTTGGTCAGTCGGATCAGCGGCGGCAGCGCGAAGATGATGGTCACGATCACGCCGGGCACGTTGCCGATGCCGAACAGCATCACCACGGGCACCAGGTAGACGAAGGCCGGCGTGGTCTGCATGGCGTCGAGCAGCGGGCGTGTCCAGCGTTGCGCACGGTCGCTGGAGGCCAGCAAAATCCCCGCGGGCAGGCCGATGACCATGCAAAACACCAGCGAGGTCAGCACCAGGGACAGCGTCACCATGGCCTCGGGCCAGATGCCCAGCATGGCGACCACCACCAGCGAGACGGCGGCGCCAATGGCCATGGCGCGGCCCGCGAACTGCCAGGCCACCAGGGTCAGGACCAGGATCAGCAGCGGCCAGGGCAGGGCCAGCATGGCATCGGTGATGCCCGACAGCGTGCCGTCGATGGGCGTGCGCACGGCCTGGAAGAAGGGGCGGAAATGGTGGACCACCCATTCCAGGCCGCTGTTGATCCAGCCCTGCACGGGCAGGCCGTCGGTGGTCAATTGGTGCCAGAGGCTGGCATGGGCGTCGTCGGGAACGCCCGAGCCGGCCGAGGCGCCCAGCCAGTCACCGCCTGCGGCATCACCGCCGCTGGCGGCGCCCCAGGGATCGGCCGAGGCATCGGGCGCTGGCGTGGCGGCGGTTGCCCAGGGATCGGCGCTTGCAGAGGCTGCAGAGGCCGCGGAATCGGTGGAAGCAGGGGCTGCGCTCGCATCGGCCCAGGGATCGGTGGCGGCGGCGGCGGTGTTCGGGTTCAGGCTGTTGGTTGCATCGCTCATGCGGCATCTCCTTGTCGTTGTTCGATCGGCTCCACGGTCGGCGCGACGGTGGGGGCGTTGGAGACCGGGAAATGCGGGTTGAGCGTGACCGGCGGCACTATCTCCTGCGGCGGCGGCACGGGCGGCGTGTCGCGGTCCAGGAAGCGCAGCATGGTGGTGCGGCTGACCACGCCCATGAACTGGCCGTCGTCGCTGGTCACCGGCAGCGCGCAGGGCGCGGCGGCCACGGGGCCGAACAGCTCGGCCACCGGCGTGCCTGCAGACAGCGGCTCGACGTTGGGCAGGAAGGCGTGGCTCAGGCCCAGCATGCCCGGGCGACCATGCAGTGCGTCGCGCAGCGATTGCGAGGACACCACGCCCAGGAAGCGGCGGCGCGCGTTGACCACATAGGCGTAGTCGCGGTCGGAGTCTTCCAGCAGGCGCTGGGCTGCGCGGCAGCCGCGGTCGCTGTGCTCGGACACCACGGTCAGCGCCTGGCGCGCGATGTCGCCGGCCTTGAAGACCGAGGCCGCGTCCACGCCGCGCACGAAGCTGCGCACATAGTCGTCGGCGGGGCTGCGCAGGATCTCGTCGGGCGTGCCGACCTGGATCACCTGGCCGTCCTTCATGATGGCGATGCGGTCACCGATGCGCATGGCCTCGTCCAGGTCATGCGAGATGAAGACGATGGTGCGGCGCTGGATCTGCTGCAGGCGCAGCAGCTCGGACTGCATCTCGGTGCGGATGATGGGGTCCAGGGCCGAGAAGGCCTCGTCCATCAGCAGGATGGACGGATCGGACGCCAGCGCCCGGGCCAGGCCCACGCGCTGCTGCATGCCGCCCGACAACTCGTCGGGGTAGCTTGCGCCCCAGGCGCCCAGGCCCACCTGCTCCAGCGCGGCCTGGGCCTGCTTCTGACGCTCGGCCTTGTCGGCGCCGGCCAGCTCCAGGCCGAAGGCCGTGTTGTCCAGCACCGTCATGTGCGGCATCAGCGCAAAGGACTGGAACACCATGGAGATGTCCTTGCGGCGCAGCGCGCGCAGATCGCGCTCGCTCAGGGCATTGATGTCCTGGCCATCGACCACGATGCGCCCGGCCGTGGGCTCGATGAGGCGGTTGAGCATGCGCACCAGGGTGGACTTGCCCGAGCCCGACAGGCCCATGACGACGAAGATCTCGCCGGCCTCGATGGTGAAATTGGCGTCGAACACGCCGATGGACTGGCCCGTGCGCTCCAGGATCTCCTGTTTGCTCAGGCCCTGTTGGACGAGGTCGAGTGCGGTCTTGGGGTCGTCCCCGAACACCTTGAACACATGATCGATGATGATCTGCTTGGCCACTGTGGCGTTCTCCTTTTGGGTGAGATGGAACACAGTCCAGCGTCCTCGACGGGCGAAGACGCTGGCGCGCAAGCCAAAAATGAAGCCCTGATGCCGTTCGCTGCAGAGGACTGCCGTCCCCCGTTGCTGGGATTCAAACAGGTGCGAAAGCACCCGAGGCGGCTCGGATGGCACGCGAAGCGGTGCGCAAGAGCCAGAAGTCGAGAGCAGCCGGCGGCGAGGCGCGCGGTGTCTCAGTCGGGCATCGTGGCTGAAGATCAGCCAGCGCGATGCCCCACAACATCAGGACCGAGTTTCGGCCCGGTTGACGGGGCTGTGCCGGGAGCACAACGATCCGCCGGGGTGTATCGGCAGGCCGTGAAGACGGTGCCGATGACCTGCTTGGCAGGTTGTAAAGAAGCCGAAATTATATAAAACAGGTTTTACTGCGTCAAAACGCATGAGCCGAAGGAGGCCTGTTTTGGGCTGTTTCAAGGTCTTGGAGGCTGCAATCGGGCCAGTATTTGCTCACTTAATGAGAGCGTATAGCCCATGATTCACAAGGCATATGCTGTCATCGATGAATAAAATCGGTCAAGCGTCAGCTTGAGGAAAGCTTCAGGCCCGATCTGCGGCAAAAAGCGTGCCTGGCGCGCTGGCCGGCCGGGCGCCAGCAGGTGTCCGACCCGTTGCCTGCGCCCGCCCATGAAAAATGTCCGCTGTCAAGTCTTTGATGTAGACGGACAGTTCCGTAAAAGGTCTTATGGAATAACAGGTTAGTCCATATTTTGGTCGCTACGCATCCTTGCTGATTTGCGAGCTAGGTGCCACATAGGCGCTTTGCAGTGGCAAACGTAAGGATGTCTCAGCGAGCAAAGTCGCATCATCAAAGTTTCGGTCTATCACCATCTTCCTACAGAAGGCAGTTCGAGAAGGGCGTTTATCGTGTTTGCCCCCCCAATCTGCCAATCGATAGCTCGCACCGTCGAAGCCGATGATGCGGGCGATCCATTTCGATGTGGCATTTGCGCCTGCGTCCGGTGATGTTGGCCGCGTGTGTCCTGTGCCAATGGGATCGCGCCCATGGGGCGCTTGCGCAACGCGAAGGCTGAGGCGGGCGGTAGGATGCTCTCGAAGCGTTCGCCCCAACGAGGTCTGCTTCTATGGGGCATGCCAGTGCAAGCGACTGCTGGAGGCGCAGTAATCACATGGGAGCCGTGTCGATGGGTTGTTCAGGCTCGGCACGCGAGCAGTACTGCTCTACCCACTTCACGGACTGAGCGATGCCTCCGAATGGAAAGAAATGCAGGCTCACCTTTCCATGTGCTTCGGTCAGGCGGGTGGTCAGACGATCCACAAAGAGATCCGGGCCTGCTATGCCGAACAGCTTGCTGATCGAGATGCCGTACTTGGACAACATCGACGCGCATGCGCTAACGCCACACAAGGCGGCATAGCGCGCCAGCACCGCCACGCCTGCAGGGCCCGGCACGCCCACGCGTACGGGATGTTCGACGCCACGCCCGCGCAGGGCTTCCAGCCAGGCCAGCACGATGTCGGCATCGAAGGCAAATTGCGTGACGATCAAGGGCGCCATGCCGCGCCCTTCGATGCAGCGACACTTGTGTTCGAGCACTTTCCAACGATCAGATGTGCTCATGACCGGATGGCCCTCGGGATGGCCACCCACGCCGACCATCTGAATGCCCGAGCGCTCGAACACGCCTGATTCGATCAGTGAGGAGCTGTCGGCAAACGGCCCCAGCGGGGTGGACGGATCTCCAGCGATCACGAAGCAACGCTTGACGCCGGCTTCCGCGACCGCGCGCTGGATGAACGACTCCAGTTTTGCGAACGAGGCGATACGGCGTGCAGCGAGGTGAGGCATGGGCTCAAAGCCGAGTCCGCGAACGGCCTGCGCTGCGGCCAGTCGCGCGTCGTTGTCCTGGTTCGCCAGGTAGGGAATGGAAATGGTTGACCCGGGCAATACACGCGGCGCCGCTGCGGTCAGCGCAGAGATATCCTTCGCGTTGACCTCTAACGAATAGGCGTCGGTGATGTTGCCGATGGGCTTTGACTTGTCGGAATGAAGCAAGGGGCTTGCCATATCTGGCGACTGTTGGGAGAGTTCCGACCCGCCAGCGCTGATCGGGTCGGTTGGAAGCCATGGAGCGGCATCGCTCACCCGGCAAGGCGCGTCAATCTTTGGGGGGCTGTTCGTCACCGTAGAACGTCACGCCGAGCTGGATGCGCTCGCGGCCGCTTTCCACGCGGTGGCGGTTCGTGTCGCGCAGCGAGTAGACGCAGCCGCAGTATTCCTGTTGGTAGAAGTTCTCGCGCTTGCTGATCTCGATCATGCGCGCCGAGCCGCCGCCCTTGCGCCAGTTGTATTCCCAGTACATCAGGCCAGAGTACTTGGCCGCCGCACGCACGCCGCAGTCATTGATCTGCTGCATGTTCTTCCAGCGCGAGATGCCCAGGGAACTGGTGATCACCGGAAAGCCGTGCTCATGCGCATACAGCGCCGTGCGCTCGAAACGCATGTCGAAGCACATGGTGCAGCGCACGCCGCGTTCGGGCTCGTGCTCCATGCCCTTGGCGCGCTCGAACCAGTTGTCCCGGTCGTAGTCCGCATCGACGAAGGGCACGCCGAACTGCTCCGCGAAGCGGATGTTCTCGTTCTTGCGCAGCTCGTATTCCTTGAGCGGATGAATGTTGGGGTTGTAGAAAAAGATGGTGTAGTCAATGCCCGAGGCCAGCATGGCCTCCATGACCTCGCCTGAGCACGGCGCGCAGCACGAATGCAGCAGCACCTTGTCGTGGCCTCCGGGCAGCGCAAGCGCTTTGCGTTCGACGGTGGTGTTCATCCCTTGGCTCCTTGGGCAATAGCGGTGGTGGCAGTTGCAGGCTGGCGGGCCAGTTCGACGAAGGCCCGCACGTAGTCAATGGCGGTATCCGCCTCGCGTGCGCCCAGGAAGATCTGCTTGGCAATACCGCGCGCGCCCAGCCGCACAGGCACCACGTCCATCCTGGCCGCATATTCCTCGACCAGCCAGCGCGGCAGCGCGGCGACACCGCGGCCGCTGGCCACCATCTGCACCATGATGTCGGTGGTTTCGATGGCTTTGTGGCGCTTGGGCGTCACGCCGGCCGGCAACAGGAACTGGCTGTAGATGTCCAGGCGTTCGATGTCCACGGGGTAACTGATGAGCACTTCCCGGGTCAGCTGCTGGGGCTTCACGTAGGCCGTAGAAGCCAGGGGGTGGTCTTTGGCCACGACCAGCACCTGCTCGTAGTCGAACACGGGTTCGAACTTCAGCCCCGGCTTGAACAGCGTGTTGATTTCCACCCAGAAGTGACCCACTAGCCCCCGGTGGGGGTGCGGATAAAAACTTGGACTGGTTTTATGCGGCTAGGCCAAGTTTGTGCCGGTATTCCACAGGACTTAAACGTCCCAGAGATACCTTGATACGTTTTTCGTTGTACCAACGAATGTACGCATCGACAGCTTCAATGAACTGCTCAATCGTTGTTGATTGCCAGTTGTTGGGATAGAACAGCTCCATCTTTAGCCTTCCAAAAAAGCCTTCGCACGCAGCGTTGTCTGGTGAGCACCCTTTGCGAGACATCGAGCGAGTCAACTTTGCATCATGGACCCTCGAGAGCCAGCCTGGCCAGCGGTAGTGAGCTCCACGATCAGAATGAATCACAGGGCGGCTCTCGCTGCCTTGAACAGCATCAATGGCCGCATCCAGCATTGTGTTGACGAGATGTGCGTTGGGATGAGTCCCAATCGACCAGCTCACCACCAGCCCGTCAAAGCAATCAATGACTGGCGACAGGTAAACCTTGCCAGCAGGAATCTGGAGTTCAGTAATGTCGGTGAGCCACTTCTCATTGGGCGCAGCGGCACGGAAGTCTCGATTGATGAGGTTTTGCGGGGCGGCACCTATCTCTCCAAGGTAGGAGTTATATCTGCGGCGTTTGGGCTTGGCCACGATCAACCCCTCCTGCTTCATCAGCCGACGAACCACCTTCTCTGAGATGCCCGTGCACTCCTTGAGCAGAGATGCCTGCACCCTGCGATATCCATAGCAACGGTAGTTGTTGTCGAAGATCTCTGTGATGCTTCGGCGTAAATCAACGTATTTGTCAGCCAGCTTCAGCCGAGCACGATGGTAAAAATACGAGCTTCTAGCAAGGCCAACAAGAGAAAGCAGTTCTGGCAATTCATACTGCCCGTGCAACGCTTCAACCAGCACAGCCTTATCTTTGTTTGCCAGCCTATGCAGATCAATGTCAGCCCCATTTTTTAAGATTTCATGGGCCTGCTTGAGAAGCTCACGTTCTATCTTCAGCCGCCGAACATCCTGGCGCAATGATTCAACTTGGCGCCTGAGTGCTGCTTCATCCAACACTGGCGATCGCTTTGGACTGTGTTTCATTGAGGCTGGGGCACAAGGGCCAAGCAACTGATTTTTCCAGTTGTACAAGGTCCCCCTACACACCCCTAACTTGTCCGCAATCTGCTGTGCACTTGATCGACGGGCACACAGCTGCACCACGCCCTCACACATCAAGGCATCAGGCTTTGTAGCCGGCCAAGATCTGCCTACTCTCGATTTGCAGGTGTCAGGGCAGTCTTGCCGAACCCACGCAGTCAACGTTCCTCGACCCGGATAACCCAAAGCCCTCATCGTTGCAGCAATACAGCGATCATGGGCGAGGTAATGAGCAATAGCCACCTGCCTTTGCTGCAGCGAATATTTTGGTGCTCTTGGAGCTTGGCTTGCTGGCAAATCCTGATGCTTCAGGTAGTGCTGATACCAGCCTTTCAATGCGTTCTTGGTTGGGTACCCCAACTGGCGAATCGTGGCTCTGACACGCAAGCCAAGCTTGATGTAAAGCGCAACTGCACGAATCCTGTCTGCGTATGAGTACATGAACTACCTCCCCTGGTAGTCCAAGTTTTTGTCCGCATCCCCGGCGGGTCAGTTCTGCGTGGAAATCAACAGCCTAGATTCATTGAGATGCATCAAAGCAGTCTATCGGCGACAACGCACCTCGTCGTCTGCGTGAACTCTAAGGCAGACCCTAAAGGGGCGAGGGAGACACTTTCGGCGGTGCATCTCAACACTCTGCGCAGTGCGGTTGTATTAGACCTAGGGTTCAGCCGTGCAGTCCAAGAACTCGCAAAGCAGCGTCACCTCTACTACGAGCCGAATGTAATGACCTCAGCTGAAACGTCCTGGGTTGAAACCACTATCAGAGGCCAAGAACGATCAGTGTTGTAGCCTGACCCCTCGAAGTATCTGGTGTTTGCCATGCGCCCATTTGGGCTTACCCCATGAGCTGCGCCGTGCAGAGAACATCATCGCTAAACCACTTCGATGATGACTCAAGTCATTTCCCCTTGGCGAGCAGGATGGCATCACACGGGCAGGTTGCACCCAGCCATAGGACATAGGCTCTGAAGCCGCGCCCATTTCAGCTGGCGTGCAAACCGCCGAGCAACCATACCTATGCTGCCGCGCTGGCCTCGACAGCAACATCACTCAAACTCTCGCCCCTGAGTGAGCGGACTAGGTTCTCAGCAGCCCGCATTTCAATTTCGAACCGTACGCGTCTCACAGCCGAGCCGATGTGGGGAGTGAGTACTGTTCTGGCGTTGTTGGTCAATCCCGGATGAATTTCGCGAGGTCTGTCTGGAAGTAGCCAATCTTCCATCTCATAGACGTCAGCGGCGTACGCGCCAAGTTGCTCATTCGCCAAGGCATCGACAACCGCCCTTTCGTCGACCACAGACCCCCTACCCACGTTTACAAGGATCTGGCCCTTTTTCGATAGTTGAAGCATCCTGGAGTCAACCAGGTGGCGCGTATCGCTAACAAGAGGCACTGCCAGGAACACATAGTCCGATGTGCTGACAGCCTCATCAAGCGTGACCAGTTCGACCTGATCTAGACGCACACTTGGGTCTACACCAAGCAGCCGCGCGCAGCCAAAGCCCGCGAGTCGCGCCAATATGGCCTGCCCAACTTTTCCGAGACCGATCACGCTGGCCACCGACCCATGAAGCCCGGTTCCGTATAGAGCTGGCCTCCACCCAGAGTAGCCTGCTCTTGTAGCGGCGTCACCCTGAAGCACGTTCCTGCCAGCAGCAATAGCCAATCCGATGGCCAGCTCGGCTGTGGGCTCTGTGAGGAGGTCAGGAACAAAGGTGACGCTCACCCCGGCTTGTGCGCAAGCCCTCAGGTCGAAGTTGTCGTACCCCTTGAGTGCACAGGAGATGGTCTTGAGCCTGGGAGCGTTCAGCAGCGACTCTTTGGTCACACTGTCTGTCATGAAGGCCATCATGGCATCAGCATCCACGAGGTACTCCCTGAGCTGGCTGGGGCTCCAGGGGTCAGGCCCTGGATTCATGATGACCTCACCCTCAGCCTGGAGCTTCCTTAGAACCTCTTCATGAACTGGCTGCGTTACGACGATTTTCCGATGATTCATTTTTCGATTTACTTGAGACGCTTTCGCAGCATCGATCCAATGCTGTCAACCACGAGGACACAGGCAAGAATCGACAGAAGGATGGCTGAGACCTCGTCATACTTGACAAGGCGAAGTGCTGCCATCAACTCGAAGCCGATGCCACCTGCACCGACAATGCCAAGTACTGCGGAGGCCCTGAAGTGGTACTCCCAGCGATAGATGGTTATGTCTGCCAACTGTGGAAGGACTTGGGGGATAACGGCATGCGAGATGACCTGAAAGCGGCTTGCGCCTACCGCAGCAGCTGCTTCAAGTGGCTTCGGATCCACGTGCTCAATGGCTTCCGCGTAAAACTTTGCGACCATTCCCGTGGAATGCAACGCTAGTGCGAGCACCCCAGGTAGAGCACCAAACCCTACGGCTGCCACGAACAGAATGCCAAGAATGATTTCTGGCACGGACCGGAATGCCGCCAGGATGACTCTGGCCACTCTTCCCACCAAAGGATTGGGGGTGGTGTTTGGAGCCGCCAGGAGCGCCAGCGGAAGTGAAAGCACGATAGTCAGTGCTGTGCCGGCAATCGACATCGCCAAGGTGTCCCTCAGCGGGATGACCCAGTGCTCCCAGCGGTCGAAGTTGGGAGGGACCATCTCAGATGAGAGCTGCTTGACAGCCGGGGCGCCTTCGATGAACCGCTGTGCATCGAAGAACCCCGTGACGTACAGGGCTACAAGGCAAACCAGAAGGACGAACGCTGTATTGCGCAGTCCAATGAACTGCTCCCGCTTGTCGCGACTGATGATGTTCTCGAATGCAGCCGAGGTCATTGCATACGGCCCAAATCAAGCTTCAGGATGGTTGCGGTATCCCTAAGGACGTCATATGCAGCGTCATCAGTGGCGGCAAACGCCTGGACACGAAACGCCTTGAGCACCTCAGCATCCTTCATGTCCAGAAAGGCAGAGCGGATGGCAGCTTTGAGCTCAGGCTTGAGGTCCCCCTGCATGACGACCGGATAGTTTGGAATGGGAGCAGAAAGGTCAAGCTGAACAATCTTCGTGGCATCAATGCTTCCTCGAGCGATGAGGTTGTCCAGAATCGGCTTGGACAGAGCCCCGGCTGGAATCTGACCCGACTGCACCGCACGTGCGACCGCGTCATGTGCCCCAAGGTGAACTGGCCGATAGTCCTTCTCACCATCAAGCTTGTACTTCTTGAGCAGGTGTGCACGTGGTGCAAGGTGGCTTGATGTGGACGCCTGGTCGCCAAATCCGAAGGGCTTGCCGCGCACGTCTTCAAGCGTTTTCACCGGCCCTCCGGCCGTTGCGATGAGGACCGACTGGTATGTGGGCGAACCACGTTCAACGCCCACCGCAAAGGGCTCAATCCCGGACGCCTTAGATTTGGCCAAAACGTACGAAAACGGTCCAAAGTACGCTACCTCAATCCGACCGAACCGCATTGCCTCGATCATCGAGGAGTAATCGGTAGTCACCACAATCTCAACATCCTTCTTGAGCTGCTGTTCAAGATAGCGCTTAAGAGGCTGCGCGTTCTGGATGATGCTGGCAGCGTTCTCATCTGGAAGAAGGGCGACACGAAGCTTTGATGGATCCTTTCCCTGCGCATGAGCCCACAGAGGAAGGAGTGCAGCAAAAGAAGCTGCGCTGACAACAAGAGAGAAGTTACGGCGATTCAGCATGGCAAGAGCTCCTTGGTTTGACTGGATTGAAGAGTTCGGGGGCTATCAGTGGACGCACTCGTGTTGGAAGCGTTGGACTGCTTTGCATAGAGGTTCCGCGCAACATCAGGACTCAGCTGCTCTGCCCTACCCTCGAATACAACAGCTCCCTGGCGGAGCCCAATGATTCGGTCTGCAAACGAGCGCGCGAGCTCCACCTGGTGAAGACTCACGATTGCGGTGAGGTGGTCCTTTTTGCAGATCTCATGCAACAAGGTGAGCACGCTATGTGCGGTTGCCGGGTCCAGGCTGGCAACAGGCTCATCGGCCAGCAGGATTCGTGGCTTCTGTATTAGCGCCCTAGCTATGCCTACGCGCTGCTGCTGCCCCCCAGACAAGGCATCAGCCCGGGAGAGCGCCTTTTCGAGCAGCCCGACACGCTCAATCACTGTGAGCGCCTCCAGCTTGTCCTTCTTGCTCCACGGCCATAGCGAAGCGAATGCACCCCTGTCACCGAGCTTTCCCATCAGAACATTCCTGAGGACCGACTGACGTCCAATCAGATGATGCTGCTGGAAAACCATCCCACAGCGCTTGCGGTGCTCTCTCAGCGTCTTTGCGTTGACTACCCCACCTGCCAGGCCAGGTATCGATACCTCGCCTTTTGTGGGCAGCACCAGTCCATTGATGCTTCGTAACAAGGTGGACTTCCCTGCGCCCGAGGCGCCCAGAAGCACCAAAAACTCTCCCTGCTTCACATCCAGACTCGTCGGGTGCAAGGCCACGGTCGAGTCAACGTAGCGGACGGAAACTCCCTTGAGACTCAGAACGTCTCGGTCCTTCTCCAACTTCATGTTGTTACCTTTGCAAGTTTCTGCCTGCGAGCAGCGCGAGAGCGCTTATGACGCACATTTGCCGCAGAAAGAAGTTCGATACGGCTAGGCATGCGTGCAGTTTGTTCGTGGAACGTGTCATCAATATGAAACTTGCACCCCGAAAAATAGGGGTATCTATAGATAACACCTATGTCTGGACTCACGCTACTTGCGGCTTTGAAAGCCTTTGATGCGACGGCAAGGGCCGGAAGCATGACTGCTGCTGCGAAGCTGCTTGATCTACAGCAGCCCACCATCTCAGCGCATATTCAGCGCCTGGAGAATGAGTACGGCGTGGAGCTTTTTCTTCGTCAAGGCCGCCGGCTTGAGCTGACTACCTTTGGCAGGACTCTGCTGGACTACACGCGGCGGGCATTCAGCGGCGAGGAAGATGCGCACGCCCTTTTGGCAGCAGCCAAAAACCGATTCGTCGGGCGTCTTGTGATTCACGCGATCGGCCCGTACAACGTAGTCCCTGTTCTGAAGGCCTTCGGGAGCCGCCATCCCCAGGTCGAGGTCTCTGTCCGTGTAGGCGACTCCCGCTCAATCACGGAAAAGCTCCTCGACTACCAGGGTGATGTCGGCGTGGTCCTCAATCACGCCGAGCACCCCGAACTCCATTGCATGCCATACAGGTCACAGCGCCTGGTGGTCTTTGCGAACCGAGAGCACGCCCTAGCCCGGTGCGGTGAGATAGTGCTCAAGGACCTTCAGAGCCAGCGCTTCGTCATACGTGAGGAAGGTTCAACGACAAGAAGAGTCTTCGAGAGCGAGCTAATTGCCCGCAATATCAACATCCAGGTTGCGCTGGAGATGGGAAGCCGGGAGGCTGTCCGCGAGGCAGTCGCACAAGGAATAGGACTAGGCGTCGTTGCCGAGACAGCCTATGTTCCAGATCCGCGTCTTGTGAAGCTGAAGATTCTGGATACAGCAATGGCCACCCACGTCGACTTCATCTGTCGTCGCGAACGACAGAACGCTCCGCTGATAGCAACGATTTTCGACTTGGCAAAAGAGGTGAGAAGAGGCCTGGCCTAAAGATTCACGAACTTGGCGACAGGGCCCGAGTGGATCATTCATGCCAAGCCTATCGTTAGCAGCCATGCTGTCAGTCAAACAGGCCTAGATGGCTGCGCCTGTGGGAAGTGACTCCGTTGGATCCACTCTTACTCTTCGTCGTAGCCAATACCGTTGGACCATCGACAAGCTCCCTGTACAGCTTGTATCTTGGAGCGACGTACGGAGTTAGGGGAGCGCTTGGCTACACGCTCGGCACCAGTCTTGGCTTCTCCATCGTCGTCACTACCAGCTCCGTGCTAGTCGCGGTTGCCTATGAGATTCCTGCTGGCGGGCAATTTGGCCTAAAGCTGTTCGCGTCTGGCTATACCGCGTGGATTGCAAGCAAGTGCTTGCGTACTGCCTGGACGTCCAGCCGTGATTCCACCAAGGCTCTTGCCTTCACCAAGCTTGGGGCCTATGACGGTGCCATTCAGCAACTCGCAAACCCACGAGGGTGGGCCCTCGCCACTGTCTCAGTGGTCGGGTTCTCCGACGCCCAAGTCCCACCGTTGATGGAGGGGTCGTCTCAGAAAACGGAAAATAAAGCACGCTAAGCCGGTGGCAGCGGTCGCAATGGCCTGAACTTCCCCGCACCGACCTTGGCACTGCTGCGCCATAGGTAATCGCCGGTCAGGTTGATATGCTCCCACCCCAGCGGTGACAGATATTGCAGCAACGTGTCGTCCAGCGCCTTGCCGTGGGCACGCAAAGCACTGGTGGCACGCTCCAGATAGACCGTGTTCCACAACACGATGGCCGCCGTCACCAGATTGAGGCCGCTGGCCCGGTAGCGCTGCTGCTCAAAACTGCGGTCGCGGATTTCACCCAATCGGTAGAAGAAGACCGCCCTGGCCAGCGCGTTGCGCGCCTCGCCCTTATTCAGCCCCGCATGGACGCGGCGGCGCAGCTCCACGCTTTGCAGCCAATCCAGAGTGAACAGCGTGCGCTCGATGCGCCCCAGCTCGCGCAGGGCGACGGCCAAGCCGTTTTGGCGCGGATAGCTGCCGAGCTTGCGCAGCATCAGCGAGGCCGTCACCGTGCCCTGCTTGATCGAAGTGGCCAGCCGTAGGATTTCATCCCAATGAGCGCGAATAGCCTTGATGTTCAGCCTGTCGCTGCTAATCATCGGCTTGAGTGCATCGTAGGCAGTATCGCCCTTGGGAATGAACAGCTTGGTGTCGCCCAGGTCGCGGATGCGCGGCGCGAACCGGAATCCCAGAAAGTGCATCAGGCCGAACACATGATCGGTGAAGCCCGCCGTGTCGGTGTAGTGTTCCTCGATACGCAAGTCAGACTCGTGGTACAGCAGGCCATCGAGCACATAGGTCGAGTCGCGCAAGCCGACGTTGACCACCTTGGCGCTGAAGGGCGCGTATTGGTCGGAGATATGGGTATAGAACGTCCGCCCAGGGCTACTTCCATACTTCGGATTGATATGCCCGGTGCTCTCTGCCTTGCTGCCGGTTCGGAAGTTCTGGCCGTCCGACGATGACGTGGTGCCGTCGCCCCAGTTTCCGGCGAAGGGTTGTCGAAACTGTGCGTTCACCAGCTCGGCCAGCGCCGTCGAATAGGTTTCGTCGCGAACGTGCCAGGCTTGCAGCCAAGACAGCTTGGCGTAGGTGGTGCCAGGGCAGGACTCGGCCATCTTGGTGAGCCCAAGATTGATACCATCAGCCAGAATCGTCGTCATCAGCAAGGTTTTGTCCTTGGCCGTGTCGCCGGTCTTCAGGTGTGTGAAGTGGCGCGTGAAGCCCGTCCATTCATCGACCTCCATCAGCAACTCGGTGATCTTGAGGTGCGGCAGCAACATCGCCGACTGGTCAATCAAGGCTTGCGCGGCGTCTGGCACCGCTGCGTCCAGCGGCGTGATCTTCAGGCCCGATGCAGTGGTGATGATGGCATCCGGTAAGTCGTTGGTCGCCGCCATGCGGTTGACTGTGGCGAGTTGCGCCTCCAATAATTCCAGTCGGTCATGCAGATATTGGTCGCAGTCGGTGGCCACGGCCAGTGGCAATTCGCTGGCCAGCTTCAGGGTGGCGAACTTCTCGATCGGCACCAGGTATTCGTCGAAGTCCTTGAACTGGCGCGAACCCTGCACCCAAACATCACCAGAGCGCAGTGCGTTCTTCAGCTCCGACAGGGCGCATAACTCGTAGTAACGCCGGTCAATACCCTCGTCGGTCAGAACCAGCTTTGCCCAGCGCGGCTTGATGAATGCGGTTGGCGCATCGGCGGGCACCTTGCGCGCGCTGTCGCTGTTCATGCCGCGCAGCACGTCGATGGCATCGAGCACACCCTTGGCGGTGGGCGCGGCGCGCAGTTTGAGCACGTCCAGGAACTGCGGCGCATAGCGGCGCAGCGTGGCGTAACTCTCGCCGATATGGTGCAGGAAATCAAAATCGGCAGGCCGCGCCAGCGTTTGCGCCTCGGTGACGTTGGCGGCGAAGGTGTCCCACGGCATGACCGCTTCGATGGCGGCGAACGGATCGCCGCCGCTTTGTTTGGCTTCAATCAGCGCCTGACCGATGCGCCCATACATCCGCACCTTGTCGTTGATCGCCTTGCCGGAAGCCTGGAACTGCTGTTGATGCTTGTTCTTGGCCGCATTGAACAGCTTGCCGATGATGCGGTCGTGAAGGTCGATGATTTCATCAGTGACGGTGGCCATGCCCTCGATGGCCAGTGCTACCAAGGTGGCGTAACGCCGCTGCGACTCGAACTTGGCCAGGTCGGCGGGCGTCATCTGGCCGCCCTCGCGGGCGATCTTGAGCAAGCGGTTTTGGTGTACCTGCCGTTCGATGCCAGCAGGTAGGTCAAGCGCCTGCCAGGCTTTGAGGCGTTCGATGTGTTCAAGCATGTGGCGCGAGTTCGGCTTGGCGGGCGATTGGCGCAGCCACGCTAGCCACGTCATTTTGCTACCATCCTTGCGCTTGAGCAGT
>Ga0209238_1000018_pt1 | contig 146150 bp, 134 predicted proteins | sample GraSoi013_1_20cm_FD_185823 | JGI IMG/M metagenome (GOLD analysis project Ga0209238, IMG submission 185823) | Grasslands soil microbial communities from the Angelo Coastal Reserve, California, USA - Sample 10_02_2013_1_20cm (SPAdes) (version 2) | ecosystem: Environmental > Terrestrial > Soil >...
CCACCCACCGCGGCGACCACCTCACCGCCATGCGGGCCACCTTTGCCAACCCGCAGCTGGTCAATGAAATGGCCGTCATCGACGGCGTGCAGCACAAGGGCTCGCTGGCGCGCATCGAGCCCGAAGGGCGCGTGGTGCGCATGTGGGAGGCCATGGAAACCTACCTGAACCGCCGCCAGCCGCTGATCATCATCGCGGGCGCCGACTACGGCCAGGGCTCCAGCCGCGACTGGGCCGCCAAGGGCGTGCGCCTGGCGGGCGTGGAGGCGGTGGTGGCCGAAGGCTTCGAGCGCATCCACCGCACCAACCTCATCGGCATGGGCGTGCTGCCGCTGCAGTTCGTGCCGGGCACCAACCGCAAGACCCTGGCCCTGGACGGCACGGAGGTCTATGGCGTGGAAGGCGAGCGCACGCCGGGAACCCAACTCACTCTGGTGATTGAACGAAGAGGTGGCCAGACGCTGCGCGTGCCCGTGACCTGCCGGCTGGACACGGCCGAGGAGGTATCGGCCTACGAGGCAGGCGGCGTGCTGCAGCGCTTTGCGCAGGACTTCCTGGCGCAGGCTCAGGCCGCCTGAGCAGGGGGCGCGCCGGCGGCCAGCGGCTGGCGCGCCAGCTCGATGAAGGCCTGCAGATAGTCGGTCTGCAGGTCCGCCACGCGCGCGCCCAGGAAGATCTGCTTGGCAATGCCCTTGGCGCCCAGGCGCACGGGCACCACGTCCAGCTTGCCCGCGTACTCCTGCACCAGCCAGCGCGGCAGGGCCGCCACGCCCCGGCCGCTGGCCACCATCTGCATCATGATGTCCGTGGTCTCTATGGCCTTCTGGCGGCGCGGCGTGATGCCGGCCGGCATGAGGAACTGGTTGTAGATGTCCAGCCGGTCCATGGGAACGGGATAGGTGATCAGCACCTCGGGCGCGAGCTGGGCGGCCTCCACGAAATCGGCCCCTGCCAGCGCATGCGCGCTGGAGACCACCAGCACCTGCTCGTAGTCGAACACGGGCACGAACTCCAGGCCCGTCTTGAACAGCGGATCGGGCGTGACCAGCAGGTCGATCTCGTAGCCGAACAGCGCGCCGATGCCGCCGAACTGGAATTTCTGCTTCACATCCACATCCACATCGGGCCAGCTCGCCAGATAGGGCGCGACGATCTTGAGCAGCCACTGGTAGCAGGGATGGCACTCCATGCCGATGCGCAGCGCGCCGCGCTCGCCCTGGGCGAACTGGCGCAGCCGCTCCTCGGCCAGGTCCAGCTGGGGCAGCACGCGCTGGGCCACGGCCAGCAGGTACTGGCCGGCCTGCGTCAGGCGCAGGCTGCGGCCTTCGCGCAGCCAGATGTCCGTGCCCAGCTGCTGCTCCAGCTTCTTCATGCTGTGGCTCAGCGCCGACTGCGTCACGCACAGCACGCCGGCCGCCGCCGTCAGCGAGCCCTGTTTTTCGACTTCACGGACGATGGCAAGGTGGGTGCGTTCCAACATGTTGGTGAGAAAAATTCATGGATTTATGAGCTAAAAAAATTCTAGTTCATTGATGTGAATCCATTCCATGGCTGCCTTCATCGATTGAAAGCAGTGCATGACCATCATTCATCACCTCGGTTTCCCCCATCGGCGCCCGGCGCGCTACGCGGCCGGTGCGCCGGGCTGCAGGGCGCCGTGCAGGAAGGACTGCTCCATCACGGCCGCCACGCTGGCCCGCGCAACACGGCCGCGCCGCTCCGCATCCAGCAGGCCCACGGCCATGGAAAGCCACAGCTCGGTCATCGCCGCTGCCGTGATGTCGATGCGGAACACGCCGGCCTGCTGACCGCGCAGGAAAAAGGCATCCATGGCCGCCACCCATTCGCTCTCTATCTGGCCGACCACCGAGATGTCGGAGCGCCAGAAATACATCAGGAACAGCAGCAGCGTCTGGTGGTCCTGGCAGTGGGTGGTGAGGCGGCGCAGCGCCTCCAGCGGCGCGTGGCGCTCCAGCTCGGCCGCGTGCATGGCGCGCGACAGGGTGTCGGCCGCATGCCCTATGAGCCGGTCGATGAGCTGGTCGCGCGTGGGGCAGAAGCGGTAGAGCGTGGCCTTGCTGATGCCGATGGCGCGTGCCAGCTCCTGCAGATTGGCCTTGGGATCGTCCAGCAGCGCCAGTGCCAGTGCGCCCAGCAGCTTGCCTTCGTCCTCTTGCTTGGTGCTCGTCATCGCTTGTCATGCCTCCTTGGAAAGTGCATGGATTTTATCTGTTGATGTTTTAAAGCATCAAATGAATCGATGTTGACTCATTTGATTCTGATATGTACCATCGCGGCCTTCGTATCGAACTCAATCAGGTTGTGAAAATGAGCATGCGTCTGAACAAGCGACGTGGCCTGCCGCTGGCGGCCCTGGTGCTGGCCGCCCTGGCCGCCCTTGCAGCGGGCTGCGGCCGCAACGAGGCTCCGGCCGCAGCGGGTGACGCGCTGCCCGTGGTGCAGGCCGTCACCGTGCAGCCCGCGCCGCTGGCCCTGTCCAGCGAGCTGCCGGGCCGTATCGAGCCCGTGCGCGTGGCCGAGGTGCGTGCGCGGGTGGCCGGCATCGTGCTGCGCCGCCATTTCGAGGAAGGCGCCGACGTCCGGGCCGGCCAGGTGCTGTTCCAGATCGACCCGGCGCCCCTGCGCGCCGCGCTGTCCCGCGCCCAGGGCCAGCTGGCCAGCGCCGAGGCGGCCCTGCTCGATGCGCGTGCCGTGGTCGGCCGCAACGCGCCGCTGGTGGCGCAGGAGGCGGTCAGCCGCCAGGACTTCGAGGCCATGCAGGCCCGCCTGCAGGCGGCCCAGGCCGCGCGGCAGTCCGCCCAGGCCGAGGTGCAGGCGGCCGCCCTGAACCTGGAATACGCCACGGTCAGGGCGCCTATCGCGGGCCGCATCGGCCGTGCGCTGGTCACCGAGGGCGCCCTGGTGGGCCAGGGCGAGGCCACGCCCATGGCGCTGGTCCAGCAGCTCGACCCGGTCTATGCCGACTTCCAGCAGCCCGTGGCCGAAGCCCAGCGCCTGCGCGCGGCCCTGGCCGAGGGCCGCCTGGCACAGACGGCGGGCAAGGACGGCACGCCGGTCTCCCTGAAGGTGGACGGCACGGGCCTGCAGCGCACGGGGCGGCTGATGTTCTCGGATGTGACGGTGGACCGCGGCACGGGCCAGATGGCGCTGCGCGGGCGCTTCGACAACCGCGACGGCATGCTGCTGCCCGGCATGTATGTGCGCGTGACCGTGGGCCAGGGCGTGGACCCTGCCGCCATCCTGGTGCCGCAGCGGGCCGTGCAGCGCAGCACCGACGGGCAGGCCCACGTGCTGGTGGTGGACGGCCAGGACACGCTGCAGATGCGCCCCGTGCAGACCGCGGCCATGCATGGCGCGCAGTGGCAGATCAGCGCAGGCCTCAAGGGCGGCGAGCGCGTGGTGGTGGGCCGCATGGCGGGCCTGCAGCCCGGGGCGCGGGTTCAGGTCACGGCCCTTTCCGATGCCGCGGCCTCCCCTACGGCGGGGCTGTCCGGCACCTTCAGCGCCTCCGGCAGCTCCGCCACGTCCAGCGACTGAGCCGGCGCCTGCCCAAGGAATAGACCATGTCCAAGTTCTTCATCAGCCGCCCCAACTTCGCCTGGGTGGTGGCCATCTTCATCATGCTCGCCGGGCTGCTGGCCATACCGGCGCTGCCCGTCTCCCAGTTTCCCAACGTGGCGCCGCCGCAGATCTCGATCACCGCCAACTACCCGGGCGCCTCCGCCACCACGGTGATGGAGTCGGTGACCAGCGTCATCGAGGAGGAGCTCAACGGCACCAAGGGGCTGCTGTACTTCGACTCCTCCAGCGGCTCCACGGGCCTGGCCGAGATCACGGCCACCTTCGCCCCGGGCACCGAGCCCGCGCTGGCCCAGGTGGAGGTGCAAAACCGCATCAAGAAGGCCGAGGCGCGCCTGCCCGCGTCCGTGATGCAGATGGGCCTGCAGGTCGAGCAGGCCAGCGCCAACTTCCTGATGATCTACTCGCTGACCTACAAGGACGGCAGCGGCGGCAACAGCGAGGTGGCCCTGTCCGACTACGCCGTGCGCAACATCAACAACGAGATCCGCCGCGTGCCCGGCGTGGGCAAGGTGCAGTTCTTCGCTGCCGATGTGGCCATGCGCGTGTGGGTCGATCCGAACAAGCTGCTGGGCTACGGCCTGTCGATGGCGGACGTGAACGCGGCCATCGCCGCCCAGAACGCGCAGGTGCCGGCCGGCAGCTTTGGCGCCTCGCCCGCAGGGCCCGGCCAGGAGCTGAGCGCCACCATTGCCGTCAAGGGCACGCTGGCCTCGCCCGAGGAGTTCGGCCAGATCGTGCTGCGTGCCAGGGCCGATGGCTCGGCCGTGCGCCTGGCCGATGTGGCGCGGCTGGAGGTCGGCCAGCTGGACTACAGCTTTTCCTCGCGCGAGGACGGCCGCCAGGGCGTGGCCGCCGCCGTGCAGCTGGCGCCCGGCGCCAACGCCATGCAGACCGCCAAGGCCGTCAAGGCGCGCCTGGCCGAGCTGTCGCAGAACTTCCCCGCCGGCATCCAGTACGCCGTGCCCTATGACACCTCGCGCTTCGTGGAAGTGGCCATCGGCAAGGTCATCCAGACCCTGGTGGAGGCCGTGGCGCTGGTGTTCCTGGTGATGTGGCTGTTCCTGCAGAACCTGCGCTACACGCTGATTCCCACCATCGTCGTGCCCGTGTGCCTGGCCGGCACCCTGGGCGTGATGTATGCGCTGGGCTTTTCGGTGAACATGATGACCATGTTCGGCATGGTGCTGGCCATCGGCATCCTGGTGGACGACGCCATCGTGGTGGTGGAGAACGTGGAGCGCCTCATGGCCGAGGAGGGGCTGTCGCCGCTGGCCGCCACGGTCAAGGCCATGCAGCAGGTCTCGGGCGCCATCGTCGGCATCACCCTGGTGCTGGTGGCCGTGTTCCTGCCGCTGGCCTTCATGAGCGGCTCGGTGGGCGTGATCTACCGGCAGTTCTCGCTGTCGCTGGCCGTGTCCATCCTGTTCTCGGGGCTGCTGGCTCTGACCTTCACGCCGGCGCTGTGCGCCACGCTGCTCAAGCCCATTGCCAAGGGCCACCACGCCGAGCGCAAGGGCTTCTTCGGCTGGTTCAACCGCCGCTTCGCGGCGCTGACCGAGCGCTTCGACCTGCTCAACCAGCGGCTGGTGCGCCGCGCCGGGCGCTGCATGCTGGTGTATGCCGCCATCGTGGCCGGGCTGGGCGTGGCGTACACGCGCATGCCCGAATCCTTCGTGCCCTACGAGGACATGGGCTACTACATCGTCGGCGTGCAGCTGCCGCCGGGCGCCACCACGGAGCGCACCAAGGCCATGGTCAAGGACATGGAGGACTACATCCAGGGCCGCCCCGCCACGGCCCAGGCCGAGTTCCTGATGGGCTACAGCTTCTCGGGCATGGGGCAGAACGCGGCCCTGGCCTTCGTCACGCTCAAGGACTGGTCGGTGCGCGGCGCCGGGCAGGCGTCGTGGGACGAGGTGCAGGCCTTCAACCAGCGCTTTGCCAGCCTGTCCGACGGCACTGTCATGGCCGTGGACCCGCCGCCCATCGACGGCCTGGGCAACTCCGGCGGCTTTGCGCTGCGCCTGCAGGACCGCGCCAACCTGGGCCGCGAAGCGCTGATCGCCGCGCGCGACCAGCTGCTGGCCAAGGCCAATGCCTCGCCCATCATTGCCTACGCCATGATGGAAAACCTGGAGGATGCGCCCCAGCTGCGGCTGGACATCGACCGGCGCAAGGCGCAGGCCCAGGGCGTGGATTTCAGCGCCATCAACACGGCCCTGTCCACCGCCTACGGCTCGGCCGTGATCAACGAGTTCCCCAACGCGGGCCGCCTGCAGCGCGTGGTGGTGCAGGCCGATGCCCAGGCCCGCGCGCGGCCCGAGGACATCCTGCGCCTGCACGTGCCCAACGCCGGCGGGCAGCAGGTGCCGCTGTCGGCCTTTGCCACGGTGCGCTGGGAAAGCGGGCCGGTGCAGATCTCGCGCTACAACGGCTATCCGGCCTTCCGCATCTCGGGCGACGCCAGGCCCGGCCACACCACGGGCGAGGCCATGGCCGAGCTGGAACGCATCATGGCCGAGATGCCGCGCGGCATAGGCTACGAGTGGACGGCCCTGTCCTTCCAGGAGAAAGCTGCCGGTGCCCAGGCGCCCAAGCTGTTCGCGCTGGCCATCGTGGTGGTGTTCCTCCTGCTGGTGGCCCTGTACGAGAGCTGGAGCATTCCCGCCGCCGTGATGCTGATCGTGCCCATAGGCGCGCTGGGATCGGTGCTTGCCACCTCGGCCGTGGGCCTGTCCAACGACGTGTACTTCAAGGTGGGCCTGATCACCATCATCGGCCTGGCGGCCAAGAACGCCATCCTGATCGTGGAGTTCGCCAGGGACCTGCATGCGCAGGGGCACAGCCTGGCGCAGGCCGCGCTGCAGGCGGCGCGGCTGCGCTTTCGGCCCATCGTCATGACCTCGCTGGCCTTCATCCTGGGCGTGGTGCCGCTGGCGCTGGCCTCGGGTGCGGGCGCCTCCAGCCAGGCCGCCATCGGCTTCGGCGTGATCGGCGGCATGCTGTCGGCCACGCTGCTGGGGGTGGTCTTCGTTCCCGTCTTCTTCGTCTGGGTGCTGTCCCTGTTCCGGCGCAAGGCGCCGGCCGGCACCCCGCCTGCCCTGCAGGCCCCGGCAACCTCCATCGAGTAAGCGCCATGTCCATGCACTTCTTCCCACGCGCCCTGTGCGCCCTGGCCGCCAGCCTGGTGCTGGCCGGCTGCTCCCTCGCCCCGGTCCACCAGCGTCCGCAGGCGCCCATTCCCACGCAGTGGCCGCAACAGGATGCGGCGCCCGTGCTGTCCTCGTCGGCGGCCACGCTGGACTGGAACAGCTTCATCGCCGACCGCCAGCTGCGCCAGCTGGTGGACCTGGCCCAGGCCCACAACCGCGACCTGCGCCAGACCCTGCTCAACGTGGAGGCGGCACGCGCCCTGTACCAGGTGCAGCGCGCCGACCGCCTGCCGGGCGTGGGCCTGCAGGGCGGCGGCACGCGCCAGCGCCTGCCGGGCGACATGAATGCCACGGGCCAGCCGCAGGTGCAGGGCAGCTGGCAGGCCGGCTTGGGGGTGGCCGCCTTCGAGCTGGACCTGTTTGGCCGCGTGCGCAACCTGTCCGAAGCCGCCCTGGGCGAGTACCTGGCCACCGAAGAGGCCGCGCGCGCCGCCCGCATCAGCCTGGGCGCCGAAGTGGTGCAGGCCTACCTGTCCCGCGACGGGGCCCTGCGCCGGCTGCAACTGGCGCAGCGCACGCTGCAAAGCCGTGAATCCTCGCTGCGCCTGACCGCGCAGCGGCGCCAGGCGGGCACGGCCACGGCCCTGGACCACCAGGATGCCCTGGGCCTGGCCGCCCAGGCCCGCGCCGACGTGGAGCGCAGCGAACGCGAGCTGCGCCAGGCCGGCAACGCCCTGCTGCTGCTGACGGGCGTGGAGGATCTGGGGCCGTACTTGTCCGCAGAGTCGTCCCAACCGTCCCAGCCATCCGATGTACCCCTGCTGCTGCAGGACCTGTCGGCCGGCACGCCTTCCGAATTGCTCATCCACCGCCCCGACATCCAGGCGGCCGAGCACCGGCTGCGCGCGCGCAGCGCGGACATTGGTGCGGCGCGCGCGGCCTTCTTCCCGCGCATCTCGCTCACCGGGTTCCTGGGATCGTCCAGCGCCGATCTGTCCGACCTGTTCCGCTCGGGCCAGCGCGCCTGGTCGTTCACTCCGCAGGTCACGCTGCCCCTCTTCGACGGGGGCCGCAACCGCGCCAACCTCGACCTGGCCGTGCTGCGCAAGGACATGGCCGTGGCAGCCTACGAGCAGGCCATCCAGACCGCCTTCCGCGAAGTGGCCGACGCCCTGGCCGCCACCGACACGCTGCGCCGCGAGGAAGGCGCGCGCCTGGCGCTGCGCGACAGCAGCCGCGAAAGCCTGCGGCTGGCGCAGGCCCGTTACCAGGCGGGGGTGGACGACCATCTGCGCTACCTGGACGCACAGCGCAACGCCTTCGCCAACGAAAGCGCCTACATCGATACCGTGACCCAGCGGCAGTTGGCACTGGCCCAGCTGTTCCGCGTGCTGGGCGGCAGCTGGACTGCGCCGCCGCCGCCACCACCGCAGTCCCAGCCTGTGGCGGCCTTCCAGCAGCCCTGAGCACCGAGCAGCCCTGAGCCCCGGCTACGCCGCCTCCACCCGCGCGTTGTAGGCCGCCAGGGTCCGCTGCCAGGCGGGCCGGGCCAGGCATCTGTCGCGGTAGGCCACCACGGCGGGGCAGGGCGCGGTCAGCGTGCGGTCCGGGATGCAGGCGAGCACATGCGCCATCAGGATGTCGGCCACCGTGAATTCGTCGGTGGCAATGAAGCGGCGCCCGTCCAGCCAGCGCTCCAGGTTGCCCAGCATGCGATGCGCCCAGCCCACCAGGAATTCGCGGTGCTTGCCGCAGCTGCCATCGGCCGTCCAGTCCAGCACCATCAGGCTGAGCAGCGGCGGCTCCACCGTGTTCATGGCTGCAAAGCACCAGCGCAGCACCTGGGCCTCGCCGGTTGCATCGGAGGGCATCAGCCGGCCGCACTTCCTGGCCAGATGCAGCACGATGGCGGCCGACTCCGAAATCACCTGCCCGTCATCGTCCAGCGCCGGAATCTGCTCGAAGGGGCTGAGCCGGCGGTAGGCCTCGGTGTTCAGGTCGTGCGCGGGATGGTCCATGCCCGCGATCTCGAAGGGCAGCTGCATCTCTTCGAGTGCCCACAGCACGCGCAGATCGCGCGTGCGGCCGCGCGCGCCGGCATTGACCCTGGAAAAACCGTAGAGCTTGAGCATGGTGGCGTTCTCCGCAGTGGTGATCCTGCCGGCCATGCTACTCGTGGCTGCCGAGGTGTGGGCACCACCTGGCGTCCCGTTCACGGCAGCGCGTTCACAGCGCTCCGAACACCTCGGGCAAGGCGGCATCGCGCGGCATGCCGCCATAGCTCTTGGTGCCGCCCTGGCTGTCGATCACCACGATGCCCGGCGTGCCACGGAAGCCCAGGGACATCATCAGCTTGCGGTGGGCCTCCAGCGTCTTGCGCACGTCGGGGCCGACGCTGAAGGCGGGCGCTATGCCGCCCTGGGCGGACTTCTTCTCGTGCTCCATCAGTGCGGCCGCGCGGTCCGGGGCCTGCAGGATGGCGGCGGCCTTGGCGGGGCTGTCGTCCCGGATCACGCCCACCAGGATGTGGCGCAGCTGCACCTTGCCTGCGTCCACCCAGGGACGCGCGGCCTCCCAGAACTTGTGGCAGTACTTGCAGTTGGGGTCGGTGAAGGTGTAGATCACGCGCGGCGCATCGGCCTTGCCGTCGGGCACCCAGGTGGAGGCCTCCAGCTGCGACTGCACGGTGTCGCCCGCCGGCTTGGCGGTCTGGGCCTTGGCCTGGGGGGCCTGGGCCGTGGCAGGACCTTCTGCGGCCGTGGCCCTGCCCGCCGCCAGAAAGAGGCTGGCAGCCATGCCTGCAAAAAGGACGGTGCGTTGAAGATGCATGGGAACTCCTTGAAACGATTGAATGAATGATGGGGCGGCGCTGCGCGACAAGCGTGCAACGCCTGGTGCTGTGGCAACAGCGGCGGACGGTGTGAGTCGGAGTGCATCCGCCGCGTTCCATCGGTCCAGGAAATCGCTTGCGGCAATCTCGCACACGACGGCCGACCGGCCACACGCCGTTGCCGCCGCGTTGCAGCCCATGGGCTTCGCACGCCGCTGATTGTCATTGACACCCTTGCAGATGCTGCGCATCGGCGCTGGGCAGTCGTCATTGCAGACAGCCAGGGCGAGCGGGGCAGGGGGGAGGAGGGCTTGCGCCCGGCGCGGCAGGCAGTCTTGAAAGCGGGGGCCGGTCCCGCCTCCGTGCTCAGGGCGCAGCGGCAATCTCGGTCTGGCCATCGGGCCCGGCCACCAGAGTGACGGGCAGGATCTGGACCAGCATGCGTGCGAACTCGGCGGGGCGGCTGGTCTGGTAGGTGCCGCCAATGCGCAGGGCCGCCACGGCCGGGTCGTGCACCACCAGGCCGGTCGGCCCGTAGCGCTCCAGCTCGGCCAGGGCGTCGGCCAGGGGCGTGTTCTCGAAGCGGATCAGTCCCTTGCGCCACAGCGCAATGCTGCCGGGCGCCACAGCCGCCACCGGACCGAGCACGCCTGCAGGCGACACGCTCAGGGCCTGGCCCGCGACCAGGTCGGCAGGCGTTGCCGCGCCTTGCGCACCGGCCACGCGCACATGGCCTTCCTGCACGGCCACCTGGGCGCTGCCCGCCTCCATGCCCGTGGCGCGATAGCGCACGGAAAACCGCGTGCCGCCCACGGTGACGCGCGCCGGGCCGGCCAGCACATGAAAGGGCCTGTCGCTGTCGGGCGCCACGGCAAACAGGATCTGCCCTTGCGTGATGCGCACCTCGCGCCGGTCGCGGTACAGAGTTACCTGCGCCTGGGTATCGGCATCCAGGGACAGTGCGGTGCCATCCGGCAAGGTGATGGTCCTGGCCTGGCCGCGTGGGGTCAGGTGGCTGCTGGTGAAGGTGGGCTGCTGCTGCCACTGGTGCCAGCCCACGCCCACGGCCAAGGCCAAGGCCACCGTGCAGCACAGGGCCGCCAGGGCAGGGCGCTGCAGCAGGCGGGACCAGCTCCAGCCTTGGCGCTCTTCGGAGGACGGGCGCTGCGGGGCCGGTTCCGGGCGTGCGTGAGGCGCCGACTGCGAGCGCCGGCGTGCCTGCTCCGCGCGCAGGCGCGCCACCTGTTCGGGGGGAATGGACCGCGCTGCCGCCAGGCTCTGGCCCAGGTGGCGCAAGGCGGCCTCGTGCGCCGTGCTGGCCGCCAGCCATTCAGTGAATTCGGCTTCTTCCTCGGCGGTCAGGCCTTGCTCCATGCGCGTGTGCCAGTCGGCCGCAGCGAGGTCGATGGGGTTTTGCCCGCGGAAGAACTCTTCCAGTTCGCGCACCTGCGCAGCCTTGTCCAGGGGCGCGGTGCAGAAGCGGTAGCGGCGCATGCGTGCGGATTCCCGGCCTCAGAAGCTGGTCCAGTCCTGCGATTCGGCAGACGGTTTGGCCGCAGCCAGGCGTGCAGGGCTTGCAGGGCGCGCGCCAGCTGCGGGTCGTGCCGGTGCCGGCCTGGCCGGCGCCAGCGCGGATGCCGTGGCCGCGCGGGTGGGCACGGACGCCGGCAGCGGCGCCTGCAAACGCGGCTGCTGTGCCGCGCCATCCTGGTCGCCCAGGCGGAAGATGGCCACGGCCTGCACCAGGCGCTGGGCCTGGGACTTGAGGCTGGAGGCCGCCGCCGCGCTTTCCTCCACCAGGGCGGCGTTTTGCTGCGTGACCTGGTCCATCTGGCTCATGGCCTGCCCGACCTGGGCCACACCGGCGCTTTGCTCGTCGCTGGCATTGCTGATCTCGCCCATGAGGTCGGTCACGCGCTGTATGGATTGCAGCACCTCGGCCATGGTGGCGCCGGCCTGGTCGGCCAGCTCCGCGCCCTGGCTGACGCGCGTGGCGCTGTCAGTGATGAGCTGCTTGATCTCGCGGGCGGCCTGCGCGCTGCGCTGGGCCAGGGTGCGCACTTCGGCGGCCACCACGGCAAAGCCCTTGCCCTGCTCGCCGGCGCGTGCGGCCTCGACGGCGGCGTTCAGGGCCAGGATGTTGGTCTGGAAGGCGATGGAGTCGATCACGCCCACGATGTCGCCGATCTGGCGCGAGCTGGCATGGATGTCCTGCATGGCGCCCACTACTTCCTGCACCACGGTGCCGCCCTTGGCCGCGATCTGGCTGGCGCCGCGCGCGAGCTGGTTGACCTGGCGCGCGTTGTCCGCGTTCTGCTGCACGGTGGAAGACAGCTCGTCCATGGAGGCTGCGGTTTCCTGCAGCGCGCTGGCCTGCTGCTCGGTGCGGCGGCTCAGGTCGGCATTGCCCTTGGCGATCTGCTCGCTGGCCACGGCCACGCTGTCGGCGTTGTTGCGCACATCGCTGACCACGCTGGCCAGGCTCTGGTGCATGGCGTTGAGCGAGGCCTGCACGCTGCCGGCGGGCGCTTCGCTGCGCACCAGTCCGGGGTCGAGGTTGCCGTCGGCGATCTGGCGGGCGACTTCACCGAGCTGGGCAGGCTCGGCCCCCAGCGCGCGTGTCAGGCCGCGTGCGATCAGCCGGCCCATGAGCAGGGCCAGCACGAAGGCGACCGCGCTCACGCCGATCTGCATGTTGCGTTGCTGCACATAGGACTGCGTGGCCTGCTCCACCATGACCTGGGCGTGCTGGCGCGTGAGCTGGCTGTACTCGTCGGTGGCCGCGATCAGCTGGGCCAGCAGCGGCCGGCACTCGCTGTTCATCTTGGCAATGGCCTCGTCCCTTTGCTGGCGCAGCGCCAGCGAAACGATGTCCAGCGCCACAGGGCCGTAGCGCTGCTCTATCTGGTCGATGCGGGCGACCAGGGCGCGAGCCTCCTCGCCTACCCCGGGCGCGGCCACCAGGGCCTTGAGCTGGTCCAGGTGGGACTTGACCGCGGCATGGGCGGCGTACACGGCCGTTTTTTCCATGTCCAGATCGGCTGGCGTGTTCACCAGCACCAGGTTGCGCGCCGCGATGGCGCGGCTGTCCACGGCCGCGCGCACCTGTTCGGCCAGATGGGCGCGGGCGTTCACGCCGTCGACGAACTGGGTCAGGTTGCGGTCGGAACCGTCCAGCGCATGAAGGGCAGATACGGAAACCAGTGCGACCAGTAAAGCCAGGGCGGTAAAGGCGGCGTAGAGCTTGGTCTTGACGGTCCAGGTGCGGAGATTCATGGCGCTTTCCAGGTAGGTGGTGCAAGTATCAGTTTCTATCAAAAATAAATGATTTATTTGATAAAGCCCTAAGGGTGAATTGTTAAATTTCAACTTGAATTGACAAATTCAGGCTAGGTGGGTGTTAGGCGTTACCAGCCCGCTTCCCAGGCGGGCTGGATCAAGAAAGTCCGCATTTCATGAACGCATGCGGGTCTTGCACCTGGGATGCCGGGTGCGCCGGCGCTACAGTCGGGGCCCCTACCCCATGCATACCCCTCCCCACATCCAAGGCTGGTGCCCCGGCGCCTGGCAGCCCATGGCCTCCGGCGATGGGCTGGTGCTGCGCGTGCGCCCGCCGCTGGGCCGCCTGACGGTGGCCCAGGCGCGGCGGCTGGCGCGCCTGGCCTGGGTGCATGGCAACGGCGCGCTGGAGCTGTCCAGCCGCGCCAATGTGCAGTTGCGCGGCATTGCGCCCGGGCGGCACGCCGCCGTGCTGCGCGCCCTGGCGGCCGTGGGCCTGCTGGACGCCGACGCGCGCCGCGAGCGCCGCCGCAACCTGGTGATCGACCCGCTGTGCCGGCCGCAGGAGGCCGTCCATGCGCTGGGCCAGGCCCTGCAGCAGGCGCTGGATGCGGCCGACGACCTGGCGGGGCTGCCGGCCAAGTTCGGCTGGTCGGTGGAGGGCGCGCCGGGCCGGCTGGCCGGCGTGTCCGCCGATATCCGCCTGCAGCGCACAGCCATCGGCTGGCTGGTGCAGCCCGATGGACGGCAGCAGGCGCTGGCCGTGGCCGATGCCAGCCAGGCCGTGGCCGCAGGCCTGGCACTGGCGCGCTGGTTTGCCGGTCAGGCCACCCTTCGCCGCGCCCAGGGCTTGCGGCCCGGACGCATGGCCGCGGTGGCGGCGCAACTGCAGCCGCTCCCCGGACTGGACTGGGTGGAGACAGAAACCCCGGCCCACGGCGAAGGACCGGCGCCTGATGCCGTGCCCGGCGTGGGCCGGCTGCTGGGCGCGCCGCTGGGCCGCTTGCCGGCCGTGGCGCTGGCGCGGCTGGTGCGCGCCTTGCCTGAGCAGGCCTTTTTGCGTGTGACACCCTGGCGCATGCTGCTGGTGGAAGACGCCGGAGCCGGCGCGGCGCTGCCCCGCTGGTGGGCGGCTGCAGGGCTGGACGACGCCGCTGACTGGATCACCCACGCCCATGACCCGCGCCTGCGCGTATCCGCCTGTACCGGCGCGCCTGGCTGCATCCAGGCCCTGGGTCCCACGCAGTCCCTGGCGCTGGAGCTGGCGCCGCAGGTGCCCCACGGCGCGCACCTGCATGTGACCGGATGCGCCAAGGGCTGCGCGCGGCAGGCGCCGGCCACGGTGGTGCTGCGGGCCGAAGGTGAAGACGAGGGCGAAGGCCCTGTCTATTCCGTAGTGCGCCACGGCCGTGCCGGGGATAGGGCGCAGGAGCAGCGGACCCTGGGCTCGGTGCGAGACAATCCGGGATTGCTGTTTTCAAAAGAATAATGCTGCACCGCTACGAAACCGATGGAGCCGAGATCTACCGGCAGTCCTTTGCCACCATCCGCCGCGAGGCGGCGCTGGAACGCTTCACGCCTGTTGAGGAACGCGTGGTGGTGCGCATGATCCACGCCGCCGGCCTGGTGGAGCTGGCCCCGCACGTGGCCTTCTCGCCGGGCATGGCCGAGGCCGCCGCGCAGGCCCTGCAAAAGGGTGCGCCCGTGCTGTGCGACGTGCGCATGGTCAGCGAGGGCATCACGCGCTCGCGCCTGCCCGCCGCCAACCCCATCATCTGCACGCTGCAGGACGAGCGCGTGCCCGCGCTGGCCCGTGACATGGGCAACACGCGCAGCGCCGCCGCGCTGGAGCTGTGGCGCCCGCACCTGGCCGGCGCCGTGGTGGCCATCGGCAATGCGCCCACGGCCCTGTTCCACCTGCTCAACATGCTGCAGGACCCGGCCTGCCCCCGGCCGGCCGCCATCATCGGCTGCCCCGTGGGCTTTGTGGGCGCCATGGAATCCAAGCAGGCGCTGATGCAGGACCTGCCCGTTCCCTGCATGGCCGTGCACGGCCGCCTGGGCGGCTCGGCCATCACCGTGGCCGCCATCAACGCACTGGCCAGCCATGTCGAGTAGGCAGCCGCGTCCCGGCCAGGGCGGGCCCGGCATTGTCTGCGTGGGCCTGGGCCCGGGCGACCCCGAGCTCATGAGCGTCAAGGCCGACCGCCTGGTGCGCGGCGCCCGCCAGGTGGCGTTCTTCCGCAAGAAGGGCCGGCCCGGCAAGGCCCGCCAGCTGGTGGACGGCCTGCTGGCCCAAGGCGCTGCCGAGCACGCCATGGAGTACCCGGTGACCACCGAGCTGCCCGTGGACAGCCCCGCCTATGTGGACCTGCTGGCGCGCTTCTACGACGACTGGTGCCTGCGCCTGGAAGCGCTGGCGCAGACCGAGCAGGTGGTGGTGCTGTGCGAGGGCGACCCCTTCCTCTACGGCTCCTTCATGCATCTGTACACCCGGCTGCGCGAACGCGGACAGGTGCCGCTGGACGTGGTGCCCGGCATCCCCGGCATGGTGGGCTGCTGGCACGCCACGGGCGAGCCCATCACCTGGGGCGACGACGTGCTCAGCGTGATGACGGGCACCCTGTCGGAAGACGAACTGGTGCGCCGCATGCAGACGGCCGAGGCCCTGGTCGTCATGAAGGTCGGCCGCAACCTGCCGCGCATTCGCCGCGCCCTGCAGCGCACGGGCCGGCTTGACGCCGCCTGGCTGGTGCAGAACGGCACCACGGACAGCGAGCAGGTCGCGCGCCTGGGCGATGTGTCCGACGACGCCTGCCCCTATTTCGCCATCGTGCTCGTGCACGGCCAGGGCCGCCGGCCGGAGGCCGCATGGTGAGCGCCGGCCGCCTGACGGTGGTGGGGCTGGGCCCGGGCGCACTGGACCAGATCACGCCCGAAGCCGCAGCCGCCTTGCACGCGGCCGACGATGTGGTCGGCTACCTGCCCTATGTGTCCCGCGCGCAGGCCCTGCTGGCGCAGGGGGGTCAGGGCCAGGCCGTGGCCTGGCATGCCTCGGACAACCGCGTGGAGCTGGAGCGCGCGCGCCAGGCCCTGGCGCTGGCCGCGCAGGGGCGGCAGGTGGTCGTGGTGTCCTCGGGCGACCCGGGCGTGTTCGCCATGGCGTCGGCCGTGTTCGAGGCCATGGAATCCGCCGATGCGGTGCAGGCCGCCGCCTGGCAGGCGCTCGATATCCAGGTGCTGCCCGGCATCACCGCCATGCTGGCCGCCGCCGCGCGCGCTGGTGCGCCGCTGGGCCATGACTTTTGCTGCATCAATCTCTCGGACAACCTCAAGCCCTGGCCGGTGATCGCGCGGCGCGTGGAACTGGCGGCCGAGGCCGACTTCGCCATGGCCTTCTACAACCCGCGCTCCAAGAGCCGGCCCGAAGGCTTTGTGCGCCTGCTGCAGCTGCTGCGCACCCGCTGCGAGCCGCAGCGCCTGCTGGTGTTCGCGCGCGCCGTGTCCACGCCCGAGGAACACTTGCACGTATGCACGCTGGCCGAGGCCACGCCCGAGATGGCCGACATGCGCACCGTGGTCCTGGTGGGCAACAGCGCCACGCGCCGCGTGGGCCGCTGGGTCTACACGCCACGCCACTACGGCATGGATGGCGGCGCGGACGGTGCTGGCGGCGCGGGCGGTGCTGTCGGCAGCACGCCATGAGCAATCCAGTGCAGCACCGCAGCCACCGACCCGGTGCGCTGGCGCTGCGGCAGCGCCGGGCGCTGCACCATCACCACGGGCAGGCCCAGGGCGCGTGCGGCATCGAGCTTGCCGCGCGTGGCCTCGCCGCCTGCGTTCTTGGCCACCAGCCATTCGATGCCGTGCGTGCGCAGCAAGGCCTCGTCATCGGCCGCGCTGTAAGGCCCGCGCCCCAGCACCACCGTGGTGTGGGGCAGGGGCAGGCTGCCGGGCTCGGGCGCATCGACCAGGCGCAGCAGATAGTGGTGCTGCGGCTGGCCCGCAAAGGCCGCAAGCTGCTTGCGGCCCACGGCCAGAAACACCCGGGCGGCTGCCTGGGGCAGGGCGGCAGCGGCGGCTTGCATGTCGGGCACGTCGATCCAGGCATCGCCGGCACTGGCCTGCCAGGGCTCGCGCTCCAGCGCCAGCAGCGGCGTGCCGGTGGCGGCGCAGGCCTCGCAGGCATTGCGGCTCATCTGCGCGGCGAACGGATGGGTGGCATCGACCACATGGCTGATGGCCTGCCCGCGCAGAAACTGCGCCAGGCCCTGGGCACCGCCAAACCCGCCCACGCGCGTGGGCAGGGGCTGGGCCACGGGCGACTGCGTGACGCCCGCATACGAGAACACGGCGGCAATGCCGGCGCGGTGCAGGGCCTGGGCCATCTGGCTGGCGCCGCTGGTGCCGCCCAGCAGGAGAACATGGGGCATGACTGATCCCTGGTTGACATTGGTGGGCCTGAACGAAGACGGCCTGGACGGCCTCTCGCCCGCCGCGCTGCGCGCGCTGGACGCGGCCGAGACCGTTTTTGGCGGGCCGCGCCACCTGTCGCTGGCCGGTGCCGGCGAGCGGGGCCGGCCCTGGCCCGTGCCCTTTGACGTGGCACCCGTGCTGGCCTGCCGTGGCCGGCCCACGGTGGTGCTGGCGTCGGGCGATCCGTTCTGGTTCGGGGCGGGCGGCAGCCTGGCGGCGCATCTGGCGCCGCAGGAGTGGCGCTGCCACGCCCAACCTTCGACATTTTCGCTGCTGGCGTCCCGCCTGGGCTGGAAGCTGGAAGACACGGTCTGCCTGGGCCTGCACGCCGGCCACGTGGAGCAGCTGCTGCCGCACCTGTCGCCAGGCCGCCAGTCGCTGGTGCTGCTGCGCGATGGCGCCGCCGTGGCCGCATTGGCGGACTGGCTGGTGCAGGAAGGCTGGGGCGACAGCCGCCTGGAGGTCATGGAATCCGTGGGCGGCCCGCGCGAGCGCCGCCGCGCATGGCGCGCCGCCGAAGCCGCCCAGGCCCTGGCCGCCGACCCTGCCTGCGCGCCCGTGGCCGTGGCCGTGCTCGCCCAGGGCGGCGCGGCCCTGCCGCTGGTGCCGGGCCGGCCCAATCACTGGTACGCCAACGACGGCCAGATCACCAAGGCCCCGGCCCGCGCGCTGACCCTGGCGGCTCTTGCGCCGCGCCACGGCGAATGCCTGTGGGATGTGGGCGGCGGCTCGGGCTCGGTGGCCGTGGAGTGGTGCCTGGCCGGTGGCTCGGCCATCAGCCTGGAGCAGCATGCGGCGCGTGCGGACAACATCCGCCTCAACGCCCGGCGCTTCGGCCTGCAGGCGCGCCTGCGCGTGGTGCAGGGCGTGGCGCCCGAGGCGCTGGCCGAACTGCAGGCGCTGGCCCGGCCCCAGGCCGTGTTCGTGGGCGGGGGCTTTGACGCCGAATTGTTCGAGCGCCTGCAGGCCCTCATGCCCGCGGGCTGCCGCCTGGTCGTCAACGCCGTGACGCTGGAGACCGAGGCCCTGCTGGTGCAACTGCAGGCCGAGCACGGCGGCCAGCTGCTGCGGCTGGAGATTTCCAGCGCCGAGCCGCTGGGCCGCATGCGCAGCTGGAAGGCTGCGCGGCCGCTGGTGCAGTGGAGCTGGCAGCGGTGAACCCGGACGAAGCCATCCCCCACCGCTGCGGCGTGCTGGGCCTGGGCCTGCACACCGACGCACTGCCCCATGCGCTGCAGGCGCTGTGGCAGCGGGCGCAGGCGCAGCTGCCGGAAAGCGCAGACGCAAGCGCCTGCGCGCCCCAGCCCATCTGCGCCGTGGCCGTGCTGGACACCAAGGCCGGCCACCCGGCGCTGGCCGCCTGGATGGCGGCTATCGTGCCTACGGCCGTTCTGGTGCGCGTGCCGCCAGGACAACTGCCAGGGCAGCCCGTGGTCACGCAGTCGCCGCGCATGCTGGCGCGCTATGGCACGGGCAGCGTGGCCGAGGCGGCGGCGCTGGCCGCCGCAGGCCCGCACTCCGCCCTGAGCGTGACCCGTCTGGTGGCGGACGACGGCAGCGCCACCCTGGCCCTGGCCGTGGGCCAGGGCGGACCTCTGAACTGTTGCCTGGCCCACGCCAGCCAGGCCAAGAAACAAGGAGCAACGGCATGACCGTGCATTTCATCGGCGCCGGCCCCGGCGCCGCCGACCTGATCACCGTGCGCGGGCGCGACCTCATGGCGGCCTGTCCGGTCTGCCTGTACGCAGGCTCGCTGATACCGCGCGAGCTGCTGGCGCACTGCCCGCCGGGCGCGCGCATCGTCAACACCGCCTCCATGAGCCTGGACGACATCGTGGCCGAGATCCAGGCCGCCGAGGCGCGTGGCGAAGACGTGGCGCGCCTGCACTCGGGCGACCTGTCCGTCTGGTCGGCCATGGGCGAGCAGCTGCGCCGCCTGCGCGAGGCCGGCATTGCCTACACCGTCACGCCCGGCGTGCCCTCGTTCGCGGCCGCCGCCGCCACGCTGGGCGCGGAGCTGACCCTGCCCGGCCTGTGCCAGTCCGTGGTGCTGACGCGCACCTCGGGCCGCGCCACGGCCATGCCCGAGGGCGAGAACCTGGCCGCCTTCGCGGCCACGGGCGCCGTGCTGGCCATCCATCTGTCCATCCATGTGGCCGCCAAGGTGCAGTCCGAGCTGCTGCCGCACTACGGCGCCGACTGCCCCGTGGCCATCGTCTGGCGCGCCAGCTGGCCTGACGAAACCGTGGTGCGCACCACGGTGGGCGGCCTGACCGAGGCCGTGGCCACCCACATGGAGCGCACGGCCCTGATCCTGGTGGGCCGCAGCCTGCAGGCCGAGGACTTCGGCGAAAGCCGCCTCTACGCGGCCGACTACGACCGCCGCTACCGCCCGCTGGGCACCGAGCCGCGCTTTCCCGCCACCGATGTGCATGCGAATGCCGCGCTGGATACCGCGAGGGATACCTTGAGGGACACCGTGAGCGACACCGTGATCGACGTGCCCCCCGGGAGCCCCGCCCCATGAGCGCGGCCCTGCCGCCCGTGGCGCTGAGCCTGATCGGCATCGGCACGGGCAACCCCGACCACCTCACGCGCGAAGCCCAGGCCGCCATGCAGGCCGCCGACCTGATCCTGCTGCCCCACAAGGGCGAGGACAAGGCCGAACTCGCCGCCCTGCGCCGCGACCTGTGCGATGCCGTGCTCACTGCGCCCGGCCCGCGCATCGAAGGCTTCGACATGCCCGTGCGCCGCAGCGTGGGCGACGACTACCTGGCCCAGGTCGATGAATGGCATGCGGCCATCACGCGCTGCTGGCAGGCGGCCATCGCCCGGTCCCTGGACGAGGGGCTGCAGCCGCGCACCCCCGGCCAGCCCTTGCAGGTCGCCCTGCTGGTCTGGGGGGACCCGGCTCTGTACGACAGCACGCTGCGCATCGCGGCGCGCATGCAGCCGGCGCCGCACAGAGTGCGCGTGGTGGCGGGCATCAGCTCCATGCAGGTGCTGTGCGCCGCGCATGCGATTGCGCTCAACGGCATAGGCCAGCCCTTCGTGGTGACCACGGGCCGCCAGCTGCGCGAGCAGGGCTGGCCGCCCGGCGTGGACACGGCCGTGGTGATGCTGGACGGGCAGTGCAGCTTCACCGAGCTGCCCTCCCACGGCCTGCACATCTGGTGGGGCGCCTACCTGGGCATGGACCGCCAGATGCTGGACAGCGGCCCGCTGGCCGAGGCCGCCCCGCGCATCGCGCAGGCCCGCGCCGCAGCGCGCGAGCGGCATGGCTGGATCATGGATATCTACCTGCTGCGGCGCGGCAGTTGACTGCAGAGCGGCACAACGCAGGCATGGTCATGCGAATGGTGGGTTTGATATCTAAATCATCGAATTGATATCATTGCTGACGAACTCTGCGAAAGGCTGCGCAATGGCCAATGTGACTGTGAGAAACCTGCCCGATGCCGTGCACCGGGCCTTGCGGGTACGCGCTGCCCACCATGGCCGCAGTACGGAGGCGGAAATCCGCGACATTCTGGAAGCCGCCGTCCGGCCGGAAGAGCGTGTCAGGCTCGGCTCCATGCTGGCGTCCATTGCCCGCGAGGCAGGAGGACTGACCGACTCCGAAGCCGAGGGCTTCAACCGCCTGCGCGACAGGGCGCCAGCCGAGCCCATGGACTTTGAATGATCGTTGTCGATACCAACGTCATTTCGGAACTCTGGAGGCTTGCGCCCGACTCCAGAGTGCTTGCCTGGATGGACGCCCAGGCCATTGAAACGCTGCATCTGTCTGCCGTCACCGTGGCAGAACTGCGCTACGGCATTGCAGCGATGCCTGAGGGAAGGCGCCGCACCATCTACCAGGAGCGACTGGAGCATGAGGTTCTGCCGGCCTTCGCCGGCCGTGTCCTGGCCTTTGACCTGGACGCGGCAAAGGCCTATGCCGATCTGATGGCGAGCGCGAAGACGCAGGGCAGGGCCATCGCCAAGGCCGATGGCTATATAGCGGCCACTGCCATGGCGCATGGGCTGGTGGTGGCAACGCGCGACACCCGTCCGTTCGAGGCCGGTGGGCTGCAGACCATCAATCCCTGGACGGCAGCGCCCTAGACAGACCAGGGCGCCGGCCTGCCTTCCGGGCTGCAGCCTCAGGCCGCCAGCGTGGCGTTGTCGATCACGAAGCGGTACTTCACATCGCCCTGCAGCATGCGCTCGTAGGCGGCGTTGATCTCGTCGGCGCGGATCATCTCGATATCGGCCACGATGCCATGCTGGGCGCAGAAATCCAGCATCTCCTGCGTTTCGGGAATGCCGCCGATCATGGAACCGGCCAGGCTGCGGCGCTTCATGATCAGGTTGAACACCTGGGGCGAGGGATGGGGCGTGGCCGGCGCGCCCACCAGGGCCATGGTGCCGTCGCGCTTGAGCAGGGTGAAGAAGGCGTCCAGATCGTGCGGCGCGGCCACGGTGTTGAGGATGAAGTCCAGGCTCTTGGCGTGCGCCGCCATCTCGGTCGCGTTGCGCGAGACCACCACTTCGTCGGCACCCAGGGCGCGCGCCGCCTCACGCTTGGACTCGGAGGTGGTGAAGGCCACCACATGCGCGCCCATGGCGTGGGCCAGCTTGATGCCCATGTGGCCCAGGCCGCCAATGCCCACCACGCCCACCTTGTGGCCCGGCCCCACGCCCCAGTGGCGCAGCGGCGACCAGGTGGTGATGCCCGCGCACAGCAGCGGCGCCACGGCGGCCAGCTGTTCCTCGGGGTGGCGGATGTGCAGCACATAGCGCTCATGCACCACGATGCTCTGCGCGTAGCCGCCCAGCGTGTGGCCGGGCGCATCGGGCGTGGGGCCGTTGTAGGTGCCGACCATGTGGTCGCAATAGTTCTCCCGGCCCTCGTCGCAGTCCGCGCAATGGCGGCAGCTGTCCACGATGCAGCCCACGCCGACCAGATCGCCAGCCTTCACGCCCGACACATGGGCGCCCACGGCCGAGACGCGGCCCACGATCTCGTGGCCCGGCACGCAGGGGTAGAGCGTGCCCGCCCACTCCGAGCGCACCTGGTGGATGTCGGAGTGGCAGACGCCGCAGAAGGCGATCTCGATCTGCACATCGTGGGCGCCCGGTGCGCGGCGCGTGATGTCCAGGGATTGCAGGGGCAGGTCGCCCGCATGGGCTCCATAGGCTTTGACGGTCATGGGGTGTTCCTCGTGGGAGGCCTGGTGGGTGTGGAAAGGGATGCGGGCATTCTTGCCGCCGCCTGCCCTGCTGACTAGCTAATCAATGCTTAATGGGCTTATCAGCACAGCTAATCAATGGATGGCGCTAGGCTTGCGGCCATGGCAAGACGCAACCTCAATGACCTGCTGGCCTTCGTCACCGTGGCGCGCGAGGGCAGCTTCACGCGCGCGGCGGCTGCGCTGGGCGTCACCCAGTCGGCGCTGAGCCAGACCGTGCGCGCGCTGGAGGAGCGCCTGCAGATCCGCCTGCTCACGCGCACCACGCGCAGCGTCTCGCCCACGGCGGCGGGCGAGCGGCTGATGCAGGCCATAGGCCACCGCTTCGACGAGATCGAGGCCGAACTCGACGCCCTGACCGCGCTGCGCGACAAGCCCGGCGGCACGGTGCGCATCACCTGCGGCGACTACATGCTGCAAAGCACCCTGCTGCCCCGGCTGGCGCCGCTGCTGCTCGCCTATCCGGACATCTGCATGGAGTTCGACGTGTACTACGGATTCCGCGACATCGTGGCCGAGCGCTTCGACGCCGGCGTGCGCCTGGGCAGCACCATCGACAAGGACATGATCGCCGTGCCCATCGGCCCGCCGCTGCGCATGGCCGTGGTGTCCTCGCCCGGGTATTTCGCGGAGCACGGCATTCCGAAGAATCCGCAGGACCTGATGGCGCACCGCTGCATCAACCAGCGCATGGTGACCTCGGGCGGCCTGTATGTGTGGGAGTTCGAGCGCCGGGGCCGCAAGATGAATGTGCGCGTGGACGGGCCGCTGATCTTCAACACCACCCAGCCCCAGATCGATGCGTACCTGGCCGGGCTGGGCATCACGCTGCTGCCCGAGGACGAGGTCATGCCCTGGATCCAGAGTGGCCAGCTGCAGCGCGTGTTGGAGGACTGGTGCCCAAGATTCGACGGCCACCACCTGTACTACCCCAGCCGCAGGCAGCCCTCGCCCGCGTTCTCGCTGGTGGTCGATGCGCTGCGCTGGCGCGGCTGAGGCGCCTGGGCATCAACGCAGCGGCGAAGTAGGCATTGCCGCCGGCGACATACGCGGCCGGTCAGCTTGGGCACAATGAACGGCTTTCGCCCAGCCTCTTTCGCGGTCCTTGGACGCGACTCCTTCACGCGATTTCCTTACGCGATCTCTTCACGCGATGCAGCAAGAACCCGACTTCCTCCACAACCTGAACCAGGAATTCCGGGACGGCAGGCGCTGGCTGGACCGCACCATCGTGCTGGCCTATGCGGCCGCCGCCGGGCTGTGCGTGGTGGCCTTCACGCTGATGGCCGACGCGGGCTTTGAACTCTTCGAGAGCATCTACCACTGGCAGGGCGGCTGGGCCGTTCTGCTGTGGATGCCTGCCGTCACGGCGGGCGCCGTGTGGCTCACGCGGCGCTGGGCGCCGGGCGCGGCGGGGTCGGGCATTCCGCAGGTGATCGCCACGCTGGACCCGGCGCTGGACCCCGCGCAGCGCGGGCGCTTCGTGTCGCTGTGGCTGTCCTTCGCCAAGATGGCGCTGGCCAGCGCGGGCTTTGCGGCGGGGCTGTCGATCGGGCGCGAGGGGCCTTCGGTGCAGGTGGCCGCCGGTGTCATGCACCATGCGCGGCGCTGGTTCGGGCCGCATTCGGGCATCAGCCACCATGCGCTGCTGGTGGCTGGCGGCGCGGCCGGCATTGCGGCGGCCTTCAACGCGCCGCTGGCGGGCGTGGTCTTCGCAATCGAGGAGCTGTCGCGCAAGCTGGAGTCGCGCTCCAGCGGCCTGATCATCGCGGCCATCGTGCTGGCCGGCCTGATGGGCGTGTCGGCCTTCGGCAACCTCAGCTATTTCGGGCGCATCCAGGTGCCCCACCTGACCTGGGACGCGCTGCTGCCCGGCCTGTGCGTGACCCTGGCCTGCGGCGTGCTGGGCGGCCTCTTCGCCAAGCTGCTGGCCGCTTCGCTGACCCGCACGCCCGAGCGGCTCAACCAGCTGCGTGCGCGCTTTCCCATCCGCTTCGCGGCGGCGATTGCGCTGGTGATCGCCGTCATCGGCATGGTCACGGGCGGCGCCACCTTCGGCGCGGGCTCGGAGGCCGTCAAGCACATGCTGGCGGGCCAGGCCGACGTGCCCTCGTTCTACGTCACCCTGAAGTTCATCGCCACCTGGCTGTCGGCCTGGGTGGGCGTGCCGGGCGGCATCTTCGCGCCCTCGCTGTCGATTGGCGCGGGCGTGGGCCACAACGTGGCCGGCCTCATGGGCGCAGACATCGCGCCCGCCCTCATCGCCATGGGCATGGCCGCCTTCCTGGCCGCCGTGACACAGGCGCCGCTGACGGCCTTCATCATCGTGATGGAGATGGTGGACGGTCACTCCATGGTGCTCAGCCTCATGGCCGCTGCCATGCTGGCCAGCCTGGTCTCGCGCATGCTGGCCCGGCCGCTGTACGAGACGCTGGCCCAGCACATGCTGAGTCTGGTGCCTGCACCTGCTCCCGCGCCTGCACCTGCAACTGAGCCTGCACCGGCCGCCGCGCCGGAACCGGAGCCCGCCAGCGCACCCGCCAGCGCACCCGCCAGCACCGCAGAGCCGGCTGAACCGTCCAGGGACCAGGACAAGCCCGCAGGCGCCTGAGCCGGGCGCGCTTGGCTGACAGGCAATGGCGAAGGGCGATGGCCTGGGCGCGCTGCACGCCACGCCATGCTCGCTTCCTGAGTCCTGACGCACAACCCGAGGAAAGGAACGCGCCATGTGGGAGGAAGTAACCAGCACCCTGGCCGAGGAATTCTCCAGCCTGCCCGATGCGGCCGAGGTCACGCGCGTCATGGTGCGCCTGCTGCTGGCGGCCCTGCTGGGCGGCATCGTCGGCTACGAGCGAGAACACAAGGGCAAGGCCGCCGGCCTGCGCACCCACATGCTGGTGGCCATGGGCGCGGCGCTGTTCGTGCTGGTGCCCGAGCGCGGCGGCATGGGCATTGCCGACATGAGCCGCGTGATCCAGGGCGTGGTGGCCGGCGTGGGCTTCCTGGGCGCGGGCGCCATCATCAAGCGCCACTCCGAGGAACAGGTGCAGGGCCTGACCACGGCCGCCGGCATCTGGATGACGGCCGCCATCGGCGTGGCCTGCGGCCTGGGGCGCGAGGCGATCGCGCTGCTGGCCACGCTGCTGGCCATCGTCATCCTCGTGATGCTGCCGCACGTGGTCAGTGCGCCGCCTCCGCAGGCGGACGCGGAGCCGGATACGAAGCCGCGCGAGACTTGAGGGCGCGCTGCTTGCGTTCTTCGTGGCTTTCCTCGGGGTGGTCGCCGGGCAGGTGGTCGGTGAGCAGCACAAAGTGCCGGCCCTGGTCGAGCAGGGATTCGATCCGGGCTTCGGCCGATGCGTCATTGCCGCTGCCTGCGTCTGCAGGTGCCTGCGCTTCGGGTTCGCGCAGGTAGACCAGGGGAAAGCGGGAGGTATCGATCAGCATGTCATGGTTCCTGGGAAAAAGCAGGGCATCAGTACAGGTCGTGCCTGACCGCATGGGCGTAGTGGGCGTTGGCCTGCTCCTGTTGCGCGGCATCCATGGCGGGCGCCGTGGCGTCGGCCAACTGCGTGAGGGCGGCCATCATCTGGCCCACGGTGGGCAGGGCGGAGCGGTCCAGCTGGCTTGACGGGTTCCAGAGGCCGGAGCGGTGGATGGCCTTGCCGCAGTGCAGCAGCACCTCGTCGACCAGGACCACGGTGGCGGTCTTGGGCGTGCCCCGGCCTTCGCTCAGCTCCTGCAGCAGATGGGGGTCGGTGGAGATGCGGCCGCGCCCGTTGATGCGCAGGAAGATGTCCAGCCCCGGGAACAGGAAGAGCAGGGCCAGGCGGTCATCGGCCTGCAGGTTGCGCAGGGATTCGATGCGGTTGTTGCCGGGCCAGTCGGCAAAGGCCACGGTGCGCTCGTCCAGCACCTGCACAAAGCCGGGGGGCCCGCCGCGCGGCGAGGCGTCCAGGCCGCGTTCGCCGGCCGTGGCCAGGCAAAAGAAGCTGGCCTGGCGCAGATAGGCCTCGTGGAAGTCGGACAGGCGGTCGCGCACGGCCTTCTGGATTCTTTCTGCCGGGGCGGCGTAGAGCGAATCCAGGTCGATGGCCGGGCCTGGCGACTCTGCAAGGGCGGTGTTGTCTGTGTGCATGGCACAAGCGTAAGAACAAAGGCGTTGGCGGCTGTAGACTGGATCAGCCAACAAATAGCTCAAAGACGCCATGCCCGATGCCATTCTTGAACTGGTCAGCCATGTGAACCGTGCCGATGGCCCCGTGCTGATCGCAGCCGTGGGCAACCAGGACGAGGAGCTGGCCTCCGAGCCGCACCGCCACGCGCGCGGCCAGCTGTTCGGCTCGCTGCGCGGGCTGCTGTCGGTGGGTGTGGAAGACGCGGTATGGGTGGTGCCCGCCATCCATGCCGTGTGGCTGCCGCCGCACCAGCTGCATTCGGGCCGCTCCCATGGTCCCTTCCACGGCTGGAGCGTCTATGTGGCGGAGCCGGCCTGCGCCGAGCTGTCGCAGCGGCCCTGCGCCATCCGCACCTCGGGCCTGCTGCGCGAGGCCGTGCTGCGCGCCGCCGGCTGGGGATGGCAGCAAGGCGTGCCCACAACGCAGCCCGTGCAACCAGGCCCTTCGGCGGACCAGGCCCGCGCCCATGTGATGGCGGTGATCCTGGACGAGATCCGCACCCTGCCCGTGGAGCCCCTGGGCCTGCCCCTGCCCGCAGACCCGCGCCTGCAGCGCATCGCCCGCGCGCTGATCGCCGACCCGGCCGATGCCCGCGACCTGGACGCCTGGGCACGCTGGGCCGCCGTCAGCTCTCGCACGCTGAGCCGGCGCTTTGTCTCGGAGACCGGCTTCAGCTTCACCGCCTGGCGCCAGCGCGCGCGGCTGATGCGCTCGCTGGAGATGCTGGCCGCCGGCGCGCCGGTAACGAACATCGCGCTGGACCTGGGCTACGCCACGGCCAGCGCCTTCATCGGGCTGTTCCGGCGCACGTTCGGGGAGACGCCTGCGGCGTACCGGGGGAGGCTGGGGGCGAGTGTCTGAAGTGCCCATGAAAGGGTGAGGGGACGGATTCTGGACATGGCTTTGGCTCGGCAGTAGGATTCAATCCCACTGCATTCAAGGAGCCGTGCATGAGAACCACCCAGCAAATGAGCATCACCCTGCCCAACGACATGGCAGACGCAGTACGGGCGAAGGTGCGTGCTGGCGAGTACGCCAGCGAGAGCGAAGTGATCCGTGATGGCTTGCGGGCGCTGATGGCACGGGATCGTGCGGTGGAAAGCTGGCTGCAAGATCAGGTCGGCCCCGCCTATGACGCGTTGAAGGCCGATCCCTCGAGTGCCGTAACCGCCGATCAATTGCGGGCGCGCCTTGCCGCTGAACATGCCAAGGCGAGATGAACTATCGCGTTGTCTTCAGTTCGCAGGCCCAGGAGCAGCTTGTCGAGCTTTACCGCTACATCGCCGAGGCTGCCTCGCACGATGTGGCAGCTCAATACACCGATGCCATCGTGAGCTATTGCGAGAGCCTGCGCACCTTTCCACTTCGCGGCACGCCGCGCGACGACGTGAGACCTGGCTTGCGCATCACCAACTACAGAAAGCGAACTGTCATCGCCTTCGCCGTCGATGCAGACATGGTTTCCATCATCGGCATCTTCTATGGCGGGCGTGACCACGAAGCACTGCTGCGGGAGGGTGGCGGGATCGCCTGATCAGCCGCTCTGTCCAGATGCCAGAGCCGCCTACAACCGCTGCAACTGCGCATTCAGATACGCATCGCGCGAGGGCTGCAGGTGCTCGGCGCACAGGCGGACCAGGGCGTCGCGGTCCTGGGCGCGCAGGGCTTCGATCATTTGCCAGTGTTCCTGGCGTGCGCGCTCGCGGTAGTCGGCCGAGACCAGGGAGGCGAAGCGGATGGGGTGCGTCTGGCGCGCGTATTCGGTGATGGCCTTGTGCAGCGTGTCGTTGCCCGCCAGCGCAAACAGTTCCTGGTGAAAGGCCAGGTTGATGCGGAACACCAGGCGCGCGTTGCCTTCGGCCACGGCGGCGTCGTGCTGCTGCTGGATGGAGGTCAGGCGTTCGAGCCTCTCGGCCGGCACGGGCAGGGGGATCTTGCGCGCGGCCTCCACTTCGAGCATGCCGCGCAGCTCGTACAGCTCCTGCACTTCCTGGGTGGAGAAGGAGCGCACCAGGGCGCCGACGTTCTTGCGGCGCTCAATGAGGCCCATGCGGTCCAGCGCGGCCAGGGCCTCGCGGGCGATGTGGCGCTTGACGTCGAAGCGGGCCATGAGGTCGTCTTCGACCAGGCGCTCGCGCGGGTGCAGCCGGCCGAAGACCACGTCCTCTTCCAGCGCGGCCACCATGGCGCCCAGGGCGTCGGCTGCGGGGGCGGGTTCGGCATCCAGGGAAATCGGCAGTGAGGCGGCAGCGACCATCAAGACAGGCGGTTGGGACAAAAACGCCATTTTGTCCGAACTGATGGCCCTCACTGGGCATGGCGGGCGTGCCGCGCTGCCTGGCATGGACTATTCGCGCGGGCCGGGAATGGTGCCGCGTTCGGTGGCGCAGCGCAGGAAGTCGAAGTCCACGCCCTGGTCGGCCTGGTTCACGGTGGTGAGAAAGAGCTTGCGGTAGCCGCGCTCAGCCGTGGGCTCGGTCACGGGGTGGAGCCGGGCGCGGCGGGCCAGTTCCTCGTCGCTGACCTGCAGCGTCAGCTCGCGCCGCGCCACCGACAGCGTGATGCGGTCGCCGTTGTGCACATGGGCCAGCGGCCCGCCCACGGCCGACTCCGGTGTGACGTGCAGCACGATGGTGCCGAAGGCCGTGCCGCTCATGCGCCCGTCGGAGATGCGCACGATGTCCTTGACTCCGGCCCGCGCCAGCTTGCGCGGGATGGGGATGTAGCCGGCCTCGGGCATGCCGGGCGCACCCTTGGGGCCGATGTTCTTGAGCACGAGGATGTCGTCGGCCGTCACGTCCAGATCGTCGCTGTCGATGCGGTGGGCCAGGTCGGCCGCGTTCTCGAAGACCACGGCGCGGCCTTCATGCTCCATGAGCCGGGGATGGGCGGCCGACTGCTTGATGATGGCGCCGCCCGGCGCCAGGTTGCCCTGCAGCACGGCGATGCCGCCCTGCGGGTAGATGGGGTTGGAGCGCGGGCGCACCACGTCCTGCGCAAAGCCGGGGCCGGCGCGGTCGATCTCTTCGCCCAGCGTGCGGCCGGTGACGGTGAGGGCGTCCAGGTTCAGCAGGGGCTTGAGCTCGCGCAGCAGCGTGGCCATGCCGCCCGCGTGGTGGAAGTCCTCCATGTAGTGGTCGCCCGAGGGCTTGAGGTCCAGCAGCACGGGCGTGTCGCGGCCCATGCGGTCCAGGGCCTTGAGGTCGATGTCATAGCCCATGCGCCCCGCAATGGCGGCCAGGTGCACGATGCCGTTGGTGGAGCCGCCGATGGCCAGCAGCACGCGCATGGCGTTCTCGAAGGCAGCGGGCGTGAGGATTTTGTCGATGGTCAGGCGCTCGCGCGCCATGCGCACGGCCTCGGTGCCTGTCTGTTCGGCGATGCGGATGCGGTCGGCCGTGACGGCGGGGGGCGAGGCGCCGCCCGGCACCGTCATGCCCAGCGCCTCGGCAATGCAGGCCATGGTGCTGGCCGTGCCCATGACCGAGCAGGTGCCCACGCTGGCCACCAGCTGGTTGTTCACGTCGGCGATCTCTTCGGCGTCGATCTCCTCGGCGCGGAACTTGCCCCAGTAGCGGCGGCAGTCCGTGCAGGCGCCCACGCGCTCGCTGCGGTGCGAGCCGGTGAGCATCGACCCGGTGATCAGCTGGATGGCCGGGATGCCGGCCGAGGCCGCGCCCATCAACTGGGCCGGCACCGTCTTGTCGCAGCCGCCGATGAGCACGACGGCATCCATGGGCTGGGCGCGGATCATCTCCTCGGTGTCCATGGACATGAGGTTGCGCAGGTACATGCTGGTCGGCGCCGAGAAGCTTTCGTGCACCGAGATGGTGGGGAAGTCCATGGGCAGGCCGCCCGCCAGCATGACGCCGCGCTTGACGGCCTCGATCAGCTGGGGCGCGTTGCCGTGGCAGGGGTTGTAGCTGCTGCCCGTGTTGGCAATGCCGATGACGGGGCGCTGCAGCGCCGAGTCCGTATAGCCCGCGCCCTTGATGAAGGCCTTGCGCAGGAACAGCGAAAAGCCGCGGTCGCCGTAGTTGGTCAGGCCCTTCGATATGCCGCTTTCGGCGTCGGCGGGAGTGATGTCGTGGGCCGGGGAGGGCGTCTTGGGGTCGGTCATGGCGGCGGTCCGTGGGTCTGGAGTGGGGAGCGAAGGCAGGCGCTGCCTTGCGTTGACGGCAGGATAGCGGCGCTGTCCTCAAATTATCATCGGCGTTATCACCTATATTATTAATAATCTAATTGACCAACCATGCGACCTTGTCCGGTCTGCGTGCCGGACATGTTTTTCCGACACAAGACAAGGAGACATCCATGACCGCCGCACACCGCTCTCACCCGCCCAACCGGCGCGCCCTGCTGGGCGCCGCACTGCTGACCCTGGGCGCAGGCCTGGCGTTGCCTACCGCAGCCAGTGCCGCAGCCGACGCCGGGTATCCGGCCCGGCCCATCAAGCTCGTCGTTCCCTACACGCCCGGCGGCGCTACCGACGTGATCGGGCGCGTGGTGGGGCAAAAGCTCTCGCTGGCGCTGGGCCAGCCGGTGGTGGTGGAGAACCGGGCGGGCGCGGCCGGCAACCTGGGCGCCGCCGCCGTGGCCAAGGAAAAGCCCGATGGCTACACCCTGCTGCTGGGCGCGCTGACCAGCCATTCCATCAACAGCGTGCTCATGGCGTCCACGGCAGGCTTCACCATGGACAAGAGCTTTGCGCCCATTGGCGTGGTGGGCCGTGTGCCGCTGGTGGTGACCGTGGGCCCGTCGGTGAAGGCGGCCAGCCTGGGCGAGTTCATCGCCCTGGCCAAAAGCCGGCCGGGCGGGCTGAACTACGGCTCCTCGGGCAATGGCTCGCCCCAGCATCTGGCGGCCGAGCTGTTCAAGCGGCAGGCCGGCGTGCCGCTGACGCACGTGCCCTACAAGGGCAGCACGCCGGCGCTCAACGATTTGATGGGCAGCCAGGTGGATGTGGTGTTCGACACCCTGCCCGCCACGCAGGGCTTCATCAAGGGCGGGCGCCTGCGCGCGCTGGCCGTGACCACGGCGCAGCGCGTGCCCTCCATTGCCGACATTCCCACCACGGCCGAGGCCGGGCTGTCGGGCTTCGAGGTGACGTCGATGTTCGGCCTGCTGGCGCCTGCAGGCACGCCCGCGCCCATCGTCGCCCGGCTCAGCGGCGCGCTCAAGGAGGTGATGGGGCAGCAGGAAGTGAAGGACGCCCTGGTCGCCCAGGGCGCCATGCCCACGTTCACCACGCCTGCCGAGGCGCGAGCCCAGATCGCCGAGGAGGTGGCGCGCTGGTCCGCCGTGATCCGGCAGGCGGGCATACAGCCGGATTGAGGCTGCGCCTCAGCGTCGCCGGGCCCGCGTTTCCGGCAGAAAGGCCGTTGCCAGCCCCAGCAGCGGCAGGTAGGCCACCAGGCCGTACACCCAGACGATGCCGTGGGTGTCGGCCAGGTTGCCCATGCCGGCGGCCCCCAGGCCGCCGATGCCGAACATGAGACCGAACATCAGCCCCGAGACCAGGCCCACGCGGCCGGGCACGGCCTCCTGCGCATAGACCACCAGCGCCGCAAAGGCCGAGGACATGACCAGGCCGATGACGATGGACAGCACGGCCGTCCAGAACAGGTCGGCATGCGGCAGCAGCAGCGCAAAAGGCGCCACGCCCAGGAAGGACACCCAGATCACGGCCTTGCGCCCTATGCGGTCGCCCACCGGGCCGCCCGCGAAGGTGCCCGCCGCCACGGCCGCCAGGAAGGCGAACAGGTACAGCTGCGACTGCTGCACGGGCAGGGCAAAGCGCTCGATCAGATAGAAGGTGAAGTAGTTGGCAAAGGCCGCGATGTAGACGAACTTGGCGAACATCAGCACGCAGATCACGGTCACCGCGCGGATGACCTGCGAGCGGTTCAGCGCCGTCAGCGCATGCTGGCCGGCCGCCACCACCTTGGCCGGCGCATGGTGCAGGCGCCAGTGCGTGATGCGCAGCAGCACCCAGATGGCCAGCAGCGCCACCAGCATGAACCAGGCGATCGCATGCTGGCCAAACGGAATGACGATGGCCGCCACCATCAGCGGGCCGATGGCCGAGCCCGTGTTGCCGCCCACCTGGAAGGTCGATTGCGCCGTGCCGAAGCGCCCGCCCGAGGCCAGCCGCGCCACGCGCGAGGCCTCGGGGTGGAAGGTGGACGAGCCCACGCCGATCAGCGACGCGGCGGCCAGCAGCATGGGGTAGCTGGTGGACAGGGCCAGCAGGCCCACGCCCACCAGCGTCACCACCATGCCCAGCGGCAGCAGGTAGGGCTTGGGATGCTTGTCGGTGTACAGGCCGATCCAGGGCTGCAGCAGCGAGGCCGTGACCTGGTAGACCAGGGAGATCCAGCCGATCTGCGCGAAGCTCAGCGAGAACTCCGTCTTGAGCATGGGATAGACGGCCGGCAGCACGGCCTGGATCAGGTCGTTGAGCAGGTGGGCAAAGGCGGCGGCGCCGACGATGCGCAGCAAAAAGCCCTGCGCGGCATGGCCGGGTGCTGGATGGGCGGGCGCCGGATGGGCGTGCGTTGCAGGCCCGGCCAGCTCGCCCGGGGCGCCAAGAGTGGTGGTGTTGCTTGTCATGGAGGAAAGGGCCCCGCAGGGCGGAACGGTCAGGGTCCGGCGTTGACGAAGGTCAATGGGCCGTGGGACCGAAGATAGGTGTTTGGTGCCCGTCTGTCTCTCTCTATACTGACTTCAATTGTCGAGATCGGGACAGAGAGCCGCATAGAACCACACACAGCTCCAGGATGGGAAGACCCATGGCCGCAGAACTGCCGCGCAGATACCTCAAGTACCACCAGACCGGGCGCCCCATGGCCGCCATGGAGGCCAACTGGGCGCATGGCACCAGCACGGGCTGGCACTCCCACCCGCGCGGCCAGCTGCTGTATGCGATCGAAGGCGTGATGTCCGTGCAGCTGCATTCCGGCTCCTGGCTGGTGCCGCCCAACCGGGGGCTGTGGATAGAGGCCGACGCCGAGCACGATGTGCGCATGTCGGGCGACGTGAAGATGCGCACGGCCTACATCGACGCCTCGGCCTTTGCGGACCTGCCCGCGCGCACCTGCGTGGTCAACGTGTCGCCCCTGCTGCGCGAGCTGGTGGTGGCCGCCGTCGGCGTGCCGCTGGACTATGCCGAAGGCAGCCGCGACGAGCGCCTGATGCACCTGCTGGTCGATGAGCTGCGCGCCGCCGAGGTGCTGCCCCTGCACCTGCCCCTGTCCACCGATGCGCGGCTGCGCCAGGTCTGCGAGGCCCTGATGCGCGAGCCTGCCGACACCGCCACCGCCGAACACTGGGCGCAGCGCCTGGGCGTGAGCGCCAAGACGCTGCAGCGCCTGTTCGTGAAGGAAACCGGCATGCCCTTCGCCCAGTGGCGCGAGCAGGCGCGGCTGATGTTCGCGCTGGGCCGCATTGCGGCGGGCGAGCGCATCATCGACATCGCCCTCGATTGCGGCTATGCCAGCCAGAGCGCGTTCACGGCCATGTTCAAAAGGCATTTCGGGGTGCCGCCTTCGGGCTTCCAGCGCTGAGGCACGACCGGACCAAGGTCGGGCCGGGCGGACTTGGATGCAGATCCAGATATCGATTGCGGCACAAGCATATGCCCAAAGATTCGTTCCCCCGCGCCTGCATCGTGGCGATACTGGCCGGCCGCATTCCCTCCACCGCCTCAGCTTTTTCACCGCCGCACCGTGCTACCCGACCCAGTCCCCGACAGCGCGGCCGAAGCGCAGGTCGATCGCGTCATCGACGGCCTGCTCAACGGCCTGCAATGGCGCGCCAGCGTGTTCCACGTGGGGCAGTACTGCGGGCGCTGGCGGGCCTCCACGGCGGGGCGCGCGCGGGCCAGCTTTCACCTGATCCTGGACGGGCGCTGCTGGCTGCACCTGCCGGGCCAGCCCTCGGTGGAGCTGCAGCCGCGCGACGGCGTGTTCCTCTCGCGCGATGTGCCGCATTTCATCTCGCCCTATGCCGACCCGGACATGGCCTGCGCCCCGCAGGCCATGCGTCCCGCCACGGGCGATGCCGGCATCGGAGAGACGGCGCTGGCCTGCGGCTTCTTCACCTTCGAGGGGCCCATGCGCGGCCTGCTGGTCGATGCCTTCCCCGACCACCTGGTGCTGCGCGGCGACGACCATGCGATGAGCGGCGCCTCCATGCTGTTCGACCTGATGCGCGCCGAGGCGCTGCGCACGGGCACCGAGCCCTCGGCCGTGATGGACCGGCTGGTGGGCCTGCTGTTCTTCTACGGCCTGCGCCAGCTGGCGCATGGCGATGCGCGGGCGCGCGGCATCTGGAGCCTGCTGCGCCGGCCGGGCTTTGCGCCGCTCGTGGCCGAGCTGCTGCGCGAGCCGGCCCGCAACTGGAGCGTGGCCGACATGGCCGCGCGCGTGTGCCTGTCGCGCGCCACGTTCTTTCGGCAGTTCGCCGAGGCCTGCGGCCAGCCGCCCCAGCAATTCCTGCTGCTGCTGCGCATGCAGCTGGCCGCGCGCCGGCTGGCCCAGGGCGAGGCCATAGGCCAGGTGGCCGAGGCCGTGGGCTACGAGTCCTATGCGGCTTTCTCGCGCGCCTTCAAGCGCGTGATGGGCGAGCAGCCCGGCGCCTGGCAGCGCGCGCAGGCACGCTGCTGCTGAGCCGCCATCCGAGCCCGCTGCATCTGCCTGCGGGTTGACACGTTCGGGCATAAATCCGCGACGCGGCGGCATTGATGGCAAGGGGGGGCGCGGCCGATCATGAAGGCATTCCTTCATTCCTGCAAAACACCATGGCACGCCTGACCCTGCACACCCCGCAAACCGCCCCTGAAGCCAGCCGCCCCTTCGTGGAGCGCGCCCTGGCCGGCAACGGATTCCTGCCCAACCTGATCGCCATCCTGGCCAACTCGCCCCAGGCGCTGGAGACCTATGTGACCGTGGGCCAGATCAACGCGCGCGCCCAGCTCACGCTGGCCGAGCGCGAGGTGGTGCAGATCACGGCGGCGCGCATCCATGGCTGCGACTTCTGCGTGGCCGGCCACACCAAGCTGGCCTTCAAGCAGGCCGGCCTGACCCAGGCCGAGGTGGTGGCGCTGCAGGACGGCCGCGACACGGGCCAGCCGCGCCTGGACGCCGTGCGCCGCTTTGCCGAAGCCGTGATCGCCACGCGCGGCGCCGTCGCCGACGAGGCCCTGGCCGCCTTCCATGCAGCAGGCCTGAGCGAGCAGCAGGCACTGGAGGTGGTGCTGGGCATCAGCCTGGCCACGCTGTGCAACTTTGCCAACAGCCTGGCGCAAAGCCCCGTCAACCCGCAGCTGCAGCCCTATCTGCCCGAACAGTTCCGACAACCGCAGGAGAACGCACATGCTGGCTGATTCGCTGCGGCAGTGGCTGGACGCCCATGCCGACTCCCTGGACGAAGGCCCCGCGCATGCGCACGAGGTGCTGCCCCGGCTGGCGCAGCACGGCCTGTTCGGCCTGGGCGTGCCCGTGGCCGAGGGCGGGCAGGGCGGCAGCCTGGGCGATGCGCTGGAGGCCATTGCCGGCGTGGCCGGGCATTCGCTGACGGCGGGCTTCGTGTTCTGGGCGCAGCGCGCCTTTGTCGAATACCTGCTGCAGTCGCCCAACGCGGCGCTGCGCCAGCGCTGGCTGCCGGGCCTGCTGCAGGGCACGCAGGCGGGCGCCACGGGCCTGTCCAACGCCATGAAGTACCTGGGCGGCATCGAAGCCCTGCAGGTCGAGGCCACGCCCGTCGGCACTGTCGGCGCTGTCGGCGCCGACGGCCTTGCACTGCGCGGGCGCGTGCCCTGGGCCACCAACCTGGTGCCGCCGGGTCGCTTCGTGGTGGCCGTTGCCGTCTCGCGCAGCGACGGTGCAAAGCCCTTCGTGGCCGCGCTGCCCGGCGATGCGGCGGGCCTGCAGCGCAGCGCCGACCTGGACCTGATCGCGCTGCGCGGCAGCCATACGGCGGCGCTGTCCATCGAGGGGCTGCAGATCGGCCCGGCCGATGTGATCCATGCCGACGCCAACCATTTCCTGCCGCGCGTGCGGCCCGCCTTCATGGGCCTGCAGCTGGGGCTGTGCATCGGCCTGGCGCGCGCCTCGCTGGCGGCGGCCTCGGCCCGTGCCGGCGCCGGGCGCGATGTGCTGGGAGGCCCGCTGCAGCAGCAGCGCCACGCGCTGGAACTGGCCACGGCCACGCTGCATGCGGGCCTGTCCGACGGGCGTTTTCTTGACCGACCTCAAGCCCTGTTCCGCCTGCGCCTGGAATTGAACGACATCGTGCAGCAGTCCCTGCAGCTGGAGCTGCACGCCAGCGGCGGGCGCGCTTATCATCGCGACCAGCCGCTGGGATTTGCGCGCCGTTGGCGCGAGGCGGCCTTCATCCCCATCGTGACGCCCAGCGTCACGCAGCTACAGGGTGCGCTGGCTGGCGCGGCCCTGGCAACCACCAGTTCATGACCCAGACGGAAGCTTTCTCCCCTGACGCTCCCGCGCCCGTGCTGCAGGCACGCGGCGCGGGCTTTGGCTATGCGCCCGGCAAGGCCGTGTTCGAGGACATCTCCCTGAGCATTGCCCCGCGCGAGATCGTCTGCCTGCTCGGCGGCAGCGGCTGCGGCAAGTCCTCGCTGCTGCGCGTGCTCGGCGGCCTGGAGTCGCCGGACGGCGGCGCCTGGAGCCGGGGCGAGCTCCAGTTCCTCGGCCAGCCGCTGACCGCGCCGCACCCGCGCGCGGGCTTCGTGTTCCAGCAGCCCAGCCTGCTGCCCTGGCTGGACGCGCGGCGCAACGTGGGCTTCGGCCTGGACTTCGAGCGCCAGCCGAAGCTGGAGGCCGAGGCCCGCAGCCAGCGCGTGGAGCAGGCGCTGCAGGCCGTGGGCCTGGGCGGCAGCGGCGCGCTCTACCCCTCGCAGCTGTCGGGCGGCATGGCCCAGCGCGTGGCCCTGGCGCGCGCCCTGGCCCGCGAGCCGCAGCTGCTGCTGGCCGACGAGCCGTTCTCGGCCCTGGACGCCATCACGCGCGCCGAGATGCAGGAGCTGATGGTGGACGTGGTCCACCGCTGGCACACGGCCGCGCTGCTGGTCACGCATGACATCGACGAGGCCATCCTCGTGGGCGACCGCATCCTGCTGATGGGCGGGCGGCCCGGCCACATCGTGCGCGAATGGCGCGTGGACATAGCGCGCCCGCGCGAGGACGAGGCCGCCGCCGTGACCGCGCTGCGGCTGGACATCCTCTCGGCCCTGCACGGCGTGCGCCATGCGGCCCAGGCCTGATCCGGCTCGCCTGCCTGCCCGCCTGCCGATCCGCCTGCAGATCCGCCATTTCTTCGACTTCAACCATGCTCTTCTGAAAGGTCTTTCGCATGAGCTTCCAGGACCACCCTTCCTACACCCACATCTGCGCCTCGTCGGACTGCGGCTGCGGCCTCACGCGGCGCGACATGCTGCGCCTGGGCGCACTGGCCACGGCCTCGGTGGCCGCGCCGCTGCTGGCCGCAGGCGATGCGCGCGCCCAGGCCTTCAAGGGCGATGACCAGCCCGTGAAGATCGGCTACCTGCCCATCACCGACGCCACGCCGCTGCTGGTGGCCCACGGCAACGGCCTGTTCGAGGCCGAAGGCCTCAAGGCCGAGGCACCGCGCCTGTTCCGCTCCTGGGCCCAGATCGTCGAGGCCTTCGTCTCGGGCCAGGTCAACGTCATCCACCTGCTCACGCCCTCCACGCTGTGGGTGCGCTACGGCGCCAAGTTCCCCGCCAAGATCGTGGCCTGGAACCACGTCAACGGCTCGGGCCTGACCGTGCTGCCCGAGATCCAGAAGGTGCAGGACCTGGGCGGCAAGACCGTGGCGATCCCGTTCTGGTACTCCATCCACAACATCCTGCTGCAGGACGTGCTGCGCAAGGCCGGCCTCACGGCCGTGACGCGGGCGCGCGGCGGTGCCGTTGCGGCCAACGAGGTCAACCTCGTCGTGCTGGCACCGGCCGAAATGGTCTCGGCCCTGGCCGGCAAGTCGATCGCGGGCTTCATCGTGGCCGAGCCCTTCAACGCCGCCGCCGAGATCGCGGGCGTGGGCAAGATGCTGCGCTTCTCGGGCGATGTCTGGAAGGACCACGCCTGCTGCGTCACCTTCCTGGCCGAGCGCGATATCGCCGACAAGCCCGAATGGGCCCAGCGCGTGACCAATGCCGTGGTCAAGGCCCAGCTGTGGACGCGCGACAACCGCCTGGCCGCCGCGCGCCTGCTGTCGAGCACCGGCGAGCGCCGCTACACGCCGCATCCGCAGCAGACGCTGTCCAAGGTGCTGGCCGCCACCGACTACGCCAGCTACGAGGCCAGCGGCGTGGTCGTCAACAAGGGCTGGCACCAGCGGCGCATCGACTTCCAGCCCTATCCCTATCCGTCGTACACCGAGCAGCTGGTGCGCGCAATCAAGGCCACCAAGGTCGAGGGCGACACGCGCTTCCTCGACAAGCTGGAGCCCAGGTTTGCGGCCACCGACCTGGTGGACGACCGCTTCGTGCGCAAGGCCATCCAGGCCGTGGGCGGCCCGCAGGTCTTCGGCATTCCGGCCGATTTCTCGCGCCGCGAAACCATCGTGGTGTGAGCCAGGTGTTGCGACGTATTGGATTGCCGCTGCTGGGCGCGGCCCTGGTCCTGGCCCTGTGGTGGGTGGGCGGCGCGCTGCTGGCGCGCAGCACGCCCGTGGCTGCGGCCTTCGCGCCCTGGCCTTCGCTGCAGGCGCTGGGCCAGCTGCTGACGGGCGCCGACATCTGGATGCACACCCTGCTGAGCCTGCAGCGCGTGGCCGTGGGCCTGCTGCTGGCCTTCGTGGTCGGCGTGCCGCTGGGCGTGCTGGTGGGTCTGTCGCGCGGGTTCTCGCAGGCGTTCTCGCCCGTGTTCCAGTTCCTGCGCATGATCTCGCCGCTGTCGTGGATGCCCATTGCCGTGATGGTGCTGGGCGTGGGCGACGCGCCCGTGTACTTCCTGCTGGCCTTCGCCGCCGTCTGGCCCATCCTGCTGAGCACGGCGGCCGGCGTGGCCCAGCTGGACCGCAACTGGCTGCTGCTGGCACGCAGCCTGTCGGCCACGCGCACCGAGACCGTGCTGCGCGTGGTGCTGCCCGGCATCACGGCCCAGATCCTCACGGGCGTGCGCCTGGCCATCGGCATCATCTGGATCGTGCTGGTGCCCGCAGAAATGCTGGGCGTATCGGCCGGCCTGGGCTACTTCATCCTCGACACGCGCGACCGCCTGGCGTATTCGGAGCTGATGGCCGCCGTGGTGCTGATCGGCGCCCTGGGCTATGCGCTGGACCATGCGGCGCGGTGGCTGCACCAGCGCTGGATGCACTGAGCGGCCGGCATCACCGGGGCATCAGGCCTTCGGCATGTCGTCCACCGGGGCGGCATGCCCGGTGGCCACGATGGCCTGGACCAGCAGGGCGATCAGCGTGTCCTGCAGGGGCGACGGCGCCGCTGCCTCCAGCGAGGCAATGGCCAGCTGGTAGCGGATGCGCGGCCTGAACGGGCGGCTGGACAGGGCGCCGGGCTGGCAGTAGCTGGCCAGCAGGCCGTTGACCATGGACACGCCCAGGCCCTGCGCCACATGGGCGCAGGCCTCGCCCACGGAATGCACCTCCACGGCCACGCGCGGCTGCACGCGCGCATGGCGAAAGGCCATGTCGATCTCCTGGCGGATCTCGCGCTGGCGGCCCAGCAGGATCAGCGGGGCGTCCACCAGATCTGACGGCGTCACCTCGTCCAGCGCCTGCAGCGCATGGCCTCTGGGCATGATGCAGACGGCCTCGGACTCCAGGCAGGCCCGCGTGCGCAGGCCGGGCATGGTCATGGGCAGGCGCACCAGGCCGATGTCGGCGTCGCGGCTCAGCAGGGCCCGCTCGGTCTCGGTATAGGAGCCCGACAGCACTTCCAGCACCACGTCGGGATGCGCCTGCATGAACTGGTGGGCAATGGCCGGCATCAGCGAGGTGGCCAGGGTGCCGGGCACGGCCACCTTGAGCAGCCGGCGCTTGAAGCCGCCCAGCCGCAACTGCTCGGCATGGCGGCGAAAGCACTGGGCCGAATCCATGAGAACCTGGGCGTCGTGCAGCAGGGCCTCGGCCTCCTGCGTGGGCACCAGGCGGCCTTTTTCGCGGATGAAAAGCCGCAGGCCCAGGTCCTGCTCCAGCTGGGCCAGCAGGCGGCTGATGCCGGGCTGGGACAGCCCCAGGCGCTCGGCCGCACCCGTGGTGGAGCCGCTGAGCATGATGGCCTGGAAGGCTTCGAGTTGCTTGAAATTCATGGGTTGTACAGGCGGTGCTTGCATGATGGCAGCGCGGCCGGGGGCGCGCACGGCGCATCACGAATCGCATAGGGTAATACGCGTCCGTCATACCGTTGTGGTGGATGCGGGGGCTCCTGAGAATCGGCGGCGTCAGAACACGCACAACACAAGGAGCAAGATTCCATGAAGGCCCTGCCAAGCATTGCCGCCGTCTGCAGCCTGTCCATCGCTGCCCTGGGCCACCCGATTGCGCATGCGCAGGACATGCAGGTCTACGGCCAGATCCGGCTGACCGTGAACCACCTCAAGACCGGCAATGCCGGCTCCACCATGGAAGAGCGCGACAACGCCTCGCGCCTGGGCTTTCGCGGCAAGGAGGAGCTGGGCGGCGGCCTGCAGGCGCTGTTCGGCATGGAGATGGGGCTGGATGCGGACACGGGCTCGCTGACCACGCCGGCCTTTCGCAACAGCTACGTGGCGCTGCGCGGCAGCCTGGGCACGGTGGCCCTGGGCCGGCTGGACTCGGCCAATCCCACGGGCTCGCCGCTGTACTCGCAGGTCACGGGCATCACCTCGTTCGCGGCCAATGACGCCGGGGCCACGGCCATCGGCACCTCCATGCTCAATGCGCGCAACCGCACCTCCAATTCGCTGGGCTACCAAAGCCCGTCGTGGGGCGGCACGGTGTTCCGTGCGCGCTACTACCTGCGCGGCGATGCCAAGGCCCCAGGGCTGGAGGACGACGCCAGATCGCTGGACCTGGGCCTGAGCTACGCCGCAGGCCCGTGGACGGCCGGCCTGGGCTACGCCAAGGACACGCGCGCCGGGGGCCTGCTGGCCAACGAGTTCGACAGCAAATGGCAGATGGGCCTGCGCTACAGCTTTGGTGCCATCGAGCCCTATGTGCTGCTGGGCCGTGACCGCTTCAACCACAAGCCCGGCGTCTCGCGCGCCGACGTGGACTACTGGATGCTTGGCACGCGGCTGCGCCATGGCGCACACGCCGTGGTGCTCAACCTGATGCAGCGCGACGTGCAGACCTCGCTGACCGGCAAGCGCAGGCGCCAGCAGCTGGCCTATACCTATGCGCTGTCCAAGCGCACCGAACTGCAGGCCTTCGTGGACCACGACGGCGTGGACTCCAGCCGCCCCAACGTGGCCGTGCGCGCCATCGGCGCGGGCGTGCGCCATGACTTCTGACCGTCCTGCACACCCGCATCAAGAATGGAGATTCCCATGACCCACTTCCAACGCTTCCTGTCCATGGCTTTCCTGGCACTGGGCCTTGTGCTGGGCCTGGCGCCCTTGCCCGGCCATGCGGCCGAATTCCCGGAAAAGCCCGTGCGCATCGTCGTGCCGTTCCCCGCCGGTGCCGCAGCCGATGCCGCCATGCGCGTGGTGGCCCGCAAGATGTCCGAGCTGTGGCGCCAGCCCGTGGTCATCGACAACCGCCCCGGCGTGCATGGCTTCCAGCTGGTGTCCTCCGCGCCGGCCGATGGCTACACCCTGCTGCTGGGCGCGGGCTCGGGCATGGTGACGGCGCCGCTGCTGTCCAGCAAGCTGTCCTACAACCCCTCGCGCGACTTCGTGCCCGTGGGGCGGGTGCTGATCAACGTGCCCATCCTGACCACGCACCCCAGCCTCAATGTGAGCACCGTGCAGGAGCTGGTGGCGCTGGCGCGCAAGAACCCCGGCGCGCTGAACTACAGCTCCAGCGGCAACGGCACGCCAGGCCATCTGTCCATGGAAATGTTCCAGGCTGCCACGGGCACGCGCATGCTGCAGATTCCCTACAAGGGCGGCGCGCCCGCCGTCAACGAACTGGTGGGCGGCCATGTGCAGCTGGGCATCAATGCCGTGCCCAGCGTGGTGCTGCAGATCAAGGCCGGCAAGCTCACGCCGCTGGCCGTGGCCAGCGCCACGCGCTCGCGCGCCCTGCCGCAGGTGCCCACCATGGCCGAGGCGGGCGTCAAGGACTTCGAATACGACATCTGGTATGCGCTGTTCGCGCCCACCGGCACGCCGCCTGCGGTGGTGGCCAAGGTCAATGCCGCGCTGGTGCGCTCGCTGCAGGACCGTGAAGTGGCCAAGTCTCTGGAGGCGCAGGGCGCCGAGCCCGCGCCCACCACGCCCCAGGAGCTGGCGCGCTTCATGCAGGAAGACACGGCGCGCTGGGCCAAGCTGGTCAAGGAACGCAACCTCAAGCTCGACTGAGCGCCAGCAGCATGAGCAACACATCAATCACCGAGCTGGGCGGCGTGGTCCGCCACAGCCTCACCGTGCCCATGCGCGATGGCGTGCGCCTGGCCACCGACCTGTATCTGCCCGAGAACCTCGGCCCCCACGAACCCGGCCCGCTGCCCGTGCTGCTGGAGCGCACGCCCTACGGCAAGAACGAGGAAACGCGCCGCGAGCGCAGCGCGGCCAACCCCCTTCCCATGCGCCGGGGCGAGGTGGCGGCCCGCTTTGCGCGCGAAGGCTATGCCGTGGTCGTGCAGGACTGCCGGGGCCGCTTCGGCTCCGAAGGCCAGTTCACCAAATACCTGGGCGAGGCCCACGATGGCGCCGACACCCTGCAATGGATCATGGAGCAGCCCTGGTGCAACGGCAGCGTGGGCACCTACGGCCTGTCCTACGCCGCACACACGCAGACTGCGCTGGCCACGCAAAGGCCGCCGGGCCTCAAGGCCATGTTCCTGGAATGCGGCGGCTTTGCGAATGCCTACCGGGGCGGCATACGCCATGGCGGTGCCTTCGAGCTGAAGCAGGCCGTCTGGGCCCTGCGCAATGCGCGCAGCGGCAGCAACCACCTGGAGCCCGCAGCGCGCCAGGCGCTGGAGCAGGCCGACATCGGCCGGTGGTGCCTGCGCCTGCCCTGGTCGCGCGGCGACTCGCCGCTGCAGTGGGCGCCCGAGTACGAGGACTACCTGTTCAGCCAGTGGGAGCGCGGCAGCTTTGACGACTACTGGCGCCAGCCCGAGCTGTACGCCGCCGGCCACTACGGCGCCTTCGACGGCCTGGCCGTGATGCTGATGTGCGGCTGGTGGGACCCGTATGCGCAGACCACCACGGACAACTACCTGGGCCTGTCGCGCGGCGATGGCCGGGTCCGCATGGTGCTGGGCCCCTGGACCCATGGCGAGCGCAGCGTCCCGCATGCGGGCGATGTGGATTTCGGGCCCGATGCCGTGCTCGACGGCGCACTGGCCGAAGACTACGTGGCCATGCGCCTGGCCTGGTTCGACCACTGGCTCAAGGGCCGGCCCATGCCCGCGCGCCAGCAAGCCGCCGTGCGCTACTTCCGCATGGGCGGCGGATCGGGCGCGCGCACGGCCCAGGGCCGGCTGGACCACGGCGGGGCCTGGCGCAGCGCCGACCACTGGCCCGTGCCCGGCACGCAGCCCACGGCCTGGCACCTGCACGCCGACGGCAGGCTGGCCCGCGAGCCCGCGCCGCAGCCGGGCGTGCGCAGCTACCGCTTCGACCCGGCCTGCCCCGTGCCCACCCTGGGCGGCTCCATCACCTCGGGCGAGCCGCTGATGTTCGCAGGCGCCTACGACCAGGTCACGCACGAGAGCACCTTCGCCGCCCGCCCGCCCTACGGCCCGCTGTCCGAGCGTGGCGACGTGCTGGTGTTCCAGACCGAGCCGCTGCAGCAAGACCTGGAGGTCACGGGCACCATCACCATCGAGCTGCAGGTGTCCTCGTCCGCGCCCGACACGGACTTCACCGCCAAGCTCATCGACCAGTACCCGCCCAGCGCCGACCATCCGCAGGGCTATGCGATGAACATCACCGACGGCATCCTGCGCTGCCGCTACCGCAACTCATGGGAGCAGCCCGAGCTGATGACGCCCGGCGAGGTGGTGGCCATCACCATCGAGCCCATGCCCACCTCCAACCTGTTCCGCAAGGGCCACCGCATCCGCCTGGACATCTCCAGCAGCAACTTCCCGCGCTTCGACGTGAACCCCAACACCGGCGCGCCCGAGGGCAGTGCAGGACCCATGCAGGTGGCGGTCAACAGCCTGCACCTGGGCGGGGCGCATGTGTCGCGCGTGGTGTTGCCGGTGGTGGGAAGGCTGGTGGACAGGGCCGTCTGATCGGCACTAGGCACTAGCGGCGCTATCGAAGCTATCGGCCCTACTGGCCCTACTGGCCTGTGGGACGGTAGGCAATGCCAAACCGCTGGGCCAGCGCGTGCAGGCGCTTGTCCAGCGACCACAGGCTGGCGCCTGAAGACATGAGTGCCGAGGCCAGGAGCGTCATGTCCACCAGGCCGCAGCCCAGACCAAAGAGCTGCTCGCGCTCTATCAAGGCCATCACTTCGCGCATGCTGGCCTGCCGGGCAGGCTTGAGCCGTTGAAGGTCTGCGAGCGTGCGTGCGCGTGCCGGTGGCGTGCCGCAGGCCAGTTCGCCCAGCACCAGGGGGTGCATGAGCGTCATGTCTTGCTGCAGCAGCTGCACCAGGTGAGGATTGCCCTGCCTGAAGTGATCGATCCAGACCGAGGTATCGACCAGAACGGGATTCATGGCTCGATGCCCTGTGGGCGACGGGGAATCTCCCGCATGTCCGGTGCGCTGCCTCCCAGCGCGGCCAGGCGCTTGGCCGCCTGCACTCTCACGAAAGTCTTGACGGCTTCGCGAAACAGGTCGGCCTTGTCCATTTCTGGCTCCGCCAGCTCCAGCGCTTCCTCGTACAAGGCGTCGTCGATGGTGACCGTGGTTCTCATGGTGGACCTCATTGCATCAATGTTGAAGCAAGTTTGCATCCAATGGAGCATCCCTGCAAGTGATCCGTTGCCGCCCTCCTGGCGGACACGGGACGGCAGCCGGCTTTGCCTGAATGGTGTTTTTAGTCTATTGGTTGTACCATGCAACCAAATTGCGAAGGAACATCGCCATGGACATGCAGCAGCGTCAGTTGGAACTGGCCGGTCCCCTGCCAGCCCTTGCACCATCGGGGCGGCTCCGGGGGCGTGTCTGCCTGGTGGTGGGCGCCACCAGCGGCATAGGCCGGGCTACCGCCTTGCGCATGGCCGAGGAGGGCGCTGCCGCCGTGGTGGTCACGGGGCGCCGCCGTGAGCTGGGCCTGCAGCTGGAGCAGGAAATCCGGCAGCGGGGGGCAGACGGCCTTTTCCTGGCCTGCGATGCAACGCGGCAGGAGGACATGGCGGCGGTGGTGGAGCAGGCCGTGGAGCGCTTCGGGCGGCTGGACGCGGCCTTCAACAATGCGGGCTTCCAGGAGCGGCGTGCCGTGCTGGCCGAGCAGGATGACGCGGTCTTTTCCCAGGTCTTCGATACGAATGTGCGTGCGGTCTTCCACGCCATGCGCCATGAACTGGCGGCCATGCTGGCCGCGGGCGGCGGCACCATCGTGAACAACACCAGCGTCAGCGGCATACGCAATCCCAACCCGGGCCTGTCGCTGTACGGCGCCTCCAAGGCGGCGGCCCTGTCGCTGACCCGCGCCGCCGCCATGGAGTACGCGCCGCGCGGCATCCGCATCAATGCCGTTGCCCCTGGCCGCGTGGTCACGGACATGATGCTGGGCTCAGGCATTGCCGACATGCATGCCGTGGCGGCGGGCCTGCCGCTGCGGCGCATGGGCCATCCGCAGGAGGTGGCCACGGCCGTCGTCTGGCTGATGTCGGACGAGGCGGCCTTTGTGGTCGGGCACTGCCTGGCGACCGATGGCGGCTTCCTGGCCGGATGAGCCTGCCCGGGGCAAGTCCGTTGTGCGAAGTGAGCACTACCGGGTTTGATATGATGACTGTATAAAGATACAGTTTTCGAGCGGCCTGGCTGCCCGATCTGCCAGGCCCATGCTCCCTCCCCACCGCTTCTACTACCTGCACAACTTCCAGCGCGCGCTGGACTGGATTGGCCAGCGTTACGGCGATCTGCTGGACGCGCCCGAGCAGGCATTCCTCACCCGTTTCACGCAGCTGCCCCAGCCCTCGCAGGCGCTGATGGTGCGTTTGCTGATGCGGCGCGGGCCGTGGTTTCGGGCCGGCAAGCTGGTGTACGAAGAGATTCCCGCCATTGCCGACGCGGCCGCGCCCCTGCTGGAGCTGGGCTGGCTGGATGCGGGCCACCCCATGGCGCTGGAGGAGCTGTTTGCGCTGCACACCAAGCCCGAGCTGCTGCAGCTGTTCGCAGGCGCACCCGTTCACTCAGGCCTGCGCAAGGCCGAGCTTTTGCAGGCCCTGCAGCCCCTGCATGAGGCGCCCAGGCCCTATGCGCAGTGGCAGCCCCAGGGTGTCGCAGCCGGCGAATCCGCCTGGCGTGTGATGGTGGGCGCGCTGTGCGAGCGCTTTCGGCTGATGTTCTTCGGCAACCTCTACCAGGACTGGTCGGAATTCGTGCTGGCCGACCTGGGCGTGTTCCGCTACGAGGCCGTGGCCTTCGATGCGGCGTCGCGGGCCTTCCAGTCGCGTGCCGATGTCGATGGCTACCTGGCCCTGCAGGCCTGCCGCGCGGCGCTGGATGAGGGCGTGGAGATCGATGCGCTGCTGCAGCAGGTGGCCGGATGCGCCAGCGGCAATGCCTGGCTGGAGCAGCGCCGCGCCAAGGTGCTGCTGCGCATAGGCCAGGCCTGCGAGCGCATGCAGGACTGGGAGCGTGCCGAGCAGGCTTATGCGCAAAGCCGCTACCCCGGCGCCCGCCACCGGCGCATGCGCGTGTACGAGCGCATGGAGCGCTTTGCCGATGCCATGGCGCTGGCCCAGGCCGCCCAGGCCCAGCCCGAGAGCGACGAGGAGCTGCAGCGCGTGGCGCGCATGCTGCCGCGCCTGCGCCGCAGCCTGGGGCAGGGCGCGCGCGGGCGTGCGGCGGCGCTGGCGCCCGTGGTGGCGCAGATGCGCATGGACGTGGAGCTGGAGCTGCCGGCGCGGCCCGCATCGGTCGAGTACGTGCTGCGCGACCACTGGCACAGCGACTCCGCGCCGGTGTTCTACGTGGAGAACGCGCTCATCAACTCGCTGTTCGGTCTGCTGTGCTGGCCGGCCATCTTCGCGCCGCTGCCGGGCGCCTTCTTCCACCCCTTCCAGAGCGGCCCGGCCGACCTGTCCGCGCCCGACTTCGTGCAGCGCCGCGCAGCCTTGTTCGAGGAATGCCTGGCGCATCTGGACGATGGCAGCTGGCGCGAGGTCATCGTGCAGCGCCATGCCGACAAGCAGGGCCTGCAGTCACCCTTCGTGTTCTGGGGCACGCTGAGCGCGCCGCTGCTGGCGCTGGCGCTGGACTGCATTCCAGCCGCCCACCTCAAGCTGTTCTTTGCGCGGCTGCTGCGCGACGTGCAGGCCAACCGCACGGGCTTTCCCGATCTGGTGCGTTTCTGGCCGGCCGAGCGCCGCTACGAACTGGTCGAGGCCAAGGCCCCCGGCGACAAGCTGCAGGACAACCAGATCCGCTGGCTGCAGTACTGTGCCGAGCACGGCATTCCCGTGCGCGTGTGCCATGTGCAGTGGCGCGGCCAGCCGCTGGGAGAGGCCGCGTGAGCTACACCGTGGCCGTGCGCGCGCTGTGCGAGTTCACGGCGCGCGCGGGCGACCTGGACCTGCGCTTCACACCCGCGCCCAGCGCGCTGGAGGGCATGGCCGGCCACAGCCTGGTGCAGTCGCGCAGGGGCAAGGACTACGAGACCGAGATCAGCCTGGCCGGTGAGTACGGCGACCTGCGCGTGCGCGGCCGTGCCGACGGCTTCGACGCCGGGGCTGGCCAGCTCGAGGAAATCAAGACCTACCGCGGCCAGATCGAGGGCGTGCGCGCCCATCACCGCGCCCTGCACTGGGCCCAGGCGCGCATCTACGCCCATCTGCTGTGCCAGGCGCGCGGCCTGCAGCGGCTGCGGGTGGCCCTGGTGTATTTCAACGTGGGCAACTCGGAGGAAACCGTGCTGGTGCAGGAGGAAGACGCGGCCACGCTGCGCGCCTTCTTCGAGCAGCAATGCGCGCTGTTCCTGGACTGGGCACGCAGCGAGGCCGCCCACCGCGCGGCGCGCGAGGCGGCGCTGGCCGCGCTGCGCTTTCCCATGCAGGGCTTTCGCGCGGGCCAGCGCGAGCTGGCCGTGGCCGTCTACCGCGTGGCGCGCGCGCAGCAGGGCGGCCAGTGCCTGATGGCGCAGGCGCCCACGGGCATCGGCAAGACGCTGGGCACCATCTTCCCCATGCTCAAGGCCATGCCGGACCAGGGCCTGGACCGCCTGTTCTTCCTGACGGCCAAGGGCACGGGCCACGCTCTGGCACTGCAGGCGCTGGCCAGCGTGAACCGGCAGATCGCCGAACAGCACCAGCCACCGCCGCAGGAACCGGCTGCGCCACAACCGCTGCCCTCGCCACCCGCACCGCCCACACCGTCCGCGCCACCCGCAAGGCTGCGCGTGCTCGCCATCCTGGCGCGCGACAAGGCCTGCGAGCATCCCGACAAGGCCTGCCACGGCGACTCCTGCCCGCTGGCGCGCGGCTTCTTCGACCGGCTGCCCGCCGCGCGCGCCGCCGCGCTGCAGCAGGCGCCCTGGGACCCGCCTGCCGTGCGTGCCGTCGCCCTGGCGCACGACATCTGCCCCTACTACCTGTCCCAGGAACTGGTGCGCTGGAGCGACGTGGTCGTGGCCGACTACCACTACTTCTACGACAGCGCCGCCATGCTGTACGCGCTCACCCAGGCCCAGCAATGGAAGGTGGGCGTGCTGGTGGACGAGGCCCACAACCTGCTCGAGCGCGCGCGCCGCATGTACACGGCCGAGCTGTCGCAGTTTGCCCTGGCCGCCGCCCGCAAGGCGGCCACCGGCGCGGTGCGCAAGGCGCTGGACCGTCTCAGCCGCAGCTGGAGCGCGCTGAACAGGGAGCAGACCGCCAGCTACCAGGCCCATGAGGAAGTGCCCGCAGGCCTGCTGGGCGCCGTGCAGCGCGCCGTGGCGGCCATCGGCGATGCCAATGCCGACAGCCCCATGCTGCCCGGCGACCCCGTGCTGGACTTCTACTGGGAGGCGCTGCAGTTCATGGCGCTGGCCGAGCAGTTCGGCGGCCATGCGCTGTTCGATGTCCACCTGCTGCCCGGGCGCTCAGGCCCCCGTCGCACGCCGGCATCCACGCTGTGCATACGCTGCGTGGTGCCCGCGCCCCACCTGGCGGCACGCCATGCGGCGGCCCATGCCTCGGTGCTGTTCTCGGGCACGCTGAGCCCGCCGCACTTCTACCGCGACATCCTGGGTCTGCCCGAAGGCACGCACTGGCTGGAGGCCGACTCGCCCTTCCAGGCCGACCAGCTCGATGTGCAGGTGGCCGGCCACATCTCCACGCGCTACCGGGACCGCGACCGTTCGCTGCGGCCCATCGCCGACCTCGTGGCCGCGCAGTACGCGCGCCGGCCGGGCAACTACCTGTGCTTTTTCAGCAGCTTCGACTACCTGCAGCGCGTGGCCGAATGCCTGCAGCGCGCCCATCCCGATCTGCCGGTCTGGCTGCAGACCCCGTCCATGGACGAGGAGGGCCGCGCGGCCTTCCTGGCCCGCTTCACCGAAGCCGGGCAGGGCGTGGGCTTTGCCGTGCTGGGCGGGGCGTTCTCCGAGGGCGTGGACCTGCCCGGCGAGCGCCTCATCGGCGCCTTCGTGGCCACGCTGGGCCTGCCCCAGGTCAATCCCGTGAATGAAGAGATGAAGCGCGCCATGGACCGCCAGTTCGGCGCGGACAAGGGCTATGACTACAGCTATCTCTACCCGGGCCTGCGCAAGGTGGTCCAGGCCGCAGGCCGCGTCATCCGCAGCGAGCGCGACCGCGGCGTGGTCTTTCTCATCGACGACCGCTATCGGCGCGGCGAGGTGCAGGCGCTGCTGCCGCGCTGGTGGCGGGTGGAGGGCATGCGATGATCCGGGCCCGCACCAGTCCACGACTGCCATCCCCACCCCCATCCAGTCCCCATCCAGGAGCCTTCCGAATGCCCCGCATGCGCTGCGCCATCCTTGCATTGACCCTGGGCCTGCTGGCCGGCGGCCCGGCTGCGGCAGGCGTGGTGCAGCCTGTGCCCGACAGGCAGGCCAGCGAGAACAAGATGCCGGCCTATCCCAAGGAAGCCAGGCGGCTGGAGCAGGAAGGCAAGGTGGTGCTGCGGGTTCTGGTGGGCGCCAGCGGAAAGGCACTGGCCGTGGATGTGGCAGACAGCAGCGGCTATCCTCTGCTCGACCAGGAGGCGCTGGACGCCGTGCGGACGTGGCGCTTTGTCCCCGGCACGCGCGACGGCGTGCCGGACAGCATGTGGACGCGCGTGCCCGTCACCTTCCTGCTGAAATAGCGGCATGCCGGTGGTGGCAGGTTTGTACCCGGTGCGTGCCCTGCGCAGCGACACAAGGAGCATTCCATGAAGATCGTCATCACCAGCGTGCTCGTCGACGACCAGGACAAGGCCCTGGCCTTCTACCGCGACGTGCTCGGCTTCGTTCTCAAGCACGACATTCCCATGGGCGGCGATGCGCGCTGGCTCACCCTGACATCACCCGGTGATGCCGATGGCGTGGAGCTGCTGCTCGAACCCGACATGCACCCGGCCGCCAGGCCGTTCAAGACCGCCCTGCATGCCGACGGCGTGCCGGCCACCTTCTTCGGCGTGGACGACGTGCAGGCCGAGTACGAACGCCTGAGCGCGGCCGGCGTGCGCTTCACCAGGCCGCCGACGCATCTGGGGCCGGTCACGATTGCGGTGTTCGACGACACCTGCGGCAATCTCATACAGATCAACCAGCGGCATTGAGCGGGGCCTGCGGCCCGTTCGCGCTCAGTCCCTGGCGGTGGGCTTGTCGTGCCGGGGCGGATCGATGCGCTCGATATTTCCCAGCAGCAGTGCGCGCCCCGCAAAGTTGCCGCCGGCGGTCTCCAGCGCAAAGCGCTCGGTGTCGCGGCCGCGCACTTCGGCTTCCAGCGTCTGGGCCTCGTCCTCGGTGGCGCCCAGGGCCAGCACGGCATGGTGGCCCATGAGCAGGGCGGACTCGAAGCTTTCGCGCACGACATGGTCGGCGTCCTTCTGGATGAGCTCCAGCGCGTGCTCGCGGTCATAGGCGCGCACGATGAGGCGGGCGTGCGGGCATTCGTGGCGCACGTTCTCCACGATGCGCGTGGCGGCGGCCTTGCTGTCCACGCAGACCAGGATGGCGCTGGCATGGCTGGCGCCGGCCGCATGCAGGATGTCGGCGCGCGCGCCGTCGCCGAAGTAGACCTTGAAGCCGTAGGGCTCGGCGTTGCGGATCACGTCGGGGTCGTTGTCGATGATGGACAGCTTGGCGCCACGGGCCAGCGGCCCTTGGCTGGCGATCTGGCCCACGCGGCCGAAGCCGATGACCAGCACGTTGCCGCGCAGGTCCTGCGGCGCCTCCACGCCGTCCAGCGACACGGCCTCGGCGCCTGCCAGGCGCTTGTGCAGCACCACCACCAGCGGCGTGATGGCCATGGACAGCACGACGATGGCCGTCATGTTGGCATGCACCTCGGGGTCGAGCACGCCGAGCTTGAGCGCCTCGGCAAACAGCACGAAGGCGAACTCCCCGCCCTGGGCCATGAGGATGGCGCGGTCCAGCGCATCGGCATGGCTGCTGCGTGCCACGCGGGCCACGGCGTAGATGCACAGCGCCTTGCCCAGCATCAGAGCGACCACGCCCAGGCCCACGATGCGCCAGTTCAGCGCCACCACCTCCAGGTTCAGCGCCATGCCCACGCCCAGGAAGAACAGGCCCAGCAGCAGGCCGCGGAAGGGCTCCACATCGGCCTCCAGCTGGTGGCGGAACGAGGATTCGGACAGCAGCACGCCCGCCACGAAGGCGCCCATGGCCATGGACAGGCCGCCCATCTCCATCAGCAGGGCGGCGCCCAGCACCACCAGCAGCGCGGCGGCCGTCATCACCTCGCGCGCCTTGGCCTTGGCCAGGATGCGGAACAGCGGGTTCAGCAGCCACAGGCCCGCGCCCACCAGCGCGCCCAGCGACAGCAGGGCCACGCCCGCGCGTTGCCACAGGGGCGAGGTGGCCACGGGAGCCGCATCGGCAGGCGCCAGAAAGGCCACCACGGCCAGCAGCGGCACGATGAGCAGGTCCTCGAACAGCAGGATGGAGACGATGCGCTGGCCGCGCGGTGCCAGGATGTCGCCACGCTCGGCCAGCACCTGCATGACGATGGCCGTGGAGGTCAGCACGAAGCCCGCGCCGCTGACGAAGGCCACCTGCCACGGAAAGCCGAAGGCCATGCCCACGCCCGTGAGCAGCAGTGCGCACACCACCACCTGCAGGCTGCCCAGCCCGAAGATCTGGCCGCGCAGGTCCCACAGGTGCGAAGGCTTCATCTCCAGCCCGATGACGAAGAGGAACATCACCACGCCCAGCTCGGCCACGTGCAGGATGGTCTGCGCGTCCGTCACCAGGCCCAACCCATAGGGGCCGATGGCCAGGCCGGCGGCCAGGTAGCCGAGCACGGCGCCCAGGCCCAGCCGCTTGAACAGCGGCACGGCCACCACGGCGGCCCCCAGCAGCGTGACGATTCCTACGAGCTGGCTTGCATTGCCTTCAGCTGCCATGTTGTGTTTCCTTTGTGTGAGCGTGCGTGCGGCAAGGCGGATTTCCATCCGCGAATTTGCGCGCAGGATAGCAAAGCCCGGTCCTGTGTAGAATCGCGCCCCCTCTGTGCCACCCCTCTGCGCTTACCTCACCGCCCAGCGCCATGCCCCAGATCCTCGTCCACGACCTCCGCAAGACCTACCGCATCCATGAACGCGACCCCGGCGTGATGGGCGCGCTGCGCGCGCTGGTGCATCCGCGCCATCGCACGGTGCAGGCGCTGGATGGCGTGTCGTTCGCACTGGAGCGTGGCGAGCTGCTGGGCTTCATCGGCCCCAACGGTGCGGGCAAGTCCACCACCATCAAGATCCTGTCGGGCATCCTGCGGCCCGATGGCGGGCGCGTGGAGGTGGACGGGCGCGACCCCTTCGCCGACCGCCAGCGCCATGTGGGCCGCATCGGCGTGGTCTTCGGGCAGCGCTCGCAGCTGTGGTGGGACCTGCCCGTGGGCGACGGCTTCAACCTGCTGCGAGACCTGTACCGGGTCGATCCGCTGCGCTTTGCGCGCACCCGCGATGAGCTGGTGGCCATGCTGAACCTGGAGCGGCTGCTGGACCAGCCCGTGCGCCAGCTGTCCCTGGGCCAGCGCATGCGCGCCGAGATCGCCGCGGCCCTGCTGCACGAGCCCGAGATCCTGTTCCTGGACGAGCCCACCATCGGCCTGGACGCACCCTCCAAGCTGGCCGTGCGCGAGTTCGTGCTGCGCGCCAACCGCGAGCGCGGCACCACGGTGCTGCTGACCACGCATGACATGCACGACATCGAGGCGCTGGCCCGGCGCGTCATCGTCATCGGCCATGGCCGCGTGCTGGCCGACTGCGCGGTCGATGCGCTGCGCGCCCAGGTCGTGGCGGCGCAGCGCGATGGCACGGTCGAAGGCCAAGGCGAAGGCGAAGGCGAAGGCGAGGGCGAGGGGCAGGACATGGCCATCGAGGCCGTGATCGCCCGCTTCTACGCCATGCATGGTGCCTCGGAGGTCTGAGCGCCATGGGACCGCACCAGCGCCTGCACCGCATGCACCGCCTGCAACACCTGCTGCGCCCCTACAAGGCCGCCTTCGCCTCGCGCTTTCTGCTGATGCTGCAGTACCGCACGGCCGCCTACGCGGGCTTTGCCACGCAGTGCTGGTGGGGCGCCATCAAGACCATGGTGCTGGCGGCGTTCTACGGCAGCGCCTCGGCATCGGCCGGCGCGCCCATCTCGCTGGAGCACGCCATCACCTACACCTGGCTGGCCCAGGGCCTGTTCGCGCTGCTGCCCTGGAGCGGCGACCCCGACGTGGCCCTGGCCGTGCGCACGGGTGCCGTTGCCTATGACCGGCTGCGGCCCGTGGATGCCTATGCGCTGTGGTTCGTGCGCTCGGCTGGCTGGATCGCCGCGCGCGTGCTGCCGCGCGTGGCGCTGATGGTGGCGTTTGCAGGGCTGGCCCTGCCGCTGATGGGGCTGGGCGCCTGGGGCTGGCAGCCGCCGGCCGGCTGGGCCGCAGGCCTGGGCTTTGCCGCCTCCATGCTGCTGGCGCTGCTGCTGTCCACGGCACTGGTCATGCTGCTGAACGTTGCCGCTGCCGCCGCGCTCAATGAAAAAGGCATCAACACGCTGGCCGCGCCCGTGGTCATCGTGCTGTCGGGCAACCTGCTGCCGCTGGCGCTGATGCCCGACGCCTGGCAGGCCGCTCTGCTGCTGCAGCCGCTGGCCGGTGTGATGGACATTCCTGCGCGCATCTATTTCGGCCAGATGGCCGGTGCGCAGATGCTGGCCTGCCTGGCGCTGCAAGCCTTGTGGATTGCCGTGATCGTGGCCCTGGGCCGCGTGGCCATGGCGCGCACCATGCGCGGCCTCGAAGTGCAGGGCGGGTGAGCGCCATGGCCAAGCAAAAAGGATCGCTGTCCATGTTCCTGCGCCTGGCGCTGGCCTCGCTGGGCGGGCAGGCGCGCTACCCGGCCTCGGCGCTGATGCTGACCCTGGGCCAGTTCCTGGTCACGGGCATCGAGGTCATCGCCGTCTGGGCGCTGTTCCACCGGTTTGGCGAGGTGCAGGGCTGGCGCATCGGCGAAGTGGCCGTGTTCTATGGCCTGGTGAACTGCATGTTCGCCCTGGCCGATGCGCTGGGCCGGGGCTTCGACGTGCTGGGCACGCAGTTCCTGCGCACCGGCGCCTTCGACCGCCTGTTGCTGCGTCCGCGCCCCGTGTGGCTGCAGCTCATGGGCCATGACGTGCGCATCAGCCGCCTGGGCCGCCTGCTGCAGGGCCTGCTGGTGCTGGGCTTTGCCACGGCCCAGGGCGCCGTGGCGTGGACGCCCCAGGCCGTCGCCGTGGCGCTGTTCGCCGTGGCGGGTGGCGTGGCGCTGTTCCTGGGCATCCTGGTGCTGCAGGGCGCGCTCTCGTTCTGGACCGTGGAAAGCCTGGAAGCCGCCAATGTGCTGAGCTACGGCAGCGTCGAGGCCGCCCAGTACCCGCTGGCCCTGTACGCGCAGTGGTTTCGCCGCCTGCTGACCTTCGCCGTGCCGCTGGCCTGCGTGGCCTACTACCCGGCGCTGGCCGTGCTGGGCAAGCCCGACCCGCTGGGCGCGCCGGCCTGGCTGGGCTGGGTCTCGCCGCTGGCCGGCTTTGCCTTCCTCTGGCTGGCCTCGGGCGCCTGGCGCATGGGAGTGAGGCATTACGCGTCCACGGGCAGTTGAAGCCGCCGCAGGCGCCGGTGCGCCACAGGCTCTGCGCGCAGGCGCTCGCGGCGTTGCAGCGCTTGCCAAGGCATGAGCCTTGGCGGCGCACTGCGCCTTGCGATCACCAGCGCGCAGAACCAACGCGGGTACTTAAAAGTGCATAACACGCTCTAGACTGCGCGCTTGCCTTACTCCGGGACACCAGACCATGACAGCAGATGAACGCTTCGCCCAGGCCGCCCTCGAGCTCGGCCACCGCTTCGATGGCGAGATCAAAATAGGCGGCAACTACAGCCCCGTCGTGCGCGACGGCCAGCAGCTGTTCGTCAGCGGGCAGATTCCCCGCGTGGGCGATGAAGTGCTCTACGTGGGGACGGTCGGCGCCGGGATCGACCTGGCATCGGCCAGAACGGCCGCCGCCATCTGCGCCATGCGCGCCCTGGCCTTCGTGCAGCGCGCAGCCGGCTCGCTCGATGCCGTGCGCGCCGTTGCACGCATCACCGTCTATGTGCGCTCGGCGCCCGATTTCACCCAGCAAAGCGAGGTGGCCGATGGCGCCTCCGACCTCATCGCCCGGGTGCTGGGCCCCGTGGGTGCCCACACGCGCACTTCGGTGGGCGTGCTGCAGCTGCCCAAGGGCGCTGCCGTGGAGCTGGACCTGATCGCCCGCGTGGACTGATCGCGCTACCCCTATCCCTATTCCTATCCCTATCCCTGGCCCGCTGGCGTTTCGTTGCGCGCCTTCCAGGCCCGCAGCGCCTGGCGGTACTCGTCCATGGCCAGGTCATAGCTGTCGAAGATGCAGGGGTCGCAGCCATTGCCGCAGCAGGCGTCCAGGTCGGGCTGCTCGGGCGGCTGGGGCATGGGGTCGGCGGAGGCGGCGGAATCTGCGGAAACGGGAATCGGCGCGGTGGTCATGGGGGCGATTGTCTCGCGCCACGGGGCTTTCTGTAGAGCACCAAAAGCAAACCCGCGCTGCCGACATGCAGCAGCGCGGGTTTGCTTGTTGACGCGTCTTACCGTCCGGTACGCTGCCTGCGCGCCATGCCCATGAAGCCGGCTGCTCCCGCCATCAGCGACAGCAGCAGCAGGCCCCAGCGGTCCAGCGTGGGAATGCTCTGTGCCGATGGGGGAGCCGGCACGGCCAGGATCACGGGGTCCACGAACTCGCCGTTGACCGTCTTGTCGTCATCGCGCAGGCCGCCGTCCACGATGGTGTAGCTGACCTGGTTGCCACTGATGGTGGGCGTGAAGGGCTGCCACTTGGGCGTTGCGGTGGCGTCGTACTTCATCAGCTGCGCGTTGGCGGGCACGGGGGACGTGAAGGTGAGGGTCACGGTCAGCGTGCTGCTGGGGGCGCACTGCTTGGCCGTGAAGTCCACGGCGGCCTGCGGGTAGGCAAAGGCCGCCGGCAGCGGGCCCAGCGAGCCGGCCACGGCAGAAGGCGAGGTGAAGTTGGCCGCAGTCAGCGTGCAGGTGGGGCTGCTGTTGGCAATGCCCAGATCCACACCCGAGCCCGAGGCGCTTTGCCTGGCCTCGCGCGTCACCGTCACCACATAGGTTTTCTTGGTCGTGCCGTCCTGCGCCGTGACTTCGATGGACACGGTATTGCTGCCCACATTCAGCGCCACCGGGGTGGAAGCCGCTGCGCCGTTGACCAGGATCGTGGCGCCCGCATCGGCTGCGGTGGCCGTCACTGTGACGGTGCTGCTGCTGTTGGGCACGGTGGCCGTGTAGGCCAGGGTGCCTGCACCAAAGCCCGGTGCGAGCGTGCCGCTGCTCAGTGCCAGGGCGCTGAGGTCGGCGTTGGTGGAGTTCACCACCAGGGTGTAGCTGGTGCTGCCCGAGGTGAACGGAGCACCCGTGCCCGTGGAGGAGTCCGTGGCCGTGATGGTGAAGGTGAAGCTTCCCGCCGCGGTGGGCGTGCCGCTCAGAACACCGGTGCTGGCGTTGAACGTCATTCCGGTCGGCAGCGTGCCGCTGCTGGCGTAGGTGTAGGGCGCCGTGCCTCCGCTGGCAGTGAAGGTCTGCCCTGCATAGGCCGTGTTCAGCCTGGCAGCCGGCAGCGTGGAAGCTGCAGGCGTCAGCACCACCGTGGCTGCCGTCACGCTGCCACTGTAGGTGCGCTGGCCGCTGATGCTGCTGTTGTCGGTCGCCTGCACCGTGAAGCTGAAGGCTCCGGCCGCCGTGGGCGTGCCGCTGATCACCCCGGCGGGCGACAGCGACAGGCCTGTGGGCAGCGTGCTGCCGCTGGCCATTGCAAAGGTGTAGGGGGTTGCGCCGCCGCTGGCGGTCAGGGTCTCGTTGAACGAGACGCCTACCTTGGGCGTGCCGGCCAGCGTCGCGGGCGTCACCGTGATGGCCACATAGGTGAATTGGCCTGCCGCGCCGGTGGCGCTGGTGCCGCCAGTCGTTGTGACGCGCACATCGACCGTGCCCGCCGATCCCGCAGGCGCTGTGGCCGTGATCTGCGTGGCGCTGTTGACCGTGAAGCCCGTGGCGGCCGTGCCGCCGAAGGTCACGGCCGTGGCGCCGGTGAAGTTCGTGCCGGTCAGGGTGACCGTGGTGCCACCAATCGAAGAACCGCTTGCGGGCGAGACCGAAGTCACCGTGGGTGCGGGCACATAGGTGAACTGGTCGGCCGCGCTGGTGGCGCTGGTACCGCCCACGGTGGTGATGCGCACGTCTACCGTGCCCGTGCCGGCAGGCGCGGTGGCCGTGATCTGCGTGGCGCTGTTGACCGTGAAGCCCGTGGCGGCCGTGGCGCCGAAGGTCACGGCCGTGGCGCCGGACAGGTTGGTGCCGGTCAGGGTCACCGTGGTGCCGCCCGCTTGTGGGCCGCTGGTGGGCGAGATGGAGGTCACCGTGGGCGCAGGCACATAGGTGAACTGGTCGGCCGCGCTGGTGGCGCTTGTACCGCCCGCGGTGGTGATGCGCACATCTACCGTGCCCGTGCCGGCAGGCGCGGTGGCCGTGATCTGCGTGGCGCCGTTGACCGTGAAGCCCGTGGCGGCCGTGGCGCCGAAGGTCACGGCCGTGGCGCCGGAGAGGTTGGTGCCGGTGATGACCACCGAGGTTCCTCCTGCGGTGGGCCCTGCCGTGGGCGAGACGGAAGTCACCGTGGGTGCGGACACATAGGTGAACTGGTCTGCCGCGCCGGTGGCGCTGGTGCCGCCAGTCGTTGTGACGCGCACATCGACCGTGCCCGGCGACCCTGCAGGCGCGGTGGCCGTGATCTGCGTGGCGCTGTTGACCGTGAAGCCCGTGGCGGCCGTGCCGCCGAAGGTCACGGCCGTGGCGCCGGAGAGGTTGGTGCCGGTGATGACCACCGAGGTTCCTCCTGCGGTGGGCCCTGCCGTGGGCGAGACGGAAGTCACCGTGGGTGCGGACACATAGGTGAACTGGTCTGCCGCGCCGGTGGCGCTGGTGCCGCCAGTCGTTGTGACGCGCACATCGACCGTGCCCGGCGACCCTGCAGGCGCGGTGGCCGTGATCTGCGTGGCGCTGTTGACCGTGAAGCCCGTGGCGGCCGTGCCGCCGAAGGTCACGGCCGTGGCGCCGGAGAGGTTGGTGCCGGTGATGACCACCGAGGTTCCTCCTGCGGTGGGCCCTGCCGTGGGCGAGACGGAAGTCACCGTGGGTGCGGACACATAGGTGAACTGGTCTGCCGCACTGGTGGCGCTGGTGCCGCCCCCCGTGGTCACGCGCACATCGATCGTGCCCGCGGCCTGGGCAGGCGCGGTGGCAGTGATCTGGGTGTTGCTGTTGACCGTGAAGCCGCTGGCGGCCGTGCCGCCGAAAGTCACGGCCGTGGCACCGGAGAAGTTGGTGCCGGTGATGGTCACCGTGGTGCCCCCACTGGTCGGGCCGCTGGTGGGCGAGATGGAAGTCACCGTGGGCGCGGGCACATAGGTGAACTGATCGGCTGCGCTGGTGGCACTGGTGCCGCCCACCGTGGTCACCGTCACATCGACCGTGCCAGCGCTGCCCGCGGGCGCGGTGGCGGTGATCTGGGTGTTGCTGTTGATGGTGTAGGTGGCGGTCGTGGCGCCGAAGCGCACGGCGCCGGTGCCAGGTGCTGCGGCGAAGCCGGTACCGGTGATGGTCACCGTGGTGCCGCCGCCGGTGGGGCCTGCCGTGGGCGAGATGGAGGTGACCGACGGTGCCGCCACATAGGTGAACTGGTCAGCGGCAACGGCGGGACTGGTGCCGACGGAGTTGCTGACGCGGATGTCCACGGTGCCCGTTCCGGGCGGCGCCGTGGCCGTGATGCTGGTGGCGCTGTTGACCGTGAAGCCGGTCGCTGCCGAGGCGCCGAAGTTCACGCCCGTGGTGCCGATGAAGTTCGTGCCTGTGATGGTGACCGCCGTGCCGCCCGCCTGAGGGCCCGCCGTGGGCGAGATGCTGGTGATCGTGGGCGTTGCCAGGTAGCTGAATTGATCGGCCCCGCTGATGGCGCTGGTGCCGCCCGCCGTTGTGACGCGCACATCGACCGGGCCTGTGCCCGCAGGCGAGGTGGCGGTGATCTGGGTGGCGCTGTTGACAACATAGCTGGTGGCGGTTGTCCCGCCGAATAGCACGGCGGTGGCGCCGGACAGGTCGGTGCCGGTGATGGTCACGCTGGTGCCGCCTGCCTGCGGGCCAAAGTTGGGCGAGACGGATGTCACCGTGGGCGCGGGCAGATAGGTGAACTGATTGGCTGTGGCAGTGACGCTGGTGCCGCCTGCCGTCGTGACGGTCACGTTCACCGTGCCCGATCCTGCCGGTGCCGTGGCCGTGATCTGGGTGGCGCTGTTGACCGTGAAGCTGGTCGCCGGCGTGCCGCCGAAGCTCACGGCGGTCACGATGGAGCTGCCGATCACGTTGGTGAAGTTGGCTCCGGTGATGGTGACCGGATATCCGCCAGCGGCCAGGCCGCTCGTGGGCGACAGTGCCGTCGCCGTGGGTGCGGCAGGGGGGAAGGGATCGACGGCCAGATCGTCGAAGGCGAAGTTGCCGCCTTCGCCAACCGTGGCGTTGTTGGATACCCGTACTTCGTCCACATCAGCCAGCGCGCTCAGATCGATAGGGACGAATTGCTGGGTCATGGGAGACGTCTTGGTGACCGTCACGATGGCACCGGACACGGGGCTGCCGCCGCGATAGCCCGTGAGTGTGAACTGGGTCATGGAGCCGTAAGCATGGATGCGCACCTGTGCGAGGCTGAAGCGGTCCGTGCCATTGGCCGCCTTGATGATGGCGTTGCCGTCAAGGGTGGTGGAGGTGATGGCGTCGCCGGACGTGATGATTCCCGGGGTGCCTGCCTGCAGGTCCACTGCAGCGAAATAGGACCACTGGCCGGTGAAGCGAAGCCCGTTGTAGTCCGAGGCCACATCCAGGAAGGCGCCAGGCGCGGCGCCGGTCCCGAAGCCGATGATCCCCGAAGTCACTGCGGCATGGGCCGGAGCCGCCAGCGCCATCACCAACCCTATGAACCACGCAAACCACATGGACAGCATGCGTGAAGCGGACTTGGGCCTGGGGGTGTGGTTGGTGGGCATGGCGGGCAATGGCTGGAGGTGGAAGAACGTCAGGACCTGACGGGGAATTCGCCGTACAGGCAGATGCAGAAATTCAGCGCCAGAACGGGTTGCATATTGCTGTGGGCCTGGTTGCCGCCGACGGGCAGCAGCGCTGTCGGCGCCATGGCCGAAGTGGCCGGTCCCGCTGCATAGGTGGGCCTGGCGCTGCCCCGGGGCGGTACGCCTTGCATGCCCTGCGCCAGCAAGTTGCCGCTGGGGATGGCGGTCGTGGCGCCGGCCCCCTGGGCGCTGATGCCGTGGCTATGCGGCGGTATCTGCGCAATGGTCAGCGTTTCGGTGGCTGTGCCCATGGTTTCACCGATGTCGCGGGGGCTCAGTCCAGGTCCCGTGCCGGCGCCCATGGCGGCCCTGCCTTGCAGATTGGGCAGCATGAAATTGGTGGTTCCGTTACCGCCGAACCGGTTTCCGATGACCGCAAAAAGTGCCTGATTCTGCTGCAGCAGGATGGTCTGGCCTGCGCAAAAGGCCCAGTTGACAGGGGCGAAGGAGAAGCCGAATGCGCGGACCTCGCCGTAGAAGGGATCTGCCATATGGATGTTTCCTTGGGGGGAGGCTTGTTCAGTTGCGGGGCGGGAAGATCCCGGAGCTGGCGATGCACCAGTTGATGACCAGCGAGGGCTGCATGTTCTCGTGAGGCTGGCTGCCGCCGCTGGTGCTCACGGCGGGGGCAGCCATGAAGGAATTGGTGGGCGCGCCATAGGCAGACAGGCCATTGGCGGCCTCGGCCATCACATTGCCGCCGGGGACATTGGTGGTGGCCACCGCGGCGCTGGACAGCAGCTGGTGGGTGTGCAGGGGCATCTGGCTGGGGATCAGCGTGACGCTTTCCGTGCCGTCGATCAAGCCGAGCACAACGCCGCCGCCGTATCCAATGGGCGCGCGACCACGCAGATCGGGCAGGGCGAAGTTCGAGGTGCCATTGCCGCCGTATTGGGTGCCCAGCAGCGCAAACAAGGCCTGGTTCGTACTGATCGGCAGAATCGCTCCGTTGCACAGCAGCCAGCCCCTTGGGACCTGGCCAAAGGCGAATGCGCGGATCTCTCCGAGAAAAGGGTCCATGAAGTGCTCCTGTCCGTGCTATGCGAAGCTGGGGAAGATGCCGAAGAGGCAGATGATGTAGCTCAGCACCAGGCTGGGCATGACGTTGTTGTGCGGCTGCCCGCCGCCGACGATCTGCATCGAGCTGGGTCCCAGGGTGGCGGCAGTCGTGGCGGGTGAGGGGGCGTAGAGGTTGAACCCCGTGACGGCTGCCGGTACCTGCTGTTGTGGCTTGCTGGTGCTGGCGGCGCCAGCCACCGAGAACTGGTGGGTGTGCCCGGGCAACTGGCTGATGCTCAGCGTTACGTCTTCCGCACCCATGTGCTGGCCCAGAACGCGGTTGCTCCCGCCCGGCAACTGGCCTTGGCCAATAGGAAGTCGGCCCTGCAGGTTGGGCAGTGCGAAGTTGGTGACGCCGTCGCCGCCATAGGTGGTACCCAGCAGCGCGAAGAGTGCGTCGTTCTCGCTGATGGCAATCAGCCTGCCGTCGCACAATGCCCAGTTCTGGGGGGCATAGTTGCCCGCAAAAAGACGGATTTCTCCAATATATGCCTCGCTCATGGCGTCTCCTCCTCCTTGATCGACGTGTTCATGCGTGTGATGAGTGCCTGGTAGCTGGTTTGCCCCGGCTCCGCATCCACGACGGGCCCCAGGAACAGAGCAAAGCGTCCCAGGCGTTCGTGGGAAAGCAGGTAGGTGTCGTGGGCCGGACGGCCGATGTCAGGCCCCTTGAAGCGCAGCGAGCAACGCGAGGCCAGCAATCCCTGCGTGACCGTGGCCTTTTCCAGGCGCAGCGCCACGGGCGCGGCACCGGGGAGCTGCAACGCGAAATCGGTGCCGACCAGGCCGGTGAAATCCTCAAGGCCGGGCATGCGCGCAGGCTGCGGCGCGCGGCGCATATACCAGTACACGCCGCGATCGGCCTCGGTGACAAAGCCCAGGCGCTGGTAGTGGCCGAGGATGGGGTTGTTCTTCTCCACATGCAGGCCCAGGTCAATGCCCAGGGCGTCGGACTCATCCGTCAGAGCCTGCAGCAACTGCCGCCCCACGCCCTGGCGACGGTGCCTGGGAAGCAGGGCGATATCCACCACGCGGATTTCCTGCGGGCTGCGGTCCACATACAGCCGGCCCGCTATCTCGCCATCGCGCAGCACCAGATCGAAACTGGGGTTGGCGTAGGCCGTCGAATACTGGGTGTGCTGCGCCATGAACTGCTGGCGAATGAAGGCATTCCATTGCTCCTCGGGCCAGCCGAATTGTTCGCGCTCCTGCTCGCGTGTGGAGGCGAAGATGGCCAGGAGAGCGGCTTCGTCGCCGGAACCAATGGGTTGAAGCGCCAGCGCACCGCAGGATTCGGCGTGAGGGCTGCGGAGACTGGTATGGGCAGGCGCAGTGCTCATGAATGGAAATCGACTGGAAACGCAGAAGTTCCAGTCGGGAACAATAGAAAAGAGTTGTTAAATCATAGGCAGATTTTGCAAAGGATTGTCAAATTTCTTTGAGAAAGGATTTTCAGTATGCCAAGAAATTCATGCGGAAGATGAGTGTTCCCATAGGGAAGGAACTGAATCGATTGATATTTGAAATTGACAATGCCCTATCAATGCATTGATGTTGCTTATTGTTGATATTGATTCTTCATTCAAATACTACAGGATTGCTATTTTGAATATCCCTGAAATCAGTGATATTCAACTCAAACAGCGCGGCGCCGGGAAATCGATCACGCTGCGGATGATCTCGCGCATCTCCGTGATCAGCGGCCGGGCATCGTCGCGGCGCCATTGCACGGTGTAGGTCAGCGGGGCCAGCGCGCTGTGCTTTGCGGCCTCGGCGCTGCCGTCCAGCACGCGCAGGCGGCCGCGTTGCTGCAGGGCCAGGGCCCATTGCTCGGGCATGTAGGTGAAGCCCAGCCCGTCCACCACCATGCCCACCACGGCGCCCCAGCTGTTGCAGGAAAGGCGCCGCTCCACTGCCAGGCCGTGGCGGCCCAGCCAGTCGTCCAGCGTGCGCGTGGCGCCCGAGCCGGTGGGCAGGGCGATCAGCAGTTGCTCGCGCACCAGGCGCCGGGGCAGGCCGGTGCCGGCGCGGGCGATGAAGTCGTCGCTGGCGGCCCAGACGAAGCGCACCTGGGCGACCTGCTCGAAGGCCAGGCTGCTGCGCGAGGACGGCCCGGCGATGACCACGCAGTCCAGCTCGCCATCGACGATGCGCTGCTCCAGCACCTGGCCGATGTCGGTGTGGGGCTCCAGCTGCAGGTCGGGGTGCAGCTCGGCCACCCGCTGCACCAGCCGGGGCAGCCAGGTCAGGCCGCTGAGCTCGCCAAAGCCGATGCGGCAGCGGCCCTGCAGGCCCACGCTGCGGCCCGCCGCCTCGCGCAGCTGGGCGGCGCCGTGCAGCAGCTCGCGGATGCGCGGCAGCAACTGCTCGCCCTGGGGCGTGAGTTCGGCGGCGCGGCCGCTGCGGTCGAACAACTGCACGCCCAGCGAGGCCTCCAGCTCCGCAATGCGCTTGGACAGCGATGAGACCGACAGGTGCACGCGGTCGGCGGCCACGCTGAAGTTCAGGCAGGTGGCGGCCCAGTAGAAGGCTTCGAGCTGTTTGAGGGTCATGGCGACATTCTTCCAAAATCGAAATATCGATTCCTATTTATTTCGCTTTTCTTTGCAGGTTGGCCCTTCTACATTGGCCGGCAATGCCTGCCAACACCGTCCCCTCCACCACCGCCACCGCCACCGCTTCCGCAGCCGCTGCACCAGCCCCTGCCCGGCCGCCGCGCCGCCTGCGCCAGGTGCTGTCTCTCGATGATTTCGAGCGGCTGGCGCGGCGCCATCTGCCGCGCCCCATCCATGCCTACATCAGCGGCGCGGTGGAGGACAACGCCTCGCTGGCGGACAACCGCCGCGCCTTTGCCGAGCTGGCCTTCGTGCCGCGCGCGCTGGTGGGCGTGGCACAGCGCGACCCCTCCTTCGAGCTGTTCGGGCGCCGCTACGGCGCGCCCTTCGGCGTGGCGCCCATGGGCATTGCCGCGCTGTCGGCCTACCGAGGCGATCTGGTGCTGGCCCAGGCCGCACAGCAGGCGGGCGTGCCGGCCATCATGAGCGGCTCCTCGCTGATCCGGCTGGAGGAGGTGATGGCGGCCGCGCCCCATACATGGTTCCAGGCCTACCTGCCGGGCGACCAGGGCCAGATCGATGCGCTGCTGGACCGCGTGGCCGCCGCCGGCGTGCAGACCCTGGTGATCACGGTGGACACGCCCGTGGCCGCCAACCGCGAGAACAATGTGCGCGCCGGCTTTTCCACGCCGCTGCGGCCCGGGCCAAGCCTGGCCTGGCAGGGCATCAGCCACCCGCGCTGGCTGTTCGGCAGCTTTCTCAAGACCCTGTGGCGGCACGGCATGCCGCATTTCGAGAACAACTATGCGCACCGGGGCGCGCCCATCCTGTCGGCCAGCGTGATGCGCGATTTCTCGGACCGCTCCCACCTGGCCTGGCCGCATCTGGCTGCCATCCGCCAGCGCTGGCAGGGGCAACTGGTGGTCAAGGGCATTCTTTCGGCCGCAGACGCCGTGCTGGCGCGCGACCACGGGGCCGACGGCCTCATCGTCTCCAACCACGGCGGGCGCCAGCTCGACGGCGCCGTGGCACCGCTGCGCGTGCTGCCCGGCATCGTGCGCGCCGTGCCCGGCCTGCCCGTGATGCTGGACAGCGGCGTGCGCCGGGGCACCGACGTGCTCAAGGCCCTGGCCCTGGGCGCGCGCTGCGTGTTCGTGGGCCGGCCCTTCAACTACGCGGCCTCGGTGGCCGGGCCTGCGGGCGTGACCCACGCCATGGCCCTGCTGCGCGAGGAGGTGCTGCGCGACATGGCCATGCTGGGCGCCACGCGCCTGGACCAGGTCACGCCAGCCTGCGTGCGCCACGCGCAGGCCTGGGATGCGTTCTGAGCGGCAAGACAACGGTATCGACACAGACAACAGACACAGACACAGACGGAGACACAGCAGTGAGCAAGATTCCCGGATTCCATATCCACGCCCGGCCCGAGGCCGCCCTTGGCGATGCGCTGCTGCAGCGCTATCGCGGCTTTCCGGTCGCCAATGTCAGCGACGCCATGAGCCGCACCACGGGCACCTCGGCGCTGCGGCCCTTCCATCGCCGCCAGGGGCCGCTGGTGGGCCGTGCGCTGACCGTGCGCACGCGCCCCGGCGACAACCTGATGGTGCACCAGGCCATCGACATCTGCGGCCCCGGCGACGTGATCGTGGTGGACGCGGGCGGCGCCGGGCCCAACGCCATCATTGGCGAGATCATGCTGGCGCTGATGATGGCGCGCGGCGCGGCCGGCATCGTCATTGACGGGCTGATCCGCGACAGCGACACCATCGGCCAGCACGGCCTGCCCGTGTATGCGCGCGGCGTCTCGCACCGTGGCCCCTACAAGGACGGCCCCGGCGAGCTGCATGTGCCCGTCAGCATCGACGGCATGGTCGTCCGCCCGGGTGACCTGGTGCTGGGCGATGGCGACGGCCTGCTGGCCGTGCCCGCCGCCGAGGCCGCCGCCATTGCCGACCGCGTGGAGGCCATACAGCGCGATGAGGCCGACGTGCTCGCCGCCATTGCCGCAGGCCGCGCCGACCGCTCCTGGGTGGCGCGCACGCTGGCCGCCAAGGGGGTGCTGTGATGGAGCGCCGCGTTGTCCGCTTCGACTACTGGCTGGACGCGGCCTTTGACCGCATCGTCTCGGCCGCGCCCGGTGTGCAGCTGCTCACCTGCCGGCGCGAGGGCGACGATGCCGCCGCCTGGCAGGCCCTGGCTGGCGCCCAGGTCTACCAGATCACGGCCGCCAAGGACGAGCTGCCGCGCCACTGGTTCGCCACGGCGGACCTGCTGGCGCGCTGCCCCGATCTGCTGGCGGTATCTTCCAGCGGCTCGGGCTGCGACACCATCGACATCGAGGCCTGCACGCGCGCCGGCGTGGCCGTGATGAACCAGTCGGGCGGCAACGCGGATTCGGTGGCCGAGATGGCCATCGGGCTGATGCTGTCCGTGCTGCGCCGCATCAACGAATCCGACCGCCTGCTGCGCGCCCCGGGCCGGGGCTTCAGCCGGGAAGACGTCATGGGCCACGAGCTGCGCGGCCGCACCCTGGGCCTGGTGGGCGTGGGCGAGGCCGGCAGCCGCGTCGCGGCCCTGGGCCGGGCCTTCGGCATGCAGGTGATCGGCTGCGACCCGGCCTATGACGCGGCAGGCCTGGCGGCGCGCGGGGCCGAGGCCGTCGGCTTCGACGAACTGCTGCGCCGCTCGGACATCGTCTCCCTGCACTGCCCGCGCGATGCCTCCACGCTGGGGCTCATGGACGCCGCTGCCTTTGCGGCCATGAAGCCGGGCGCCGTCTTCGTGAGCACGGCGCGCGGCGGTATCCATGACGAGGCCGCCCTGCACGCCGCCCTGGCCAGCGGCCACCTGGCCGGCGCCGGGCTCGATGTCTGGGACCAGGAGCCGCCGCCCGCTTCCCATCCGCTGCTGGCCCTGCCCCAGGTGGTGGCCACCTTCCACACCGCCGGTGTCACGCACGAGGCCCGGCGCAACAACGCCGAGCTGGCCGCCACCCAGATCGTGCAACTGCTGGCCGACGGCCAGCGGCCCGCGCGCCTGGTCAATCCCGAGGTCTGGCCGCATGCGCGCGAGCGCATCGCCAGGGCCTTGGACCCGTCCCGTTCCCCGTCCTTTTCCCCATCCCGTTAGCCGCTTCCTTCACCATGACTAAAAAGCCTCTCAGACCACTGCAAGAGGCGACCCAGGAGACAAAGATGACACCGCAAGCAAGGCGCGCATTGTGCGCAGGCCTGGCCGCCGCCTGCATGGCGCTGCCGGCCCTGGCCCAGGCCCAGGCGCAGAGCGAGGCTCCCTATCCCTCGCGCAACATCGAGATGATCGTGGCCTACGGGCCCGGCGGCGGCACCGACCTGGTGGCGCGGCTGCTGGCCCGCCATCTGGAAAAGAAGCTGGGCGGCAGCGTGGTCGTGCTCAACCGCCCCGGCGCGGGCGGAGGCATCGGCTTTGGCGAACTGGCGCGGGCCAAGCCGGATGGCTACACCATCGGCTTCATCAACACGCCCAACGTGCTGACCATTCCCATCGAGCGCAAGAGCAGCTTCCACTGGAGCCAGTACGACCTGCTGGGCAACCTGGTGGACGACCCTGGCGGCTTTGCCATCCACAACAGCAACGCCATCACCACGCTGGCCGGCCTGGCCGCCTACGCCCGGGCCAACCCCGGTGCCGTGACCGTGGGCACCACGGGCACGGGCTCGGACGACCACCTGGCCATGCTGCTGTTCGCCAAGGCCACCGGCACGCAGCTCACCCATGTGCCCTACAAGGGCGCGGGCGAGGTGCGCGCCGCCGCCACGGGCCAGCAGATCACCATCGGCGCCATCAACGTGGGCGAGGTGCTGGCCTACCAGAAGGGCGGCACTCCCATCCGCCTGCTGGGCCAGATGTCGGCCGCGCGCAGCTCGCTGGCGCCGCAGGTGCCTACGTTCAAGGAGCAGGGCATCGATATCGAGCTGGCCTCCCTGCGCGGCCTGGCCGCGCCCAAGGGCTTGCCCGAAGGCGTGCGCAAAAAGCTGGTCGATGCCGTGGCCGCCATCGCGGCCGACCCGCAGTTCAGGCAGCAGGCCGAGGCCATGTACGCGCCGCTGCGCTACCTGGCGCCGCCCGCCTACGCGGCCGAGCTGGAGCGCACCGAGGCCGGCTTTCGCAAGCTCTGGACCGAGATGCCCTGGCAGGACGGCAAGCCCTGAAGGCCATGCCCATGCCAACCTTTGAATTCACAAGGACGACCGCCATGCACTGTCTGCCGCGCCGCAGCCTGGCTGCGCTGGCCCTGTGCGCCCTGGCCCTGCCGGCTCTGGCGCAAGGCCCCATCACCCTCATCGTGGGCTGGCCTGCGGGCGGCCCCTCCGACAACGTGGCACGGCTGGCGGCCACGCGCATGAGCGAGGCCCTCGGCCAGCCCATCACCATCGACAACCGGGCCGGCGCGGGCGGCAACCTGGGCAGTGACGCGGCGGCCCGCGCAAGGCCCGATGGCAACACCATCATGCTGGCCACCGTGGCCTCGCACGGCCTGAACTCCGCTCTCTACGCCAGGCTGAACCACGATCCGCTCAAGGACTTCGCGCCCATCGGCATGATCACCACCTCGCCCAGCGTGCTGCTGGTGCCCGTGGCCTCGCCGCTGCGCTCGGTCAACGATCTGCTGGAGGCGGCGCGTGCCAGGCCGGGCCAGCTCAACTACGGCTCGGGCGGCGTGGGCTCCAGCCAGCACCTGGCGGGCGCCAGCTTCAAGCAGCTCACGGGCGTGGATGTCACCCACATCCCCTACAAGGGCACGGCCCCGGCCATGACCGACCTGATGGCGGGCCGCGTGGACTTCGTGCTCACCACGGGCGCCATCCCCTTCATCCGCTCGGGCAAGCTGCGCGCCCTGGCAGTGGCCTCGCGCCAGCGCCTGCCGGCCCTGCCCGATGTGCCAACGTTCGAGGAAGCGGGCGTCAAGGGCTTCTACACCGACTCCTGGTACGGGCTGGTTGCCCCGGCCGGCACGCCGCGCGCGGCGCTGGAGCGCCTGAACGGCGCACTGGCCACGGCGCTGCGCAATCCCGAGGTGCAAAAGCAGTTCATCGACCAAGGCTCGCTGCCCGTCAAGCCCATGGGCGTGGACGCGTTCTGGCGCTTCGTGCGCGAGCAGATGCCCGTGGCGGCCGAGCAGGTGCGGGTGTCGGGGGCCAGAGCCGAGTGAGCGCAGCCGGGTGCGGCAGTGCAGGATCGGCGCGGGGGCGACTGCACAGCCGCAATGCAGCCAGCGTGTCACTGGCAGGTCACTGGCAGGTCACTGGTAGTTGAGCGTGAAGGTGGCCCGTCCGTTGGCCAAGCCTGTTGTGACGGAGGGCTGGGTCTGGACATAGCGCGCCGTCAATGGAATCACGTGGTTGCTGGTGTTTGGGGTGATGATGCCCGCCTGCCACTGGTTGGGATTGCCGAAGTTGGCGGAGTCCTCGCCGTAGCTGATGACCTTGTCGCTGCTGCGGATCTGGATGCCGATGCCGGCAGCCCCTCCGGTCACCGTCAGCACATCGGAGCGGTTGGCGGCATCGTTGGCATCCGTGAGCGTGACGAACGGGCGCAGGGTGGAATTGGCTTCGCCCCCGGTGCAGATCAGTTCCAGATCGAATGACTGGGGCGCGGAGGTAGCGCCTATCCCGTTGAACTGTGACCTGTTGACTCGCTGCAGTTTCACGGCGATGTTGCTCGTCTTCACCCGGCAACTGGCGCCTGTGCGCACCACGGTGCTGCCGGCCGCCATCACGATCCAGCTATTGCAAAGGCTATTGCAGTCAAACCGGGCGGATGCATAGCTGCTGACGCTGAAAGTGCCCGATTGAACGGCGCCTGTCTTGATGAGTTGCATCCATATGGTTTGCTCATGTACATCATCCTTTTGCCATCCCGTGGCTCCTGCATTGTTGGACGTAGTGGTGATGGACATGGTTTTGCCATTGGGGAAATTCCTGGCTTTCCATATGGCACGCCAACGGATTCCTATTCCGCGCAAAGATGTGGAGTAGATATCGCCGTCCAGCGTAGTGGCGTTCATGATTTGGGGCCATATTTCTGAAGATGGCCCCGAAAGCACACTGTAGGAAATTGTGTCGAGGGTGGATTTGACCATGGGCGAGTCCCATAGCACTGATCCATTCATGATATTTCCTGCGGGAACGTTGATGCTTTCCGGTAATTGGATGATGGATGCTGCCGGGGTAAACATGCCTCCATAAATGGAGCTTACAGAAAAGCAAAGCGTTGCCGGAATGAGAAAATATCTGATTTTTTTCATATGAATGAAACCGGAAACGATGCAGGAGAGTTTGATGGGCGTGCTCCAAAGTCTATTCCTATGATTGATGAAAATCCATAGGATCATTCTGATATTGGCAATGCTTTTTCATGACTCCAATGCCGTGTTCCGTCCGCTGCTGTTGCGCGGCATTGCCACCGGGTCCGGCCTGCGGCAAACCTGGCGCAAGCGGCGTCAACGACGTGGGCGGCCGCCTGGGCACGGCCGCCTGGGCACGGCCACCACGGGCGACGCCTTTGCAAGACGCCTGGGCTGAGCCCGTGGCTCAACCCCGCCTGCGCGCCGCCAGCCCCTGCACCACGGCCGCCAGCCGGTCGATTTCCTCGGTGGTGTTGTAGAAGGCCAGCGAGGGCCGCACCGTGGTCTCCACGCCGAAGCGCCTGAGGATGGGCTGGGCGCAGTGGTGGCCGGTGCGCACGGCGATGCCTTCGGCGTTGAGCGCCTCGCCCACCTCGGCCGTGGTCCAGCCCTTGAGCACGAAGGACAGCACGCTGGCCTTGTCGGCCGCCGTGCCGATCAGGCGCAGGCCGGGGATGGGCGCCAGCGCCTGCGTGCCGTACTGCAGCAGATCGTGCTCGTAGCGCGCGATGCGCTCCATGCCCAGGGCCTGCACGTAGTCGATGGCGGCGCCCAGGCCCACGGCGTCGGCAATGTTGCCGGTGCCGGCCTCGAAGGTGTTGGGCAGGGGCTGGTAGACGGTTTTCTCGAAGGTCACGTCGGCGATCATGTTGCCGCCGCCCTGCCAGGGCGGCATGTCCTCCAGCACCTCGCGCCGTCCCCAGACCACGCCGATGCCCGTGGGGCCGAAGACCTTGTGGCCCGAGAACACGAAGAAGTCCGCACCGATGGCCTGCACGTCCACGGCCATGTGCGAGACCGACTGCGCGCCATCGACCAGAGCCCGGGCGCCCGCCTGGTGGGCCAGCTCCACGATCTGCCGCACGGGCACGACCGTGCCCAGCGCGTTGGAGACCTGGGTGACGGAGACGATCTTGGTGCGCGGGTTCAGCAGCCTGCGGTATTCATCGATGAGCACCTGGCCCGAGTCGTCCACCGGGATCACGCGGATCTTCGCGCCCTTGGCGGCCGCCAGCTGCTGCCAGGGCACGATGTTGGCGTGGTGCTCCAGGTGGGAGACGATGATCTCGTCGCCCTCGCCCACATGCTGCCAGCCCCAGCTCTTGGCCACCAGGTTGATGGCCTCGGTGGTGCCGCGCACGAAGATGACCTCGTTCACGTCGGGCGCGTTGATGAAGCGGCGCACGCGCTCGCGCGCGCCCTCGTAGGCGTCGGTGGCGCGCGCGGCCAGTTCATGGGCTGCGCGGTGGATGTTGGAGTTCTCGTGTTCGTAGAAGTGGCGGATGCGCTCTATCACCGCGCGCGGCTTGTGCGTGGTGGCCGCGTTGTCCAGCCAGGCCAGCGGACGGCCGTTGACGCGCTCGGACAGGATGGGAAAGTCCCGGCGCACGGCATGCACGTCGAAGGGCGCCTGCACGCCGGCCGTGCCATGCCTTGCCCCGTGCGAAGCCTGCTGGCGCTGCAGCGGATGGGCCGGCGTGGTGTAGCCGGCGGGCAGCACCACGGGATCGACAAAGTAAAAGCGCGGCTCGGCCGAAGGCACGGTGGACGCAATGCCGGGCCCTTCGGTGGGAACGCCGATGCGCGGCACGGCGGGTGCCGCAGATGCAGCAGGTGTCGCAGGTGCAGCAGGTGCCGTGAACGGGAGCGCGGCCAGCGCATCCAGCGGATCGCCCTGGCGCTGGGGCACGCCCAGCACCTGCGATCCCAGGCGCGGCTCGTAGGCGGGCAGGGCGCTCACGACATGGTCGGGCACGCCGTTGCCGGCCTGGGCATGGGGCAGCAGCGCGGGCGCGCGGTGGGCCAACGAGGCCAGCGGCGCGGGCGAGGCCGGCAGCAGGTTGCTGCCCGGCGCCAGGCCCTGCGGGATGGGCGTGCCCGGCACGCCGGGGCCCAGGCCTGCCGGGCTGGCCAGCGGCGAGCCCGGGGGCGCCACGTTCACGGGTGCCTGCACGCCAGCAGGCAGGCCGGGAAGACCCGGAAGACCCGGAAGACCCGGCAGGGCAGGAGCCGATCCCGGTGCGGCGGAGAACAGGGCGTTGGCCATGCGCGCCAGCGCCTCGGGGTCGAAGGGCGCCTGGGGCGCCACGGAGGTGATTGCAGACACGGTCAACGCCCGGCCTCTTTACTTGTAGGTGTCGGGATAGTCGTGGTACTTGCCGATCTCGACATCGTCGAGCACGGCCAGCGCGTCGGGCGTGAGCACGGCCAGCGAGCAGTACAGCGAGATCAGGTAGGACGCGATGGCATGGTTGTTGATGCCCATGAAGCGCACCGACAGGCCCGGGCTCTGCTCGCCCGGCAGGCCGGGCTGGTACAGGCCGACCACGCCCTGGCGCTTGTCGCCCACGCGCAGCAGAAGGATCTTGCTCTTGCCATCGGCCACGGGCACCTTGTCCGAGGGGATCAGCGGAATGCCGCGCCAGGTGATGAACTGCGAGCCGAACAGGCTGACCGTGGGCGGCGGCGTGCCGCGGCGCGTGGCCTCGCGGCCGAAGGCGGCAATGGCCAGCGGATGGGTCAGGAAGAAGGCGGGCTCCTTCCAGACCTTGGTCAGCAGCTCGTCCAGGTCGTCGGGCGTGGGCGCGCCGGTCAGCGGGAAGATGCGCTGCTCGTCCGTGACCTGGGCCAGCAGGCCGTAGTCGGGGTTGTTGATGAGCTCGCTTTCCTGGTTCTCCTTGATGGTCTCGATGGTCAGGCGCAGCTGTTCCTTGATCTGGTCATGCGGGCTGCTGTAGAGGTCGGAGATGCGCGTGTGCACATCCAGGATGGTGGAGACGGCGTTGAGGAAGTACTCGCGCGGCTGCTCCTCGTAGTCCACATAGGTGCGCGGCAGCTGGTTGTCTTCCTGCTTGGCCGTGCAGGTGACCTTGATGGCCTCCGGGTTCTTGACGCGGTTGAGGCGGTAGATGCCCGCCTCCACCGGCGACCATTGCAGCAGGTACGTCAGCCAGCGCGGGCTGATGGTCGAAAGCTGGGGAACGGTTTTGGTTGCGTTGGCCAGTTGCCGCGCGGCGTTGTCGCCTAGCGCGGTCGTGCCGCCCACTGTTGCCGACATGTGCAGACTCCGTGATCAGTTCAGGAAAAAGGGAAGGGGAAGGAGGGAAAACAGGGCCAGTGTCCCGGCCCGCGCACATGTCTTCAACATGCTATAGCCGCCAAGCGCAGGCCGCGCACCAGCTGGTCGTGGGCCACGGTTTCGCCGCGCATCACCAGGGCCGAGGGCTGCACGCCCAGCGAGACGGCCAGCTTCTCCACGGTCAGCAGCGAGGCGATGACGCGGCCGCGCTCTATCTCTCCCACGTAGGAGCGGTTCAGGTCCGAGTGCTCGGCCAGCCGCTCCTGCGACCAGCCATGGGCCTCGCGCGCCTGGCGCACGGCAATGCCGAAGCTGGTGACAAGACGGGTGCTCATAGGGCCACCTCCCGGGGCTGCTGCGCGTGCTCGCGCGCATGGGCCTGGGTGACGTGGGCGCCGGGCGGCACGTCCTCGGTCACCCAGACATTGCCGCCGATGACGGCGCCGCGCCCCAGCGTGACGCGGCCCAGGATGGTGGCGCCCGCGTAGATGACCACGTCGTCCTCCACCACCGGATGGCGCGCCAGGCCCTTGCGCAGGTGGCCGTGCTCATCGGTGGGAAAGCGCTTGGCGCCCAGGGTGACGGCCTGGTACAGCCGCACGCGCTCGCCGATCACCGCGGTCTCGCCGATCACCACGCCCGTGCCGTGGTCCATGAAAAAGCCCCGCCCGATCTTCGCGCCCGGGTGGATGTCGATGCCCGTCTGCGCATGCGACAGCTCGGCCACGATGCGCGCCAGCAGCGGCTGCTCCAGCAGGTACAGCTGGTGGGCCAGGCGGTGGTGGATCATGGCCAGCACGCCCGGATAGCACAGCAGCACCTCGTCCACGCTGCGCGCGGCGGGATCGCCGTGGAAGGCGGCCAGCACATCGCTGTCTAGCAGGCGGCGGATCTGGGGCAGGGACTCGGCAAAGGCGCGTGCGATGTCCAGCGCCATGGCGTCGGCGCCCGCTGCCGTGTGGGGCGCGGACAGCCGCAGCTCCAGCCGTATCTGGCCCAGCAGCGCATGCAGGGCCGAGTCCAGCTGGTGGGCCACGAAGATGTCCTCGCTTTCCTGGCGCAGGTCGTGCGGGCCCAGGCGCATGGGAAACAGGGCTGCCTTGAGCTGGTCGATGAGGGTGGAAAGCGCGTCGCGCGAGGGAAACTCGCGCGCCCCGGGCTCCTGGGTGCGGCCGTGCGCCTCGCGCCATTCGCGGCGCGCCGCATGCAGGTTCTGGGTGAGTCCGGCAATGTCGAAACTGGCCATCTGCGTGCTCCTTCAGTCTTGAATCCAGGGCAGGCCGTGGAAGCGCCAGCCGTCGTTTTTGCCGCGCTGCTGCCGCGCGTCGATCTCGCCCTCGAAGCCTTCGAGCACGTTGAACACATGGGCGAACCCGGCCTGGGCGGCCGCCTGGGCCGCCAGCACCGAGCGCTTGCCGCTGCGGCACAGCAGCAGGGCCACGGCCTCCTTGCCGCCGTGCGGGGCCAGGCGCGCTTCCAGCTCGCGGGCAAAGCGCGGGTTGCGCGTCAGCGCCGTGCCCGTGGCCCAGGGCACGTGCAGGGTGCCGGGCACCTGGCCGACGAACTTGCGTTCCTCGGCCGTGCGCACATCGACCAGCACGGCCTGGCCGGCCTGCACCAGCGCCCAGGCCACGGGCGGGCGCACGCCGCCTGCGTGGCCCAGCCCCTGTGCGCGGGCGTGTTCCTGCGCCTCTTCCAGAGCCTGGGGCAAGGCGGTTTCCAAAGTGAGGGCTGTCATGTCGTCGTCCTTGCGGAGAATTCGCGGGTTGGTGGCTATAGGCACCAATCTAAGAACTTCGCGGCAAGCCACCAACGAACAAGAGCGGCGTTTGATAGAAGCAAAACGTCTATGAAGGCGCCGCGCGGCGCCATGCCCGGTTCTGGCGATCAGGCCGTCAGCAGCCGCTGCAGCATCCACAGGTTCAGCGACACCACCAGGGCCGCGCAGCCCCACAGCACCGCCGACATCCTTGGGCCAAAGGCCAGCTCGCCCAGCGTCTTGCGCCGCGTGGTGAACAACAGCAGCGGCACGATGGCAAACGGCAATTGCAGGCTCAGCACCACCTGGCTGAACACCAGCAGGGCGCTGGCGCCGGTGCTGCCATACCAGGCGGTGGCCACCACGGCGGGCACGATGGCGATGCAGCGCGTCAGCAGGGCGCGCAGCGCGGGCGACAGGCGGATCTGCAGGAAGCCTTCCATCACGATCTGCCCGGCCAGCGTGCCCGTGACCGAAGAACTCAGCCCCGAGGCCAGCAGCGCCACGCCGAACACCGCGCTGGCGATGCCCACGCCCAGCAGCGGGGACAGCAGGTGGTAGGCGTCCGACAGCTCGGTCACCGGCGCCTGGCCGGGCCGGTTGAACGCACCGGCCGCCACCACCAAAATGGCGGCGTTCACGAACAGCGCCAGCCCCAGCGCCACCGTGGAGTCCAGCGTGGCCAGGCGGATGGCCTGGCGCGTGCCCTGGGGCGTGGTGTCATGCCGGCGTGTCTGCACGATGGACGAATGCAGGTACAGGTTGTGCGGCATCACCGTGGCCCCCACGATGCCCACGGCCAGGTACAGCATCTGCGGATTGGCCACGATCTCCATGCCCGGCAGCAGGCCGCGCAGCACGGCCGCCACGGGCGGCTGCAGCCACACCAGCTGGGCGGCAAAGCACAGGCCGATCACGGCCACCAGGGCGATCACCACCGACTCCAGGCAGCGAAAGCCCCGGCTTTGCAGGGCCAGGATCAGCATCACATCCACCACCGTGATGCACACCCCGGCCACCAGCGGCAGGCCGAACAGCAGGTTCAGGCCGATGGCCATGCCCAGCACCTCGGCCAGATTGCAGGCCACGATGGCGATCTCGCAGAAGAACCACAGCACCAGATTGATGCGCGGGGAAAACTGCGCGCGGCAGGCCTGGGCCAGGTCCCGCCCGCTGGCCAGGCCCAGGCGCACGGCCGCCGCCTGGAACAGCATGGCCATCAGGTTGGAGGCAAAGATCACCGCCAGCAGCGAGTAGCCGAACTGCGAGCCGCCCGCGATGGAGGTGGCCCAGTTGCCAGGGTCCATGTAGCCCACGGCTACCATGTAGCCGGGCCCGGCAAACGCCAGCACGCGGCGCGCGTTGTCCGAGCGGCTGTCGCCGCGCGGCACGGCGATGCTGCGATGCACCTGCGGCAGGCTGGGCGTGCCCGCGTGGCCGTGGTCCGGCTCGATGGCGCCGAAGCGGCCCTGTTCGGCCGCAAGCACGGTGTCGTTCATGGGGGCCTTTCCGCCGGCGGGGGGCACGCGGTTGCAGGGGGATGCCTATCGGGCGGTTGGCACCACGCCGCTGGCGGGCGCAATGGCTGCGGCGGCGGGTGCGGCATCAGTGCCTGCGCCGCGCCACAGCGCCACGAGATCTCCGGTCAAGATGACCGCGCCGGCCAGCAGAATCAGGCTGCCCACGCAGCGGCGCGCCACGGTGGCAGGTTTCAGGCGCCGCGGCGTGCGGCCCGGCGTGCTGGCCGGCGTGCGGGGGGCGGATGAGGAAGGCAGAAGGGACATCATGGCAACTCCTTGGCAGGGGAACGCTTGTCTCGGGCCAGCCCCGGGGAAGCCCGCCTGCCCCGGCCGGCGCGGGGCAGGCGGGCGGTCCGCGTCAGGCGTAGGCGCTGCTCATCACCAGCGAGCCATTCACGCCGGCCGGGAAGAACCCGCCCTTGGTCGCCGTGTCCTTGGTCAGGTACACGATGTTCAGCACGTCGCCCGGCGAGCGGCTGAAAGCGATGCCGTTGGAATCCAGCGGCACGATGTTGGACGTGGTGGCGTCCCCCGTGATGCCCTGGTCCACGTCGGTGGAGCCATCCAGGCTGTCGCGCGCATCCGAGATGGCGCCGGCCGCCGTGCGCAGCGCGGGCGTGGCCAGGCCCTTGGCGTACAGCACCGTGCGCACCAGACCTGCGTGGTAGGCCTCGGCGGCCAGGATGCCGGCGGCTGCCTCCAGATAGGTCTTGTTGGTGATCAGCGGCGATGCGCCCTTGTAGGCGGTGACGCCCACGTCCTCGAAGATGAAGGCCCCCAGCAGGAAGTTCTCGTCACTCGCATAGGGATCGAAGGCCGTGCCCGCGCCCACCAGCCCGGCCGCTCGCGCCGCCACCGAGAAGGCGCCGTTCGGGTCGGTTCCGCCGATGTCGATCTGCGGCTGCGCCACCGCGGCCGAGCCCAGCGCCGCTCGCAGGAATGCCACGTGGGCGATCTCGTCCTGGGCGATCTCCTTGGCGTACTGCGCCACCACGGGGTCCTTGAAGGCCACGGCACGGCCGCCCGTGATGGCGCCCTGCGTGCCCACGCCCGACTGCAGGTTGGCGGGCAGGCCGGTGCCGAACACCGCGTAGTGATAGAACTGCGACTCCAGATACTCCAGGTTGAGGGCGAAGTTCAGGATCTCCGCATCCGTGGGCCCGTTGGCCTGCGCATTCGCATCGCCCCCGCCGCCGCCGCAGGCGGACAGGATCACCCCGCCCGCCATGCCCACGGCCACGCCGCTGGTCTTGCGGAAGAACTGGCGCCTGTCCTCCAGCTTCTTGGCACGTTTTTGCAAAACCCCGATCAACACTGATTCGTCAGACATGATGGTTCCTCTCGGTTCGCGGCAGGCGCGAACGGTCAACGTGAAGAATGCGCCTCCGGCCGAAAGCACACGGGTGTGGCGAAAGCGCGTTCCACTGAAGAGGTGGCCACCTGCTCCAGGGGAATGGGATGCGTCCCCGCTATCCGGCAGTACGCAGGCCGCGCAGGTCTGGATGTGCCGCAATTGAAAGTGGTTGTAACTTTTTGTGTTTGACGTCGATCGCCGTTTTTTTTGAATCCAGACCCCGCTGCGCTGCGTATCCAGATCAGCCGGAATCGTTCGGCTTGTCATCAACCCGCTAGGAGCATTCCATGATCTCGATTCAAAACACCCGCAAGCTGGCCTCGTTCGGCCTGGCCATCGTGATGTCGGCTGCCTCCGTGGCTGCCATGGCCGATGTGATGGTGGGCGGCGCACCCATGCTGCCGTCCAAGGACATCATCGACAACGCCGTCAACTCCAAGGACCACACCACCCTGGTCGCAGCCGTCAAGGCGGCGGGCCTGGTCGATACGCTCAAGGGCCCGGGTCCGTTCACCGTGTTCGCGCCCACCAATGCCGCCTTCGAGGCCCTGCCCGCAGGCACGGTGGACACCCTGCTCAAGCCCGAGAACAAGGGCACGCTGACCACCGTGCTGACCTACCACGTGGTGGCCGGCAAGTGGGATGCGGCGGCGCTGTCCAAGATGATCAAGGACGGCAAGGGCATGGCCAGCATCAAGACCGTCAGCGGCGGCACGCTGGTGGCCAAGTCCAGCGGCTCCAAGATCATGCTGACCGATGAAAAGGGCGGCACGGCCACGGTGACCATCCCCGACGTCTATCAGTCCAACGGCGTGATCCACGTGATCGACAAGGTGCTGCTGCCCAAGTGAGCGGCACAGGCAGCGAGCGGGCCGGCCACTGACCGCCGTGGTCAGTGGCCGGAGCCTTGCGCCTTCGCCATGCGCCTTGCGGGCGCTCCGCCGGAGGGCGCTCCGCCATAGGTCGATCCCGCATAGATGGCCGCCAGCGTCAGCGCCATGCCGGCCAGCGCCATCGGCGTGGGCCGGGCGGTGAAGAACAGCACGTCGATGGCATAGGTGCCTATGGGCTCGGCCAGCAGGATGAGGCCGGCCAGCGAGGCCTTCACATGCGGCACGGCCGTGCTCACCATGAGCCAGGCCACGCCCTGCACCAGCAGGCCGTACAGCAGCAGCGTGCCGAAATCGGCCGCACTGGCAATGGCCAGCGATTCGCCCTCCAGCCACGCGGCTGCCAGCAGGCAGGGCGCGGCGGCGGCGCACAGCACGGCCATGTTGACGGCCGGGTGCGTGGCGTGCGGCGGGGTCTGCCCCTTCTTGATGAAGACCACGCACAGCGCATAGGCCGCCGCCGAGGCCAGGCCCAGGGCCACGCCCAGCCAGTGCTCGGACGCCGAATCCGGGCCTGAGGCCACGGGCAGGCCCGCACCCGACACCATGAGGATACCGGTGGCCGCCAGCACCAGCGCCACGAAGTAGACGACCGTGATCCGCTCGCGGAACACCGCCCAGGCCAGCCCCGCCAGAAAGAACGACTGGCAGTTGGTCAGGATGGCGCCCAGGCCCGGCCCCACCATCCGTATGCTCTTGTGCCACCAGTACAGGTCCAGCGCCAGCGCGGCGCCGGCCAGGCAGGCGTACAGCAGGGCCTGGCGCGTCATGCGCCAGCGCAGGCCGCGCCACAGGGCAAAGCCGGCCAGCCCCAGGCCGCCCAGCAGCATGCGGTAAAAGCCCATGGCGCTGGTGCCCATGCTGCTGAAAGCCACGGCCACGCCGGACAGGCTCAGGATCAGCCCGCCCACGGCCAGCAGCGCCAGGTAGCTTGTCTTTCCGTTCATGCGCATGGCCCCGTCACGCTTGCCGGTCGGCGGCATCGCGCCGCCGGTATTCGAGCTGGCGTGCCGTCTCGGCCGCGATCTCCGCGCCCAGCAGGCGCTCCACCAGGTGCAGGGCCATGTCGATGCCCGCCGCAAACCCGCCCGAGGTGACGATGGCGCCCTCATCGATCCACAGCCTGTCGGCGCTCACGCGGGCAGCTGGCGCAATGGCGCGCAGGTCTTCCGTGTCCTCGAAGTGCGTGGTGGCCTCGCGCTGGTCCAGGAGCCCTGCCCGCCCCAGCAGGAAGGAGCCCACGCAGACGGAGCCCGTCACCTCGCTGCTGCCGGCCACCTGCCGCAGCCAGGCGGCGACCTCGGGCGCGGCCAGTTCGGCCTGCAGGGCGCCGCCGGCCACGATCACCAGGTCCAGCGGGGGATGGTCCTGCAGGCTGGCCTGCGCCTGGATGCCCACGCCTTCGCGCGTGCGCACGGCGGCGCCGCTGCGGCTGATCACCACGGGCTGAAACGGGGGCAAGGCCGCCAGCCCGCGCCGCACGGCCACGCGCGCGGCCACGTCGAACACTTGCAAAGGCCCTGCAAACTCCAGCAGCACCACGCCATCAAAGACGAAAAATCCAACGGTCCGTGTCTTCATCCACCACTCCTGTCTGTCGAGGAGTGGCAGCTTAGGCAGGCCGCAGCGCGCGGTCTTGGACGGAATTGATCAGGCCGGGCCGCTCAAGGCCGCTCAGGGCCGCATGGCCTGGCGGTACTGCGAAGGCGCCACGCCATGCGCGCGGCGGAACCAGTTGGAGAAATGGCTCTGGTCGTAGAAGCCCAGCGACAGTGCCACCTCGCTCAGCGCCAGCGTGCCGCGCAGCAGGCCGCGGGCGCTTTCGGCGCGGCGGGCCTGGTGGTAGGCATGGGGCGTGATGCCGTAGCGGCGGCTGAAGCTGCGGATGGCGTGCTCGGGACTGAGCCCGCAGACGGCGGCCAGCCGCGCGGCGCCCAGCTCCTGGTCCGCATGGGCGTCGATGAACTCGCGCAGCAGCGCCGCGCTGGCGCCATCGGGCGCATGCGGCCGGCCGGGGCTGTGCACCACGCGGCGCAGCAGCGCCAGCAGGGCCTCGTCGGCGGCCAGGCCGTCCTGCGGGCCTTGCAGCAACTGCCGGGCGCAGGCCCGGGTCTGCGGGTCGCGCAGGCTGACGGCGTCGAACCAGCCATCGCGCACGCCCAGCAGCGCGTGCATGCGGGCGGGCTCGACATGCAGCATGTCGTAGGTCCAGCCCTGCTCGCCGCCCGGGCGCCCGTCGTGGATCTCGCCAGCGTTGAACAACGCGATATCGCCACCCGTGAACTCGCGCTCGGCGCCCCGGCTCCAGCACAGCTCGCGCCCGCCGTGGATGACGGCAATGCCCATGGTGTCGTGGAAGTGGCGCGGATAGCGGTGCTGCACGGCATGGCCGCTGAGAATCTCCACGCCGCCCAGCGCGCAGTGGCGGCGGTAGGTCAGGGCGCGTTGCGGGCGCTTGCCGGGTAGGGGCGCGGCCATGGCCGGTCTCAATCCGCGCCGGGGGCCGCTGCCGGCGTCCTGGCCTGCGCGGCCAGCTTGGACAGCCGCCAGCGCGTCAGGTCGTCCGCGCCGGGGCCGGCCTCCACGCGCAGCTCGGAAAAAGGCACGCTCTGGCCCGATTCCTCCTCCACCAGCGCCAGCCGCAGGGGCGTGCCTGACTGCGCACGCACAAAGCGCATGGGCGGCTGGGCCTGCTGCTGCAGGCGCCACCGGTCGCCGACCTGGGCCAGCGCCTGGATCACCAGGGACAGGTCGCGGCCCTTGGGCGTGAGCAGGTACTCGTAGCGGTCCGGGCCGCTTTGGTAGAGGCGGCGCTCGACCAGGCCGGTCTGCTCCAGCTGGCGCAGGCGGTCGGTCAGCGTGGCATTGGTGATGTCCGTGGACTTTCTCAGGTCGTCATAGCGGCTCAGGCCCAGCATCAGGTCGCGCAGCACCAGCATGGCCCAGCGGTCGCCTACGGCCTCCAGCGCGGTGGCGATCGAGCAGGCCATGCCCTCGAAGCTCTTGGATCGCATGGGGTTTCCCTTGTGTGTTCGCGGTTGTCGCAGGCCTGGAGTGTCTCAGCAAAACGCAAGCCCGGCCCGCAAAGGTGGATTGCGCGCTTGTAACTCTAATGATTGGAGTTTATATTTGGAGCCACTATCAACCACGGCTTTTCAAGCAAGGACCTCCTTCATGAGCACGCATCAAGGCACCGCCATCGTCACTGGCGCCTCATCCGGCATTGGCGCCGTCTACGCAGACCGCCTGGCCGCCAGGGGCCATTCCCTGATCCTGGTGGCCCGCCGCGAGGACCGGCTGCAGGCGCTGGCGCAGCGGCTGCGCAGCGCGCATGGCCGCGAGGTGGAGGTAGTGGCCGCCGACCTGGCTGACGCCGCCGGCCTGCAGCGCGTGGCGGCGCTGCTGTCGGGTGAGCGTGACATCCGCATGCTGGTGAACTGCGCCGGCCTGGGAGCCCTGGGCCCGGCCGCCCAGGTGGATGCGGGCGAGGTCGATCGCATGGTCATGGTCAACATCCATGCGCTGACGCGGCTGTCGCTGGCGGCGGCGCGGCTGTTCGCCACGCGCGGCCGGGGCACGCTGATCAACATCGGCTCCATCCTGGCCGTGATGCCGGTGCCGGGCGCCTCCAGCTACGGCGCCTCCAAGGCCTATGTGCTGAACTTCACGCGCTCGCTGCAGGCCGAGCTCGCTTCCAGCGGCGTCATGGTGCAGGCGGTGATGCCCAGCCTGGTGCACTCCGAATTCTTCGGCGGCAAGCCCGCGCCGTTTCCCGCGCACCTGTTCATGTCGCCCGAGTCCTTGGTGGATACGGCCCTGGTCGCACTCGACCAGGGCGAGGCCATCTGCTTTCCCACGCTGGGCAGCACGACCGCCTGGCTGGACTTTGACCAATCGCGCGCCAATCTCGTCAAGGCGCTGACGCTCAGCGGCGTGCCGGCAGCGCGCTACCAGGGCGCGGATGCAGGCCAGCCCGCCTGACGGCCCGCCGTGTCGCCAGCCCGGATTTCCCGAAACCTCCTCTTTTTTGCACCCGGAGAAAACCATGCCCCTGTGGAAGATCTACCACCCCGAAAACGCCTTCAGCGATGAAGACAAACAGGCCATCGCCCAGCGCATCACGGCCGTCTACTGCGACCTGCCGCGCTTTTACGTGGGCGTGGTGTTCGAGGCCGTCGCGCGCACTTCGTTCTTCATCGGCGGCGAGCCTGCGGATGATTTCGTGCGCATCTCCGTGGACCACATCGCGCGGCAGATACGCGACGAGGAGACCAAGACACGGTTCCTCGAAGGCGTGCGGCGGCAGCTGTCCCCCTTCATCGCCGACCGTGGCCTGCGCTGGGAGATGCATGTGGACGAGACGCCCTTCAGCCTGTGGAGCATCCAGGGCCTGCGCCCGCCCGTGCCGGGCACGCCCGAGGGCGAGAAATGGCGCCTGGACAATCGGCCTGCCGCCTACTGAGAGGCTTGCGGGGGCGGGACAGGGGACAGGCCCCGTGGCCTTTCCACCTCCGGCCCTTGCACCTCAGGCGCTTGCACCTCCGGCCCTTGCACCTCCGGCCCTTGCACCTTTCCCCATGCACATTCGTCCCGCACACATCGAAGACGCCGAAGAGATCAGCGCGCTGGTCTCCAGCGTGTCGCACCTCTTCACCCTGGACTCCGGCAGCCAGGGCGCGCAGGAATTCCTGAAGGCCCTGGGGCCGCAGGCGCTCCAGGCCTACCTGCAGGACCCCCGCTACCTCTTCATCGTTGCCAGGCAGGGCGATGCCCTGGCAGGCATGGCGGCCCTGCGTGACGGGCGCCATCTGTTCCATCTGTTCGTTGGCCTGCCGTTCCAGCGGCAGGGATTGGCCAGGCGGCTATGGCAGGCGCTGCAGCCTGCCATCCACCCGGACGCCGGCAGCGTCACCGTCAACTCCACGCCGTTTGCCGTACCCGCCTACGAAAGGCTGGGTTTTCGGGCCACCAGTGCGCCGCTGGAGAAGAATGGCGTGGCCTTCGTACCCATGCAGATCGCCTTGGCCGCGCCCGTGGGCCAGCCTCAGCGCAGCGACAGCCCCGCCGACTGGATCGCCCGGGCGTAGCGCGGGCGCTCGCTTTGCAGGCTCTGGCCCAGGTCGGCCGGTGAGCCGCCCGCCACCTTGAAGCCCATGTGCTCCAGCTGCGCGCGCACATCGGGGGCCTGCAGCACGGTCTGCAGGTCGCGGTTGATCTTGGCGACGATGGGCGCGGGCGTGCCGGCCGGCGCGAAGTAGCCCTGCCAGCTTTCCACCGAGAAGCCGGGCACGCCGGCCTCGGCCATGGTGGGTACCTGGGGCAGGGCGTCGGAGCGGTAGGGCGTGGTCACGGCCAGGGCGCGCAGCTTGCCGGCGCGCACGTACTCGGTCACGGCGGCCAGCGTGATCAGCGTGGCGTCGGTATGGCCGCCCAGCACGTCCAGCGAGGCGGGGCCACCGCCCGGGTAGGGGATGTAGTTGACCTTGGCGCCCGTCTCCTGCGTGAGGATTTCATGCGCCACATGGGCAATGCCGCCATTGCCGGGCAGGCCCAGGCTGATGCTTTGCGGCTTGGCCTTGGCGCGGGCCAGGTAGTCGCCCAGCGTGTTCAGGCCCGTGGCGGGGTTGACCACCAGCACCTGCGGATTGACCACGGCCTTGATGATGGGCGTGAAGGCCTTTTGCGTGTCGTAGGGCAACTGGGCGAACAGCAGGCCGTTGAGCGTGAGGCCCTCGCCCTGCTGCAGCAGGGTGTAGCCGTCGGGCGCGGCCTTGGCCACCTTGGCCGCGCCGATGGTGCCGCTGGCCCCGGCCACGTTCTCCACCACCACCGACTGGCCCCACAGCGCGGCCAGCTTGTCGGCCAGCGTGCGCGTGAGCTTGTCGGCGCTGCCCCCGGGCGCCACGGGCACGATGATGCGCACCGGCTTGTTCGGAAAGCTGTCGGCCGAGGCCAGGGCCGCAGGCGCGTGCAGGGCCAGGGCGGAGAACAGGGGAAGCAGCAGTGCGCGCAGCGCAGACGGGGTGCGGATCATGGGAGTGCCGGAGTGCAGAGAGTCGATGCCCGCAGTCTGGGAGGCTCCTGGCGCGGCGTGAACTAAGCATTGCGGCTATGCATATGCGGCTGCCGCACAACGTGCGTCACGCTTGCGCCACGCATGCGCGCGCAGTGCCCAAAGCTCATATCCATATCTGCAATGCGTCGTTGGCGCCGGGGCGGGAGAGGCCTAACTTCGTGTCCTCCCGCGAACGTCCTCCCAGGCACTCCCATGACACAGACCCATCTCTCCATCGACTTCAGCGGCAGCGACGTGGCCAGCCGCCGCGCAGCCGCCATCACCGGCTTCATCGCCACGGCCCGGCGCCTGCTCCCCGATCCCGAGCGGGCCACGCCCGAGCAACTGCAGGCCGTGGCCCGCGAGCTGGAGGCGCTGGGCCTGCAGCGCGAACTGTTCCCGCATGCGCACTTCCCCGTCTCGGCCAGCAACCCGGCCCAGGTCTACCGCCTCAGCGAAGACCTGGGCGGGCGCTATGCGCTGTACCTGTCCACCGGCCTGCCGGGCAAGTCCCAGCCGCCGCATGACCACACCACCTGGGCCATCATCGCGGGCGTCGAAGGCGTGGAGCGCAACGTGTTCTTCACACGCGGCAAGACCGACGACCCGCTGCGCGACACCCTGGCGGTGGGGCGCAGCGTCGATGTGGGCAGCGGAACCTCGGTAGTGCTCACGCCCACCGACGTGCACACCATCGAGCTGATCGGCGAGGAACCCGGCCTGCACCTGCACTTCTACGGGCGCGGCCTGGAGCGCATGCCCGAGCGCGTGGTCTTCGAGAGCCTGGAGGGCGGCACGTTCCGCACCTTCGGCCCGCCCAAGTCGATTCGCCATGCGCTGGTCACGCCCGCCGCGCTGCGGCAGGCCCTGGCCGACGGCGAGGAAATCGCCGTGCTCGACGTGCGCGAGGCCGGTGTCTTCGCGCACCGCCACATCCTGTTCGCGGCGCCGGCCCCGGCCTGGCGGCTGGAGCAGCTCATCGACCGCCTGGTGCCGCGCCGGGGAACGCGCATCGTGCTGGTGGATGGCGACGGCACGCTGGCCCATGAAGCCGCCGCCAAGCTGGTGCGCCTGGGCTGGCCCAACGTCTCCGTGCTCGAAGGCGGCACCGAAGGCTGGGCGGCCGAAGGGCTGGAAATCTTCAGCGGCACCAACGTGCCCAGCAAGGCCTTCGGCGAAGTCATCGAGCATGAAAAGCACACGCCCTGGATCACCTCGGACGAACTGGGCGCGCGCGTGCAGCGCGGCGACAACATCGTCGTCGTCGACAGCCGCACGCCCGAGGAATTCGCGGCCTTCAGCCTGCCCTTTGCCCTGAGCGTGCCGGGGGCCGAACTGGTCTACCGCATCGGCGAAATCGCCCCGGACCCGCACACCCTGGTCGTCGTCAACTGCGCGGGCCGCACGCGCTCCATCGCGGGCGCGCAGACCCTGATCGACGCCGGCATTCCCAACCAGGTCGTCTCGCTGCGCAACGGCACCATGGACTGGCTGCTCACCGGCCGCAGGCTGGCCCATGGCCGCCGCACCCCGCTGCCCGAGCCCGGCGCCGTCGCCCTGGCCACGGCACGCGAACGCGCAGCCAGCGTGGCACAGCGCGCGGGCGTGCAATCCATTGATGCGGCCGAACTGGCCCGCTTCGAGTCCGAAGCCACCGAACGCACGCTCTACCGCTTCGACGTGCGCACCCGCGAGGAATACCAGGCCGGCCACCTGCCCGGCTGGCGCTGGGCGCCGGGCGGCCAACTCGTGCAGGCCACCGACGAATACGCGGCCACGCGCGGCGCACGCATCGTGCTGGCCGACTGGGACGGCGTGCGCGCCCTCACCACCGGCGCCTGGCTGGCCCAGCTGGGCTGGGAAGTCTTCACCTACGTTCCGCCCGCGCTGGCCACCCTGGAGGTCGGTGCCGAACCCGTGCGCGTGCTCGCCTCCCACGCGCCTGCGCCCCAGCTGTCCGTGCAGCAGGCGCAGGAACTGCTGGGCGAAGGCCGCGCCATCGTCTTCGACGTGGACAGCCGGCCCGCCTTCGAGAAGCAGCACATCGCCGGTGCGCGCTTTGCCGTGCCTGATCGTCTGCCCTCCTTCGTGCAGGCCCTGCCGCCGGCCCAGGTCGTGGTGCTGACCTCGCCGGACGGCGTGCTGGCGCGCAGCGTGGCGGCCGAACTGGCGGCGCGCACTGGGCGCGATGTGCGTTCCGTCGTCGGTGGCACTTCTGCCTGGGCTGCTGCCGGGCTGCCGCTGGGGCAGGGGGATGCGGATGTGCTGACGGGGGATGATGACCAGTGGTACAGCCCTTATGCGCATCGGGATCTGGGGTTGAGGGATGCGGGGTTTCGGGCTTATCTGGATTGGGAGTTGGGGTTGGTTGAGCAGTTGGAGCGGGATGGGTGGGCTTCTGGGATTCGGCTGGTGCCTGCTGTTTGAGTCTGGCTCGGGGTCTGCTTTTTGTCCCTGCCGGGTGGTTGTTTTTCGAGGCCGGGTTTCGGCCCGGCGGCCGACTCCCTTTCTTATCGCGCGATAAGAAAGGAAGCAAAGAAGCGCGCCCCAAACTGCCCACGACCCCTGCGCTGCGCTCCGGGGCGACCTGCGTTGGGCGGGATGCGGGGTGTGCCGCAGAACTCGCTTTGCGCTTCGCGCGCCGCTCAAACAACTGCGGCAAGTCAGATGACGAAGCAAGCCTGTCCTTCGGCAGGCTTGCCACCCCGCATCCCGCCCAACGCAGGCGTGGGCAGAAGGGGGGAGGCTGGGGAACAGCCAACAGCCAACAGCCAACAGCCAACAGCCAACAGCCAACAGCCAACAGCCAACAGCCGGCGCCATCACTGCGTTCGGCTTCAAACCAGGGGCCGAGCGAAGCGAAGGCCCGGGCAAACTCCCCGTATGTCAGCGCCTGCGGCGTGGTGGTTGCGGGGTTGCAGTCCTGCCGAAGGACAGGACTGCTTCGTGATCTGACTCGCCGTGATGTTTGAACGTAGCGCGCAGCGCGAAGAGAGTTTCACGGCGAACCCCGCAACCGCCACGACGCAGGTTGCCCCGCAGCGAAGCGAAGGGGTCGCGGACATTCGGGTCGCCTTTGCTTTGCCTACTTTCCTTTGGCGAAACAAAGGAAAGTAGGTCGGCCGCCGGGCCGAGACCCGGCCTCGAAAAGAACCCCCCCGGCAGGGTCAGAACCAGCAAGCGCAGCACCACGCAGCAAACGCAGCGCACGCAGCAAACGCAGCAGAGCCCAAAAAATCTCAGGCAGCCAACCTGAACCGCTCCACCACCACCCCAAACCCCCTCTCCAGATCCGCAATCAAATCCAAAGGATCCTCCAGCCCCACATGCAGCCGCACCACAGGCGCAGTCCCCGTCCACACACTGTGCTCCCGCAACCGCTCAGGCTGCGCCACCAGCGCCAGGCTCTCATACCCGCCCCAGGAAGCACCCTGCGCAAACTGCTGCAACGAGTCAACGAACACGGCGCCGGCACCGGCGTCCACCCCTTCGGCAAACGCGAATGACACCAGCCCGCTGGCCCCGCTGAAGTCCCGCTTCCACAGCGCATGGCCGGGATCGGAGGGCAGGGCCGGGTAGAAGACGCGGCCGACCTGGGGCTGCTGCTCCAGCCACTGGGCGATTTCGGTGGCGTGGCGCTGGTGCTGGGCCAGGCGCACGGGCAGGGTGCGCAGGCCGCGCAGTGCCAGGTAGGCGTCGTCGGCGCCTATGGTCAGGCCCAGGGCCTCGTAGGCGGTGGATATCTTTTTGGACAGCGCGGGGCCGTCGGTGATGACGATGCCCTGCATCACGTCGGAGTGGCCGGCGATGTACTTGGTCGCGGCCTGGATGGAGAGGTTGGCGCCGTGCTCCAGGGGCTGGTAGAACCAGCCGCCGCTCCAGGTGTTGTCGGTGGCCACGGCAATGCCGTGCCGGCGCGCCACGGCGGCCAGGGCGGGCAGGTCCAGCACCTCGTAGAGCAGGGAGCTGGGCGATTCCAGGTAGACCAGGCGGGTGTTGGGGCGGATCTTGCCGGCCAGATCGTCGCGCGAGGGCGAGAAGTACTCCAGCGTGATGCCCAGGCGCTGCAGCAAGGTGGCGTCCACGCGGCGCACGGGCGAGTAGACGCTGTCGGCCACCAGGGCATGGTCGCCGGGCGATAGCAGGGCGATGAGCACCAGGGTGATGGCGGACAGGCCCGAGGGCGTGAGAAAGGCACGGTGCCCGCCCTCCAGCGCGACCACGGCGTCTTCCAGCGCGCGGTGCGTGTCCAGGCCGTGGCGGCCGTAGGAGGCCACACGCTCGCCGGCCTCGCGGCGGTGGTGCAGGTCGGCGTAGGCGGCGCTGTCGGCAAAGCGCACGGTGCTGGTGCGCACCACGGGCACGTTGACGGGGCCGGAGCCGCCCTGCAGCTGCGGCGTGCCTGCGTGCAGCAGGCGGGTCGACGGGCCCAGCGGCCGGTGCTTGTCTTGGGGGGTGCTCATGCCACGGCCTCGCTGGGACGGAAGTAGGCGGCGTTGTAGTTCTTGACTTCGCCGGTGTCGGGGTCGATGGCCACGCGGCCGCTCAGGGTTTCCAGCGGCTGGCCGTAGAGATGGAAGTGCAGCGTGGGCTGCTCGCCCACGACGGCAATGCTGTGGATGTCATCGGGCAGGAAGGCGATGGAGGCGCCCGGCTGCACGGTGAATTCGCGCGCCAGGTGGATGCTGGCGCGTGCGGGGTCGCTGCGGTCGTCCGTGCGCTCGTAGAGTCGGTTGAGCTCCTGGCCTTCGACGGCAACGATCACGGCCCAGGTCGTGTGGTTGTGCGGGGCCGTGGTCTTGCCGGGGTTGATGGAGTTCAGGTAAAGGGCCAGGCCCGCATCGCCATCGACCGGGTTGAGGCGGTAGCGCGTGGAGGCACCCACGCCCTCGGTCTGCGCGGGCGGGGGGAAGTCCGAGCGGCTGAACAAGGCCTTGTGCGCGGCCAGCTGCTCCAGGCGTGCGGTGATGGCCGACAGGGTGCTGCGGTCGGGCGCGCCGGCCTGCAGCAGCTGGCGCACGTCGGCCAGGGCAGCGTCCACGGCCTGGCGGCGCCGGGCGGCGGCGTCTGTATGGGTGCCTGTATCTGCGCCTGTGCCGGCCGGGGTTTCAGTCGTTGTTTCTGCGGTCATGGGGTGTGCTCCTGGAGGTGGGGGATCAAAGGGCAAAGCGCAGGCTGTTGAAGGGCAGCGGCGCTGTGGCCGGTGTGGCCGGGGCGGCTGGCGCAGGCCTGGGCCGGGCGCCATCGCCCAGGGCGCGCTGCAGGAATTCGCGCGTGCGCTCGCTGCGCGGGCTGCCGAAGATCTGGGCGGCCGGGCCGTGCTCGACAATGCGGCCGGCCTCGGTGAAATAGACCTGGTCGCTGACCTCTTCGGCAAAACGCATTTCGTGCGTGACCAGCACGCAGGTCATGCCGTCCCTGACCAGGTCGCGGATCACGGTCAGCACCTCGCCCACGGTCTCGGGGTCCAGGGCCGAGGTCACTTCGTCGAACAAAATCAGCTCGGGCCGCATGGCCAGGGCACGCGCAATGGCCACGCGCTGCTGCTGGCCGCCGGACAGCTCGCCGGGGTAGGCGGATTCCTTGTGGTCCAGGCGCACCTTCTGCAGCAGGGCGCGGGCCTCGCGCTCGGCCGTGGCGCGGTCGCGGCCGACCACGCGCGTGGGGGCGATGACCAGGTTCTCCAGCACCGACAGATGGGGGAACAGGTTGTACTGCTGGAAGACGAAGCCCACGCGCTTGCGCAGGGCGATCAGCTCGGCCTCGGTGCGCAGCTGATCCACGCGCGTGCCCGCCACCGAGATGGCGCCGCGCTGGGGCCGCAGCAGGCCGGTGATGCAGCGCAGGATGGTGGACTTGCCCGAGCCCGAGGGCCCGATGATGGTCACCGCCTCGCCGCGCCGCACCTGCACGTCGATGCCCTTGAGCACCTGGTTGTCGCCAAAGGACAGGTGCACATCCTGCAGGTGGACCAGGGCGGGCGCCGTGCCGGACTCTGCCGAGGCGGCACTATGCACCGCTTGGGTGACGTGGTGTGTGCCAGCGCTGCCCGACTCAGGGACGCCAAGCAAGGGCCGCCCCGCAGCGAAGGTGTCGTCCCCCTCCCGCGAAGCGAGAGAGGGGGAAGCGGCGAAGCCGCTCAGGGGGAGCGTTTCAGTGATTTTCATGGCGTCGCTCCAGGGCGCGGGTGGCGCGGGCAATCGGATAGCAATAGGCGAAAAACAGCGCGAGCAGCGTGAAGTACACAAGGATGGTGAAGTCCGTGCGTGCCACGGTGTTGCTGGCGATCTGGGCGGTGTCTACCACGTCGTGCACGCCCACCAGTGAGGCCAGCGAGGTGCTCATGGTGATGCTGGCGTAGAGGTTCATCCACGGCGGCAGCATGCGGCGCACGCACTGCGGCAGCACGATGAGGCGGAAGATCTCGCTGCGGCGAAAGGCCAGCGACTGGGCCGCCTCCCACTGCGCGCTGGGAATGGACTGGATGGCGCCCCGGAAGATCTCGGCCACGTTGGCGCTGGTGGGCAGGGCCAGGCCCAGCACCACCTTGACCCAGTCGGGGAACGGAAAGGTCCAGCCCACCAGCTTCAGCTCGAACGGGAACACATAGGTGGTGAAGTAGATGAGCACCAGGATGGGCGCATTGCGAAACAGCTGCACGTACCAGCGCACGCCCGTGCGCACGGCCGGCGTGGGCGACAGCGACAGGGCGCCCAGCACCAGGCCGGCCACGGTGCCGATGGCCACGGCCAGCACGCTGATCTCGATGTTGACCAGGAGGCCGCGCAGCAGCGCGGGCAGCCATTTCCACAGGTGCACGAAGGCAGGCGGGGCGCTGTCCGTGGCGGCCCAGCAGGCGCACAGGGCCAGCAGTGCGGCGCCTGCGATCAGCCAGGGGCTGCGCGCCGCGCGCAGCAGGGCGGCGGGCAGCGGACGGGGCGCGCCGCCGGTGTTCAGGGTGGCTTCATTGGCCATAGCCGGGCATCCTCAGGTGTTGTTCCAGCCAGCGGCCCGCCAGGCTGACCAGCCAGGTCAGCAGGCCGAACCACAGCAGGATGAGCAGCAGCAGCTCCAGCACGTTGTCGCGCTGCGACCAGATCATGATGGACTCGTAGGTCACATCGCCCACGGCAATGGCCGAGGCCACGGCCGTCATCTTCACCAGGTCCACCAGGTTGTTGGTCAGCGAGGGCAGGGCAAAGCGCACGGCCAGCGGCAGCTGCACGCGCACCAGCAGCTGGCGCTGCGAAAAGCCCAGCGAGCGCGCGGCCTCCAGCGTGGTGGCGGGCACGGCCTCGATGCCGGCGCGCAGCGCCTCGGCATGGAACACGCCCTTGTGCAGCGAGACCACGATCACCACCCAGACAAAGGGCGTGAGCGGGTTGTTGCCCGCGCCCCAGTCGCGCAGCTGCTGGGTGATCAGCATGTTGAGCACCAGGAAGGCGCAGTACAGCTGCACCAGCGTGGGCGTGTTGCGCGTGACCTCCACAAAGGCGCGCGCGGGCCGTGCCAGCCAGGCGCGGCCCGAGGTCAGGGCCGCCGCCAGCGCCACGCCGGCCGCCAGGCTGCCGGCAATGGTCAGCAGGGCCAGCTGCACGGTCACGAACATGCCGCGCACAAAGGCCTGGCGCTCGGACACGTCCAGCACGAAGGCGTAGTTCAGGCCAAGGACCTTGAGCGCTTGCACGCCCTGGGCAAGCAGGCTGTCGTTCATGGCACGGCCTCCAGGGCGGCCGGCTGTGCATGCGCTTGCGCTTGCGCAGCGGGGTCTTTCAGCGCGGCCACGGCGCGTGCGATGCGGGCCGTGGCCTCGGCCAGCACCTCGTCGCTGGCGGCCGTGGAGATGCGGAAGTACGGCGACAGGCCGTAGGCCCCGCCATCCACGGCAGCCACGCCTTCGGACTCCAGCAGCCATTCGGTCAGGTCGGTGTCGCTGGCGATGGGCTGGCCGTCCGGGCGCAGGTGGCCTATCAGCGCGCCGCAGTGCACAAAGGCAAAGAACGATCCGCCCGGCGGCAGCAGGGCCAGGCCCGGCACCTGGGCCAGCGCCTGGGTGACCCGTTGCGCGCGCCGCGCATAGGCGTTGCGGGCCTGCTGCACAAAGCTCTGGTCGGGCGATTGCAGCGCCGCCGCGGCTGCGGCCTGGGCCACGGAATTGGGCCCTGACGAGGCCTGCGACTGGATCACCACCATGGCCTGCACCAGCGCGGCCGGGCCTGCGCCCCAGCCGATGCGCCAGCCGGTCATGGCATAGGTCTTGGAGACGCCGTTGACCAGCAGCGTGCGCTCGCGCAGGTCGGGGGCCACCGCCAGCCAGTGCGCGGGGGCCTGGGGCGTGAACCAGATGTGCTCGTACAGCTCGTCCAGCAGCACCAGCACCTGCGGGTGCTGGCGCAGCACCTGGGCCAGGGCGGCCAGCTCCTCGCGGCTGTAGACGGCGCCCGAGGGGTTGCCCGGCGTGTTCAGCACCAGCCAGCGCGTGCGCGGCGTGATGGCGGCCTGCAGCACGGCTGGCGTGAGCTTGAAGCCCTGCTCAATGCCGCAGTCCACGATGACCGGCGTGCCGTCGTTCACGCGCACGATGTCGGGAAACGAAGGCCAGTACGGCGCGGGCACGATGACCTCGTCGCCCGCATCCAGCGTGGCCGCCAGCGCGTTGTAGATCACCTGCTTGCCGCCGTTGCTGACGATGATCTGCCCGGCGTCGAAGTCCAGCCCGTTCTCGCGCCGGTACTTGGCGCTGATGGCCTGGCGCAGCGCGGCCGTGCCGGGCGTGGGCGTGTACTTGGTTTCGCCACGGGCCAGGGCCGCGATGGCGGCCTGCTTGATGGGCTCGGGCGTGTCGAAATCGGGCTCGCCCGTGGTCAGCGCAATAATGTCGCGGCCCTGGCGGGCCAGGGCCGTGGCCCGCGCGCTGGCCGCGGCATTGGGCGAGAGCCTGACGCGCTGCACGCGCTGCGAAAGGGGAAAGGGCGTGGTCATGGCGTGGTGCCTTCCTGTAATGCGGCGGCTGGCGTTGGAGAAACCTGCGGCAAGTCGTGCGGCAAATCGTGCGGCAAATCGTCCGGCAGGGCTTGCAGCACCTTGCCGGGATTGAGCAGGCCCAGCGGGTCGAAGGCCTGCTTGATACGCCGCATGAGCTGCAGCTCCACGGCGCTCTTGTAGCGGGGCAGAAGGTCGCGCTTGGTCTGGCCCACGCCGTGCTCGGCGCTGATGGAGCCGCCATGGGCGTGCACGCTGTCGTGCACCACCTCGTGGATGGCGTCTTCCTGGGCAAACAGTTGCGCGGGCGTGCTGTCCGGCGCGTGCGACACGTTGTAGTGCAGGTTGCCGTCGCCCAGGTGCCCGAAGGCCACGGGCCGCACGGCGCCAAAGCGCGCCTGCAGCAGCGCGGCCGTGGCCGCAAGAAAGTCGGGGATGCGCGAGATGGGCACCGACACGTCGTGCTTGATGTTGCGGCCGTCGCGCCGCTGGGCCTCGCCCAGGGCCTGGTCGCGCAGCCGCCACAGGGCCTGGCTTTGCTGCAGGCTCTCGGCAATGGCGGCATCGGTGACCAGGCCGTCCTCGAAGGCCTGGCCCACCACGCACTCGAAGCGCTGGCGCGCATGGTCCTCGCCCTCGCTGTCGGACAGCTCGATCAGCGCAAACCAGGGCGCCTTGACCGCCAGCGGTATCGGCTGCTCGGGCACATGGCGGGCTATCAGGCCCAGGGCCGTGTCCGACATCAGCTCGAACGCCGTCAGGCTGGCGCCGAAGCCCGCCCGCGCCTGGCTGAGGAAGGCCACCGCATCGCGTATGCAGCCAAAGGCCAGCAGGGCCGTGTGCTGGGCGCGGGGCAGCGGATGCAGGCGCAGCGTGGCCGCCGTGATGATGCCCAGCGTGCCTTCGCTGCCCACGTACAGGTCGCGCAGCGCATAGCCGGTGTTGTCCTTGCGCAGCCCGCGCAGGCCGTCCCAGATGTCGCCCTCGGCCGTCACCACTTCCAGGCCCAGCACCAGCTCGCGCGCGTTGCCGTAGCGCAGCACCTGGGTGCCGCCCGCGTTGGTGGACAGGTTGCCGCCAATGGTGCAGCTGCCCTCGGAGCCCAGGCTGAGGGGAAACAGCCGGTCCGCATCGCGCGCTGCCTGCTGCACATGGGCCAGCACGGCGCCGGCTTCCACGGTCAGGGTGTCGTTGTCGGTGTCGATGGCGCGCACGCGGTTCAGGCGCGCCAGCGACAGCAGGACGGCGTGGCCCGAGGCGTCGGGCGTGGCGCCGCCCATCAGCCCGGTGTTGCCGCCCTGGGCCACGATGGGCGTTCGGTGGGCGCGGCACAGGCGCACCAGCTGCGCCACCTGGGCCGTGTCGGCGGGCCGTGCCACGGCCAGGGCCTGGCCCGTGAGGCGGCCATGCTGGTCGGTCAGGTAGCCGGCCGCATCGGCACCCGTGAGCACATGGGCGTCGCCCAGGGCGTGGCGCAGCGCGGTGACCAGGTCGGCGGGGCCGGTGATGTGGCCGCTGGTGCTGGTGTTGGTGTTGGTGCTGGTGTGGGTGCTCATGCGGGCGCCTTCCTGAACTTGTCGTGCAGCTGGTGCAGCAGCGGCGTGGGCGTCATGCCGTTGCGCTGCTCCACCTCGATCAGCCAGCCCGTGCGGTGCCAGTCCTGCACGATGCGGTCGATGGCCGCCTGCGTGTCGGACTCGCCCTTGCGCAGCCAGATCACCGAGGGCGAGGGAATGATGTCGGCGGGCGAGACGATCTCGTAGTCCTTCCAGTCCGCATTGCTGGCCACGAGTTCGCGCAGTGTGGGGCTGACATGCACGGCGGCCGCGCAGTTGCCGCCCTTGAGGGCCAGCAGCGACTCGGGCTGGCCCCGGAAGGCCTTGATCTGGGCGCCGTATTGATCGGCCAGCGGCTTGGTGAAATTGCTGCCCTGCGACACGCACACGGGCTTGCCGCGCAGGTCGTCCCACTGGCGCACGCCGCTGCTCTTCTTGGCGATGGCGGCGCCGCCGACTTCCTCGAACGGCGTGGGCACGAAGGACAGGATCTCGCTGCGCTCCTGTGTCCACTGCATGTTGGCGATCAGGATGTCCACCTTGCCCTGCTGCAGGAACTGCACGCGGTTGGACGGCTGGACCTGCACGGTCTCCACCCCCACGCCCAGGCCCTTGGCCACGCCTTCGGACAGCTGCACGTTGTAGCCCACGTGCCTTTGCGTGACGGGGTCGATGGTGCCGAACGGCGGCCCCGAAAGCATCACCCCCACCACGATCTTGCCGCGCTGCTTGATGCGGTCCAGCGTGGCGTCGGCATGGGCTGCCAGGGCCGTGAGGGCGAGCAGGGCCGCCAGTGCGGTGCGAGTCGGCTTCATGGCTTGGCTCCCTTGGCGGCGGCCTTGGTTGCCTGCGCATCGGCCTGTGCTGCCGCATACACCGCGAAGTCGTAGGGCGCGCGGTCGAACAGGCCCTTCAGCGCGTGTTCGTGGCGCTCGGCGATCCAGGTGTCGGGCACGCCGCTGGCGCGGGCCACCTTGAGCAGAAAGCCCGTGCGGTGCCAGTCCTGGATGGCCTTGTCCACGAAGGCCTGGGTGTCGGTCTCGCCGCGGCGCGTCCACACCACGGTGGGCGAGGGAATCAACTGGTCCTGCGTGCCCAGCTCGAAGTCCTTCCACTCGGCTGCATTCGGGCCGGTGAGCTTTTCATAAAGGGCGGGCTGGATATGGACCGAAGCCGCGCAGGTGCCGCCCTTGAGCGCCAGCAGCGACTCGGGAATGCCGCGCAGGCCCTTGACCACGGCGCCATAGCTCTCGGCCAGGGGCTTGGCGAAGTTGCTGCCCTGCGACACGCAGGCCACCTTGCCGCGCAGGTCTTCCCAGCGCTTGATGCCGCTGGCCTTGGCCACCAGGGCGCCGCCGCCGATCAGGTCGTAGGGCGTGGGCGCGAACGAGAGGATCTCGCTGCGCTCCTGCGTCCACTGGATGTTGGCGATCAACAGGTCCACCTTGCCGCTTTGCAGGAACTGCACGCGCGTGGAGGCGGTCACGGGAACCGTCTCCAGCGGCACGCCCAGGCGGCGCGCGATGTCGGCGGCCAGCTCGGTCTGGTAGCCGCCGGTCTTGCCGGTGGCGGGGTCCAGCACGCCGAACGGCGGGCTGGCGCCGTCGATGCCCACGGACAGCTTGCCGCGTTGCTTGATCTTGTCCAGCGTGGCATCGGCGTGGGCGGCACCGGCGCCCAGCAGCAGGGCCAGGGCGGCGGCAAGGGGGGAAAGAAGGCGGGGCATGCGTGAATCCATCAGGGAACGGAAGGCCCGGCCCCGTCTTGCGGGGCCTGGGCCTGGGTGGTCGAAAAAAAGCAGGGGTGGACCGCCGTGGCGGTCGGCGGTCAGCTGGCGGACTTGAACTTGGCCTGCAGCTCGGGCAGCAGCGGGTTGGCCGGCTCGATGCCCACGCGCTTTTCGGCGGCGATCAGCCAGCCCGTGCGGTGCCAGTCCTGCACCACCTTGTCCACGGCGGCGATGGTGTCGGCCTCGCCCTTGCGGGTCCAGACCACGGAAGGCGCGGGCAGCACCTCGCCGGCGATGGGGGCCGAGTACTGCGCCCATTCGGGGTTGCTGCGCAGCAGCGGGTAGATCAGCGTGCTGTCATGCACGGCGGCCACGCAGTTGCCGCCCTTGAGCGCCAACAGCGAGTCCGACGAGCTCTTGTAGCCATGCACCTGGGCGCCGTACTCGCTGGCCAGCGGCTTGGCAAAGCTGCTGCCCTGGGACACGCACACCGGCTTGCCGCGCAGGTCTTCCCACCTGGCGATGCCGCTGCCCTTGCGCACGGCGGCAATGCCGCCCACGCGGTAGAAGGGCGTGGGCGCGTAGCCCAGGGTCTCGGCACGGTCGGGGTTCAGCTCCATGGAGGCGATCAGCAGATCCACCTTGCCGGCCTGCAGAAACTGCACGCGCGTGGCGGTCTGCACCTGGACCAGCTCGGCCTCCACGCCCAGGCCCTTGGCCAGGGCGCGTGCCAGCTCGGGGTTCCAGCCCACCAGCTGCTGGGTGGACGGGTCGATGGAGCCGAAGGGCCCGCCATTGACCAGCACGCCAATGGTGACCTTGCCGCGCTGCTTGATCTTGTCCAGCGTGGCATCGGCCCGGGCCTGGGTGCAGGCCAGGGCCAGCGCGGCGGCGATGAAGGTCAGGGATGCGGAAAGGGTGGCGCGGGGCTGGCGGCGCAGGGTGGGGCTTGTGTGCATGGCGGGAGCGGGGCGGTCGGGACGAACGAAAGATGCGTACGCCCGCATCTTCTGGCCGCCCTTGACCCACGGCAACAAAGCTTTGGGAGCATGTTTATGCGCTTTGCGTCGCTGCATCAGGGTGATCACCAGGGAAATGTGGGCCCGAAGCAGGGCGGGTCGATGGTGTAATCGCGACGGCCGGGGTGCTGCGCCCACCGGCACCTCCCAGCGAGCCCTCTTCCATGCACCAAGCCCTAGCGTCCCTACTCGCCCCTCTCGCCTGCGCCGCCCTGCTGTGTGCCAGCCCCGTGGCCTGGGCCGCCAATCCCACCAGCTCGGGCAATTGCGAGGAAAGCTCCACCAACATGTCCGAGGTGCGCGCCTGCCTGCACGAGCAGAACGTGGCCATGGTCAAGGCCGCCTACGTCTCGCTGTCGCTCAAGCTCAAGGCCCGCATGCCCCAGGCGTCGGAAGAGCTGGAAGTGGCGCAGAGGAACTGGGTGCAGTACGCACGCAGTGCCTGCGAGTTCCTCTCTGAATTCAATTCCGCCAGCTTTGCCAAGGACGATGCCCGCGCCAATTGCTGGAGCGACTTCGCCCGCGCCCGCGCCAAACAGCTCAAGTCCTGGGAAATGCAGCTGGACAAGAAGCCCTGAGGGCGGGGACGCTGCTCACTGGTAGTTCAGCGTGAAGGTGGCCCTGCCATTGGCCTGCCCCGTCGTGACTGCCGCAGCGGTCTGCACGTATTTGGCAGTCAGCGGGATCTTGAACTGGGCAACGCCCTGGGCGATGGTTCCCGCACTCCATTGGTTGGTGTTGCCAGGCACGTTGGAGTCCGGGCCGTAGCCGAGAGCGGTGCCATCCTTCAGTATCTGTATGCCTATTCCGGTGGCAACCGGCTTGCCGCCTGACGTGGCCTGGCTCAAGGTCAGGACGGTGCTCTGATTGCTGGTGTCGTTGGCATCGGTGAGCGTGATGTGGGGACGCAGAACGCTTTCGGGCGCGCCGCCCTTGCATTCCAGCGTGATGTCGAAGTGCTGGGGGATGGAGGTGGATTGGAGGCCCGTGAATCGCAGGATGGGCACAGCGCCCATGGGTACGGAGATGGTCGAGGCGGCCACCGAGCAGGAGGGACCGACCACCACCCTGGTGCGGCCGGACAGGTTGACGTTTCCTGCGATGCAGCCGGGGCACTGGAATCGCATCTCGACGTTCATCCCGGAGCCCGTTAGGGTGCCAGCGGAAACGCTGCCGGTTTTCACCAGCTCGAACCAGACATCCTGGGGGTATGAGCTATTCCAGAAATAGCCCAGCGCGCCCGAATGATTTTCTGATTCGGTGGTAATGGGCATGGTTCTGCCATTGGGAGCGCTGGGGCCTCGCCATGTTGCCCACCAGCGGATTCCAATGCCGGGAATATTGGTGCCGTAGACATTATTGTATCCGGGCGTCTTGGTCCCGGATTGAACATTGGCGAATACAACGGCTTTGGAAACATCGTACTCGAATGCCGTGTTCAGCACTGCTTTAAGATTAAATACGGTTGCCGTAGACTTCCATAGCGTCGATCCGTTGGCGTAATTTCCGGGTACTGTTATTTCCTCGGGCAGTGAAATGCTGGAACTGGTGGGGGAGAATACGCCCCCGGCAAAGGCATTGGTGTTCATCGTTGCCGCTGAAAAAGCGATGAGAAATGGAAGGGCGATCAATGCAAGGCGGCGTACTCGCAAGACAAATGAGGGGATGCAAGAGAAATGCATGATACTGATTCGGTCCATTGCTGAAGTATGATTCTCGAAAATATCACGCAATAGTTTTATTGAACTTTTGAGTGAATAATGAGGGGCTGGAAATGAAAGCATCGAATCATTCGATGGGTGGCCTCTTTGGTATTTCGCACTCTACGCCGAAGATATGAGGTGATGCAATCAGACTGCTCTGAAAATGGAGCGTGGCTCAGTCAAAAGCCGCCCCATGCACGCCATTCGCAAAGAGCAAGGCGCGCGTGTCACGGAGCTCGGGTGCGAGGGCGGTCGCGCAGACAAGCCAGGTCCAGTCCGCTCGCGGCCCCGGCGGCTGTCGTGAGCGCGCCAGGCGGCTCAGTTGCTGAGAGGTGCGGTCGGAGAAGCGTCCCTGGCACCTCTGGCGGCTTGCCAGAGCGCATCGGCCAGGGCTGTGATCTCAGGGGCCAGGTGCAGGCGTTCCAGCCAGCGGTCCGCAATACCGCTGGCGCCGTGGAGGGCTCCGGCCAACTGGCCCGTGATGGCTGCCGTGGTGTCGGCGTCATCGCCCAGGTTGGCGGCCTGCAGTACCGCGCCTTCAAAGCTGTCATGCCTCGCAAAGCACCACAGGGCCGCCTCCAGGCTGTCCACCACGTAGCCGCTGCCGCGTATCTGTGCGGCCGGCTTGTCGCGATAGTCGCCACGGGCAATCTCCCGCAGGCGCGGGCTGGCGCCGTCTTGCAGAACGCCGCCCAGGTCCAGAACCTGCTGCCGGGGCAGTCCCTGCAGTGCCCGGCACAGCGCCACGGCGAACAGGCGGCAGGCCTGCAGGCATTCAGGTGCCGCATGGGTAGTGCGTGAGCTGAGTTCAGCCATGCGCTGCACCAGGTCCTCGTCAGGGCCGAAGAACATGGGCACGGGCGCCAGCCGCATCAGGGAGCCGTTGCCGGCCTGGTCCGGGTCGGGCGACCCGGCCAGCGGATCGCCGGTGGCCAGGAAGCGCTGGATGGCCGCCCTGGTGGCCATGCCGATGTCAAAGCAGTTGCCGGTGGAACTCCAGTAGCCCCATTCGTACCAGTTGGCATAGCGCGTCATCTGGTCCTGCGGGTCGCAGCCGCCGCGCTGGAGCAGGCTTTCGGCCAGGCACAGGGCCATGGAGGTGTCGTCGGTCCACTTGCCTGCGGGCAGCGAGAAGGGGCCGCCGCCCACCATGTCGGTCAGCGGCGCAAAGCTGCCGCGCGGCTGGAATTCCAGCGTGGTCCCCACGGCGTCGCCACAGGCCAGGCCCAGCAGGGCGCCACGGTATCGGTCCAGCGTGTCCATGGCCATGCCCGTGCTCGCGCTCATGGTCGGTCAGGAGCGGTGCTGCGCAGCCGCGCGCGCACCTGCATGAGGGCAAAGCCCAGCAGGTTCAGGCCCTGCCAGCGCGCGGGGTCGGTGGCGCGCACATCGTCGGCGGCCAGGCCGATGCCCCAGATGGCGTCCACGGGGCTGGCCTCCACCAGCACGCGGTCGCCCGTGTTCAGCAGATAGCGGGCCAGGGCCGGGTTCTGGGAGAACTTGGCCTCGTTGGCGCGCACCACGATGTCCATGCGCGCGGCCACCCAGGCCGCTTCATCGAAGCCCTGGATGCCACGCCCCAGCTTCTTGGCCTCGCCCGGCGTGCGGCAGCGCACGATGGCCGCGTGCGCCGCCTCGTCGCCAAACAGCCGTGCCTTGCCCGCCATCATGAAATGCTCGGCCGTGGGGTAGTGCTGGCCCTCGACCTCGAAGCCCGCCTCGAACCACTGGCTCATGCAGGTCTTGCCGATGGAGCCATCGGCCGCAGGCTGGTGGCCCCAGAACGGCAGGAAGCGCGGGGTGAGACCCTGGGCCATGGCGTGCTGGAGGTCTTGCAGGGAGGCGATGTGGTCTGTGGTTGTCATGGGCTGTCTCGTTGCCGTGTGTGCCGTTTCAGGAATGCGATGGAGCTTGCTGCAGCCACCACTGGCTGAAGGCCATCAGGTCTGCGTGCTGCGAGTGGGCGTGGACCAGGTCCGGCCCGGTGTTGGGCGTGCCGTTCGGGCCACGGCACACCAGGGCCGCGTGAATGCCCGGGCCAATGTCCCGGAGGTAGGGCAGATAGTCGTCCACGAAAGCGACCGGGCCGAGCCGCTGCAGGGCGTCTGCCTTGGGGCTGCGCAGGCCGGTGGTCCGGCCCGTGGCGATCACGCGGTCGATGGGAAAGCCGAGGTCGCGCAGGTTGCCCAGGCGGGCCTGTTCGAAGCGCGCCGCCAGGGCCGTCACGCAGACCAGTTCGTAGCCAGCGCCCTGCAGGTCGTGGCAGGCCTGCAAGGCATTGCCCAGCGCGGGAATGCTGCGCCAGAAGTCGTCGTCCATGCAGGCCCTGAACTGTTGCAGGCGCTCGCCGTCCAGCGCCTGCACGGCCCAGCGGTCCATGGCCCAGTAGGCATGGGGGTCGGCCTCGGCGGGGCGCTGGCCGAACGCGCGTTCCCAGGCTCCGGCATAGGCGCGGTTGTAGTCCAGCAGCACGCCATCGGCGTCAAGGGCAATGATGGGTTTCATCGTGTTCCTCTTCGGCTCGCACGCGCAGGTAGTGCGGTGCCACGCTGTCCGTGAGCCAGACGCCGTTGTCCGAGCGGTAGAACAGGCATCGGCATGCATGCGCGCCGCATCGATCTCCAGCAGCACCAACCGGCCATAGCGCTGGCCCACGGAGCGGGCCGTGGCCAGGTTGTCGGTCAGGTGCACGTGGTGGCGGTTGCGCCGGTCCAGGCCGGTGCGCAGGATGGAGTCCAGAAAGCGCGTGGCCGTGCCATGGTAGAGGCGCTGCGGCGGCACGCTGGCCTGCAGGCCCAGGTCGATCTGCACGGAATGCCCCTGGCTGGCGCGGATGCGCAGGCCGTCGGCGCTGATGGCAAAGCGCTGCTTGGGGCAGCTTTGCACCACCTCCATCAGCAGTGCGGGCGAGATGTTGCGGCCGGCCGCCTGGGCGCCGCGCAGCAATGCGTCTATGGAGACCCAGCCCTGGGCGTCGAGGGCGAGTCCGGCGCGGCCGGGGTTGTGGCGCAGGACCAGGCTCATGAATTTGCTGGTCGATGTCAGTGTGTTCTTGTTGTTCATACGGTCCATTTCCATGGATTTTCTTGTTGTGTCGATGATTGTCCGTGCTTCGGGCTTCACACCACCAGGCAGCCCTGCCGGTCCGACAGGCCGATGGTGGCCTGCATGCCCGCCGTGAACTGCAGGTAGTCGGCTTCCATGCCGTCCGAGAAGATGACGCCATGGTCGGGCATGCGCGAGCGCAGGGTCAGCGGCTGGCCGGCCGTGACCTGGCCGTAGACCAGCTCGGCCGTGGAAGAGCGGCTGGGAAAGGGCTCGCGCACGGCGAAGTCCAGGCGTGGCGCATCCCAGGCGAAGGGCTGGTAGTCGAAGTCGGTGGATGCGCCGCGCACGGCGCGGGCAATGCCCATCGATCCCGTGACGATGCTCTTGATCCATGCAGACGAGCCCAGCCCCGTGGCGACGATGAGGCCGGAGGACGACTGGGATTCGTGCCGGTCACCCAGCGCGATGTCGTACAGGGCCGAGGTGTGGCTGCGCGGGCCGATGAACAGGTCGTTGGCGGCGCGCAGCACCTGGCCGTCGCTCAGGCGTGCCTCGGCCAGGGTGACGGCGCGCGTGGGGCGGCGGTTGGCGGCCACGTCGCCCAGCAGGGCGGCCAGGTCGGCGGGGGCGAAGGGCAGCAGCAGGCCGTCCCAGCGCGCGGGCTCGGGGTTGACGCCGATGAGCGGCTGGCCGTCCAGGTATTTCATGGTGTTGGCCACCATGCCGTCCTGGCCCAGTGCCACGACGATGTCGTCGGCGCCGAAGACGAAGTTGGGCACCAGGGCGCGGTCCACGATCTGGTAGCGGCCGCGCGCCTCCAGCGCCTGCACCACGGCCTGCAGGGCGGTGGCGTAGGCGGCGCTTTCGCGCAGGTAGTCGCCGAAGTCTGCACCCAGGTGCTCGATGTAGAAGCGCGCCTGGGACAGCGTGTGGTACCTGGCCACCAGCTCATCGAGCCGCGTGCGCCGCACCACCAGCACGGTCTTGCGTTCATTGGCGTTCACGGCGGCTCCTTGCGGGTTCGGGATCGGCCACGGCAGCTGCATGGCCTGCACCGGCGCCCATGAGCGACTGCAGCAGCTCGGGCGAGACGTTGAGCTGGCCGATGCGCTCGGCCTTCTCGGCAATGCCGCCAAAGGCCTGGGCGATGAGCTGGCCCGGCTGCATGCCCACGGCGGCCAGCGATTGCACGATGCGCGGGTCGGCCTTTTCCAGGGCCTGCATGACGGCGCCCACGCGGTAAGCCTCGGCCTCGGCCAGGGTGCGGCTGTTGGCGGCCTGGCCTTCGACGAAGTCGCGGCGGCTGGTCTCCAGCGCCACGTCGGCGGACATCTGTTCGGCGCGCAGCTCGTTTTCCTTGCGCATCTGGGCGGCCTTGGCTTCCAGTTGGGCCTCGCGGATCTGGCGCTTTTTCTTTTCCACGGCCACATCGGTATCGAGCTCGTTCTGGCGGATGGCGCGCTCGTTTTCCACGGCAGCCATGCGGCGGGCATAGACGGCGTCGTCCGCGGCCTTGAGGTTGGACTCGCGCGCCTCGGCCTCGAGGGCGCGGGCGATGTCGGGCGTGGGTTTGACGGCCATGACCGAGACGCCCAGGATCTCCAGCCCCAGCGCCTCGATCTCGGGCTGGGCGGCCAGCTCCTGCTGGGCCGTGCGCGCAATGAGTGCCGAGGAGCGCAGCGCCTGCTTGAGCTCCAGCGCCTGCACGGCCTGCTGGATGATGACCTCGGCCTGCATGGTCACGCGGTCGCCCAGGCGCTGCGGGTCTTCGGACAGGTATTTCTGGCCGTCGCGCGCCAGGGAGAAGTCCATCAGCGTGGCGGTCTGGCGCGGTGTGCTGATGCGGTAGGTGACCTGGCCCTGCACGGTGACGCTCTGGAAGTCGGCCGTCACCAGCTCCAGCATGAAGTGGCAGTCCTGGCTGCCCACGGGCACCGCGACCAGGGTGGTGGTGGGCGCGTAGTAGAAGAAGGACTGGCCCGCACCCTCGCGTACCACCTTGCCGGCGCGGAACTGCATGAGGTGGACCGTGGGTTGGGACTTGATGAAACGGATGCCGAACATGGTGCTTCTCCTTTTAAGTTGTTCTGTACAACTCGTATGGGTTGCATAGTGCAACTTAAAATCCGGTACGTCAAGCACAATCCATCCTATGGCTGAAAAAAATTCCCCATCCCCGCAGGGCGCGCTGGACTTCCCGCGCCCGTTCACCACGGTGGACGTGGTCATCTTCACGGTGGCCGACGATGCCCTGCAGGTGCTGCTGGTGCAGCGCCCCACGGCGGGCAGCGAGCCGTTTCCGGGACTGTGGGCGCTGCCCGGCGGCTTTGTGGATGTGCGCCAGGACGCGGACCTGCTGGCCTGCGCGCGGCGCAAGCTGCTGGACAAGACGGGTGTGGACAGCCCCTACCTGGAGCAACTGGGAAGCTGGGGCGGCGCGGCGCGCGACCCGCGTGGCTGGTCGGCCACGCATGTGTATTTCGCGCTGATCCCGGGGCACGACCTGATCCTGGCCAAGGGCGCGAATGCGGCCGATGTGTCGTGGTTTGCCGTCGATGAACTGCTGCGCGAGCCTGCGCTGGCCTTCGACCACGGCGAGATCCTGCGCGCAGCGGTGGAGCGGCTGCGGGGCAAGGTGGAATACACCTCGCTGCCGGCCTTTCTGCTGCCCGAGCCCTTCACGCTGCCGCAGCTGCAGCAGGCCTACGAGGTGGTGCTGGGCCGCCCCGTGGACAAGAGCGGTTTTCGCACGCGCATGATGGCGGCTGGCTTTCTGGTGGAGGCCGGCCAGGTGGAGGGCACGTCACGCCGCCCGGCCATGGGCTACCGCCTGGCCGACCGCAGCGCGCCCGTGGTGTTTCCGCGCACCTTCAGCCCGCGGGGGTGAGGGCGGCCTTCGATCAGGGCCAGGATCAGGATCAGGCGCCCAGCAGGCTGCAAAAGCGCTGCATGTCCACGTTGCCGCCGCTGAGGATGATGCCCACGCGCCGTCCGCGCAGCTCTTCGCTTTTCTGGCGCGCGGCGGCAAGGCCCAGGCAGCCGGTGGGCTCGACCACGAGCTTCATGCGCGTGGCCAGGAAGCCCATGGCGTCGACCAGCTCGGCATCGCTGGCGGTGAGGATGTCAGTCACGTCGCGCTGGATGATGGGGAAGGTGATGCCGCCCAGGTGCTGGGTCTGGGCGCCATCGGCAATGGTCTTGGGCGTTTCGATGTGGACGATGCGGCCCGCGCGCAGCGACTGCTGGCCGTCGTTGCCGGCCTCGGGCTCCACGCCGTAGAGCGCGCAGTCGGGGCTGAGCGCGCGCGTGGACAGGGCCGTGCCCGACAGCAGGCCGCCGCCGCCCAGCGGCACGAAGAGGGCGTCCAGCGGGCCGGTTTCCTCGAACAGTTCCTTGGCGGCCGTGCCCTGGCCGGCCAGCACGTCGGCATGGTCGTAGGGCGGGATCAGGGTCAGGCCGTGGCGCTCGGCCAGGTCGCGGCCGATCTGCTCGCGGTCTTCGGTATAGCGGTCATAGACCACCACCTGGCCGCCATAGCCCTTGGTGGCCGCCACCTTGGCGGCGGGCGCGTCATGCGGCATGACGATGGTGGCGGGAATCTCCAGCAGCCGGGCTGCCAGGGCGATGGCCTGGGCGTGGTTGCCCGAGGAAAACGCCACCACGCCGGCCTTGCGCTGCGCCGGGCTGAAGCGAGACAGGGCGTTGAAAGCACCGCGGAACTTGAAGGCGCCCATGCGCTGCAGGTTCTCGCACTTGAGAAAGACGCGGGCGCCCAGCGCATCGTCCAGCGTGCGCGAGGTGAGCACGGGCGTGCGGTGGGCATGGCCCTGGATGCGTTGGGCCGCTGCGGCCACGTCGTCATAGGTGGGAAGGCTTGTCATCGGTACGGGAGAGAAGGGGTTGCAGACCGGCGGGGTGCCGGAAGCTATTTGGCGTAGCTGTAGACCGTGGCGCGCGACACGCCCAGGTGGGCGGCAATGGTCTCCATGGAGCGGCGCACATCGAGCAGGCCGGCGCCCTTGAGCTCGCGGACCAGGGCGCGGCGCTCCTCGGGCTTGAGGGCGCGCGGCGTGGTCGCCAGGCGGGCCGCGAACTGGTCGATGCGGGCACGCACCGTGTCGGCGCCTGCGCCGGCGCCCGTGGGGTCCAGCATTTCGCGCGCGGGGGTGTCGCCGCTGACGGCGGCAAAGCGGTTGAGCATGCCCTGGAAGCCCTGGAACATCGTCAGGTCCACATTCATGCACAGGGCGGCGATGTAGCGGCCCTCGGAGTCGCGGATGCCGATGGACGTGCTCTTGGCCTGGCGGCCATCGGCGAACTGGTTGGGATAGTTGGCGATGACCTGCTCGTAGCCGGGGTCGAGGATGCGGGCCAGGCCCAGCTCCGTCGCGCCCTGGCCCACTTCGCGGCCCGACAGGTTGTTGTGGATGGCCAGCACCGCGTGGGAGGGGTCGAGCAGGTCATGCACCACCACCTCGCAGAACGGGGCAAAGGTCTGGCCCAGGCCTTCGGCGATCTGGGCCAGCTGGTCCAGAAGCTGGCGCTGTTCAGGGGTTCGTTGGGTCATATTGGACATTTTGTTTTGAATTGGACAAAATGTCAAAATCCAGCCGACTTCTCTGCGCTTTCCACCATGTTCGACACCCTTGTAGACCTGTTGCAATCCCAGGGCGCGCGTTTTCGCGTGCTGGAACATCCGGCCGAAGGCCGCTCTGACCTGGTCGCCGAAATCCGGGGCACCGCCCCCGGCCAGGGCGCCAAGGCCATGCTTTGCAAGAGCCGCGATGCGGCCGGTGCGGGCGATCCCCAGCTGTTCCTGGCCGTGCTGCCCGGCGACCGCAAGCTGGACTTCAAGCGCCTGGCCCAGGCCGTGGGCGTGCGCAAGGCCACGCTGGCCTCGCCCGAGGAGGCCCAGGCCGCCACGGGCTGCGTGATGGGATCGGTGCCGCCGTTCTCCTTCAACCCGCAGGTGCGCCTGGTGGTGGACCCGGCCCTGGTCGAGCGCTTTGGCGAGATCGCCTTCAACGCGGGCCGGCTGGACCGCTCCATCGTGCTGGACTCGGCCGACTATGTGCGCATTGCCCGGCCCGCGCTGCACAGCCTGAGCGGGGAGGGCGCCGATTGACCATGGATTGACCCTGGCGCGGCGCTGCGCCCACAATCGTCGGCAACGTCCACATCTCCTTGCCTGACCATGTCCACCCCTGCGAAGCAGCACCCTGACCGGCCCGATGCGGCCGGCTTTGTGCGTGCGGCGCTGACTGCTGCCCTGGCCCAGGTGCAGTCGCATCTGGCGGTTTTGGAGGGCGGTGGCAGCGATGCCGAGACCATTCACCAGCTGCGCGTGGCCCTGCGGCGCCTGCGCACCGTGCTGCGCGAATGCGCAGGGCTGGCGCCCGGCATGCGCGCCGAATGGGATGAACCCCTGGCCCAGGCCTTTGCGCAACTGGGCACGCTGCGCGATGCCGATACGCTGGCCGATGTGGTGCGCCCGCTGCTGCAGGCCGCCCATGCGCCCCTGTGCGACTGGCAGGCGCCGCAGGCCGTGCAGGCGGATGCAGCCGCTGCCGTGCGCGAGCCGCCATTCCTTCAGGCGCTGGCCGAGATCCAGGCGCTGGCGCAGGCGCCGCAGGCAGAGCCATCGGCCCGTTTTGCCCGCCTGTCCGCCGCAGGCACGCGCAAGTACCTGGCACGGCGGCTGGCGCGCCTGCACCGCCAGGTGCTGCGCGATGGCCGGCACTTCGACCGCCTGCCGCTGGCGCAGCAGCACCGCGTGCGCAAGCGGCTCAAGCGCCTGCGCTACCTGGCGGACTTTGCGCGGGAATTCGCGCCCGGAATGTGGCCCGGAAAAAAGGGCCGGCGCTTTGCCGAGGCGCTGGTGCCCGCCCAGGACGCGCTGGGCCTGCACAACGACATGGCCGTGGCGGCCGAGCATTTCCATGCCGAGGCCGCGCGCGACCCGCGCGCCTGGTTCGCGGCCGGCTACCTGCAGGCCCGCCTGGCCACCAGCGCGCGCAGCAGCCGCCGCGCGCTGCGGGCGCTGGCCCGGGTGCCGGGCTTCTGGCTCTAGACAGCATCAGCGATAATCCGCCGCTGGCGCACCGCCGCAGCCCCTGGGCCGTGGCGGTGCGCTGTTGCTGAAGGTGCCCCATGCCGTTCACCGGCCAGGGGTTCAACGGGAAGCAGGTGCGCGATGCCATCGAGGTGGCCGCTCGCAATGCCTGCGCTGCCCCCGCAACGGTCAGCGGAATACAACTCCCCACGCGGACGCGCCCCAAACCACGCGCCGCAAGCCACTGTGTCCTTCTCGGGCATGGGAAGGCGGGGATGCCTGCCGCAGCGCGCCCACCCTGCGCGCCGCAGCGTTCCGCAAGCCCGGATACCGGCCTTCTGCATTGCTTTCGGACGCCGCGGGAGTGCGCCTGTCCGGTCCGGCCCCAGCCTGCGCTGCCGTGGCCGGCTCCGGCGTGCGCGCTGTGCGGCGTGGTTCAGACGATAGGCCCCGCGGGTGAGTGGGGCAGTTGGGTCAACGCATGCGCTTCGCTTCTTCGGCCGCCGATTCCTCCGGCCTTCTCTCTGTTCTCCCTCTTGTCTCCAGCCTGCGGCCCGCAGCGGCCGCCGTCCTGCTGGCCAGCTGCGCTGCAGCGGCCGGCGCCGCGCAGGAGCCGGCTTCGGGCCGCTCCGCGGACTCCGCCGACGATGCGCTGGATGCCGTCTTCGTGACCGCCACCGCGCGGCCCGAGGCGCGCAGCCGCATCGCGGGCACCACGCAGACCATCGACCGCGAGGCCATAGAGCGCTCCAGCGCGCGCTCGGTCACCGACCTGCTGGCCGAGAACGCCGTGGGCTTTCTCAGCGAATGGACGGCGGCCCAGACCTCGATGAACCTGCGCGGCGCCTCCACCGACGGCCAGGGGCGTGACTTCCGCAGCCAGGTGCTGGTGCTGGTCAACGGCCGGCGCGCGGGCACGGCCAACCTGTCCAAGCTCAGCCCCTCGGATGTGGAGCGCATCGAGATCGTGCGCGGCCCGTCCTCGGTGATCTACGGCAGCCAGGCCATGGGCGGGGTGGTCAACATCATCATGAAGACGGGGGCGACGGCGCCCGGCACGCGCGCCCAGGTCCAGGCCGGTTCATGGGACCTGTGGCGCACCGATGCGCAGACGGCCGGCGCCAATGACCGCTTCGACTGGTACTTCGGCGTGAGCGCAGGCGGGCGCGGCGACTACGAGTCGGGCGACGGCGGCACGCGCATGGAGAACACGGGCTGGAAGCGGCGCGGCGCCAGCGGCGCCCTGGGCTGGCAGCTGCACGAGCTGCACCGCGTGGAGCTGCAGCTGCGCACGGACGGCATCTACAACGCGGGCTTTCGCGGATCGGGCGCCAACATCTACAGCCGAGACAACCGCAGCAACCGCTCGCTGGACCTGACCTACGAGGGCGCGCTGCCCGGCCAGCGCCTGAGCTGGACGACCCACCTCTACAGCCTGGTCGATACCGATGAGTTCAACTGGGCATCGCCCGTGATCCGCTCGGGCAACAGCGCCGTGCCCGGCACGGCGCGCGACTACAACCACCGCCAGCTGGACGCCACGGGCCTGCGCTTTCAGCCGCGCCTGCGTGTCAGCCAGACCAATGACCTGCTGATGGGCTTTGACTGGGAGCGCAGCAAGCTGCGCTCCGACCGCCTGCGCGTGGCCATGCCGGGCGGCCCGGCGGGCCAGGTCGCGCCCTACGATAACAACCAGACCGAGCAGGTGCACGCGCTGTACTTCGAGGACGCGCAGACCCTGTTCGACGACCGCCTGACCCTGCGTGCCGGCCTGCGCAAGACCTGGGGCACGACGCGTTTCGACGAGACGCCCAACCTGGCCCTGGCCCAGGCCAGCACGCGCGACTACGACAACCACACCTGGTCGGCCGGCGCCACCTGGAAGGCCACGGACCGGCTCACGCTGCGCGCTGCGGCCTCCACGGGGTTCCGCGCGCCCACGGCCACGGAGCTGGCCTCGGACTTCACGGCCGTCGGCGGTGGCCGCACCTTCGGCAACCCCAACCTCAAGCCCGAGACCAGCCGCCAGATCGAGGTCGGCGCCGCGCTGCAGCAGCCCGGCTGGCGCGTGGATGCGGCCCTGTTCCAGAACACCATCAGCGACCGCATCATCACCGTCTCGCGCGGGGCGACGACCAACACCTCGGACTACGCCAACAACGCGGCCGACATCGTGGCGCGCGGCCTGGAAATGCAGGCCGACATGGACCTGGCGCGGGCGCTGAACCTGACGGGCCACCAGCTCAAGGCCTGGGCTGGCGGCTACTACCACTTCAGCATGCGGGACAAGGGATCGCCAGCCTCGGCCAACACCGACAAGGTGCAGCGCATGTACCGCTACGAGGCCTCGGCCGGCGTGCGCTACGGGCGCGGCAGCGGGCGCCTGCAGGGCGACTGGAGCCTGCAGCTGTCCACGCTGCTGCGCGGTCCCATGTGGTACGACACGGAAGAGGCGCTGCTCATCCCGCAGGGCGAGCCCAGCAGCACCTTCATCCACCGCAAGGGCGCCTTCACCATCTGGAACCTGCGTGCCGACTACCGCGTGTCGCGCGGCGTCAAGCTGTTCGCAGCCGTCAACAACCTGTTCGACCTGAACCGCCATCCCATCTTCATCGCACTGGACCGCGCGCCCTGCATCGCCAACCCGGCGTACCAGAACGGCGGCTGCGGAACGTCGATGGCGGGCCGCGAACTCATGGTCGGCCTGCAAGCAGAGTTTTGAGGATCACGGCATGAGGCAATCCAGCACCACGCGCCGCCAGTTGCTGCGCCAGGGCGCGGCGGCGGCCCTGGGCTGCGGCCTGCCCGCGGCCTGGGCCGACACCGTCGCTGCAGGCGGTCCGGTGGTGCTGCAGGATGCGCTGGGCCGGCGCGTGGAGATTGCTGCGCCGCCGCAGCGCATCGTCTCCATCTTTGCCTCCAATACCGAGCTGGTGGCCGCGCTGGGCCTGCTGGACCGCGTGGTGGGCGTGGAGGATTTCACGCGCTTTCCACCGGGCGTGGAGCGCATTCCCAAGGTGGGCGGGCGGCTGGGGTTCTCGGTGGACGCCGTGGTGGCGCGCCAGCCGGACCTGGTCATCGTCACGCCCGCGCGCCAGGCGGCGCACCAGCTGGTCGATCCCATGGAGCGCATCGGCGTGCCGGTGATGGTGCTGCTCAGCCGCTCGCTGGCCGAGGTGATGGACAACCTGCGCCTGGTGGCCCGCGCCACGGGCGTGCAGGCGCGCGGCCAGGCGCTGGCCCTGGCGCAGGAGGCGCGGCTGCTGCGCGTGGACCGGCAGGTGGCCGGCCAGCCCCGGCCGCGCGCCCTCATGGTCACGGGCCGGCTGGGCAACGGCATGCTGCTGGCGGCCCGGCCGGGCACCTATACGGGAGAGGCCATGGTGCGCGCGGGCGCCGCGTTCGCGCTGGACGGCCTGGGCACGGTGCCCCAGGTCTCGCCCGAGGCCGTGCTGGCCGCCGACCCCGATGTGCTGCTGTTCGCGGGCACCCAGGAGGCCATGCAGGACCTGAGCGGCCAGCGCGGCTGGCGCGACCTGCGTGCCGTGCGCGGGGGCCGGGCCACCACGGTGGCGCGTGCCGAGTTCCTGATTCCCGGGCCGCGCACCTTCGGCGGCGTGGAAAAGCTCTCGCGCTGGCTGCACCCTGTGGCCTGGGCCGGGGAGGCCGCATGAATTCCCTTTCACATCCACCTGCGTGGCGCCCCTGGGCCGGTGCGGTCCTGCTGCTGCTGGCCAGCTTGCTGATTGCCGCCTGCGCTGGCCACCAGTGGGCCAGCCCGGCCGACCTGCTGGCCGCGCTGGGCGGCGAAGACAGCCTGCGCAGCCGGCTGCTGCTGCAGTGGCGCGTGCCGCGCGTGCTGGCAGCCGCCCTGGTGGGCGCGCTGCTGGGCCTGTCGGGAGCCATCTTCCAGGGCGTGTTCCGCAATCCGCTGGCCGAGCCCTATCTGCTGGGCGCCTCGGGCGGCGCGGCGCTGGGGGCGACTGTCGCCCTGCTGGTTCCCATGCATCTATTGTTCGGCCTGCCCCAGGCATGGACGCTGCCCGTGCTGGCCTTTGCGGGCGCCTGGGGCTCGACCGTGCTGGTGCTGGCCGTCTCGCGCGTGGCCGGTGCCACCGATGCGGCCGGCATGCTGCTGGCCGGCGTGGCGCTGGCGGCCGTGCTGGGCGCGCTGCGCTCGTTCCTGATGCTGGCGCTGTCCGATGAGACGGTGAGCCTGCAGGTGGTGCTCAGCTGGGTGCTGGGCGGCATACAGACGCCGTCCTGGAGCGGGCTGGGCCTGCTGGCCGGTGCCTCCCTGGCCTGCCTGGCCGGGGCCATGGCGCTGGCGCGCGGGCTGGACCTGCTGGGCCTGGGTGCCGATGCGGCCCAGGGCTTCGGCCTGGATGTGGCGCGCTTCACGCCGCTGGCCGTGCTGGCCGGCTCGCTGGTGGTGGCCGTGGCCGTGGCCTATGGCGGGCTGGTGGCCTTCGTGGGCCTGGCTGCGCCGCACATCGCGCGCTGGATGGCGGGACCGCTGCACCGCGCGGCCCTGCCGGCGTCGGCGCTCACGGGCGCCATCATCGTCACGCTGGCCGACGCGATTGCGCGCAGCGTGCTACCGCCGGCCGAGATCCCGCTGGGCCTGGTCACGGCCGTGGCCGGCGGGCCCTTCTTCATCGTGCTGCTTGCGCGCAGGCTGAGGTCCGCATGAACGATCAAGCCATGGACGACGCCGTGCCACGCCTGCAGGCCCGGTCCCTCACGCTGCGCCATCGTGGCCGCAGTGTGCTGGACGCCGTCTCGCTGCAGCTGCCCGCCTGCGGCGCCGTGGCCCTGGTGGGGCCCAATGGCGCGGGCAAGTCCAGCCTGCTGTCCCTGCTGGCGGGGCTGCAGGCGCCTGCATCCGGCAGCGTGCTGCTGGACGGGCAAGACATTGCAACCCTGCCCGTGGCCGAGCGCGCGCGCCGCGTGGGCTACATGCCCCAGCGCTTTGCGCCGCACTGGGACCTGACGCTGGCCGAGCTCATGCACATGCGGCTGGCGGGCCGGGGTGATGTCGAGGCGGCCATTGCAGGCGCCGGGCTGCAGGATTTCGCGCGCAGGCGCTGGTCCACGCTGTCCGGCGGCGAGCAGGCGCGTGCCCTGCTGGCCACCGTGCTGGCCACCGACCCGCCCGTGCTGCTGGCCGACGAGCCCGGCGCCGCGCTGGACGTGCGCCACCGCCTGGCCCTGGTGCAGGCGCTGGCGCAGCGCGGGCGCGAGCGGCTGGTGCTGGTGGTCATGCATGACCTGGACCTGGCGCTGGCGCACTTCGGGCGCGTCATCGTGCTGGACCAGGGGCGCATTGCGCTCGATGGAGCCCCTGCCGAGCTGCTGCATGCGCCGGGGCTGGATGCCGTGTTCGGCGTGGATTTCGAGCGCATCGACGCACCTCCGCAAACCTTGCTGCGCGCGCGGCTGAAACAGGAGAACTGAACCCATGCGCATCGATCTGGCCGGCTGGACGCGCGACGCCACGCGCGGCGGTCACCGTGAATTCCTGGCACTGTTCGAGCGCGCCGAGCGCCTGGGTTTCGAGGGCGTGTGGTTCAACGAATTCCGCGTGCCCGATACCGCCTGGCCCTATCCCTCGCCCCTGCTGCTGGCCGCCGCCGTGCTGGCGCGCACCGAGCGGCTGCGCGTGGGCACCTCGGTGCTGGTGCTGCCGCTGCACCATCCGCTGATGCTGGCCGAGGAGATTGCCCAGCTGGACCTGCAAAGCGCCGGCCGCATCGACGTGGGCGTTGGCCGGGGCACGGAGCCGTCCGCGCTGCGCGCCCTGCAGATCGATGCGGACAGCACGCGCGAGCGCTTTGCGCAGTCCTGCCGCATCCTGGTGGAGGCGCTGTCGGGCAGGCCCATCGTGGCGGGGCAGGGGCCGTGGAGCTTCGAGGACCGGCCCGCCCTGCCTTCGACCGTGCAGCGTCCGCATCCTCCCTTGTATGTGGCTGGCTCCACGGCAGAGACCCTGGGCTTTGCCGTCGATCAGAATCTGCCCCTGCTGCTGAGCCTGGAGCCGCCCGAAGGCATGCAGCTGGAGCGCCTGGAGGCCGCTGCCCGGGAGCGCGGGCGCGATGCCGCCGCGCTGCGTGCGCGTTCATCGCTGGCGCGCTATGTCTGCATCGGTGCCGATGAGGCCGCCGTGCAGGCCCGGCTGGCCACGCTGTGGCCGCAGCTGTACCAGCGGCGCGTGTACTTCGCGGGCAAGCGCGGCGTGCCGGCCGACCAGGTGCTGCCCATCGATGTGCCGCGCGTGCTGGCCGAGCAATTCATCCATGGCACGCCCGAACAGTGCCATGCGCAGATCACCGCCTTGCGCGAGCGCACGGGCATTGGCCAGCTGCGCTGTGTCTTCAACGCCAACGGCCTGTGGAGCGATGCCCAGGCCCTCGCCGGCATGGAACTGTTTGCGCAGGAGGTTCTGCCTTCATTGCGCAGCGCCGTGCCTTTCGCCACCGTCTGACTTCCTCTTTTTTCTGGAGAACCTTCCATGCAAACCGCCAAGATTCCCGCCACCATCGTCACCGGCTTCCTGGGCAGCGGCAAGACCACGCTGCTGCGCCACATCCTGGACAACGCCGATGGCCGGCGCATCGCGGTCATCGTCAACGAGTTCGGCGAGCTGGGCATCGACGGCGAGATCCTCAAGGGCTGCGGCATCGGCTGCGACGACGAGGGCAACGAGCGCGAAGGCGCGCTGTACGAGCTGGCCAACGGCTGCATGTGCTGCACGGTGCAGGAAGAGTTCTTCCCCGTGATGCGCGCGCTGGCCGAGCGCCGCGACCAGATCGACGCCGTGATCATCGAGACCTCGGGCCTGGCCCTGCCCAAGCCCCTGGTCCAGGCCTTCCAGTGGCCCGAGATCGCCAACGTGTTCACCGTGGACGCGGTGGTCACCGTGGTGGACACGCCAGCGGCCGCCAGCGGCCAGTTCGCCGCCAATCCCCAGGCCGTGGACGAGCTGCGCCGCGCCGACCCCAACCTGGACCACGAATCGCCGCTGCACGAACTCTTCGAGGACCAGCTGGGCGCGGCCGACCTGGTGGTGCTCAACAAGACCGACCTGGCCGATGCCGAGGCCCTGGCGCGCGTGACCGCCCTGGTGCGCGAGGAGCTGCCGCCCGAGGTCAAGATCGTGCAATCGTCCCAGGGCCGCCTGCCGCTGGACGTGGTGCTGGGCCTGGCCAAGGCGGCCGAGACCACCATCGACCAGCGCGTGAGCCACCATGACCACGACGAGGACCATGACCACGACGACTTCGACTCCTACGTGATCGACCTGCCCGCCGTGGACCGCGACCGCCTGCTGGCCGCGCTGGAGACGCTGGTGGAGCAGCACAGCATCCTGCGTGTCAAGGGCTTTGCCGACATCCCGGGCAAGCCCATGCGCTGGCTGCTGCAGGGCGTGGGCCGCCGCTTCGACCACCATTTCGACCGCGCCTGGCGCGAGGGCGAGCAGCGCGGTACGCGCCTGGTGTTCATCGGGCAAGACCTTGACGAAGCAGCGCTGCGCAAGGGCCTGGAGAATGTGGCCGCCTGACCTTCCGATTCCGCACTGAAACCTGTTCCATGCACCTGCTGTCCACGCGCCCCGGCGGCTTTGTCGAGGACGAGAGCATCGTCACCCGCCTCGACCAGACGCCGGCCGACATCGTCATCCTGAGCTCGGCCGACACCACGCTGGCCCTGCTGTCCTCGGCCGTGGCCGCGCTGGCCGGGGCGTCGGCGGACTTCCCTTCGGTGCGGCTGGCCAATCTGCTGTACCTGCGCCAGCCCGCCTCGCTGGACCTGTATGTGGACGAGGTGCTGCGCCATGCGCGCGTGGTCATCGTGGACCACCTGGGCTCGGAATCGGCCTGGCCCTACGGCATCGAGCAGATCGGCTCGCTGGCGCGCCGCAAGGGCCAGCGCCTGGCCATGTTCTCGGGTGACCTGCAGGAAGACCCGCACCTGCTGGCGCGCAGCACGCTGCCGGCCGCCGCCTGCCGCCAGCTGTGGCAGTACCTGCGCTCGGGCGGCGCGGCCAATGCGCACGAATTCCTCAAGGCCACCGTCTACCACGGGCTGGACCGGGGCGATGCGCCGCTGCCGCCGCGCACCCTGCCTCAGGCAGCCGTGCACGTGCCGCCTGCGCTGTTCGAGAACGCACCCAACCCTGCCCAGGTGCAGGCCCATGACGTGGCCGGCATCGACGACCTGCAGCGCGCCTGGACACCGGGCGCGCCCACGGTGGCCCTGGTGTTCTACCGCTCCCACCTGCTGGCGGGCAATACGGCGGCCTTCGACGCCATGGCCCTGTCGCTGCAGCAGCGCGGCATGAACCCGCTGCCCGTGGCGCTGGACTCGCTCAAGGACCCGCTGTGCCTGGCCACGCTGCGCCAGCTCTGCGAAGACCATGCCGTGCAGCTGGTGCTCAACACCACGGCGTTCTCGGCGCTGGAATCGGGCACGGCCCTGGCTGGCGATGCGCCCGTGCTGCAGGTCATTGCCAGCGGCGGCAACCGCGAGGACTGGTGGGCCGACAGCCAGGGCCTGCGCCCGCGTGACATCGCCATGCAGGTGGTGCTGCCGGAGATGGATGGCCGCATCATCACGCGCGCCATCAGCTTCAAGGGCCTGTCCCACCGCTGCGCCTTCACCCAGGCCGATGTGGTGGCCTACCAGCCCGAGCCCGACCGCGTGGACTTCGTGGCCGACCTGGCCTGGCGCTGGTGCCGCCTGCGCAGCCTGCCCGCGCGCGACAAGCGCCTGGCCCTGGTGCTGGCCAACTATCCGGGCAGCGAAGGCCGCATCGGCAGCGGCGTGGGGCTGGATACGCCGGCCTCGGTGATCGCCATCCTGCAGCACCTGGCGGCCGAAGGGCACGAGCTGGGCGACCCCGCGCAGCTGCCCGCCGATGGCGAGGCGCTGATGCACACCCTGCAGCAGGGCATTGCCAACGACCCTGCCCAGTGGCCGCTGCGCCCGGCCTGGCAAAGCTATGCGCTGGACGAGTACCTGGCACGCCTGGCCGCGCTGCCGGACGGCATGGCCGACGCCATCACGGCGCGCTGGGGCGCGCCCGAGGCCGACCCGCTGCTGCGCCAGGGCCGCTTCATGATCGCGGGCCTGCGCCTGGGCCATGTCTTTGTCGGCATACAGCCGGCGCGTGCATTGGTCGGTAAAGGCATGGGCGCGCAGGACTATGCGAGCTACCACGATGCCGAGCTGGTGCCGCCCCACGGCTACCTGGCCTTCTACTTCTGGCTGCGCGACCGCTTTGCCGTGGACGCCATGGTCCACGTGGGCAAGCATGGCAACCTCGAATGGCTGCCGGGCAAGAGCCTGGCGCTGTCGGGCGCGTGCTGGCCCGATGCCATCCTGGGCCCGCTGCCGCACCTGTACCCCTTCATCGTCAACGATCCCGGCGAAGGCGCCCAGGCCAAGCGCCGCAGCCAGGCCGTGATCATCGACCACCTGATGCCGCCGCTGACGCGCGCCGAAAACCACGGCCCGCTGCAGGACCTGGAGCGCCTGGTGGACGAGTACTACGATGCGCTGCTGGTCGATGCGCGGCGCGGCGCGCTGCTGCGCCGCCAGATCCTGGACATCGTGCGCCGCCAGCACCTGGACCAGGAGCTGGACCTGGCGCCCGGTGCCGCGCAGGACGACGATGCCGTGCTCGAACGCATAGACGCCTACCTGTGCGAGCTCAAGGAAACCCAGATCCGCGACGGCCTGCATGTCTTCGGCGCCTCGCCGCAAGGGCGCCAGCGCCGCGACACGCTGCTGGCGCTGGCGCGCTTCCCGTCGGACGAAGGCCAGGGCCTGATCCAGGCGCTGGCCGCCGACCTGCTGGACAGCCCCGGGTTCGACCCGTTGCGCATGGAGCCCGCACGCCCCTGGACCGGCGCGCGCCCCGCCGCCCTGCAGGCCGTGAGCGACGAGCCCTGGCGCCATGAGGGCGACACGCGCGAGCGCCTGGAACTGCTGGCGCAGCAACTGCTGGAAGGTGAGGCCCCGGCCGGTGACTGGCCGCAGACGCGCGCTGCGCTGCAACAGGTGCATGCCGTGCTGGCGCCCGCGCTGGATGCCTGTGGCGGCGAGGAACTGCGCCAGCTGCTGCGCGGCCTGCAGGGCCGCTTCGTGCCGCCCGGGCCCAGCGGATCGCCCTCGCGCGGGCGGCCCGACGTGCTGCCCACGGGGCGCAATTTCTATACGCTGGACACGCGCGCCATTCCCACCCAGGCCGCCTGGGAGCTGGGCCAGCAGGCCACGCTCAGGCTGCTGGAGCGCTATCTGCAGGAGCATGGCGAGTACCCGCGCACCCTGGGCCTGTCGGTCTGGGGCACGGCCACCATGCGCACGGGCGGCGACGACATCGCCCAGGCCTTTGCGCTGATCGGGGTGCGCCCCAAGTGGGCGCCCGGCAGCCAGCGCGTGGTGGACTTCGAGGTGGTGCCGCGCGTGGGCATGGGCCGGCCGCGCGTGGATGTGACGCTGCGCATCTCGGGCTTCTTCCGCGATGCCTTCCCCGGCGCCATGCAGATGTTCGACGCGGCCGTGCAGGCCGTGGCCGCGCTGGACGAGGACGCCGAGGACAACCCCATACGCGCGCGCATCCTGGCCGAGGCCGAGCAACTGCAGGCGCAGGGCATGGACGCCGTGCAGGCCCGCCTGCAGGCCGGCTGGCGCGTGTTCGGCGCGCCGCCCGGCCACTATGGATCGGGCCTGGGCGGACTGTTCCAGAGCGGCGACTGGCAGGGCGATGCCGACCTGGCCCAGGCCTACCTGGGCTGGAGCCAGCACGCCTACGGCCAGGACGCCGAGGGCGTGCCCGCAGGCGACGCGCTGCGCCGCCGCCTGGGCGAGCTCGACGTGGTGGCCCACAACCAGGACAGCCGCGAGCACGACATCCTCGACTCGGGCGACTACTTCCAGTTCCAGGGCGGCATGGCCTCGGCCGTGCGCCACCTCTCGGGCCGCCAGCCCGCGCTCTACCACGGCGACCACGCCAACCCGGCCCAGCCGCGCGTGCGCTCGCTCAAGGAGGAGATTGCGCGCGTGGTGCGCTCGCGCGTCACCAATCCCAAGTGGATGGACGGCGCCAAGCGCCACGGCTACAAGGGCGCCTTCGAGATGGCGGCCACGGTGGACTATCTCTTCGGCTTCGACGCCACCACGCAGCAGGTGGGTGACCACCAGTACGCCCTGGTGGCCGACGCCTATGTGCTGGATGCGGCCACGCGCGACTTTCTCGTGCAGCACAATCCGCAGGCCCTGCGCGACATGCTGGAGCGCCTGCTCGAAGCCATGCAGCGCGGCCTGTGGGAGCAGCCTGGCGACTATCGCCAGCAGCTGGAAGACCTGCTGCTGGAACATGAAAACCATCTCGAAGGATTGCGCGGATGACCGCATCTCCTGACCTGGGCAGCGGCGCCCAGCCCGCGCTGCCGCCGCTGTTTCCCTTTGCCGCCATTGCCGGCCAGCCCCTGCTGTGCCAGGCGCTGCTGCTGGCCGCCATTGACCCGCAACTGGGCGGCGTGCTGATCGAGGGGCCGCGCGGCACGGCCAAGTCCACGGCCGCGCGCGCGCTGGCCGAGCTCATCGATGCCGCGCCCTTCGTCACGCTGCCGCTGGGCGCCTCGCTGGAGCATCTGGCCGGCTCGCTGGACCTGGGCCAGGCCATGGCCGGCCATGCACTCAAATTCGCGCCCGGCCTGCTGGCGCGCGCCCATGGCGGCGTGCTCTATGTGGACGAGATCAACCTGCTGCCCGATGCCCTGGTCGATGTGCTGCTGGATGCCGCTGCCAGCGGCGTCAACGTGGTCGAGCGCGACGGCATCTCGCACCGCCACGCGGCGCGCTTCGTGCTGGTGGGCACCATGAACCCCGAGGAAGGCCAGCTGCGCCCGCAGCTGCTGGACCGCCTGGGCCTGTGCGTGCGCCTGGCCAATGTGCAGGACCCGGCCCAGCGCCAGGCCATCGTGCGCGCGCGGCTGCTGTTCGATGCCGACCCGGCCGCCTTCCGCGCCCGCCATGCAGACGCCCAGGCCGCGCTGGCCGCGCAGCTGCGCACGGCACGCGAGCGCCTGCAGCCGGCCGGCGCGCTGCCCTGGTCCGACGCGGTGCTGCAGGCCGCAGGCGCACTGTGCATTGCCGCCCAGGTGGACGGCCTGCGCGCCGACCTGGTGCTGCTGCGCGCCGCCCGCGCCTGGGCCGCCTGGCTGGGCGACGCCGAGGTCACGCCCGAACATGTGCAGGCCGTGGCCGAGCTGGTGCTGGTGCACCGCCGCAAGCCGGGGGCGCCGCAGCCGCAGCCACAGTCGCAGCCGCAGCCGCAGCAGCCATCCCCACAGCAGGCGCCATCGAATCCGCCTTCGAAGTCGCCGGCACAAAGCCGGCCGCCTGCAGAATCCACGGCCAACGGCGCAGGCGACAGCCCGCCCTCCGAGGCCGACTGGGGCGCCATGCCGCCCGAGCCCGTGGGCCTGCTGCGTGTCGCCGTGCCCTCATTGCTGGCCCGCGAGGCCGCAAAGGTGGGAGCGCCCGCCACAAAAAAAGCCTGAGCCCCCGCGGCCCCGCGCCACAGGCAAGGGCTGCGGGGGCGGGCCAGCAGGCGACCGGCCAGCCCCGGCTGGCCCAGGCGCAAGGCGGGCAGACCACCGGCAGCTGGGACTGGCCGCGCACGCTGGCCGCGCGCGGCGCCCAGGCGCTGGCCCCCGAACATCTGCAGCGCCGCCGCGAGCCGCCGCAGGCCACGCGGCTGCATTGCTTTGTGCTCGATTGCTCGGCCTCCATGGCTGGCAGTGGCGCACTGGCGCGGGCCAAGGGCGTGCTGCTGTCGCTGATGGAAGAGGCCTACCGCCGCCGCGAGCAGGTGGCGCTGATCTGCTTTGCGGGCACGCGCGTGGAATTGAGCCTGCCGCCGCGCAAGGCTGCGGCCTGGAATGACGACTGGATCGCTCCCATTGGCGGGGGCGGCGGTACGCCGCTGCAGGCGGCCGTGGAGCAGGCGGGCCAGTTGCTGCAGCGCCATTGCGGCGCAGACGCCTCCTGCCAGGGCTGGCTGTGGCTGCTCACCGATGGCCGCACGCGCGAGCGGCCTGCGCGGCCTGCGGCGGCGCAGGAGGCAGGCATCGTGGACTTTGAATCAGGCCGCGTGCGCCTGGGCCGGGCCGCTGCGCTGGCTGCCGCCTGGGACGCACGCCATGTGCGGGCCGATGATTTCGCAGGCTGATCTGCGGCTCTGACGAGGTCAGGCCGGCCAGCTCAGCTCGAACAGCGCGCCGCCACGCTCGCCCTGCAGGCACTGCGCCCGCCCGCCATGGGCCTGGGCAATGGCCTGCACCACGGCCAGGCCCAGTCCGCTGCCGTTGCCTGCACCCACGCTGGCATTCCTTCGGCTGCGGGCGCCTTCACCGCGCTGGAAGGCGTCGAAGATGCGCGGCGCAAGGTCGGCCGCCACGCCGGGGCCGCTGTCTTCCACGCGCACGGTGCACAGGCCGTGGCGCACGCGCGCGGCCACCAGCAGGGGGCCGGGCTGGGCATATTGCATGGCGTTTTCCAGCAGGGCCAGCAGGGCCTGGCGTATGCGCACGGGGTCGCAGACCACGGGCTGGTCATCGAGCTCCATCGCCAGCTGCAGGCCCGCCTGCTCCAGCGCCGGTCCCACGGCCAGGGCCACCGAGCGCACCTCGCCCGCCAGGCAGGTCTGGCGCAGCTGCAGTTGCAGATGGCCGTTTTCCTGCAGGCCCAGCAGGCGCAGGTCGTCGATCAGGCGGGTCAGCCCCTCGACCTGGGTCATCAGGCTGGCCAGCATGTCCTTGCTGGGCAGGAAGACGCCGTCGGACAGGCCCTGCAGCCGCCCGCTGAGGATGGTCACGGGCGTGCGCAGCTCATGGGCGATGGCCGCGCTCCAGAAGGCGCGCTCCTGCGCCATGCCTTCCAGGCGCCGGGCCAGGCTGTTGAAGTCGTGCACCAGCTGCGCGGCCTCGTGCAGCGCGCTGTCGTCCGTGCTGGCGCGCGCCGACAGGTCGCCCTCGGCCAGCTGGCGCAGGCTGATGGCCACCGAGTCCAGCGAGGGCAGGATGCGCCGCGACAGCCGCGTGGCCACGAAGATGGCAATCAGCATGGCCACCACCAGGGTCAGCAGCACCCAGGCCAGCTCCACGCTGGAGGGCATCCAGCCGTCGGAGACGCTGGCCGGGTGAAAGGTCAGCAGCAGCGCATAGAAGGCGTACGAGCCCAGCACGCACAGCACCACCACGGCCAGCGTGACGGCCGACATGGTCAGCACCACCTGCCGGCGCAGCCCGGCCGCTGCGCTCATGGGTCCATCCCCAGCCGGTAGCCCACGCTGCGCACGCTGTCGGGCATGCCCTGCAGGCCCAGGCCTTCGAGCTTCTTGCGCAGCTTGCTGATGTGGCTGTCCACGGTGCGCTCCAGCGTGTGGCCTTCGGGCAGGCAACTCAGCAGCAGCTCGGCGCGGCTGAACACGCGCCGGGGCGAACGCACCAGGCTGGCCAGCAGGTTGAATTCGGTCACGGTGAGTTCGGGCACGTGCGTGGCGCCCTGCACCTGCACGCTGACCTCGCGGCTGTCCAGGTCCACGCGAAAGGGGCCGGCCTGCAGCAGCTTGGTATCGCGGAGCCGGCCCTGGCCGCAGCGGCGCAGCACGGCCTGCACGCGCGCCACGACCTCGGCCGCGTTGAAGGGCTTGCCCACGTAGTCGTCCGCGCCAATGCGCAGGCCGATGAGCTTGTCCACGTCCTGGTTGAGTGCGGTGAGCATGATGACGGGCGTGTCGCCGCGCCGGCGGATTTCGGACAGCACCTGCCAGCCGTCAAGGCGTGGCATCTGCACGTCGAGAAGAACGAGATCGGGTTTCAAGTGGTGGTGCAGTTCAAGGGCCTGCTGGCCATCGGCGGCATGCACGGTGCGCAGGTCGCTGCGGGCCAGGTAGGCGCACAGGATGTCTGCGATCTCGGGCTCGTCCTCGGCGACGAGGATGAGCGATGTCGATGGCTGGAAAGGCAAGGGCTGGGCAATGATAGAAGCCATTTTGGGGTCGCGGCGGGGGCTGTGTTCATCTCCATCGTTCTTCCACATTTCCCGGGCCGAAATGCCATCGAAAGAACGCAAGCTGTTTCCCTGTGCCGCCGCAATTGGCCGGCATGCGAAACAAATCCCTGAATATGAAGTCACAGCGGCAATGCCGTATGAGCGGGTGGGAGAGCTGTTGGCTTTGCAGCGGCTCCATGGATGAATGGCCCTGGCGGCAACACGCCGCAGGCCGAAGCCGCACCGGCAGGAGTTTCCTCCATCCCCATGCCTCCTGGCAATCTGGATTTGCATCCGGATGGCCCCTCAGATGTGTCGGCGCCAGGCGCCGTATTTTTTCCGCAGCGCGCCCTGGCGTGCATTGAAAACCAGACCTCGTGTCCATGCCACAGTTCTTCATTCACCGGCCCGTCTTTGCCTGGGTCATCGCGTTGTTCATCGTGCTGCTGGGCGTGCTTGCCATTCCGCAATTGCCGATCTCGCGCTATCCCACGGTGGCGCCGCCCACGGTGAGCCTGTATGCCACCTATCCGGGCGCCACGCCCAAGACGCTCAATGACTCCGTGGTCTCGCTGATCGAGCGCGAGCTGTCCAGCGTCCGCCACCTGCTGTACTTCGAGTCCTCGGTGGACACCTCGGGCTCGGCCGAGATCAAGGCCACCTTCAAGCCCGGCACCAACCCCGAGCTGGCCCAGGTGGATGTGCAAAACCGCATCAAGGCCGTGGAGCCGCGCCTGCCGCAGGCCGTGCGCCAGAACGGGCTGCAGGTGGAGTCGGCCACGTCGAGCTTTCTGCTGCTGGTGGGCCTGATCTCGCCGGGCGGCGAGTTCGACGAGCTGGCACTCAATGACTACATGGCGCGCAATATCGTCGAGGAGCTGCGGCGCATCGAGGGCGTGGGCCGCGTGCAGCTGTTCGGCACCGAGCGCGCCATGCGCGTCTGGGTCGATCCGGCCAAGCTGATCTCCTACGGGCTGTCCATGGGCGACCTCACCCAGGCCATCCAGCAGCAGAACATGCAGATCGCCCCGGGCCGCGTGGGCGATGCGCCCATCGCCCCGGGCCAGCGCGTGACCACGCCGCTCACCGTGCAGGGCCAGCTGACCTCGCCCGAGCAGTTCGCGGCCATCGTGCTGCGCGCCAATGCCGACGGCTCCCGCCTGGTGCTGGGCGACGTGGCGCGCGTGGAGCTGGGCGCGCAGTCCTATGCCTTCTCCAACCGCGAGGATGGCAAGCCCGCCACCAGCGCCGCCGTGCAGCTGTCGCCGGGCGCCAACGCCGTGCGCACGGCCGCCGCGGTGCAAAAGCGCATGGCCGAGCTGGCCTCCATCCTGCCGCGGGGCATGGAGCACACCATCTCGTTCAATACCGCGCCCTTCGTCAAGATCTCCATCGAGAAGGTGGTGCAGACCCTGGTCGAGGCCATGGTGCTGGTCTTCCTGGTGATGTACCTGTTCCTGCAGAACCTGCGCTACACGCTGATCCCGGCCATCGTGGCGCCCGTGGCGCTGCTGGGCACCTTCGCCGTGATGCTGGTGGCGGGCTTTTCCATCAACGTGCTGACCATGTTCGGCATGGTGCTGGCCATCGGCATCATCGTGGACGACGCCATCGTCGTGGTGGAGAACGTGGAGCGCCTCATGGCCGAGGAAGGCCTGTCGCCGCGCGATGCCACGCTCAAGGCCATGAAGGAGATCACGGGCGCCATCATCGGCATCACCCTGGTGCTGACGGCGGTGTTCATTCCCATGGCGTTCGCCAGCGGCTCGGTGGGCGTGATCTACCAGCAGTTCACGCTGTCCATGGCCGTGTCCATCCTGTTCTCGGCCTTCCTGGCCCTGAGCCTGACGCCGGCGCTGTGCGCCACCTTGCTCAAGCCGGTGGCGGCGGGCCACCACGAGAAGAAGGGCTTCTTCGGCTGGTTCAACCGCGGCTTCGAGCGGCTGACGAACCGCTACGAGGCCCATGTCACGGGCCTGGTCCGGCGCACGGGCCGCATGATGCTGCTGTTCGCGGCCATCGTGGCCATCCTGGTGTTTGCGCTGCGCCAGCTGCCCTCGGCCTTTCTTCCCGAGGAGGACCAGGGCTACTTCATGGCGTCCATCCAGCTGCCGGCCGATGCCACGGCCGAGCGCACGCTGGACGTGGTCAAGCGCTATGAGGAGCATGTGGCGCAGCGCCCCGGCATCGCCTCCAGCATCTCGGTGCTGGGCTTCAGCTTCGCGGGCTCGGGCCCGAACGCGGCCATGGCCTTCACCACGCTCAAGGACTGGGACCAGCGCGACGGCGCCACGGCAGGCGAGGAAGTCTCGCTCGCGCAAAAGGCCATGGAGCATGCGCCCGAGGGCGCCATCATGGTGCTGCAGCCCCCGGCCATCGACGAACTGGGCACCTCCTCGGGCTTCACCATGTACCTGCAGGACCGCACGGGCCAGGGCCATGCCGCGCTCAAGTCGGCCACCGACCAGTTGCTGGCGCTGGCCGGCAGCAGCAGCGTGCTGGGCTCGGCCTACCAGGACAGCTTGCCCTCGGGCACCAGCGTGCGGCTGGAGATCGACCGCCAGAAGGCCCAGGCCCTGGGCGTGGGCTTTGCCGCCATCAGCGAGACGCTGTCCACGGCCATGGGCTCGCTGTACGTCAACGACTTCCCCAACGCCGGGCGCATGCAGCAGGTCATCGTGCAGGCCGACGCGCCCGCGCGCATGCAGATCGATGACGTGCTCCGGCTGAACGTGCGCAATGCCTCGGGCGGCATGGTGCCGCTGGCCGAGTTCGCCACGCCCGTGTGGTCGGAAACGCCGCTGCAACTGGTGCGCTACCAGGGCTTCCTGGCGTCGCGCATCTCGGGCACGCCTGCGCCCGGCACGTCCAGCGGCGCGGCCATGGCCGAGATGGAGCGGCTGGCGGCCCAACTGCCGCCCGGCTTTGCCGTGGCCTGGACCGGCCAGTCGCTGCAGGAGCGCCAGTCGGCCGCGCAGGCGCCCCTGCTCATGGCCCTGTCCATGCTGGTGGTCTTCCTGGTGCTGGCCGCGCTGTACGAGAGCTGGTCCATCCCGCTGTCGGTGATGCTGGTCGTGCCCCTGGGCCTGCTGGGCGCGGTGGCGGCCGTGCTGCTGCGCGGCATGCCCAACGATGTGTTCTTCAAGGTGGGCCTGATCACCATCATCGGCCTGTCGGCCAAGAACGCCATCCTGATCGTGGAATTCGCCAAGCAGCTGCGCGAGGAAGGCCAGGACCTGCGCGAGGCCGCCATCAAGGCCGCGCGCCTGCGGCTGCGGCCCATCCTCATGACCTCGCTGGCCTTTGCGCTGGGCGTGGTGCCGCTGATGCTGGCATCGGGCGCCAGCGCCGAGACCCAGCACGCCATCGGCACGGGCGTGTTCGGCGGCATGGTCAGCGGCACGGTGCTGGCCGTGTTCTTCGTGCCCGTCTTCTTCGTCTTCGTCCTTGAATGGCAGCGGCGCATCGCCGGGCCGCGCGGCAGCGCGCGCCGGCCGCCGCCCGCTGCCGACCCCGGAACCTGAACCATGCCTCTCTGGATCGCGCTCAACGCCCTGTGCTTTCAGGGCCGCCCGCCGGCACAGTCTTTGAATCCCTGCGCGCCACCGGCGCCTGCGAACCCGGCCCGGCAGTCCGGCTCCGCCGGCTCCACCGGTTCCGGGCCGCCAGCGGAGCAGGCCGGCGCCTTCGCACGCGGCGCCGGTGGCACGGTGGCCGGCACGAACGGCCCATGATTTTTATAATGGCGGTTTCGTTCGCCATTGCAGGAGGTATTCGTCCCATGCGCCATTGATGCTGCCGCTGTCCCAGCGGCCCGCTTTTCCCGACCCTGCCCACCGCACGCGCAATGCATGCAAAGCGGCAAGGAACTGCGTTGGCATCCATGAACTGCGATATGACGAATACCACGATCACGCTCGACGGCGTTTCCTGCGTGCTGCCCGATGGCAGCCCCCTTTTCTCCGATCTTTCCGACACCCTGGACCACCGCCGCACCGGCCTGGTGGGGCGCAACGGCGTGGGCAAGTCGCGGCTGGCGTGCATCCTGGCCGGGCTGGATGCGCCCTCGCAGGGCCGCTGCCTGCGCTCGGGGCAGGTGCTGTACCTGGCCCAGCGCACGGACTGGCATGACCAGCCTTCGGTGGCGGCGCTGGCCGGGCTGCAGCCCGCGCTGGAGGCGCTGGCGCGCATCGAGGGCGGCAGCTGCGATGCCCGGGACTTCGAGCGGCTGGCCGACCGCTGGGATCTGCGCCAGCGCCTGCAGGCCCAGCTGGAGCTGGCGGGCCTGGGCCATCTGCGTGCCGATACGCCGGGCCACGCCCTCAGCGGCGGCGAGGCCATGCGCGTGGCCCTGGCGGGCGCGCTGCTGTCTGGCGCCGACCATCTGGTGCTGGACGAGCCCAGCAACCACCTGGACCGCGAAAGCCGGCAGGCCCTGGCCGCGCAACTGCAGCGCTGGCCCGGTGGCCTGGTCGTGGTCAGCCATGACCGCAGTCTGCTGCAGGGCATGGAACGCATCGTGGAGCTGTCGCCGCAGGGGCTTCGCAGCTACGGCGGCGGCTACGCCTTCTATGCCGAAGCCAAGGCGCGCGAGATGGCCTCGGCGGTGCAACTGCTGGAGCAGCGCAAGCTGGAGCGGCGCCGCGAAACGCAGCAGCTGCGCGAGCAGCAGGAGCGCCAGCAGCGCCGGGAGGCGCGCGGCCGCCGCCAGGGCCAGGAGGCCAACCAGGCGCGCATTCTGCTGGACCGGCAAAAGGAGCGCAGCGAGGCGTCGGCCGGCCGCCTGCGCCGCCAGCATGCAGACACACGCGAGGCGCTGGACCAGCGCGTGCGCGAGGCGGCGCGCCAGATCGACCTGCAGGCCGGCATCCGCATGCAGGCGCCGCCCCCGGCCGGTGCTCCCTGCGACGTGGTGGCGCTGCTGGACGATGTGCTGCTGCCGTTTTCGTTGTCCACGGGGCCGCGCCTGAACCTGTCTCTGTACGGCGGCCAGCGCCTGGCCGTGACCGGTCCCAACGGCTGCGGCAAGACGCGCCTGCTCGATGTGCTGTCGGGCCGCCTTGCGCCCCAGGCGGGCGAGGTGCGCCGCATGCAGGCCTGTGCCTACCTGGACCAGCGCCTGTCCCTGTTGCAGCCCGGGCGCACGGTGATGGAGCAGTTGCAGGACGCCTGCCCCGGCACCCCCGTGGATGTGCTGCGCACGCGCCTGGCCTGGCTCGGACTGGCGGCCCGGCAGGTGGAGCAGCCCGCGGACCGGCTCAGCGGCGGCGAGCAGCTCAAGGCCGCCCTGGCCTGCGCGCTGCAGGCCGAGCCGCCCGCGCCCCTGCTCCTGCTGGACGAGCCCTGCAACCACCTGGACCTGCCTTCCCTGCAGGCGCTGGAGGCCATGCTGCGCGGCTATGCCGGCACGCTGGTCGTGGTCTCGCATGACGAGGATTTTCTGCAGGCCATCGGTCTGACCGACCGCCTGGTGTGGTCGCCGCAGGGCTGGCGAATGGAGTCCGCCTAGCTTTCCTGCGCTATCAGCGCCTGCAGTGCGTTCACATCTGTCACCAGCAGCGCCTGGCGCCCCTCCTTGCGCAGCAGGCCGCGCCGGGTGAGGGCGCCCAGCTCGCGCGTGACCTGCTCGCGGTTGGTGCTGATCTTGCTGGCCAGCACCGAGTGCGAGGGCACGGGGCTGATGAGGGCCGTGTGCTCGGGCGATACGCCCGCCTCCCGCGCCAGGCGCAGCAGCTCCATGTGCAGGCGAGTGGGCACGCCCAGGGTGCTCAGCTCCATGACGCGGTCGGTCAGCCGCCGCACCAGGCCGGCCAGGCCCTCCATCATGCGCAGGGCAACGGCGGGCTCGCGCGCCAGCAGGGCCAGGAAGTCCTGGCGCGAGAGGCTGGCCAGCAGCGAGGATTCCAGGGTGACCACATCGGTGGAGCGGGCCTGGCCGTCAATGGCCGCCAGGTCGCCGAAGTGCTCGCCGGGCCCGTAGTCGCGGAAGCTGACCTCGCGCCCGCCCGCCGAATAGGTGGTGATGCGCACGCGCCCGCTGACCAGGAAGAACACGTCGCTGCCCGTGGAGCAGCGGCTGAACACGGGCTGGCGGGCCTGCAGCGGGCGCCATTCGCAGTCGGCGGCGATGCGGTCCAGGCTGGCGCTGCCCAGGCCCTCGAACAGGGCGATGCCGCGCAGGGCGAAACTGGAGGGCTGGGTGGGGTGGGCCATGGAACCAATAGCGGGCGTAAGGTACAAAGATTCTGGATCGGCCAGGCCCGGCCTAAGTTCCTTCAAGCTGCCGTTCTTGCGGTCTTCTCCTGTCTTCTTCCGCCGTCGGGCGCATCATCGCTTTCCATGGCCCGTGTCCCTCATCCGGCTTTGCCGGCTCTGCCGTCCCTGCGCAGCCTCCACTGGTCCACCGGCCTGGTGCTGTGGACCTATGCGGCGCTGCACCTGTTCAATCACGCCCTGGGCCTGGTCTCGCTGGGCACGGCCGAGGCCGTGCGCGAGCTGGTCCACGGCGTGTGGCGATCCCTGCCCGGCAGCCTGCTGCTCTACGGCGCGCTGGCCGCGCACATGGGGCTGGCGCTGCAGGCGCTGGCGCGGCGGCGCAGCCTGCGCATGCCGGCGCTGGAGGCCGTGCGGCTGCTGCTGGGACTGGGCCTGCCGCTGCTGCTGGCACTGCACGTGCCGGCCACGCGGCTGGCGCAGGAGGCCTGGGGCGTGGACCCCTCGTATGCGCGCATCGTGCGTTCTTCCTGGAATCCGTCCAGCATGGCCATCCAGCTGCTGCTGATGACGGCTGCCTGGACCCATGGCTGCATGGGCCTGCACATGGCCCTGCGCGCGCGCGGCTGGTGGCGGCGCTGGCAGCCGCTGCTGCTCACGGCCGCCGTGCTGCTGCCCGTGCTGGCGGCGCTGGGCATCGTCTCCATGGCGCGCGAGATCGCGGCGGCCGGCCTGCCAGCGCCGGCCGGCCCCTCTCCCGAGGCATCGCAGTGGCTGCGCGCGCTGACGACCGGGCTGCGCCAGGGCTGGCTGGCCTGCCTGGCCGCGCTGCTGGCCGGCCCCTGGCTGTGGCGGCGCATGCGCCTGCGCGGCGCCCGCCAGGTGCTGCTGCACTATCCGGGCCGCACCGTGCAGGTGGCCCAGGGCATGAGCGTGCTCGAAGCCAGCCGCGAGCATGGCATTGCCCATTTGTCGCTGTGCGGCGGCAGGGCGCGCTGCTCCACCTGCCGGGTGCGCGTGTCCGGCCCGGCGGCCCACCTGCCCGCGCCGGGGCGGGACGAGCGCCTCACGCTGGAGCGCGTGGGCGCGCCGCAGGACGTGCGGCTGGCCTGCCAGCTACGGCCCACGGGCGATGTGCAGGTGGCGCCGCTGTTCCGCTCGCCGGCAGCCGCCCAGGCCGGGCGGGGTGACGGGCAGCGCGAGGTCCGCGAAGTGCGCGCGGTGGCCATCCTGTTCGTGGACCTGCGCCGCTGGTCGGGCCTGGCCGAGCGGCAATGGCCCGTGGACCTGTCCTGGGTGCTGGACCAGTATTTCGAGCGCGTGGGCCAGGCTGTGCACGACAGCGGCGGCATGGCCAACCAGTTCATCGGCGACAGCGTGATGGCCATCTTCGGGCTGGATACCGACCTGGACACGGCCTGCCGCCAGGCCGTGCAGGCCAGCGCCCTCATCGACCGGCGCATGCAGGAATGGAGCCACACCTTCGAGGCGCAGTTCGGCCAGCCGGTGGATTTCGGCATGGGCCTGCATGCGGGGCGCGCCGCCGTGGGGCGCGTGGGCTTCGAGCACACCACCACCTTCACGGCCGTGGGCGAGGTGGTCAACACGGCCAGCCGCCTGCAGGAATACACCAAGAGCGCCCAGGCGCGGCTGGTGCTGTCGCTGGAGGTGGCGCGCCGCGCGGGCGTGGCCGATGGCCTGGGCGAAGTCCGGCAGGTGCAGGTGCGCGGGCGCTCCGAGCCCTTGCCGGCCCTGCATGTGGCGCGGCCCGGCCTGCAGTGGCCGTGAGCGTGGATGGTGGACGTGGACGGTGAGCGCGGGAACCGGAGAGTTTGCGCAAAGCTGTGCGTTTAGGCACTGACGCGCAGGCGGGCGAAGACGAGACTGCAGCCATGCAGAACGCAATCACGCGCTGCAGGATTTGACAAAGGATTCGCCATGAAGCACGCAAAGACCCTCTTCGCCATCGTTTCCCTTTCCTCCGCCTTGTGGTCGGGCATGGCCTCGGCCGCACCGGCCGCCACGGTATCTGCAGAAACCTGGTTCGGCGCCGAGCCCGTCGCCTCCGGCCCCGCGCTGTCGCGCGCCGAAGTGCAGGCCGACCTGGCCCTGTGGAACCGCGCCGGCCTCAACGTCTACCGCGAGTCCGACGTGAACCACTGGGATGCCGACTACCAGCAGCGCCTGGCCCAGTACCAGCGCATGCGCAGCGGCCCCGAGTACCTGGCCGAAGTGCAGCGCCTGGGTGGCTCGGTGAAGGCGGCCGAAGGCCAGGGCTCCGGCCGTGTCCCGGGCTGATGCGATGACGCGCGCCGCCACGCATCGCGCTGCCCACGCCGCAGCATCGCCTTGGGCCGACTTCGCACCGCTGCTGGCCCGGGTGCTGCTGAGCCTGCTGTTCATCTACAGCGGCATCGGCAAGCTGATGGGGCCGGAGGGCACCATGGCCTATATCGCCAAGGCGGGCCTGCCGCTGCCCATGCTGTCGTATGCCATGGCGCTGGTGGTGGAGCTTGGCGTGGCCACGGCCCTGCTGCTGGGCTGGCGCACCCGCGAGGCCGCGGCCGTGATGGCCGTGTTCAGCGTCATGTCGGCGCTGATGTTCCACAGCCAGTTCGGCGACAAGGGCCAGCTGGTGCAGTTCCTGAAGAACCTGGCGATCGCCGGGGGATTCGTGCAACTGATGCTGGCGCCCGTGGCGCGCTGGAGCCTGGACGCGCGGCGCAAGGCCTCGCGTTGAGCACGAGCCAGTGATCCCTGGCGCTGTGCGTTACCCATAGCCCATGAAACCGGCGCGCCCGAAAAGCCAGGGACACCGAGGAAGGGCAGCCCCGCCCCGAAGGTGTCGTCCCCCTCCCTCGCGAAGCGAGTAGAGAGGGGGAAGGCGCGTAAGCGCCTCAGGGGGTGTCTATTGTTTTCACACCTTGATGCCCTTCTCAGCCAGGCGTCGGGCGTAGGCGGCCAGGATCAGCCGCTCCGAATGCACCAGGTAGTCATTGAGCGCGGCAGCGGCCTCGGCCGGCTTGCCGTCCTCGAATTGCTGCAGGATGCGCGCATTCATGTCCACATAGGGGGCATGCAGGAAGTGCGGGTCGCGCAGCAGGCCGAAGGCCAGTCGCAGCTCGGCCAGCAGATGCTCGAACATGGTGTCCAGGCGCTCGCTGTCGGCCAGCTGCACCACGGCCTTGTGGAAACTCATGTTGGCCGTGCCCACGCCCGACCAGTCCTGCGCCTCGCGGTGGCGCTGTGCCGCCTCCACGGCTTCGCGCATCAGGCTGCGAGCCGGGTGCATGGGATAGGCCTGGGCCAGCGCCTGGCACTCCACCATGCGGCGCACGCGGTAGATGTCGATGATGGAGGCAATGCTGGGCGCCGCCACCGACACGCCCTTGTTGGGCTCGTGCACCAGCAGCCCCTCCTTGGTCAGCAGCCGGAAGGCCTCGCGCAGCGTGTTGCGCGAGATCTGCAGGCTTTCGCTGAGTGAGGCCTCCGACAGCTTTTGCCCGGGCTCCCAGGCACCATCGATGAGCTTGCTGCGCAGCTGCTCGGTCACGCGGTCGGTCAGGTTGAGGATATCGGTGCTGCGGGTCATGGTGATGGGGGATGCAAGGTTCGATGGGCAGTGTAGCCAGGGCCGGCACTCCTGCCGGCCTCGCGCGGTGCTCAGTTGTCGTGATGCAGCCGGGTGAAGGCCTGCAGGGTGCTGTCCACGGCCTTGTCGTCAATGTGGCGGTGCGTGACCAGGCGCAGCAGGCCCGCGCTGCCCGTGCGCACCAGCACGCCGGCTTCGGCCAGGCGTGCCTCCCAAAGGCGTGCCTCGGCCGCGCTGGTGCCTACGCGCACCTGCACGATGTTGGTCTGCGGCAGTTCGGCCGCGCACCATGCCGGGTGGATGGCGCGCAGGCCCTGGTGCAGGCGGCGGGCGCGTGCGTGGTCCTCGGCCAGGCGATCGACCATGTGCTCCAGCGCCACCAGGCCCGCCGCCGCGATCACGCCGGCCTGGCGCATGGTGCCGCCCAGCATGCGCCGTATGCCGCGCGCCCGCGTGATGAAGTCGGCCGGGCCCATGAGCACCGAGCCCACCGGAGCCGACAGGCCCTTGGACAGGCAGACGGTGACCGAGTCCGTGTGCGCGGCGATCTCGCGGCAGGACAGGCCCAGTGCCACGGCGGCATTGAACAGGCGTGCGCCATCGGTATGCACGGGCACGCCATGGCGGGCGGCCAGGGCATGCAGGGCCGCCAGCGAATCGGGCGCCGCCACGCTGCCGCCCCGTGCGTTGTGGGTGTTCTCCACGGCCACGAGGGCGCTGGGGCAGCGTGCGGATGCCGAGGTGTCCAGCGCCGCTTCCAGCGCGGGCAGGGCGATCAGGCCGCCGTCGCCGGGCAGGCTGCGGTAGTGCATGCCGGTCAGGCCTGCGGCTGCGCGCTCGGCGTTCAGCAGATGGCTGCCGGCCTCGGCCAGCACCTCGCCCGGCATGCGGCCATGGGCGAGCACGGCCACGAGGTTGCCCATGGTGCCGCTGGCCACGAACAGGCCTGCGGCCTTGCCAAAGCGCTGGGCCACCGTCTCTTCCAGCGCACGCACCGTCGGGTCGCCGTCCAGGCCGTCGTCGCCCAGCGGGGCGCAGGCCATGGCTTCGAGCATCTGCGGCGTGGGGCGCGTGACGGTGTCGCTGCGCAGGTCCACGGCGTCGTGGTGATGGTGCAGGGAGGGCATTCAGTCCGCCTTGATGTTGCGTTCCTTGATGACGCGGGCCCAGCGTGCGGCGTCGGTCTCCATCTGGGCGCCGAACTCCGCCGCAGTGCGGGGCGTCAGTTCCAGCCCCAGGGACTGCAGCTTGGCCTGGAGCGCGGGCGTGGCCATGGCGCGGGCCACGGCATCGTGCAGCGCGGTCTGTATGCCGGGGGGCAACCGGGCAGGCGCCAGCAGGCCGAACCAGTGCAGCACGGTCAGGCCGCGCACGCCGCTTTCGGCCATCGTGGGCACCTGGGGCAGGGCCGGCGAGCGCTGGGCACCGGTGGTGGCCAGGGCGCGCAGCGCGCCGCTTTTGATATGGGGGATCACGGTGGGGGCCGAGGAGAACATGCTCTCGGTATGGCCGGCCACCACGTCGGCGACGGCCTGGCCCGAGCCCTTGTAGGGAATGTGGGTGATGAAGGTGTCCGTCTGCTGCTTGAACAGCTCGCCTGCCAGATGCGTGGCCGTGCCCGTGCCGCCCGAGGCGAAGTTGATCTGGCCGGGCCGTGCCCTGGCCATCGCGATGTATTCCTTCACGCTCTGCGCCTTGAGCTTGGGGTTGACGGCCAGCACCAGCGGCGAAGAGCCTATCAGGGCCACGGGCGTGAAGTCCTTGAGCGCGTCGTACGGTGTCTTGTAGAGACTGGGCGTGATGGTGTGCGGCATGTCGGCCAGGAGCAGCGTGTAGCCGTCGGGCGCGGCGCGTGCCACCAGCTCGGCGCCCAGCATGGCCGAGGCGCCGGGCTTGTTGTCCACGACCACGGGCTGGCCCAGTTCGCGCGACAGCTCCGTGCCCAGCGCGCGGGCGATGTTGTCCGAGCCGCCTCCGGCCGTGTAGGGCACGACGATGCGCACGGGCTGCGCAGGCCATTTCTGCGCCAGCGCAAGGCCGGGCAGGGCAGCCGCTGCCAGGATGAGCAGGCGGCGCTGCAGGCCCCGGTGCGAAGCGGGATGAAAAGAGGGGTGCAAGGCAGGGCGCGGAAGTGGGTGACGTTCGGCAGGCATGGCGAAGGCTCCTTGGTGCAGCGACAGGAAGAAACGATGGGCCGATCCGCCAGCGGCCTGGCCCGCAAGCCACCCGCCTTCATCAACCGATGAAGCGCCCCGCATTGCCCAGCACGCCCAGGTCGATGAAGCTGGAGCCGACATGGGGCGCCTGGCCGCTGTAGTCGATGACGAAGCCGCCCATGTCCCAGTTGCGGATGCCGGCCAGCGCCGAGCGCAGCCTGGCCTGGCTGGGGTCGCGGCCTGCGCGTTCCAGGCCTTCGGCCAGCACGCGTGTGTTCACATAGGCTTCCAGCGTGCCCAGCGAGAACTCCTGCTGCCCGTGGGCGCGCATGGCGGCCTGGTAGTCGCGCACCACCTGCAGCTTGGCCTGGTGCGGCGCGGGAACGACCATGGTCAGGGCAATGCCCCGGGCGTCCTCGCCCAGCGGCTTGAGGCTGTCGTTGGGCAGGGTCACGCTCAGGCCGGTGAGCAGCACGCCGGGCGCGCTCTTGCGCAGGCCGCGCACCAGATCGACCGACACCGTGCCAGCCGTGGCCAGCAGCACGGCCGAGGGGTGGGCCGCTTCCACTTTGTTCAACACATCGGCCAGATTCTTGCCATCGGTGGCGATGGCCGCCTGCACGGCGGGAGCCATCTTCTCGGCCTCCAGGGCGTGCGTGGCGTCCTCCAGCATTTCGCGGCCGTAGGCGTTGTCCAGGTAGACGATGCCAATGCCCTTGAGCCCCATGCCCGCAAGGCGCTGGACCAGGCGGCGGACCTCGGTGGTGTAGCTGGCGCGCACATGGAAGACGTTGCGCGATGCCTTGCGCAGCGACGAGGCGCCCGTGAAGGGCGCCACATAGGGAACGCCGGCTTCCTCGATCAGCGGGATGACGGCGGCGTTGTTGGGCGTGCCCACGCAGGACAGCAGGGCAAAGGCCGTGCCCTTGGAGAGCATCTGCCGCACGTTGTCGGCCGTGCGCTGGGGCACGTAGCCGTCGTCAACCATCTGCAACTGCAGCGTGCGGCCCTGGATGCCGCCACGCGCGTTGATCTGCGCCATGGCCGCTTCCGTGCCCAGCTTGATGTCGGTGCCGAACCCGGCCAGCGGGCCGCTCATGGCGGCCGAGCAGCCGATGGTGATGGTCTTGGCGGACAGGCCTGCCTCATCGGCGAAGGCATTGCGCACGAAGGCCGGCGCCAGCGCGGGAACCGCTGCGATGGATGCAGCACGGGGAAGCAGGGAAACAAGTTGACGGCGTTGCATGGATTCAGAGCTCGGACAAAAGGGATGGGAGCAGGAAGGTGCCATTCACGCCGACTGCCACGCGTGCGCCGCAGGCCGGGAGGGCGGCCCATTGTAGGAGGCGGCCTCGTCACAGGCGATACCGGGGCAGGGGCATTGTTGTGTTAATGCCTTCTATGGATGTTCAATATCCGATAGTTTTTGACATTTGAAAACCTCGTGCTTGCTCAATCCTTGGGCAACGATATGCGGGTTTGTACTATCAGCATGCGCTGATTGTCTTATTCACAATTCGTTTCTGTAAGACAAATTCTTTGTTTTGTTGAACAAAACCAGGTTGGCTGCGCACTCCACGCCACCGGGTTGGGCCTGCGGGGCGGCTTGACGGTCGCTCCGCACCGGGGTGTGAAGGGGGAATCAACATGCTGACTGACGTCAATCTCTGGCCGCTTATCGGAGTGGCCATCATCGTTGCGGGCTTCGTGCTGCGCTTCAATCCCATGCTGGTCGTGATCGTCACGGCCATCGGCACGGCACTGGCGGCGGGCTTCCCCGTCGACAAGGTGCTGGCCACCATTGGCACGGGCTTCATCAAGACGCGCAACCTGCCGCTGATCATCCTGCTGCCGCTGGCCGTGATCGGCCTGCTGGAGCGCCATGGCCTGCGCCAGCACGCGCAGAACTGGATCAGCTCCATCAAGTCGGCCACCGCAGGCCGCCTGCTCATCGTCTACCTGGCCGCACGCCAGCTGACGGCCGCCGTGGGCCTGACCAGCCTGGGCGGGCATCCGCAGATGGTGCGCCCGCTGCTGGCGCCCATGGCCGAAGGTGCGACCCAGTCGCGCTTCGGCATCCTGCCCGCCAAGGTGCGCGACAAGCTGCGCGCCTACTCGGCCGCCACGGACAACGTGGGCCTGTTCTTCGGCGAGGACATCTTCGTGGCCTTCGGCGCCATCGTGCTGATGACCACCTTCCTGAAGGAAGCCGGCATCGAGGTCGAGCCCATCCACGTCGCGCTGTGGGGCATTCCCACGGCCATCTGCGCCTTCGTGATCCATGCCTGGCGCCTGCGCCGCCTGGACCGCATGCTGGAGCGCGAACTGGCCCAGTACAAGGCCGGTGTCGAGGCCGACGCAGCCAACGCCAACGCCACCCAAGCCAAGGGAGCCTGAAATGACGCTGACCATCCAACACCTGTACTACCTGGTCGGCTTCGTCCTGGCCGTCACGGCCGTGATGACGCTGCGCGATGCCAGCAACCCCAAGCGCTGGTCCAGCGGCCTGTTCTGGGCGCTGTATGCAGCCGTCTTCCTGGTGGGCAATGAACTGTCGCCCGTGATCGTGGGCGTGATCGCCGTGGCCATGGCCCTGATCGCCGGCTTCGGCGGCGTAGGCAGTGGCCGCCATGCGCCGCGCAGCGATGCCGAATACCTGGCCAGCGCCAAGCGCCTGGGCAACAAGCTGTTCGTGCCGGCCCTGGCGATCCCGCTGATCACCATGATCGGCACGCTCAGCGCCTCGCACCTGGTCTTCGGCGGCACGCCCCTGCTGGACCCCAAGGCCACCACGCTGGTGAGCCTGGGCGTGGGCTGCGTGCTGGCGCTGGGCCTGGCCTGCTGGCTGACCCGCGAGACGCCCGCCCAGGGCATGCGCGAATCGCGCCGCCTGACCGATGCGCTGGGCTGGGCCCTGGTCCTGCCCCAGATGCTGGGCATGCTGGGCCTGGTGTTCTCGGACGCCGGCGTGGGCAAGGCCGTGGCCTATGTGACCACCACCTATATCAACATGGACATCCGCTTCGTGGCCGTGGCCGTCTACGTGCTGGGCATGGCGCTGTTCACGGTGGTGATGGGCAATGGCTTCGCGGCCTTCCCGGTGATGACGGGCGGCGTGGGCGTGCCTATCCTGGTCGGCGTCTACCATGGCGACCCGGCCGTGATGGCGGCCATCGGCATGCTCTCGGGCTACTGCGGCACCCTGCTGACGCCCATGGCGGCCAACTTCAACCTGGTGCCCGCCGCGCTGCTGGAGATCGACAAGAATGCCGTGATCCGAGCCCAGGTGCCCACGGCCCTGGCCCTGCTGACCGCCAATGTCTTCCTGCTGTACTTCCTGATGTTCCGTTAAAGGACGGACTGTTGCCATGACCGATTCCACTTCCCCGCGCATCCTGGTGACCGGCTTCGAGCCGTTCGAGCAGGACCCTGTCAATCCCTCGTGGGAAGTGGCGCGTGCCCTGCATGGCGAGACCGTGGCCGGCGCCATCGTCCACGGCCTGCAGCTGCGCTGCGTGTTCGGCGAGTCGCTGCGCCAGCTGCAGGAGGCGCTGGCGCAGTTGCAGCCGGTGCTGGTCATCAGCCTGGGCCTGGCCGGCGGCCGCAGCGAGTTCACGCCCGAGCGCGTGGCCATCAATATCGACGACGCCCGCATTCCCGACCATGCGGCGCGCCAGCCCGTGGACCAGGTGGTGATCCCGGGCGCGCCCGCCGCGTACTTTTCCACGCTGCCCATCAAGGCCGTGGTGCACAACCTGCGCGCGCGCGGCATTCCGTCTTCCGTGTCCAACACGGCGGGCACCTTTGTCTGCAACCACGTGTTTTTCGCGCTCATGCACTGGCTGGCCCAGGGCAAGGCGGCGCCGGGCGCGCGTGGCGGCTTCATCCACGTGCCGGCCCTGCCCGAGCAGGCAGCGCGCAAGCCGGGCATGCCCAGCATGTGCCTGGCCGACCAGGTGGCTGCCGTGCGCGAGACCATTCGCACGGCCCTGACCGTGACCCAGGATCTGAAGGAAAACGCCGGCCAGCTGCACTGAGAGCCTGTGCACCGAGTCCGGCGAGGAGAGAACGATGAAAATTGACCTGAACAGTGATCTTGGCGAAAGCCTGGGCGGATGGCGCATGGGCGACGACGCCGCCATGCTCGACATCGTCAGCAGCGCCAACGTGGCCTGCGGATTCCATGCCGGCGACCCGGCAGGCATCCTGGAGACGCTCAAGGCCGCCCGCGAGCGCGGCGCCATGGTGGGCGCCCATGTGTCCTATCCCGACCTCGTCGGCTTCGGCCGGCGCAACATGGATGTGGCCAGCGCCGACCTGGTGGCCGGCGTCATCTACCAGATCGGTGCGCTGCAGGGCCTGGCCCGCGTGGCCGGCACCGAGGTGCGCTACGTCAAGCCGCACGGCGCGCTCTACAACACCATTGCCCACGACAGGCGCCAGGCCACCGACGTGATCACGGCCATGCGCGCCATCGACCCCAGCCTGGTGCTGGTGGCGCTGGCCGGCTCGCCGCTGATCGACTGGGCGCGCGATGCGGGCCTGACCGTGGTGGCCGAGGCCTTTGCCGACCGTGGCTACACGCCCGAGGGCACCCTGGTCTCGCGCCGCGATCCGGGCGCCGTGCTGCACGATGTGGACCAGATCGCCGCGCGCATGCTGTCCCTGGTGCGCGACGGCGTGGTCGAGGCCGTCGATGGCAGCCTGGTGCGCATTGCCGCCGACTCCATCTGCGTGCACGGCGACAGCCCCGGTGCCGTGGCCATTGCACGCCACCTGCGCGAACGTTTCGAGCAGGAGGGCGTGCGCATTTCCTCCTTCGTGGGCTGAGGGCACACCATGCGTTTTCTACCCGTCAACCGGCAGGCCCTGATGGTGGAGCTGGCCGATCTGGATGAAACCCTGGCCCTGCTGGGCTCGCTGCAGCGCGAGCCCATCGATGGCGTGCAGGAGCTGGTGCCGGCCGCGCGCACCGTGCTCGTGCAGTTCGCTCCCGCCAGGCTGGGCGTGGCCGAGCTGGTGCGCCGCATTGCCGCGCGCGACCTGGGCCAGCGGGCCGAGCGCAGCAATGTGCTGGTCGAGATTCCCGTGCACTACGACGGCGAGGACCTGGCCGATGTGGCGCAGCTGCTGGGCATCACGCCCGAGGAAGTCGTGCGCCGCCACACGGGCAGCGAGTACGCCGTGGCCTTCACGGGCTTCGCGCCCGGCTTTGCCTACCTCAGCGGGGGCGATCCGATCTTCAACGTGCCGCGCCGCACCACGCCGCGCACGCGCGTGCCGGCCGGCTCCGTGGCGCTGGGCGGCACGTTCAGCGCCGTCTATCCCCAGGCCAGCCCGGGCGGCTGGCAACTGATAGGCCGCACCTCGGCCCGCATGTGGGACCTGGCGCGCGAGCTGCCTGCGCTGCTGCAGCCCGGCTACCGCGTGCGCTTTGCCGATGCGGCCGGCATGGCCCAGGTGGATGAGGCGCCCGCGCCCGCCGTGGCACAGGCCGCGCCGCATGAAGGCAACGCGCTGCGCGTCAAGGCCACGGGCCTGATGACGCTGTTCCAGGACCGGGGCCGCCTGGGCCAGGCCGGGCAGGGCGTCTCGGCCTCGGGCGCCATGGACCAGGCAGCCTTCAAGGCCGCCAACCGCCTGGTCGGCAATGCCAGCGACCTGGCCGTGCTGGAGACCGTGGGCGGTGGCCTGTCGCTGCAAAGCCAGGGCGAGACCGTGGTCGCCATCACGGGCGCCGATGCGCCCCTGACCGTGACCACCGGATCCGGCCAGCGCTGGAGCGTGCCGCGCTACCAGGCCGTGGCCCTGGCCGATGGCGACCAGCTGACCGTGGGCCAGCCCGTGGCCGGCGCGCGCTGCTATGTGGCCGTGCGCGGCGGCTTCGCCGTCACGCCCGTGCTGGGCAGCGCCTGCACCGACACCCTGGCGAATGTCGGCCCAGCCGCCCTGGCCGTGGGCCAGGTCCTGCCCGTTCGGCCTGCGGACCGCAAGGCCGTGGCCGCACCCGAGCTGCCGCCCGAATCCCTGCCCACCACCGGGCAGGACGTGGTGCTGGACGTGGAGCTGGGCCCGCGCACCGACTGGTTCACGCCCGAGGCCGTGGCCCTGCTGGCCGCGCAGCGCTGGCAGGTCACGCCGCAGTCCAACCGCGTGGGCCTGCGCGTGGCCGGCGAGCAGCCCCTGGCGCGCGCCGTGGCCGGCGAGCTGCCCAGCGAAGGCACGCCGCTGGGCGCCATCCAGGTGCCCCCCAGCGGCCAGCCCGTGCTGTTCCTGGCCGACCATCCGCTGACGGGCGGCTATCCCGTCATCGGCTGCGTGGCGCCGCACCACCTGGATCTGGCCGGCCAGATTCCCGTGGGCGCCTGGATCCGCTTCAACCCCATCCGCGCCTTCGAGGAATACACCCCCGGCGCGCAAGGCTCCAAGAACTGAACGCGGGGAGCGCCCGGTGGCGCCTGCCCGCAACTGAAAGAAGCTGATCATGAAAAAAGTCCTGATTGCCAACCGTGGCGAGATCGCCGTCCGCATCGCCCGCGCCTGCGCCGACTACGGCGTGAAATCCGTGGCCGTCTACGCCGATGCCGACATCGACGCCCTGCACGTGCGCATGGCCGACGAGGCCTATGGCCTGGACGGCGAGCGCCCGGCCGACACCTACCTGAACATCGCCAAGCTCATCGCCATCGCGCACAAGAGCGGCGCCGACGCCGTGCACCCCGGCTACGGCTTCCTGTCCGAAAGCGAAGCCTTTGCGCGCGCCGTGCTGGATGCGGGCCTGCGCTGGATCGGCCCCACGCCCGAGACCATCGCCAAGCTGGGCGACAAGGTCGAGGCGCGCAAGATCGCCCTGCAGGTCGGCGCTCCCCTGGTGGCCGGCACGCCCGACCCCGTCAAGGATGCCGGCGAAGTGCTGGCCTTTGCCCAGCAGCACGGCCTGCCCATCATCATCAAGGCCGCCTTCGGCGGCGGCGGGCGCGGCATGAAGATCGCGTGGCGCATGGACGAGGTCGAGGAACTCTTTCACTCGGCCGTGCGCGAGGCCGTCACCGCCTTCGGCCGCGGCGAATGCTTCGTCGAGCAATTCCTGGACCGCCCCCGCCATATCGAGGCCCAGGTGCTGGCCGACACCCACGGCAACGTGGTCGTGCTGGGCACGCGCGACTGCTCGCTGCAGCGGCGCAACCAGAAGCTGGTGGAAGAGGCCCCGGCGCCCTTCCTCAGCGACGAGCAGCGCGCCCGCATCCACAGCTCCGCACGCGACATCTGCGCGGCGGCCGGCTACGTCAGCGCGGGCACGGTGGAATTCCTGCTGAGCCAGACGGGCGCCATCTCCTTCCTCGAAGTCAACACGCGCCTGCAGGTCGAGCACCCGGTGACCGAGCAGACCACGGGCGTGGACCTGGTGATCGAGCAGCTGCGCGTGGCCGACGGCCTGCCGCTGTCCATCACCGAAACCCCGGCGCCGCTGGGCCACTCCATCGAATTTCGCATCAACGCCGAAGACGTGGGCCGGGGCTTCCTGCCCACGCCCGGCCCCGTGGTGCGGTTCGACCCGCCCTCGGGCCCCGGCGTGCGCCTGGACACGGGCGTGCAGACCGGCTCGGTCGTGCCCGGCAGCTTCGACTCGCTGATGGCCAAGCTCATCGTCAGCGGCGCCACGCGCGAACAGGCCCTGGCCCGCGCACGCCGCGCGCTGGCCGAGTTCCGCATCGAAGGCCTGTCCTCCGTCCTGCCCTTCCACCGCGCCGTCATTGGCCATGCCGACTTCGTGGGCAACGACGGCTTCAAGGTCCACACGCGCTGGATCGAATCCGACTTCGCCGAACCCCTGGCCGCCGCCGTGCGTGCCGAGCCGCTGCCCGACGCCAGCCTGGTGCGCTGCGCGGTCGAGATCGACGGGCGACGGGTGTCGCTGGGCCTGCCTGCGATGCTGCTGCAGGGGCTGGCATCGGCTGGCGGCGGTGTGGCTGCCGCGCCGGCTGCCGAATCTGCCGTGGACCCTGCTGCCGTCACCTCACCCATTGCAGGCAATCTGCATGCGTGGAAGGTGGCCGATGGCGATACCGTTCAGGAGGGCGATGTGATTGCCGTCATGGAGGCCATGAAGATGGAGATGCAGGTGACTGCGCATCGCAGCGGGGTGGTTGCGTTGGTGGCTGAGGCGGGGAAGGCGCAGGTGTTGGGGGCTGTGATTGCTCGGATTGGGTGATTTTTGGTTGACCTGTTTTTGATTCTGTTGTGCCTTTTGCGGCAGAGGCCGGGTCTCGCCCCGGCAGGCGACCCACTTTCTTATCGCGCGATAAGAAAGTGGGCAAAGAAGCGCGCCCCGAACTGCCCACGACCCTTCGCTTCGCTGCGGGCGACCTGCGTTGGGCGGGATGCGGGGTGTGCCGCAGAACTCGCTTTGCGCTTCGCGCGCCGCTCAAACAACTGCGGCAAGTCAGATGACGAAGCAA